>Ga0114129_10016176_pt1 | contig 10616 bp, 6 predicted proteins | sample RhiMetdeltSRZDD1_FD_80071 | JGI IMG/M metagenome (GOLD analysis project Ga0114129, IMG submission 80071) | Populus rhizosphere microbial communities from Tennessee, USA - Rhizosphere MetaG P. deltoides SRZDD1 (version 2) (version 2) | ecosystem: Host-associated > Plants > Roots > Rhizosphere >... | reverse complement strand
TCGGGCCGGCTGCCGTCGGGGGCGGGTAGGGCCCGCCGGTCGACCTTCCCGTTGGCGGTCAGCGGCATCTCGTCGAGGAGTACGAACGCGCTCGGCACCAGGTGTGCCGGTAGCAGGCCGGTGAGGTGGGCCCGTAGCGCGTCGACCGTCACGCTCGCGTCGACCGGCACGACGTACGCCACGAGGCGGGTGGTCCCGCCGTCGGTGCGCGCGGTCACCGCGGCCGCGCGTACCCCCGAAAACGTGTGCAGGGCCGCGGTGGCCTCGCCCGGCTCGACCCGGAAACCGTTAATCTTGACCTGGTCGTCGAGGCGGCTGAGGAACTCGAGCGTGCCGTCCGCCCGCCACCGGGCCCGGTCGCCGGCCCGGTAACAGCGCAGCGGGCTCGTCCCGGTCGGGTCGGGGCCGAAGCGGGCCGCGGTCTGGGCGGGCGCACCGAGGTAGCCCCGCGCGACCCCCACCCCGCCGATGAACACCTCGCCCGCGATCCCGATCGGTACGGGCCGGCCGTGCGGATCGACGATGCGGACGAGGACGTGCGGCAGCGGCCGGCCGAGCGGGACGGTCGCCGAGCCGTCGCCGCCGTCGAACGGGATGTCGTTGGCGACCGCGCCGATCGTCGTCTCGGTCGGCCCGTAGTGGTTGACGATGTGCAGGTCCGGCCGCAGCGCGCGGATGCGGCCGACCAGTTCCCAGGTGAGCGGTTCGCCGCCGAGCATCAGTACGCGTCGCGGCAGCAGGTCGAGCGCGTCGGCGGGATCGGCCGTGGCGAGCAACGCGTCGATGTGGGCCGGTACGAGCTTGAGCATGTCGACGGGGTGTGCGCGCATCCGGGCGGCGAGGGCGGCCGGGTCGGTGGCGGTGGTCTTGTCGACGAGGTGGAGCTCGGCGCCGGTGGTGAGCGCGCCGAACACGACGGTGAGGCAGAGGTCGGCGGCGAGCGTCGAGCAGATGGCGTAGCTGCGCGGCCCGTGGAGCGACGGCGCGATGCCGGTGAGGTACGCCGCGACGCTGCGATGCTCCACGGCGACGCCCTTGGGCTGCCCGGTCGAACCGGACGTGAAGACCGCGTACGCGAGGGTGGCCGGGTCGATGGCCGGGAGTGGCCCGGCGTCCTCGACGGGGCCGGCGGCGAGCGCGTCGCGTCCTATGTGGATGGTCGCGCCGGCGGTGGCGAGTACCGTCGCCTGCCGCACCTCGGGTTGCTCGGGCTCGACCGGCACGACGGCTCCACCGGCGCGCAGGATGCCGAGCAGCCCGACCGCGTACTCCGTCGACCGTACCGCGGACAGGCCGACCCAGACCTCGGGGCCGACGCCGCGGGCGCGCAGCCGGTGGGCGAGGGCGGCCGATGCGCGGTCCAGCTCGCCGTAGGTCAGCGTGCCGTCCGGGGCGACGACGGCCGTCCGCTCGGGTACGCGCGCCGCCCAGGCGGTGAACCCGTCGACCACAGTGGACGGTGCCGGGTCGGTGGGCTCCGGCTGGGCGAGCACCATGGCCCGGTCGGCGTCCTCCAGCAGCTCCAGCTCGCCGAGGCGGCGGTCCGGATCGGCGAGGGCGGAGGCGAGCAGCCGGGCATAGTGCCGGGTCAGCCGCTCGATACGGCTGGTGTCGAACAGCTCGGTCGAGTACTCGACGCCCATCACGAGTTCGCCGCCCTGCTTGCGGCCGACGCCCATCGACGCGTCGAAGCGGGAGGTGCCGAGGGTGAACGGCACCGGTTCGAGCCGTACGCCCTCGATCTCGGTGGAGTCGGGCGGGAGGTCCTGGAAGCCGAAGGACAGCGAGAACAGCGGGGGCCGGCGGGCATCGCGCTCAGGCCGCATCGCGTCGACCACGCGGTCGAACGGTACGTCCTGGTGGTCGTGGGCGCCGAGGATGGCGTTCTCGGCCCGGGCGAGCAGCTCACGGAAGGGCGGGTCGCCATCGGTGCGCACGCGCAGGACCAGGGTGTTGACGAAGCAGCCGACGATCGGTTCGAGCTCGGAGCGGGTACGGCCGCTGAACGAGCAGCCCGCGACGATGTCGTCCGAGCCGGTGTAGCGGTGCAGCAGCGCGCAGAACGCCGCGTGCAGCACGGTGTGCAGGCGTACGCCGGCCGAGCGCGCCAGCGCCTCAGCGGCCCGGTGCAGGTCGGGTGCGATGGTCGTCACGTACCCCGCGCCGGCGCCGGTGGGGGCCGCCGGGCGCGGCCGGTCGGCCGGCAGGTCCAGAGTGGACAGTCCGGCCAGCCGGTCGGTCCAGTACCGTAGCCGCGCGCCGAAACTCTCCCGGGCCAGCTGAGTGCGCTGCCAGGCGGCGTAGTCCACGTACTGGACCGCGAGCGGGGGCAGCGGATCGGGGGCGCCGGCCCGCTCGACCTGGTAGTAGGTGAGCAGGTCGCGGGTGAGGATGCCCAGCGACCAGCCGTCGGTCACGATGTGGTGGATGTCGAGCACGAGCACGTGGTCCTCGGCACCCATGCGGACCGCGGTCGCGCTGCAGACCGGGCCGCGGGCGAGGTCGACCGGCCGGCGGGTCCGCGCGAGGACCTCCTCGCGCATGCGGTCGTCCCGGGTGGACCCGGGCTCGCCGGTGAGGTCGACGATCTCGACCGCCACCGGGCCGGGTGGATCGATGACCACGTAGGGGATGCCCTCGGTGTGCGGGTAACGGCTGCGCAGCATCTCGTGCCGGGCCACCACGCGGTCGAGCGCCCGGCGCAGGACGTCGAGGTCGAGCGCGCCCAGCAGCCGCAGCGTCCACGGAGTCTTGTACGTCGGCCGGCCCGGGTTCAGCTGGTCGAGGATCCACAGCCGCTGCTGGGCGTGCGAGAGCGGCAGGGGCCCGGTACGCGGCACGGTCGGTATCCGGTCGGCGGCCACCGCCGCGGTCCGCACCTGGCGGGCGCGGGCGAGCAGCGCCGCCCGCGCCTCGGGCGACAGGCCGGCGAGGACGTCACGCGTCATGGGGTGACTCCAGGGCGCGGACCGCCTCGTCCTCGGCGATACCCTCCACATTGGACAGCAGCGCCAGTAGCTCCTCCTCGGGCAACGCGGCCAGCTCCTCGGCTTCGATCAGGTCGGCCAGCGCACCGATCGTCGAGTTCGTGAACAGCGCCCGCAGGTCGATCGTCACGCCGAACGTGTCCCGGATCCGGGACACGAGCTGGGTCGCCTGCAGCGAGTTCCCGCCGAGGCCGAAGAAGTTGTCGCGCACGCCGATCCGTTCGACGCCCAGCAGCCCCTGCCACAGCTCGACGAGCTGGATCTCGGTGGGGGTGCTGGCCGCGACGAACTCGACGACCGGTGCCGCGGTCGGCAGCGGCAGCTTGGCTTTGTCGACCTTCCCGCTCGGGGTCAACGGCAGCTCGGTCAACGGCACGTACGTCGCCGGAATCATGTACGCGGGCAGCTCGGCCGCGAGGTACCCGCGTACCTCCTCCACGTTCGGCGTGGCACCGGGGGCGACGACAACGTAGGCGATCAGCGAGACCGTGCCGTCGTCGCCGGTGTACGGCTGGACCACCGCCTGCTGCACGGCCGGATGGCCCGACAGCACGTGCTCGATCTCGCCCAGCTCGACCCGCAGACCCCGGATCTTGACCTGGCTGTCGACCCGGCCGAGGAACTCGAGGTTGCCGTCGGAGCGCCAGCGGGCCAGGTCGCCCGTGCGGTACAGCCGGGCACCGGCGTGCACGCCGAACGGGTCGGGTACGAATTTGCGCGCGGTCAGGCCGGGTGCGTTCAGGTACCCGCGAGCCACCCCGACCCCGCCCACGTACAGCTCGCCGGGCACGCCGATCGGCACCGGGTTCCCGTACGGGTCGAGGACGTACGAGGTGTAGTTCGGCAGGTTCACCCCGATCGGTGGGCTGTCCCGCAGTGTCTCGTGTGGACAGTGGTAGTTGATGCACGCGACGGTGGCCTCGGTCGGCCCGTACCCGTTGTGGAACTGCCGGTGCGGCACGTTCCACTGGTTGACGAGGTCGCCCGGGTAGGGCTCCAGCCCGACGAATAGCACCGACAGGTCGGGGAACGTCGCGCCGTCCATCAGCGCCAGCACGCTCGGCGGGATGTCCGCCATCGTCACGCGCTCGGTACGCAGCAGCTCGGCCAGGGCGGCCGGGTCGTGCAGCACCTCCCGCGGCGCCGTGACGAGTGTGCCGCCGCCGCACAGCGAGCTGTAGATCTCGAAGACGCTGACGTCGAATGCCGGGTTCGCGAACTGCAGCACGCGGTACCGGTCGGTCACGCCGAACAGCTCGATGATGAGCCGGGTGAAGTTGACGACGCTGCGGTGCTCGACGAGTACGCCTTTGGGGCGGCCCGTCGAGCCGGACGTGTAGATGAGGTAGGCGAGGTTGCCCGGCGTGGTGACCCGGCCCGGCCGGCCGGTCGGTTCCTCGGCGAGGCGGGCGGCGGTCTGCGGGTCGTCCAGGCGGATCGCGGTCACCGTGGCCGGTAGCCGGTCGGCCAGGTCCGTGGTGGTGACGACGACGCGGCAGCCGGCGTCGTCGAGCTGGAACGCGAGCCGGTTGTCCGGGTACATCGGGTCGAGGGGCAGGTACGCGCCCCCGGCCTTGAGGATGCCGAGCTGGCCCGTCGGTACGCTGAAGCCGCGCTCGACCAGCAGTCCGACGACCGTGTCCGCGCCGACGCCGAGACCGCGCAGGTGGTGCGCGAGCTGGTTGGCCCGGGCGTCCAGCGCCCCGAACGTCAGGTCGGTGCCCTGGAAGCGGGCGGCCGGATGGTCGGGGCGGGCGTCCACCTGACGCTCGAACAGCTCGTGCAGGCAACTGTCCACTGTGTCGTACGCCACCGCGGTGCGGTTCCACTCGTCGAGCACGAGGCTGCGCTCGGCCGGGTCGAGAACGTCCAGATGGGACAGTCGCGTGTCCGGATCGCGCACGATCGTGGCGAGCACCGTCTCGTAATGCCGGATCAGCCGGCGCATGCGGTCGGCGTCGAACAGCTCGGTGGAGAACTCGATCCAGAGCTTGAACCCGGTCGGCGGCACCTCGGAGAGCTGGAAGGCCATGTCGAAGCGGGCGGTGCCGACGATCAGCGGTACCGACTCGACGCGCAGGTCGCCGATCGAGATGCTCTGCGCCAGCGCGTTCTGCAGCGTGAACGAGATCTGGAAGAGCGGGTTGCGGCTCGGATCGCGCTCGGGCCGCAGCGCGTCGACCAGCATGCCGAACGGCAGGTCCTGGTGCAGGTGGGCGCCGAGCACGACGTCACTCGTCCGGGCGAGCAGCTGCCGGAACGTCGGATCGCCCGACAGGTCGGTACGGATGACCAGCGAGTTGGAGAAGAACCCGATCAGCTGCTCGATCTCCGACTTCGTCCGTCCACTGAAGACAGACCCGAGAACCACGTCGTCCTGCGCGGTGTACCGGTGCAGCACCGCCTGGAACGCGGCCAGCAGCACGGTCAGCAGCGTGACCTGCTCGGTCCGCGCCAGCGCGGTCAACGCGACCCGCAGCTCCTCCGGCAGGTCGGCGCTCATGCTCTGGCCGGCCCAGGTCGGGTTGGCGGGCCGGGCACGGTCGGCCGGGAAGTCGAGGCCCGGCGCGCCGCGCAGCCGCTCGGTCCAGTAGCTCAGCTGCTTGTCCCGTTCCTCGCCGGCGAACAGCTGCCGTTGCCACGCCGCGAAGTCCACGTACTGGATCGTCAGCGGGGGCAGCGCGTCGGCGATCCCGTTGGCGTAGGCCAGGTACAGCTGCACCAGCTCGCTGCTGACGATCCCGGTCGACCAGCCGTCGGTGGTGATGTGGTGCATGCCGAGCATCACCACGTGGTCCCGCTCGCCCATCTTCACGACGGTCACGCGCAGGCTCGGGTCGACCGCGAGGTCGAACGGGCGCCGGCCCTCGGCCAGCATCACCTCGGCCATGCGCGCCTCGCGCTCGCCGTCCGGCACATCGGTCAGGTCGAAGGACTTCATGGGTACGGAGTCGGGCGGCTCGTCGATGACCTGGTAGGGCACGCCGTTCTCGCTCAGGTACCGCGTCCGCATGATCTCGTGCCGCTGGACGAGCCGGGTGAGTGCCCGCGCGAGGACGTCCAGGTCGAGCGGCCCGAACAGGCGCAACGGCAGCGGCGCGTTGTACACCGGTTGGTCGGGTGCGAACTGGGCGAGGAACCACAGGCGCTGCTGGGCGAACGAGAGCGGCAGCTGACCCGTACGCGGTACCCGCGGGATGCGCTCCTGCGCGGCCTTGGCCTCGCGGGCCTCCCGCAGGTGCAGGCGCAGCAGGGCGCGGCGGGCGTCGGAGAGGCTCGCCACCCGATCCTGGCGGGGCACCGTGGGCTGGCCGGTGGACACGTCGTCGACGTTGGTCATGTCATCCCCCAGAGGTCGAGCGGGACAGGGCGGTGAGCCGGGTGCCGTGGCCGTCCAGCGCCCGGCGGACGGGGTGGTCGAGCCGGCCGTCCGCGATGACCACCCGCGGTACGCCACCGTCCAGCGCGATCCGGCCGGCGAGCAGCTTGACGGCCATACCACCGCGCACGTCCGCGTCCGGCGGCGCGGCGACGTCGTGGTGCGGTATCAGCGTGGCCGGGTCGGCCGGGTCGCGCAGGAGGCCGGCGGCGGCGGTCAGGTAGACGAGGTGCGTGGCCCCGAGGGCGGCGGCCACGAGCGCCGCGGCCCGGTCGGCGTCCACGTTCACCACCGTGCCGTCCTGCGCGACGGCCGGTGGCGACAGCACCGGCGTCAGCCCGGCGTCCAGCAGCGCGCGCAGCGGGCCGACGGTCACCGACTCCAGCCGCCCGGTGTGGTCGTCGCGGACGACGACCGTACGCCCGTCCACGACCGCGCGGTGCGCCCGGCTGCGCCGCGCCCGCAGCACTCCGGCGTCGATCCCGGTCAACCCGACCGCGGGTACGCCGAGCCGGTGCAGCTCGGCGAGCAGCCGGGGCTTGACCGCACCGGCGAGGGCCAGCGTCAGTACTTCGAGGGTGGCCGGATCGGTGTACCGGCTCGACGTGCCGGACGGGGTCATCAGGCGTCGCTGCGGTACGCCCAGCCGGACGGCGAGCCGCTCGACCTCGGCCGACCCGCCGTGCAGGACGAGGGCGGCGCCGCCCTCGGCCCGCAGCGCGGCGACGTCGGGGCAGACCCGTACCGGGTCGAGGCCCTCGCCACCGCCGCATTTGATGACCGTCAACGTGTCTCTCACGGCACCCCTCTAGACCGGATGCAGACCGGGGAACTCCAGCCCGAGCCGTTCGGGCCAGCCCATACGGATGTTCAGGCAATGCACGGCGTTGCCCGCGCCACCTTTCACGAGGTTGTCCAGCGCGCCGATCGCGACGACCGACCCCGACTCCGGATCGGCCGCGAAGCCGATGTCGCAGAAGTTCGAGCCGGCCAGGATCTTCGGCTCGGGCAGCCGGTACCCGCCGTGCTTGTGCGCCACGATCCGGACGAACGGCTCGTCAGCGTAGTGCCGGCGGTAGGTACGCCGCAGCACCGCGTCGTCGACCGTCCTGTGTGGACCGGCCGTGGCCCGGCAGAGGACCTGCGCACCACGGACCGCCTCGACGCCGGTCGCGCTCATCCGTACCCGTAGCCCGGTTCCCTGGCTGATCTCGGCCTCGTGCCGGTGGCTCACGGGGGCGAAGACGCGCATCGCGCCGCTGCGCTCCGCGTGCAGGTTCACCTCGCCCGCACCCGCGCCGGAGCCGCTCGAACCGGTCTTCGCGTCGACGGTCACGTCGGGCTCGATCAGTCCGGCTTCGGCGAGCGGGTACAGCGCCAGCAGGCCGGCGAGCGCCGTACACCCGGGCACGCTGATCCGGCCGGCGTCGCGCAGCCGGTCGCGGTACCGCTCGGGCCAGCCGGGCACGAAGCCGTCGAGCAGTTCCGGAGCCGTGTGCGCGGTGCCGTAGTACCGCTCGTACGCCGCGGGGTCGCCGAGTCGGAAGTCCGCGCTCAGGTCGATCAGGCACTTGGCCCGGGCCAGCAGGTCGGGGACGAGCCGCATCGCCTCGCGGTGCGCGATCGCGGTGAACACGGCGTCGTACGCGTCGAGCGCGCCGGGCTCGACGAACGTCAGGTCGGTCAGCCCGCGCAGGTTCGGATGGCTGGCATCGACCCGGCGCCCGGCCAGGCGGGTCGACGTCGCGGCCGCGAGGTCGACCTCCGGGTGGCCGAGCAGCAGCCGTACCAGCTCGCCGCCGATGTAGCCGGCGGCGCCCACCACCGCAACCCGCGTCATGCCTACTCGCCCCAGTCCTCCGCGATGTCCGGCGCGAGCGCCAGCGAGAACGGGTTCGTCGATACGACCTCGAGCACGCTGCTGCAGTCGCCGCACTCGACGATCTCGCTCGGCCGGACCGTCTCGGCGAACTGCACGCTGCCCTCGCAGCTGGGACACAACTGCAGCACCATGATGATTTGCCCTCCCTTGAAAGCCTTGCGGCACAAGAAACCCTCGGTTGGCGGCGACCGGGCGGCCAGTCGGGAGAACGCCCGACTGGCCGCCGTCACCGTCCGCGCGGTGCGGTGTGGTGTACGCCGAAGCGCGAGGAGGGCGATGGCCATGACGGTGCGGGACGACCTGGATCGCGGCGCGTCCGGTACCACCCCGACAGCGCCCCCGTCGCTGTGGCGCGACCGCGACTTCGTCCGGCTCCTGTCCGGGGAAACCATCTCGCAGCTCGGCTCGCAGATCACCCTGTACGCGCTGCCGATGACCGCCGTACTGCTGCTCGGCGCGAGCGCCGGCCAGATCGGGCTGCTCAAGACCGTGTTCACGGTGCCGTACTTCATCTTCCCGCTCGCCGTCGGCGTGCTGCTGGACCGCCGGCGCCGCAAGCCCGCGATGCTCGTGGCCAACGCCGGTCGCGCGCTGCTCGTGTTCTCGATACCCGTCCTGGCCTGGCAGCACGTCCTGTCGATGAACCAGCTGTACGTGGTCGCGTTCGCCGGAGGGGCTTTCTCGGTGCTGTTCGACCTGGCGTACAGCTCGTACCTGCCGCGCCTGATCGGCCGACCCCGGCTCGCCGACGCCAACAGCAAGCTGCAGACCGGCGCGTCGGTCGCGTTCCTGTCCGGTCCGGGGATCGCCGGCCTGCTCGTCGGCGCGGTCGGCGCGGCGACCGCCCTCGTCGCCGACGCGCTGTCCTACGTACTGTCCTTTGTGAACATCGCGACCCTCAGGTACCGCGAGCCCCCGCCGGCCGACACACCGCGCCGGCATCCCGTGGCCGAGGCGCGGGAGGGCGTGGTCGCGCTCTTCACGATCCCACCGGTACGGCAGATCGCCTTGCACGCGGCCATCTTCAACGGCTCGGTCCAGCTGGTCGAGGTCGCGTTCGTCGTGTACGCGCTGCGGGTGTACCACATCGGACCCAGCCTCTTCGGTCTCGTGGTGACGGTCGGCGGGATCGGCGGGCTGATCGGCGCGCTCACCGGCGCGCGGATCGCGAAGCGCTTCGGGTACGGGCGCGCGCTGCTCGCCGCCGTCGCGGCCGAGTCGGTGACGTTCTTCCTGCTGCCGGCCGTACACGGCGACCGGCTGGTGCTCGCCGCCCAGTTCGCCCTGACGTTCTGCATCGCCGGCGCCGGTACGGGCGCCGCCAACGTCATCACGGCGACCGTGCGCCAGGCGTGTACCCCGGACCGGCTGATGGCCCGGGTCGGTGCGGGCTACCGCATGATGAACCTCGGCGCCGTACCGCTCGGGGCGGCCGTGGCGGGCGTACTCGTCAGCGCGATCGGCGTACACGCGACGCTGTGGGTCGCGCCGTTCGGGCTCGTCGCGTCGATCCTTCCCCTCGCGCTCACCTCGTACCGGAGGATGCGCGAGCTACCGACCGTCGAGGGTTAACCGCTCCTCCCACAGGCGCCGGTAGTACGGCTCGTGGTGCGCCGCCAACCGGGCCAGCACCGGGTCGTTGTCGGCCGTACGCGCGTACTCCGTCGACGTCGCCTCGATGCCGGTGCTGCCGTTGACGCGCTGGTGCCACCGGTCGGTACGGCGCCACTCCGGCCGCGCGGTGGCCTGCCAGCGCAGGGCTTCGGCACGATGGGGCAGGCCGACGGCGGCGCAGTACGCGGCGAGCGTACGGTCCGGGTCGGTGACCAGGTCGTCCGAGTCGACGACCACGGGCGGCAGCCCGCCGGAGTCGAGTACCGCCTGGTACAGCTCGTGCAGCAGCTCCAACCCGATCTCGCCCACGCTCATGTCGGGCTTCAGCGCGGTGTACGACGCGGCGATCTCGGCCGGCCGGCGGATCAGGAAGGTGTGCCGCACGCCGCGCAGGAACCGCGCGTCGGCCAGCACCTCGGGGTACCGGTGATCGGTGGTGTCCTTGAAGAACACCGGTGCCGGGCCGCCGGCGGCCTCCCACATCGCGGCGATCAGCTCGGCGCTGGTCCGCACCGTACGGTCGCCGACCTCGGTCTCGCCGTAGTCGGCCAGGTTGCAGAACGGCTCGTGGAGTGCCATCAGGTCGCCCCGCTCCAGCATCACCCGGTAGAACACGGTGGACCGCGCGCGTGGCGGGCTCCACAGGGCGAGGACGCGCGGCGGGCGCGCGGTCGGGTCAGGTCGCATCGTCCAGCTCCGCGATAAGGGCCAGCAACTCGTCGGGGTCGGTGTCGGCGAGCTGCCGCACCGCGAT
>Ga0114129_10016175_pt1 | contig 10617 bp, 10 predicted proteins | sample RhiMetdeltSRZDD1_FD_80071 | JGI IMG/M metagenome (GOLD analysis project Ga0114129, IMG submission 80071) | Populus rhizosphere microbial communities from Tennessee, USA - Rhizosphere MetaG P. deltoides SRZDD1 (version 2) (version 2) | ecosystem: Host-associated > Plants > Roots > Rhizosphere >... | reverse complement strand
GACGTCGAACTGCTCGCTGCCGAGTTGTTCCCAGGCCTGTTCGCGCTGATGGGGGCCCAGGAAGGTCTGCCCCTTGCCCGGTGCGGGGTTCGGGTCACTCACTTCGAATGGACTCCTTGTTACTCGCCGGTACGGTTGGCCATTCCCAGGTTACTGGGTTTGTCCTGCTCTCCCCCAGCCCTTCGGCGGGAGGTACCCCCACGCGTGCGCAGGGAATCAGTCCAAATCGTCGTGCGCCATCAGCCTTCGACCCGCCTCGGTGATGGACCCCGCCAACGACGGGTACACGGAGAAGGTTTGGGCCAGGTCCTCGACATCGTTGCCGTTCTGCACCGCCAACGCGATCGGCATGATCAGCTCCGAGGCGATCGGCGCGACCACCACCCCGCCGATGACCACGCCCGTCGCCGGGCGGCAGAAGATCTTGACGAATCCTCGGCGTAGGCCGGACATCTTGGCCCTGGCGTTGGTGTTCAGCGGCAGCATCACCGTGCGGGCGGGCACGGATCCGTCGTCGATCTTTGACTGCGGTACCCCAACCGCGGCGATCTCGGGCCGGGTGAACACCGCGGCGGCGACGGTGCGCAGCCGAATCGGCTCGAGTCCTTCGCCCAGCGCGTGATACATCGCAATGCGGCCCTGCATCGCGGCGACGGATGCCAGCAGCATCAGGCCGGTGCAATCACCTGCCGCGTAAATGCCGGGCACCGATGTGCGCGATACCCGATCGACCTTGAGGTAGTCGCCCTGTCCGAGCTCGATGCCGACATGCTCCAGGCCGAGCCCGCTGGTGTTCGGCACGGACCCGACGGTCATCAGAGCGTGGCTGCCGTCGACGGTGCGGCCGTCGGTCATGGTCACCAATACGCCATCGCCGTCGCGGGTCACCTTCTCGGCGCGGGCGTTCTTGACCAGCGTCACGCCGCGCGAGGCCAGCGTATCCTCGAGCACCGCGGCGGCGTCGGAGTCCTCGTGCGGCAGGATCTGGTCGCGGCTCGCCACGACGGTGACCTTTACCCCGAGCTCGGTGTAGGCGTTGACGAACTCGGCACCCGTGACGCCGGAGCCGACCACAACGAGGTGCTCGGGCAGCTTTTCGAGGTCATAGAGCTGGCGCCAGTTCAGGATTCGTTCGCCATCGGGCTCGGCGCCCGGCAGCACGCGCGGGCTCGCGCCGGTGGCGATCAGCACGACATCGGCCTTGATGGTGCTGACATCACCATCGTGAGCGGTGATCTTGACGGTGTGCGCTGCCATACCCGGTATGTCGTCCACCAACTCACCGCGGCCGGCAATCAACGTCACGCCCTCGTTGCGCAGGCGCTCGGCGATATCGGCGGACTGTGCGGCGGCAAGCGTTTTGACGCGCTCGTTGATCTGGGACAGGGAGATTTTGGCGTCCTCGAACTCGAGGGCGTAGCCAAGGTCGGGCGCGCGACGCAGTTCGGTGCGCACGCCGGTCGATGCGATGAACGTCTTGGACGGCACACAGTCCCACAGCACGCAGGCGCCGCCGAGGCCGTCGGAATCGACGACGGTGACGTCGGCGACCTCGGGGCCGCGAGCCGCAGCGACCAGCGCCGCCTCATAGCCGGCGGGCCCGCCGCCGATGATCACGATGCGGGTTGCCACGGCCTTAACCTAACCAAGGCGACCGTTGATCGCCCAGCAGGTAAGCAAAGCTTTAGGCTTTCCCCGTGCCGCTATACGCCGCCTACGGATCGAATATGCATCCGGAGCAGATGCTGGAGCGCGCTCCCCATTCACCGATGGCGGGGACAGGGTGGCTGCATGGCTGGCGGCTGACGTTCGGCGGCGAGGACATCGGTTGGGACGGTGCGCTGGCCACCGTCGTCCAGGATCCGGCTTCGAAGGTCTTCGTCGTGCTCTACGACATGACGAAGGAAGACGAGAAGAACCTCGACCGCTGGGAAGGCTCAGAGCTGGGCATCCACAAGAAGATCCGATGTCGGGTGGACCGTACATCCTCCGACACCAGTTTCGAGCCGGTGCTGGCATGGCTGTACGTGGTGGACGCGTGGGAGGGCGGACTGCCGTCAGCGCGCTACCTCGGCGTGATGGCGGACGCGGCCGAAATTGCGGGCGCCCCATCGGAATACGTGCACGGTTTGCGGACCCGCCCGGCGCGCAACATCGGCCCCGGCACATAGCCTTCTGTCCGCGAGCGACCGTGTTTGTACGCGACATGCCGCGGTCTGTTGGTATCTTGGGGTCGCTCACGCGGCGCGAGCGCGCTGAAGCTGTCTGTCGATACGCGCAACGAATTCCCACGCCCGGTATCTGACGTCTTCGAACACGATCGGAATAACAGTCCACCGGACGTCCTGCAGAGCCGCCTGCCGTCTGCGATCGTTGCGCATCGCTTCGGGCCCGCTATGCCAGTCCATCCCGTCGTATTCGACCGCGACACGCTGGTCCGGCCAGGCGAAGTCAACCCGCCGCAGCTCGCCGTTCCCGTCGATGATCTCGTACTGCAGCACTGGCGTCGGCAGTCCTCCGTCGATCATGGCCAGCCGCGCTTCGCTCTCCATGGGCGATTCGGCCAGTCCGTCGGCGAGCGGGATCAGGTTGCGAACGGCGACAATGCCCCGCCGCCCCGATTGTTGGGCGGCCGCCCGCCACAAGTCGACGCGCTGACTGGTCCCGCCGCGTAACGCGGCGTCCAGTGTCGCCAGGGCACGAGGCCGGCGGAGGCCGCGAGCGACCTCGACCGCCGTCCAAGCCGGTGACGTGGCGAGACGTTCGCCGACCTTTACCAGCGGTGCGCCGTCGCGGCGATGAACCACCAGCCCGTCTGCCGAGCGCAGTCGAGAACCGGGCGGACTCAGCACATGAAGATCGGCGGGCTCTTCGGTGTCGAAGCCATGCAGCGCCGCCGCCGTTCCGAGACAAACGGGGACCTGGGCGTTGCACGAGAAGTCCAGGCCACGCAATCGCGTGAAGTCGTCAGGCTCACCGCGGCAGTAGATGCCCGGCCATATTCGTTCCAGCGCACCGGAATTCACAGCTGACTCGAATCCGCGCCTGGTCAGGTAGTTCAGAACTTGGCCGCTGCTCGCGACCCCGCCCTGACTATCGAACAGGGCCTCGAGCTCCGGCTGCATGAACTAGATAGTCGTGCTCGAGTGGGCATCCCGGTAGGCAGTCACAAGTCAGCTGTGGATAACTCGCCAGCTGCGGACGCTCAGTCGCGTCGAGCGACCGCGGAATGCCAACGCGCAACGTCGTGTCGCTGTACAGACACGGTCGCTCGGCGAGAAGGCGCTTAGAACTGGGCGGCTTGGTCGATGATGTTGACCAACGCGCGAACGCCCACCGCCAGCGACCGCTCGTCCAGGTCGAACGTCGGCTGATGCAGATCGAGCTGCGGGCCGCGGCCCGACCACACGCCCAGCCGCGCCATCGCGCCGGGCACCTCCTCGAGATACCACGAGAAGTCCTCGCCACCACCGGACTGACGGGTGTCGCACAGCACGTCGGTGCCGATCGCCTCGATCGCATGCGTCAAGATGCGGGTGGAGATCTCTTCGTTGACCACCGGCGGCACCCCGCGGCGGTACTGCAGGCTGTGCTCGATACCCAGCGGCTGCAACACCGATGAAACGATCTCGCGCACAATCGATTCCAGTGAATCCCAGGTGTCGCGACTGGCCGTCCGGATGGTGCCCGCCAGCGTGCCCGTCTGCGGGATCGCATTGGCCGCCACACCCGCATTCACCGCACCCCACACCATCACGGTGCCGTTGCGCGGGTCGATGCGACGCGACAGCACCCCGGGCACACCCGTGATCAGCGAGCCGAGCCCGTACACCAGGTCGCCGGTCAGGTGTGGGCGCGACGTGTGCCCACCGTGCGACTGCAGCGTGACCTCGAGCTGATCCGCGGCCGACGTGATCGGCCCCGGCCGCACCGCAACCTTGCCGACCGCCAGCCGAGGGTCGCAGTGCAACGCGAAGATGCGCGACACACCCGTCAGTGCCCCGGCCGAGATCGCGTCGATCGCGCCGCCGGGCATCAGTTCCTCGGCGGCTTGGAAAATCAGCCGCACTCCCACCGGCAGTTCGGGCACCGATGCCAGCGCCAGCGCGGCCCCCAGCAGGACTGCGGTGTGCGCATCGTGACCGCAGGCATGGGTGACGTTGGGCACCACCGACGCGTAGGGCGCACCGGTGCGCTCGGCCATCGGCAGCGCATCCATGTCGGCTCGCAGCGCGATCCGCGGCCCATGCTCGGGCCCGAAGTCGCAGGTCAGCCCGGTGCCGCCGGGCAGCACCTTGGGGTTCAAACCCGCGTCGGCCAGGTGCGACGCGACGAACTGCGTGGTTGCGAACTCCTGTCGGCCCAGCTCGGGATGCGCATGGATGTGCCTGCGCCACGCGATCAGGTCGTCGTAGTGGGCGTCCAGCCACAGCTCGGTGGTGTCGGCGACACTCATGACGCCCGCCTCGCCTGCAGCTCCAGCACCCGCTCACGCTCCATGTCAGTTTCGGCGAGTCGGACGACCGTGCGGGCCAGCATGATCGCGCCCTCGACGACCGCTTTGTCGGCACTGGGCTCGACAGCCGCAGCCGTGAACGCCGGTTGGTGGAGCGACGCGCCACCCGCTTCGATGCCGACGATCGGATGGATGCCCGGCATCACCTGCGTGACGTTGCCCATGTCGGTGCTGCCGAGCGGCAGCGTGCCCTCGACGTCCTCGGCCACCGGGCTGCGGCCCAGCCGCACCATCTCGCCGCGGAAGACCGAGGCCAGCCACGGGTCCGGCGCCAGCTCTGCATACGCGGGCGCGGTCTCGGCAACGGTATGCGTGCAGCCGGTGCCCACCGATCCCGCGGCAAAGCAGCCGGCCATCTTGTCTTCGAGCTCGTGCAGCGACTCGGAGTTCACCGCGCGCATCGTGTAGCGCAGCTCGGCATGGCCGGGAATGACGTTGGTGGCCTGTCCGCCGTCCGTGACGATGCCGTGCACCATCTGTCCCGGCGCGAGGTGCTGCCGCAGCAGGCCGATCGCCACCTGCGCCACCGTCACGGCGTCGGCCGCGTTCACACCCAGATACGGCGCGACGGCGGCATGCGATTCGCGGCCCTGGTAACTAACCGTCACCTCGGACAGCGCGAGCGACCGGGCGGCCGCGATATCCAAGGGTCCGGGATGCAGCATCACCGTGGCCGCGATGTCGTCGAAGGTTCCGGCCTTGAGCAGCAACGCTTTTCCGCCGCCGGCCTCCTCGGCTGGTGTGCCGATCAGCGCCACGGTCAGGCCCAGCTCGTCGGCCACCTCTGCTAACGCCAGCGCCGTACCTACCGCCGACGCGGCGATGATGTTGTGGCCGCAGGCATGTCCGATAACGGGCAACGCGTCGTATTCGGCGCAGATGCCGACGACCAGCGGGCCACTGCCGTAGTCGGCGCGAAACGCGGTGTCCAGCCCGCCGGGCGCCGAGGTGATCTCAAACCCATACTCGGCGACCAGTGCTTGCGCCTTGGCGCAGCTGCGGTGTTCGGCGAACGCGAGTTCGGGCTCGGCGTGAATGGAGTGCGACAGCTCAATCAGGTCGCCACGGCGTCGGTTGACGGCGTCTTCGACGCTTATCGACGCGGTGGCGGTGGGCATCTTCGCAGTATCTCATTGTCAACCGCAGGCCCTGGTGCGAGTTAAGCTGCGCGACTGTGACCGAACCGGATGCGGTGGCCGCAGAATCGGCGCGCGCCATCCGCGATCGCACCGGCGTCGACGAACATGACGTCGCCGTAGTCCTTGGTTCGGGCTGGGCGCCTGCGGTGGCGGAGCTGGGCGATCCGGTGGCCGTGGTGCCGATGGCCGAGCTTGCAGGCTTCACCCCGCCGACGGCCGAAGGGCATGGCGGTCAGGTGTTGTCGCTGCACGTCGGCGACCATCGGGTGCTCGTGTTCGTCGGGCGGATCCACGCCTACGAGGGACACGAGCTGCGCGACGTGGTACACCCCGTGCGGGCGGCGTGCGCGGCCGGTGTGCGCACCGTCGTGCTGACCAACGCCGCGGGCGGCCTGCGCGACGACTACACCGTCGGCCAGCCCGTGCTGATCAGCGACCATCTCAACCTCACGGCGCGCTCGCCGCTGGTCGGCGCGCAGTTCGTCGACCTGACCGACGCGTACTCGCCGCGGCTGCGCACGCTGGCCCGCGAAATCGATCCGTCGCTGGCCGAAGGTGTGTACGCCGGGCTGCCCGGGCCGCACTACGAGACGCCCGCCGAGATCCGGATGCTGCGCACGCTGGGTGCGGATCTGGTGGGCATGTCGACCGTGCACGAGACCATCGCGGCCCGTGCCGCGGGTGCGCAGGTGCTTGCCGTGTCGCTGGTGACGAATCTGGCGGCCGGTATGACGGGCCAGCCGCTGAGCCACGACGAGGTGCTGGAGGCAGGCCGTCAGTCCGCGACGCGGATGGGTTCCCTGCTTGGTTCGGTGATCGCGCGGGTCTGACGGCCGAACCGCTCACTCATCCAGACCACGGCGCGGGCCATCAACGGCGCCGCGAACAGCATCAGCAGGATGCGCACCACCTGCGCCGCGATGATGAACGTGACGTTGGACCCGGTTTCGACGGCGGTTGCGAGCACGGCGTACACACCGCCGGGACTGGTCGCGAGGTAGCCCTCCAGTGGGGTGAGCCCGGTGAAGTGCGCCAGCACCACACCGAGGCCGGCCGTCGCGACACCGAGCGCGACGATCAGGGCGATCGCGGCGGGCAGCATGCGCCCGATGGCGCGCAGCGATTCTCTCGTGAACGCCAGGCCGGCCTGCCAGCCGATCAGCATGTAGCCGGCCTGAACCAGCACCATCGGCACCGCCAGACCGAAGGACAAGCCGGTGACTTCCAGCGCGACCGTCAGCGCCAGCGGCCCGAGCAGGCCCGCGCCGGGCAGCCGGATCAGTTTGCCGACGGTCGCGCCGACCAGCACCAGCGCGATCAGCATTGCGACGCTCAGATACCAAGGGGCTGAATCAGTTTCGACGACAGGCGCGGTGCCGTGTGACTTGTCCGCGTGATAAATCAAAGTGACCACCACCGGCATCGACGCGGTTACCAGACCGACCCGCAGGTATTGGACGACGGACACGACTCGGTCGTCACCGCCGAGTTCGCGGGCGATCGCGACCAGTCCGGACGCGCCGCCTGCGACGAGCGCCAGCGATCCGGTCAGCGGGGTGACGTTACGGTGCAGGCCGAGCAGCGCGCCCGCCACGATGCTGAGCAACAGGGTGGCGACGGCGATCGCGATGACGATCGGCCAGTCGGCACCGAGCGCGCCGACAGCGTCCTCGTGGACCATCGTGCCGATGTAGACGCCCAGCACACCCTGTGCGGCGATACCGGCCTTTCGGGGTACTCGCGCGGGGGCCAGCGATGCCAGCGCCAGGGCGACGCCGACGACGAGCGCGGCGAACAGTGCAGCGGACGGCACGCCGACGCGGGTGAGCGGGAGGGTGACGATGACCGTAACTGCTATCAGTAAGGCCCACCTGAGCATCCGTCGCGTCCACGCCATCGTAATTCCAAGTATGCCCTTGCTAATTCCTGATAGCAACATGCGGTGATCTACGTGACATGGCGATTTTGCCAAGGTATAACTTGCTTATGAACCGCGTTGACTCCCCAGCCACCGAACTGCGGGAATCGATGATGGCGGCGACCCGGCAGATGCGCAGGCACCGCCCCGAACACGGCTTGACGCTGACCCAGATGGAACTGCTCGGCGAGGTCAGCCGCACCGGCGTCACCACGCCGGCCGAACTTGCGAACCGGTTGCACGTGCGGGTGCAGTCGCTGACCGACAGCATCAACGAACTGGTTAGCCGTGGCCTCATCGCGCGCCGTCCCGACGAGACCGATCGGCGCCGTCAGCTCATCGAACTCACTGACGCAGGCACCGCGCTGCTGGAGGCCGACCGTGCCGAACGGGATGCGTGGCTGCACGCGACCATGCGCGACAACCTCACACCGTTGGAATTCGACCTGCTGATGCTCGTCGCCCCGGTGCTCCGCAAGCTGGCTTATTCAGACGCAAAAGCGGGCACACTAGCGCCATGACTTCGTCGCGGACCGGGGCGCCCGCGCAGGAGTGGATCTCTCACGACCCCGATCCCCAAACGGCCGCAGAGCTGGCGGCGCTCAGCGAAGAAGAGCTCGACGAGCGGTTCGCCCAACCGCTGACGTTCGGGACGGCGGGTTTGCGTGGACCCCTGCGTGGCGGACCAAACGGAATGAACCTTGCCGTCGTCCTGCGCACCACCTGGGCGGTCGCGAAGGTGCTCAAGGACCGCGGGCTGGCCGGCAAGCCGGTAATGGTCGGTCGAGACACCCGACACGGATCCGAGGACTTCGCTCTGGCCGCAGCGGAAGTCCTTGCCGCCCAAGGATTTGCAGTGACATTGATGTTCGTCGCGGTGCCCACACCCGTGCTGGCGTTCGCGGTGCGCCATGACCGCGCCGCCGCCGGCATCCAGATCACCGCGTCACACAACCCGCCGTCCGACAACGGCTACAAGGTCTACTTCGAGGGCGGATATCCGATCGTGCCGCCCATCGACCACGAGATCGAACGGGCCGCCGCAGAAGCTCCCTATGCCGACGAGATTCCCCGGCGGTCAGTCAAGGCGTCTGGCGTTGACGCGATTCAGCACTATGTCGACCGCGCGGCGCACGTTCGACACACCCACGGGTCGGTGCGGGTGGCGTTGACGCCGCTGCACGGCGTTGGCGGCGAATTCGCGATGGACGCCCTGGCGGCCGCGGGAATCCCCGATGTGCACGTCGTCGAGAGCCAGTTCGCCCCCGATCCAGACTTCCCAACCGTGCAATTGCCGAATCCCGAGGAGCCCGGCGCGGTCGACGCCCTCCTGGAGCTGGCCGCCGATGTCGATGCCGAGATCGCTATCGCGCTCGACCCCGACGCAGACCGCTGTGCGGTCGGGATACCGACACCGGATGGCTGGCGCATGCTCTCCGGTGACGAAACCGGTTGGCTGCTTGGTGATTACATCCTCTCGCAGATCGAACCCGGTCCCGTCTCCGAGGCCACGTTGGTGGCGAGCTCGGTGGTGTCGTCGCGCATGCTGGCCGCGATCGCCAACGACCACGGCGCCCAGCACGTCGAGACACTCACGGGCTTCAAGTGGTTGTCGCGAGCCGACGTCGGTCGCCCTGGCTGCACGCTGGTTTATGCGTACGAAGAGGCGATCGGACACTGCGTCGATCCGGGGGCGGTCCGCGACAAAGATGGCATTAGCGCGATGGTGTTGGCGTGCGATCTGGTTGCCGCGCTACGGAATCAGGGGCGCACGGTGACGGGCGCGCTCGACGACCTCGCCCTTCGCCACGGTGTGCACACCACGACCGCGGTGTCGCGACGCGTCGCAGACGGCGGCGAGGCCGAAGCACTGATGGCCAGGCTTCGTGCGACGCCGCCGGACAGGCTGGCCGGCTTCGAGATCACGGCAACCGATCTGCTGCATGCGCCGACACATCTGCGCACCGACGCGCTCGTCTTCTCCGGCGGCGACGGCGGCAACTGGATCCGGATGGTTGTGCGGCCGTCCGGAACAGAACCAAAGCTCAAGTCCTACATCGAGGTTCACTGCGCGAACCTCGGCAACATCGAGGCCACTCGCACCAAGGCGCGTACAGTCCAGGACGAACTGGTCTCCGTCGCGCAGCAGTTCTAGCGCGGGCCGAACTGCCGATCTCCGGCGTCGCCGAGACCCGGCACGATGTAGGCGATGTCGTTGAGCCGCTCGTCGATGGTCGCGGTGAACAACCGTAGGTTCGGCGCTACCTTCTCCAGTGCGGCAATGCCTTCGGGCGCGCAGACGACGCAGACCGCGGTGATGTCAACGGCGTTGCGCGAATGCAACAGCCCGATGGTGTGCGCCATCGAGCCGCCGGTGGCCAGCATCGGATCCAGCACCATCACGGGCTGCGTACTCAAATCGTCCGGCAACGACTCCAAATACGGTGTGGGCTCATGGGTTTCCTCGTCGCGGGCGACACCGACGAACCCGACGCGGGCCTCCGGAATGAGCGCGTGCGCCTGATCGACCATGCCGAGCCCGGCGCGCAACACCGGCACCAGTAGCGGCGGATTGGCCAATCGGCAGCCAGTGGTGTCGGCCAGCGGCGTTCGCACCGGGACTGTTTCGCAGGCAGCGTCGCGCGTGGCCTCGTACACCAACATCAGGGTCAGATCGCGCAGCGCCGCGCGAAACGCCGCGTTGTCGGTGCGCTCGTCGCGCAGGGTGGTCAGCCGCGCGGCAGCCAGCGGGTGGTCGACGACGCGCACATCCATGCGCCGACCTTAGTGGAACCGAATGATCGCCGCGGCCGTCCTAACCGCATGTTCGCCGACACCGATGCCATCCGGGCCTTCGGCGCCGCCAACTCGGCGCACGCAGCTGATCTCGCCGCGGTCGCCGCGGCGTTGTCGTCGATGCCGGGCGCTGCTGCGGATTCGATGCTCGGTCCCATTGGCGCCCGCTTCCTGGCGGCACTGGCCGACGCCACCGCGGAGGCGTCCCACGCGGCGGCAGCACTCGGTGAGCGTCTGGCAGCCGGATG
>Ga0114129_10016174_pt1 | contig 10617 bp, 9 predicted proteins | sample RhiMetdeltSRZDD1_FD_80071 | JGI IMG/M metagenome (GOLD analysis project Ga0114129, IMG submission 80071) | Populus rhizosphere microbial communities from Tennessee, USA - Rhizosphere MetaG P. deltoides SRZDD1 (version 2) (version 2) | ecosystem: Host-associated > Plants > Roots > Rhizosphere >... | reverse complement strand
GTGCCGCAACCTGGGCGTGCGCGTCTCGGCGACCTCGGTACGACGGCTCCTGCGCCGCCACGGTCTCGGGCCAGCACCCCGGCGGAGCGGGCCGACCTGGACCCAGTTCCTGCGCACCCAGGCCAGCGGCCTGCTGGCCATGGACTTCTTCACCGTGGAGACCGTCGACCTGACCCGGCTTTACGTGCTGTTCGTCGTCGAGGTACATCGACGGTGGGTACACCTGGTAGGGATCACCGCCCACCCCACCGGGGCGTGGGTGGCACAGCAAGCCCGCAACCTGCTCATGGACCTGCAGGAGCAGGGGCACCGGTTCCGGTACCTGATCCGGGACCGGGACGCGAAGTTCACCGCCGCGTTCGACACGGTCTTCGCCGCGGCGGGCATCGAGGTGGTGAAGATCCCGCCTCGGGCGCCTCGGGCGAACGCCTACGCGGAGCGCTGGGTGCGCACGGCACGGTCCGAGTGTCTGGACTGGACGCTGGTCTGGAGTGCTCGCAAGTTGTACCGGGTGCTGACCGAGTACATACGGCACTACAACACCGTTCGACCACACCGCAGCCTGGACCTGCAGCCGCCACGTCCATCCCGGCTGACCCTTGTTGAGCCGGGCACCGTTGGGCCGTCGGTGCAACGGGTCGACCTGCTGGGTGGGCTGATCCACGAATACCGCCGCGCTGCTTAAGTTCTGGTCGGCAGCGCCGCTGAACTCCCGGATCTCGTGCCCTGCCACCGACGCCTTCGCACTCATCGTCGTCTTCACCTCTGGCGGCGGGTGCCGTACACCGCTGATCCGCAGCGGGCTGATCCAGCAAGCGGTAGGTCCACTCGGTGACCGAATCACGGAACCGCGAGCTGGCACCCCACACGGTCGACGCTGTCGACGTGGTGTCTGATCCGCAGAAAAGGCGGATCTTGCTAAGCGAACTCCGAGAAGAGTTCGGTGATGACTTCCAGCCGGAGCCGTTTTCCACCACGGACGATGCCTGGCCTATCGTCAATGCCTGTCTGAAACGCGACGGAGTGAGAACACTGCTCAATGCCCTGCGCCTGTTGGGTGGTAGTTCGCGGGGTTGGCTGGCCCTTCAGGAACTGGTTGACGAACTGTTCCCGGTGTCGCCGTTGACGCCCTCCGAACGTCGCCTTCTCGAGGCCATGCTCGCCGACGTCACCGGCGAGACTCTCGCCGACGTGCTCTCCGCCCCGGAACTGACGCCCTATCTCGGCGGGGTCGAGGACGTCGTCGGCGGTGTCGACGTACTGCTGCAGCTCGAGGAGCGCGTGGGCGCCGACCCCGACGCGGCCCCGGCCCTGATCGCCTTCCTGGAACAGGCGGCTCACCGCACCGGTGGGCGCGCGTACCTCGACTTTCACGAGACGATCCACGCCATCGCAACGAGGCTTGGCCAGCAGACGTTCGCCCTGGAAGTGTGCCGGCGGATCCTAGCCAGCCGTAGCGAGACCTCGCATCCCGCGGCCGGCGATCTGGCCGGCTCCGTGGTCTCACCGACGCTTGCCGACGGGACGACCGGTTCGATGCCCCTGCAGGATGTCCTGCCGACCACGACCACACCGACTGTCTGGGGCGGTGTTCCGCCTCGAAACCGCCATTTCGCCGGTCGGGTAGCGGTGCTGCGTGAGCTGAAAGACGCGCTGCGCCACCGCGAGCACGTGGCCGTGCTTCCCCTTGCGCAGCAGGTCCTGGGCGGCGTCGGTAAGAGTCAGGTAGCGATCGGGTACGCATACCAGAACCAGCGCGACTACGACCTGGTGTGGTGGATCCGTCCGATGATGAGCGATCGATCCGCCGGTCACTGGAGTCGCTAGCCCGCCGCCTGCGCCTGGCGGAGCGCGACAGCCACGACGTCGAGTCCACCATCAACGCGGTGATCGAGGAGCTCGCCTCGGGTCAGCACTATCCACAGTGGCTACTCATCTTCGACAACCTCGAACCGCGCGAATCACTGCTTCGCTACCTTCCCAGCGGTCCCGGCCACGTGCTCATCACGTCGCGGGATCGTGGCTGGGCCGACCGGACGGCAACCGTCGAGGTCGACGTCTTCTCGCCCGCCGAGAGCGTGGAAATGCTCGAGAAGCTCTGGCCCGACCTGTCCGACGATGAGGCGTACGCCCTCGCAGACCGCCTCGAGCACATCCCCCTGGCCCTGGAGTTGGCCACGGCCGTGCACCGCGCAGCTACTCACCGTCCGGGTGGCCTCTCGCTGCCGGAGTATCTGCGTCTGTTCGATGCGATCCCCGATATCGATGACGGCCGGTCCACGGAGTATCCGCGATCCGTTGCTAAGACCTACCGGCTCGCGTTTGAGCAACTACGGGCGCGGTCTCTGGGGGCCGCGCAGTTGCTGGAGCTGTGTGCCTTTCCTCAGCTCCAACCCGATCGAGGTGTCGATGCTGACCCGCGGTCGCGGAGCTCCTCTGCCCGCCGCCGTGGCCGAGATTCTCCGCGATGACAACAAGCTACGGCGCTCGATCCGTGACATTGGACAGTACGCACTGGCCCAACTGGACACCGGCCGTGACTTCATTACGATCCACACGTTGGTCCGCGCGGTGCTTCGGGACGGCCTTCCGGCACAGGAATGCGAGGAGGCCGAACGCAACGCCCGTGACCTCCTCGCGTTCGCAAACCCGCTCGCGCCGGACCGGCAGGACACCTGGCCGCATCACGCCCAGGTCGCTCCCCACGTTGTGGCCTCCGGCGTCATCATGTCTCACGACCCCCACGTTCGGCGGCTCGTGCTCGACGAGATCCGCTACTTCTACATCATCGGCGACGTCTCCGCGAGTCAGGCGATGGCGAACTGGGCTGCGGACTACTGGAAGGCGAGCCTCGGGACCGACGACGAGATGACGCTGTTGGCCAACTTCCATCTCGCCAACGCGCTACGGTCGTCTGGCAACTACGAACAGGCCCGTCAGCTCAACCAGAGCACCCTGGCGCGCCTGGTGGCGACGGCCGGCGAAGAGGACGAGTACACGCTCAAGGTCGCCAACAGCGTAGGGGCAGACCTGCGGCTGCGCGGAGAGTTCCAGCAGGCGTGCGCGCTAGACGAGCGGAATCTGGAGCTGACGCGGCGAGCGCTCGGCGAGGACGATCCGGCGACGTTACGATCGGCCAACAACCTGGCCGTGGACTTCCAATTGCTCGGCGACTTCACCCGCGCGCGCGTGCTCGATGAGGACACGCTGCGGCGCCGGCTGGACATCCTCGGCGAAGACAGCGTTGAGGTCCTGTCCTCGCTCAACAACCTCGTGCGGGATATCTTCGGCATCGGGGAGTACGACAAGGCGCTAAAGTTGCAACTCGAGCGGCTTCCGGCCTTCGAGCGGAAGCTGCCGAAGAACCACAGCTTCCTGCTGAGCGCCCGCCGTAACCTCGCCATCCTCTGGCGCAAGACCGGCAACTACGCATGGGCGCTGCACCAGGCCGAGATCAACCTTCAGGTTGCGCGGGGCCGTTTCGGTCCACTCCGCGAAAGCCGCTTGGCGGCCATGATGACCCTGTTCAACACGCTACGGGTTCATGGCGACGTGGCGCGAGCGGAGCGACTGGGCGAGGAGACCCTGGTCGCGTACCGCAAGCAATTCGGCCGCGAGCATCCGTTCAGCCTCGCATGCGCAGTCAATCTCGCGATCGTCTACCGCGCGCTCGGCCAGTTGGGCGAGGCCGCCGAGTTGGACGACGAGGCGTGCCTGGCCCTGACCAAGAAGCTCGGCGAGAACCATCCGTACACGATGTCATGTGTGGCCAACCGGTCCAACGACCTTGCGGCTGGCGGGCGGCCAGAGGAGGCCCGGGCGCTGTCCGAGCAGATACAAGCGCTCGCGACAGGTTCGGCCGCCCGACCATCCCTACACGCTCGCCTGCGCCGCTAACCTGGCGCTGGACCGCGACGCTGTCGGCGACCACCGGGAGGCGACCGAATTGCGCACCCAGGCCCAGGATGCCATGCGCCAGCGCCTCGGCCCAGAGCATCCGGAAACGATTAATATGGAACGCGGGCGACGGTCCGAGACCGACATCGAAATCCCACCGCCGTAGAGTTCGATCATCGCCAGTCGAACGGACCGTCCACACGCGACAGCCAGAGGGACAGTTCCAGAGGTGCGGGAGCCGGCGCCGTTGCATTGTCCGATCAGCGGGCGTGGTGACCCGTCGGACCGGTGGCGGTTCAGATCGCTTGGGCGAGTTCGGCGAAGGCGGCGGCGACCCGCAGCGCCGGCGGGGCGTCGATGCCGAGTTCGTAGTGGCTACGACGCAGGTTCTGGACGAAGGCGTGCCCGGCGATGATCGTCTGCGCGGTAGCGTCGGTGACCAGGCCGCGCATGACGCGGAGCCGGTGTTTGAGTCTTCCGTGGTCGGCTTCGATCGGATTGTTGCTGTACCGCTCGACGTGATGCCAGGCCGCCGGGATCAGCTCGTCGAGCACCGCCGGGTAGACCGGCGCGGCGTCGGTGACCACCTCGGTCGGCTTGACCTTCAACGTGGTCAGCGCGCGGGTGAAGAACCGCCGGGCGGCCGTGGCATCGCGGCGGGTAGAGACGAGCACGTCGATGACCTGGCCGTGCTGGTCGATCGCCCGGTACACGTAGCGCCAGGACCCGCCGATCTTGACGTAGGTCTCGTCCACGTACCACCGGTCACCAGGAGCGTGCCGGGCGAACCGGGCGGCGTCGGCCAGCAACGGGCTGAACCGGTGCACCCACCGGAACACGGACACGTGGTCGACCTCGACCCCGCGTTCGGCCAGCAGCTCCTCAACATCGCGGTAGGACAGCCCGTACCGCAGGTACCAGCGCACTCCGACCACGATCACCTCAGCCGGGAACCGGAACCCGGCGAACGCCGACCGCGGCGGCAACACCGGCCGAGGACAGGTTGTCTGCATCACCCAAGCGTGCCGGACGGCCACCGCCCACGGCCTTACCGGATCTTGCCAACCGCCAACGCAACGGTGCCCGCTGATCAGGTCCGGGATGTGCTGGCCGTGGTGGAAGCGTTCGGCACGGTCGTAGACGCGGCCGGCGAGGTCGTTGAGCAGGGCGTGTGCGATGTGCGGGGGCAGCCCGGCGATGACCAGTTCCGGGTAGGCGTGGGCGGTCAGGCCCACGGTATAGGCGTACGGGGAGCCGGGGTCGTCGTCGGTCGGCAGCACCGCCATGACCGACCAGCCGACCTTGTCGATGTGCTCCTGCTGGCGGCGCAGAACGTCGTCGATGCCGCTCATCGAGTACCAGTTCCTTTCTCCTGATCTCATCATCCACACCCGGGCGCTGGGTTCTGTCTGGCGCGGTGCGGCCGATTGAGGCGATGTCACGGGGTGCGTGCGACGCTGCACGAGAGGGCCCGCAGGGTCCGGCGGCCCGGGGCGCCGTTCAGTCAAACCGTCCACTATGGACTAGATGTGTGGTTACCCGTTGGTGGATCGACTTCGACGAAACCCCACAGGCGGGCGATGATCTGCAGTGCGGTCGTGTCGTAGCGGTCGCGGAAACCCCGACAGATGGCCGGCAGTACGCTGGCCGGCGGGCCGGCGCTCGGAAGCGTTTCGTGGCAGATGATGTAGGACGCCTGGGCGCGGGCCTCGGCCACCAGGTCGTGTAGCCGCCCTGGGCTCAGCGACATCAGGTTGCCTGGACTTCTCTGCACCACGCAAGACGGCAGACCGGTTCGTCCCAAGCCGACCATCTTCGGCGCAATTCGCGGTCGGGAGTAGCGTCGATCCCGGACATTGCCGTCGTAAGACAGTTTCGTACGGCTGCGGAGAGTGGAGGTGCGATGGGTGCGATCTGGGTGCGTGGCGGCGATCTCGTGGACGGCCTGGCTGAATTGGTGGGCTTCAAGCTCGGGATTGCCGTAACAGCGGATGAACTGTCCGCCGCCGTGGCTCGCACGGGGTATGGATCGATGTGGCCAGACGATCGCGATGGCATATACCACTACCGGTCCGAGGAGTATGAGGAACTCGTCGCCGTAGTCCTCGCCGCCTTTGGGGACCCAGATGTCCAGCGCGGCCGACAATTGCCTGTGTTGTCGGTGATCCGCTCCCTGCCAAAAGAACTTGAACCCGTTGCCATGGAGGTAATACCCATGGTGATCGAGGCCTTGGGCCCCGCTATAGCCGCTACCCCTGGGGGAGGTGTATTGGATCCGCGTCCGATCCTTACAACGGTCAAAGCGCGTTACGGAACTCAGGGAGAACGGATCGCGTTGCAGCTCTTGGCCGAAATGAACGCACAGCTCATGGTGAGCCCTTGGGGTCGCGTTCGTCGCAGGGAATGGCCCGACCTGGCTCCGCTCAGGGAGTTATTTGCAACCGAAGCAACGACCTCCCCCTTGAACGCGTTCTTTGATCAAAGATTCCTTGACTATTTGCATGCAAATTTCGACGACATCGACAGTATCAACTGGCGCCGCTTCGAAGCGCTGACTGGAGAGTACCTCCACCGTGCTGGGCTTGCGGTAGAGCTGGGCGCTGGACGGAACGACGATGGAATCGATGTCAGGGCATGGTTAGCAGGCAACCCGTCGCCGGCCACGCCGTTGGTCATAGTTCAATGCAAACGGGAGAAGCGCAAGATCGCCAAGACTGTGATTAAGGCGTTGGCGGCCGATGTCCAATGGGAAGGAGCCGTGGCCGGCCTTCTCGTGACCACTGGTGAGTGGTCGCCGGGAGCTCGCTCCACGGTTAATTCGCGGGCGTATCCGGTTGGAGAGATCAATCGCGACTCACTGCGCAAATGGCTCGCCAGTATGAGAACACCAGGTTCAGGCGGTATGTTCTTCGACAGCTAGGGACACTCGGGCACCGGAGGTGACAGCGATAAGGATCCAGCTGCGACCACTTACCCTCAATCGTCAGAGAACCGGTACCGGACGATAAGATCTGCCCACTGGCTGTGCGGAATCAACTGCTCATGCTGCATCCGTCCGACCACGATACCGGGGGCAACTCCGATCGCGCTGGCGAAGGCGACAACTTCGGCAACCGTCGAGAGTCCGCGTAGCTTCCCGGCGACCTGGTCTGGAATCAGTACTCGTGAAGCGAAGGCATTCGCCTCGTCCTCCAGTTCTTGGGCGATTCCGCTGCCTTTTGTATCGACGAACGTCTCTTTCTTGCTGTGGCGTAGGAGGTGGCAGAGTTCGTGGAAGAGCGTGAACCAGAAGATGTCATTGCGGCGGTGGCGAAGGCTAAGGACGATCATTGCCTTCTCCGATGACAGCCATCGCGTCGCGCCGTTCACGCGACACCTCGGCAGTTCCTTGAGTACGACAAGGGCCACCCCCACCGATGCGCATAGTTCCTTCAATGGCTCTAGCCACTCGATGCCGGGAAGGGCGCTCAGGGCGCGCATCTTCGCGATCACGGCTCGGCACGATGCGGCATTGAACGGCTTGGTCTTGACCCTTGACGCGTCCAGTTCTGCGAGTCTCAACCAGCTGGCGAGCGCGCCCTGGTCGGCCTCGAACGCCGCCGATCGGCGGTAGAGCGCTGGTCGGAGCCACACTTCTTCGAGCGCGTCAGCATCAGCGACCGCGAAGAATCGGAGCAGCTCTCGTAGTTTGTCAGTCTTCGATGTCTTGCGCTCGATGCAGCCCCTCCTCTCGAGTTCCTTGATCGGGAACCGGTCCACGAGGTGGACGCGCTGGCGAAGCTCGTCGGCTTCCAACTCCCTCTGCTTCGCGGTCTGGTAGTTCGCGTCCAGCTGAGTCCAGTACCGTGCGGGGATCGCGGTGACTCGCTCGAAGGCGAGCGCAACCTCTGGAGAGATACCGACACCGCCCTTGATGACTTGGTTGATGTGCTTGGGCGTCAGGCTCGTCCGCCTGGCGAACTGCGCCTGCGTCACGTTCTCCCGGTCGAGCCATTCCGCGAGTGTCTCGCCGGGCGGTACGAGCTCGGCGGGCTCGTAGCCGAGGTGCTCGCCGGAGGTCATGAAGTACGTGCCGCGGTCGAGCGGGCGCGCAGGCCGGTGACGGTGATCGTGTGCATGGGGGCCTCTCCCTCTAGCGTGTCCGGCCCTCGCTCGATGTAGAGCGAGAGGTGATCGACGACCGCTACCTCGATGGCATCGCCGTCGTGCTCGTAGGAGTCGAACGGCAGGAACATGAGGTCCGCAGGGGTCGTCATCGCCTCCAGTTGCTGGAGCCGGTGTGAGATCCGCCGAGCAACGACGGGTCCCCACAGCCTCCGCATCCGGGCGGGGTCGCAGCAGGTACGCCTCACCTCGTCGCTGCGGAACCGCAGGACCACCATCGCCGCCTCCGGAACCCGTGAACCACGTCGGTTCAGGATAGTCGACAGTCGAGCGGGGGAAGGTGATACGCTGGTTCGAGAAATCCTGAACCACTCCGGTTCAGGATTCTTGGCGAGTTGGAGGACACCGGTGCCGAACCCGAAGAACACGATCCGCCTCGTCGTCGTGACGACCGCCGACGACGTGGACGAGGAGTTCAACGTGAACCAGCCGCTCCAGGTGCTGTTCAACAGGGCGCTCCACGAGGTCGGCGGTGAAGGCAACCAGGACCAGTTCGCCCTCGAGTACAACGACGTCGAGCTGTCCGACCTGTCGCGGAAGATCGGCGACGTCGCCGAGGAACTCGGCTGGGTCGACGGCACGCAGTTGGACCTCGTGCCGAAACCGGTCGTCGTCTAGCCGCGATGGCCTGGCGCGAGGATGCACGCACGGAGATCGACGGGCTCAAGCCACACTTCGTGTCCAAGCACGGCTGGTCGCCGCGCATCGTGGAGCACGAAGGTACAGACGTGCTCGACCTCATCGTCACGTTGCACTCGAAGCGGCTGGGCGGGCGTGTTCTTGCCCTTCGCCTTCGGTACCAGCCCGACTGGCAGATCGCCGGGCGACGGGAGGCGTTCGTCGACCCAGACGACCGGTCACGCGAGGGCCTCGAGCACTGGCCGCCCGCCCGCGACCCGAACGTGCGCGGCGTCAACCCAGAGCACAACCCGCCGTGCATCTGCCTGCGCGGCGTGTGGGGCTACCACTCCGTCCTGCACGCCGACCGGCCGATGGGCGATACCACCCTCCTCGGCTTCCTCCTCGAACTCCAGAAGGTGCTGGACGAATGACGGCCCGCTCGACTCCTTACCCGCCGGCCGGCTTCCACGTCCGGATCCCCGGAGCCGTGTGGGCCTCAGCGCTCGACGAGGTGCGCCGCTACGCAACTGTCGGGAGCCACGACGGGCGGCGCGGGTCCGAGGGCCTCGTCTACCTCGCCGGCGTCCCAACCGCGGACACGCTCATCGTGACTGCGGTCTACCGGCTGGACCACGAGCCGCAGGGCGACCGCGTGATGCCAACGCCAGCCGAGGTCCGCTGGCTGCTGTCGACGTTGCGTGAACGAGACGAGAAGCTCGTCGCTCAACTCCACACGCACCGGCACGGCGCCAGGCACTCGCCTGGCGACGACCGGATGGCGACCAGCTTCCACGACGGCTTCCTCTCGATCGTCGCACCCAACTTCGCCGCCGATGTCGAACGGCTCGACCAGTGCATCGTCCACGAGTACCGCAGCGGTACGTTCCGGCCGCTGTCCAACGACGAGACGGCCGCACGGTTCACCATCCGCGCGCAGATCGTCGACCGCCCGCACGACCGTGCAGCTGAGGAGCCCAACCGATGGCGCGAATTCGTCCAGAGACTGAAGTCGATCGTACGCAAGCGGCACTAGCCGCGGACGGTCTCAGCCTTCCGTTTGCCAGAGCAGCCGTTGAGATCAAGATCGCTCCCGGAGTTGAAGCGACCACCGGCGGGCAGCGCCTCGTCGTCCTCCTCGTCAACGTGCTGGCGCGCATGAAGGGCGTCGTGCGCGACATCCACGTCCTTACCGACGACGACCCGAGGATCCTTCCCGGCACGCCGCTGCGCTCCGACCGGTTCACCGACGGCCTTGCCGCACTTGTCGCGTCCCTCAACGCGACCGAGAGCACCTTCCGACCATCGCTCAGCCTCGGTCCTGCCCGCGACTCTGTCGTCCGCGTCCAGATCGGCGGCATGCCAGGAACCGCGGATCTTGTCATCGCCTCCGACGCGTGGCGCGTCCTCGCCGGCCGGTTCGCCGCCGACGCCGACTGGCGCGCCACGAATCCGATCGGCCCGGCGTTGGCCGCCGTCATCGCCGCGGTCGAGGTGTTCAAGCGTCTCACTGCCGCCAACGGCGGGAGCGACGCACGCCTCGTACCCGAGGACTTCGCCTACTCCGCGTTTAACTACGGCGTCGACGTGGACGCCGCGGTCGGCCCGGACGTGGACGCGGTACGGCTCACCGATATGGCGGTCGTCGGGTGCGGCGCCGGCGGCTCCGGCACCGGCTACATCCTTGCGATGCACCCGCGTCTCAACGGGGTCGTCGCCCTCGTCGAACCCGGCCTCCATAAGCTGTCGAACCTCAACCGCTATCTCGCCACGACGGCTGACGACGTCCACTGGGCGCGCCACAAGCTGTCGTCGCTGGTCCATCACCTCGCGTGCTTCGCCCCCACCCTCGTCGTCAACCTTCATGCGCGGCCCTGGGAGCAGCTCGACACTCACCCGTGGGGGACTCTCATCTCGGCGGTCGACACCATCGAGTCG
>Ga0114129_10016173_pt1 | contig 10617 bp, 8 predicted proteins | sample RhiMetdeltSRZDD1_FD_80071 | JGI IMG/M metagenome (GOLD analysis project Ga0114129, IMG submission 80071) | Populus rhizosphere microbial communities from Tennessee, USA - Rhizosphere MetaG P. deltoides SRZDD1 (version 2) (version 2) | ecosystem: Host-associated > Plants > Roots > Rhizosphere >... | reverse complement strand
TTTCGTGGTGGGTCCAGCCGATGAGGGTGGGCAGCCCCGTCATCGAGGCCACGCGGCCCTCCGGCGTGTAGGCGCCCGCGCTGGGCGCCTCGAGGACCACTGCGCCGGCGGGAGCGTTCGCAAGGAGCCATTCGATGGCGGGCAGGTCGTCGGCGAAGCGTTTCGTCTGGCCGAGCCAGGCGAGCGCGTCCAGCGTGCGCTCGGTGTAGAAGGCGGGGATGCGCTCGGCGTCCGGACCCTCCATCCAGTACTCGAGGGGAGCGCTGAAGAAGGAGCGCGTGCGTACGGCCGTGGCCGCGAACGGGTAGAGCAGCCCGAGCACGACGACGAGGAGGCCGGCGGCCAGGGCGGGCGCATCCGTCGTAGGAACACGACGCCCCAGGAAGTACCGCGTGATCTGTACGAGCGTGGCCACGGCCACGGCGACCGCAAAGGCGACACCGGCGGCGACGAGGCCCGGCTTTCGTCCCAGCGTGGACACGCCGATGGCCGCGGTGACGAGACCCATGGCGAGGACGCCGGGTGAGAACAGCACACACAGCAGCGGCACCTTGCAGCGCGAGATGCGCGGCGAGAGCCGGCGCAGGGCGCCGATCAAGGCCGCGGCAAAGATCGGCCACAGCGGATAGAAGATCTTGAACGGGGTGTTGTATCGCTCCAGGTTGCCGCCATACGAGTCGTCGAAGTGCAGCGCCTCCACGAACCAGCACCAGAAGAACCCGGTGGCGGCAAAGAGCAGCGGCGGCGCGTCCAGCCGCGCCGCCGGCAGGAGGGTCAGGACGACACAGAGGAACGCGAGCGACAGGGCGAGGGGTGCGACCCAGAAGCCTTGCATCGCGAAGTAGGTGGCGATGCCGACCCCGATCGCGGCCACGGCCAGCGTGCCGGCCACGCGCGGGTGCGGCGACACCGCCCTCAGCCACTGCCGCACGACGAACGGCACGAGCGGGAGGACGAAGAGCCCCCAGTGGGCGAGGAAGTCGGTGAGCGTCGATCGGAGCTCCGCCGGGAACGGATTGATCGGCGAGGCCGACCACAGGCGCTCCAGCAGCGGCCGCGCACCGTCCTGCATCGAGGGTGACAGCACGGGCGGCAAGACCGTTTCGAGCAGCGGCGTCTGCGCGCCGAGCGGCGAGCGGAACGTCAGCAGGAAGGGTGACGCGATCATGATGGCGACGCCGCCAATCACCGCGTACGCGCCGAGGGCCCCCAGGATCGCGGCCGCGCCCCGGCCGCTGTGGCGAAACGCGGCGTACGCGGCCATCGCGGCGGCGGCGAAGAGGGCCGCATCACGGACGATCGCGGGGGCGGCGCGCAGGATCCCCGCCTCCGGCGTCCAGTAGGCGGTGATGCCGGCCCCGACGGCCACGGCCACCGCACCGGCGGCGACCGCGAGCGTGCGCGCCCGTTCCGCATCGAGGCCGCCGCGGAGGCGTTCGAGGACGACGGGCAGAAGCGCAGTCGACACCACCGCGAGGCCGTAGGCCGCCGGGACTCCGAACGCCGGCACGAGCACCCGCATGTTGAGGGCGAGGGCCATCGGCCAGGAGATCGCGATCGTGAGGGCCGGCGGGATCAGCCACCGCCATCGATCGTCGGCAGCCACCCCGCGCCGGCTCACGGCGACGACGAGGAGGTACAAGACGGAGAGGACGATGGCGTCCCAGATGTTGACGGGGAACACGAGGCCGATGGCCAGGCCCATGGCCAGCGCGGGGCCCGCGGACCTGGACCACCACTCGCGCTCCGTCAGCGTGCGCGGCGTCGGGTTTCGCCGCAGCAGCGCCAGGCACGCGGCCAGGGCGGCGATCGTGTACGGCAGCGCCATGTGATGGGGGTGCAGATCGCCGAGCATCGCGGAGAAGTACGGGAACTCGGTGATCGTGCACGGCTCGTTGACGCCCGGCGGAGCGCCGAGGATGGCGCGGCTCGACGCCCAGTAGTCGATCTCCTTCAGGTTCGCGACGGTCCAGCGAATCTCGGTGGCACGCCGGCCGAGCTGCCGCCACGCGTCGAGGTTGCCGAAGAGCGAGATGGCGAGGGCGCCGAGCACCCCCCAGCCCATGCCGCGATGCCACGGGGCCCCGCCCCTGGCCCGCGGTCCCCGCCGGACGGCCATGGCGTAGGCCAGCGAGAACCCCATCGAGAGCGACAGGCCGAAGATCGTGGCGAGACCGCAGTTGAACGCGATCCGGGCCGGGGTGCCGGTGAGCTTGGCGACGGTGGCGACGAGCACATGGCCGCCGTAGTAGTAGTTCGTCGGCTCGCCGAGATACCAGGCGTCGCGCGGCGGCATCGAGGTCGCGCGCATGGCGCTGTTCAGATGCATCAGGTTCCCCGCCTTCTCCGCGCCGGACAGGCCGATGTCGAAGGTGGCCCAGGGCACGAAGCTGCGGACGTTGCAGAAATAGAGGAACCCGACGGCGAAGAGGAGCTGCGACGCCAGGAACGGGACGAGCGTCGCCCGCAGTGTCTGCCGGAGCCGCCGCGGCTGCGGCCACCACACCGCGATCGAGAGCACCGCCAGCAGGACGGCGGCCGCGCGAATCGCCCCACGCGTGTGGGGGACGCCGGCGTGCGCCGCCGCCCAGGCGATCCACGTCGTCACGATGACGCCCACGCCCACGCTGAGTCCGGCGCCGCCGTCGGCGAGGGCGCGGAAGGCGCGCAGGGTCAGCGGCCAGGCGAGCAGGCCGAGCACGGCGCAGGCCAGCCACCAGGGCCAGATCTGGTCGGCGAACGCGAACCACCAGGAAGGGAGGAGGATCTGGATCACGGAAGCCAGCGGGGCGACTCGAGGGCGAAGTCCGACCGCTGCGTCGTGATGACCCGGCGGGCGCCGGCGGAATCGACGACGACGAGGCTGGCGGTGGGTCCCCCCACCGGGATCTCCGAGAAGACGATGCCCTTCGGTCCCCAGTCGGGCGCGCTGCGGTACGCGGGGCCGGAGGCGATGACCTTGAGGTTCGCGCCGTTGCCGTCGACGGTGAGGACGTCCCACGTCCCACGGCCGCGCTCGCCGAGGCCGGTCAGGCGGCGGAAGACGACACCGGTCAAGGCAGGGTCGATGTCGGGATCGGCATCGGAGCCCACCACGTAGCTCGTGCCTGGGAGCGCGGTCGGCGTCAGCTCGCTCGAGCCCGTCGTCATCCGCCGCTGGAGCAGGAGGTTCTGGTAGAGCCAGACCTCGCTGCGTTGTCCGGGCTGGCTGCGCTCGTAGATGAGGACGCGCTGCGCGCTGTCGGGATGGAAGCGAAAGCGCCGCTCGTTCACGTCGGCGGTGGCGGTGCGGTTACCGTCCTCGGAGCCATTCGCGAAGGCGCTGAACAGGTCCTCGAGGCCGCCTTCTCCCGGCGCGCTGTAGACGACGAGGTCATCGCCGGGCGCCCAGTCGAGGCCGGTGATCCCCTTGGGCGGGATGGTCTGCCCTTCGACACCTCGGGCCAGATCGATGACGTAGATGCCGTCGTCCTCGCCGGCTTCGAAGATTCCGTCACGGTCGGTGTCGACGCGGCGCCGCACCGCCACGCGGTTTCGATCCGGGGCCGGGGCGACCTCCAGAACCTCGCAGGCCGGCGAACGGCCCGAGCAGGCGGTCAGGCGCGTCGGCGCGCCGCCGCGATCGTCGATGGCGAACAGCTCGCGTGGAGCGGTACGCGAGGTGTCGTGACCGTTGCCGACGAAGAGCAGCGTCGCTCCCGAAGGCACGGGAGCGCCGGCGGGGGGAAGGAACGGGTTGTCGTAGGTCGTCTGACAGCCGGTGGCGGCGAGCAGCGCGATCGTCGCACCCCACTTGCGCACTTGACTCAAGCTAGTCTCCCGTTCCCCGCCAAGTCAAGATGCTATACTGACTTTTCGCACCATACGTTTTTCTCCGGACAAGGTCCGGCCGCGAGGAACGAGCGTGATCAAGACCGTCGGCGTCGCCGGCTGCGGACTCATGGGCTCGGGCATCGCCCAGGTGTGCGCGGAAGCCGGATACGCCGTCGTCGTGCGCGAGGTGGACGACCAGGCGCTCCAGGCGGGGCTCGGCCGTATTCGCGGCTTCCTCAAGAAGGGCGTCGACCGCGGCAAGATGACAGCCGAGCGCATGCAGGCCGTGCTCGACAAGATCCAGGGGACGACCGACGTAGGCGCCCTCGCCCCCGCCGATCTCGTCATCGAGGCGGTGGTCGAGGCGATCGACGCCAAACGGGCGTTTTATGCGCTCCTCGACTCGGCCTGCCGCGAGGACACGATCTTCGCCTCCAACACGTCGTCGCTCTCCATCACCGAGCTCGCGGCCGGCACCCGACGTCCGGGACGGTTCGTCGGCCTGCACTTCTTCAACCCGGCGCCCCTGATGAAGCTGGTCGAGGTGATCCGCTCGCCGCTGACCACGAGCGAGACCGAAGCGCGCACGTTCGAGTTCGCGCGCTCGCTGGGCAAGACGCCGGTGCGCACGAAGGACGCGCCCGGCTTCATCGTGAATAGGCTGCTCGTGCCCTACATGCTCGACGCCGTGCGCGTCTTCGAGCAGGGACTGGCGTCCGCCCCCGACATCGACGAGGGCATGCGCCTCGGTTGCGGCCATCCGATGGGGCCGCTGACGCTCCTCGACTTCGTAGGCCTCGACATCACGTATCACGTGGCCAACATCATGTTCGACGACCTCCGCGAATCGCGTTTCGCCCCGCCCACCCTGCTCAAACGCATGGTGCAGGCCGGGATGCTCGGCCGGAAGTCCGGCAAGGGCTTCTACGACTACTCCCAGGACCCGCCGCTGCCGGTGGCGGGCCTCGTCTAGGGCCACGAAAGACACATGAGCTTCGCCACCCTGGGCGTCGAGACGCGGGACGGGATCGCGGTACTGACACTCCGCCGTCCCGAGAAGCTGAACGCGCTCAACCGCCAGACGATGGACGAGCTGTCGCGTGCGTTCACCGACCTGGCCGCGGCCGACGACGTCCGGGGCGTGATCGTCACCGGCGCGGGGGAGAAGGCCTTCGTCGCGGGCGCCGACATCGCGGAAATAGCGTCGCACACCGCCGAGGGTGGGCGCGCGTTCGCGTTGCACGGGCAGAAGGTGTTCGACACCATCGAGCGCTTTCCGAAGCCGGTGGTCGCCGCCGTGAACGGCTTCGCGCTGGGCGGCGGGTGCGAGCTGGCGCTGGCGTGCCACGTGCGGATCGCTTCCGACAACGCGCAGCTCGGCACGCCGGAGGTGAAGCTCGGGCTCCTGTGCGGGTACGGCGGCACGCAGCGGCTCGCTCGGCTCGTCGGCCGTGGACATGCCCTGGAGCTGCTCCTCACCGGCGACCGCATCGACGCCGCCGAGGCCTTGCGCATCGGGCTCGTCAATCGCGTGGTGCCGCTGGCGTCTCTCCTGGCAGAGGCCGAGGCCCTGTTGCGCAAGATGCTGGTGAACGCCCCGCTGTCGCTGCGCTACACCCTGCAGGCGGTCGCCGCCGGCCTCGACATGCCGCTGGCCGAGGCCCAGGCGTACGAGGCCACGCTCTTCGGCCTGCTCTGCACGACCGAGGACATGAAAGAAGGCACGCGCGCGTTCCTCGAGAAGCGGCCGGCGCGGTTCCAGGGCAAGTGAAGTCACAGCCTCGTCAGAACCCCGACGGCCGCGGCCTTCGTGTGGCCGTGTTGCGGACACTCTTCAACGAGGCCGTCGTCGACGGCCTGACCGCCGGCGCCGAAGAGGCGCTGCTGGAGATGGGCGTGGCGAAGGACGCCATCACGCGCCTGGAGGTGCCCGGAGCGTTCGAGCTGCCGCTGGCCGCGAGCGCGGCGGCCGAAAGCGGGCGCTTCGACGCCATCGTGGCGTTGGGGACGGTCATCCGCGGCGAGACCGACCACTACGAGCACATCTCCCGCGAGGCTGCCGCCGGTCTCGCTGCGGTCTCCCGGGAGCAGCGGATCCCCGTGGGCTTCGGCGTGCTCACTGTCGACAACGAGGCGCAGGCGCTGGCGCGGTCTTCCCCCGGGCCCGAGAACAAGGGCGCGGAGGCGGCACGCGCCGCCGTCGCCATGGTCGGTGTCCTGCGGAGGCTGGGCGGCTGAGATGGGCAAGAGGACCAAGGCGCGAGAGTGTGCGCTCCAGATGCTCTACCAGTGGGACATGACGAAGGATCCCATCCGCCACGTGGCCGAGGCCTTCTGGAACGTGCGCACGACGACCGACGAGACGCGGGCGATGTCGGAGCGCCTGGCGCTGGGGACACACGCCGAGCTCGTACCCGTAGACGAGGCGATCACCGCCGCCCTCAAGAACTGGCGCTTCGATCGCCTGGCCGCCATCGACAAGGCGATCCTGCGCCTGGCCGTCTTCGAGCTCCTGCGCGACCTGCAGACCCCGTCTTCCGTGATCCTCGACGAGGCGGTGGAGCTCGCGAAGCGGTTCGGCGAGAAGGACTCGCCGCCGTTCGTGAACGGCGTGCTGGACGCGGTGAACCGCGCGGTGCGGCCGTTCGAGGCGAAAGAACAGAAGAAGGGACCGAAGACATGACGCTTCCGCCGGATTGGCCGGAGGAGTCCGCCCAGCGACTGGAGAAGATCGAGGCGCTCGCCAAGCTGGGGATCCAGGCGTACCCCAATCGCTTCGAGAGGACGCACACGCTGGCGCAGGTCGTGGCCGCGCAGGGCGCGAAGAGCGCCGAGCAGCTCGAGGCCGAAACCCCCGCCGTGCGCATCTCCGGGCGCGTGCTGACGAAGCGCAAGATGGGGAAGGTCTCGTTCGCCACCCTTTCGGACGGCGAGGCCCAGCTTCAGCTCTATGTCCGCAAGGACGAAGTCGGCGAGGCGGCCTACACGATGCTCGACCTCGTCGACCGCGGCGACTTCATCGGGGCCTCCGGCAAGGTGATGCGCACGAAGATGGGCGAGCTGTCGGTGCAGGCCAGGGACATCACGTTCCTGTCGAAGGCGCTCCTGCCGCCGCCGGAAAAATGGCACGGCCTGTCCGATGTCGAGATCCGCTACCGCCAGCGCTACGTCGACATGGTGGCGAATCCCGAGGTGCGCCGCGCCTTCGTCGCGCGCAGCGCCATGGTGGCGGAGATCCGCCGCTTCCTGGACGGCCGCGGGTACGTCGAGGTCGAGACGCCGATGATGCAGGCGATCCCCGGGGGCGCCCTCGCCCGGCCGTTCGTCACTCATCACAACGCCCTGGACATCGATCTGTACCTGCGCATTGCGCCGGAGTTGTACCTGAAGCGGCTCGTGGTGGGTGGGCTCGAGCGCGTTTACGAGATCAACAGGAATTTCCGGAACGAGGGGATCTCGTCGATGCACAACCCCGAGTTCACGATGCTCGAGTTCTACACCGCGTACTTCGACTGCCGCGACGTCATGGCCATCACCGAGGAACTCCTGGCCGCTGCCGCGGCGAAGGTCGGGGGTACGGAGGGGGCCTTCAAGTACAAGGACCGCGACGTCTCCTTCAAGCTGCCGTTCCGGCGGCTGAAGATGACGGACGCCATCGCGCACGCGCTGGCGGAGGTGGCCGGTTTCGCCCCGGCCGTCCTCGAGGATGCCGCGCGGCTCGACGCTTTCGTGAAGACGGAGGCGTTCGTGGCGGCGTGCTCGAAGGAAGGCGTCTCCGCCGGCGAGTACGCCAAGCTCTCCCACGGCAAGCGCATCGCCCAGCTCTTCGAGGACTTCGCCGAGGAGTCGCTCTGGGAGCCGACGTTCATCATCGACTATCCGGTCGAGATCTCACCGCTGGCCAAGACACGCGCCGACGACCCGAAGGTCGCGGACCGGTTCGAGCTCTACGCCGGCGGCATGGAGATCGCGAACGGCTTCTCCGAGCTCAACGATCCCCTGGAGCAGAAGGCCCGCTTCGAGGACCAGATCCGCCAGCGCGAAGGCGGCGACGCCGAGGCCCACCTGATGGACGACGACTACATCCGCGCCCTGGGCCACGGCTTGCCGCCCACGGGAGGCTGCGGCGTCGGCATCGACCGGCTGGCCATGCTCCTCACCGGCTCGCCGTCGATCCGCGACGTCATCTTGTTCCCCCAGATGCGGCCGCAGGCGGCATCCTCGAGTAGCGAGGAAACCGCTCGCTGATGCCGTTCGAGCTGCGGATCGCCCTTCGCTATCTGAAGGCCCGGCGGAAGCAGGCCTTCATCTCGATCATCTCCGGCGTGTCCGTCCTCGGCGTCGGCGTGGGCGTGACCGCCCTCTTCATCGCTCTCGGCCTCATGACGGGGCTGCAGGGAGAGATCCGCTCCCGCATTCTCGGTTCCACCGCCCACATCAGCATCCATCCCAGCGGGGACGTCCCCCTCACGAACCACGACGAGATCCTGCCGGCGGTGCGGAAAAACCCCCACGTGCAGGGCGCCGCCCCCACCGTCTACGGCAAAGGCCTGATCACGAGCGCGGCGGGCGGCAAGGCTTCGGTCACCGTGAAGGGCATCGATACCGCGCTCGAGCCGACCGTCACGGAGGTCGGCAATCAAGTCGAGGAGGGTAGCCTCGCCGCCCTGGACGAGGACGGGGAAGGGCCGCCGCCGATCCTGCTGGGCCGCGATCTCGCGACCAACCTCGGCGTGGGGCCCGGCCAGATCGTGCAGATCTGGTCCACATATTCGCGCTTGTCCCCCCTTGGGCACATCCCGAAGGTGAAGTCCTTCCGGGTGGTCGGCACCGTCAACAGCGGCCTCTGGGAGTTCGATTCCGAGTGGGCCTACATGTCGCTGCCGCAGGCGCAGCGCCTCTTCGGAATGGGCGAGGCGGTCTCACTGGTCGAGCTGCGCATCGACGACATGTACGCGGCGCGCGAGGTGGGTGACGAGATCGTCGAAGGCCTCGGGCGGGGCTACGTGACGAACGACTGGATCCGGATGAACAAGAGCCTGTTTGCCGCGCTCTGGCTCGAAAAGGTCGCCATCGGGATCACCATCGGCCTCATCGTGGCGGTGGCCGCCCTCAATATCGTGGCCACCCTCATCCTGATGGTGATGGAGAAGAGCCGCGACATCGCCATCCTCGTCTCGATGGGCGCCGGCCGCGGAATGATCGCGCGGATCTTCATGCTACAGGGGACGATCATCGGGGCGGTGGGCACGGTCGCGGGCGGCGTCCTCGGCTGGGTGGCCTGCTTCATCCTCGATCACTACCGGCTGATCAAGGTCCCGGCGGACGTCTACCAGGTGTCGTACGTGCCGTTCAAGTTGCAGGTGGAGGACGCGACCTTCGTCATCGTCGGCGCGCTGCTCGTCTGCTTCCTGGCTACCCTCTATCCGGCCCGCGGCGCGGCCCGCCTCGATCCCGCCGAGGCGCTGAGGGCCGAATGAGCGCGCCGACGCGCGTCGGATCAGCGTCGGACCCGGCTCAGGCGCGCGACGTCCGCGAGGTCTTTCGGGCGGCCGGAGGCCTGCTTGTTTCGAATGAACGCATCCCGACCGATATAGGGGATCGGCACTCCGTGAAGCGTCGCCGTCTCCCGTGTGGCCCAGGCGTCGTCGAAGGTGACACCGGAGATCGATGTCAGGACATCGATGCGGCGCGGCGGCAAGCCGACCTGGTACACCATGTCGGGCTTCGCGAAGTCGCCGACAGCCACGCTTTGAGCGGCGAGGGGAGCACCGAATCGCACGAGGGCATCGAACACCCTTGCCGCGTTCCCTGGAGTGGGCCGCACGAAGAGATCGATGTCGCCGCTGGCGCGCGGTGCGCCGTGGAGGGCAAGGGCGTACGCGCCCACCACGAGAAAATCCGCCTCGGCCTCGGCGAACAGCCGGAGGACGTCCTGGAAGTCCTCGTTCAGGCTCTCAAGCACCGTCGTCGTCCGGGCGGGGATCTCCGGGACGAAACAGCTGAGCGGGAATGTGCGCGCGGTCGTAGTCGGGAAGGGGACGACCGGCGAGGTGCCACGCTTCGATGGCGAGCGGCCACATCATCTGGATCCGCTGCGCCGGTGTGGTCTCGGCGGATAGATCGTCACCGGGCTCTTCGCCGAGTGCGAACGCACGCACGGGCCAGTGGGCGCGCGCCGCACGCCGCGAGTCCGGATCTCGTTCGCTCACGCCTCCATGTTACCGCTGCCGAGCCGAGGACAGGGGGCATCGCGTGAGCCAGCCTCTCATTCACGCGACGGGCCTGGTGAAGGGCTATCGCACCGAAGCCGGGTACATCCCGGTGCTGCGCGAGCTCGACCTCGAGGTCGGCTCCGGCGAGATGGTCGCCATCGTCGGCGCTTCGGGGGTGGGGAAGTCGACGCTCCTGCACGTGCTGGGGACCCTCGACCCGCCGGAAGCGGGGGCCTTGACCTTCGGCAACGAGCCGCTCTTCACGCTGTCGCAAGATCGGCTGCGCGAGTTCCGCAACCGCGAGCTCGGGTTCGTCTTCCAGTTCCACCACCTGCTGCCTGAGTTCACCGCCCTCGAGAACGTGATGATGCCGCTGCTCATCGCCCGCGCTCCCGAGGACGAGAGCCGGCAGCGGGCGATGGCGCTCCTCGACGAGCTCGGCCTCTCTGGACGAGCCGAGCATCGGCCGAGCATGCTCTCCGGCGGCGAGCAGCAGCGGGTGGCCATGGCGCGGGCGCTGGCGCCCTCGCCCCGGGCGCTGCTGGCCGACGAGCCCACGGGCAACCTCGACCGCGAGACGGGCGAGCGG
>Ga0114129_10016170_pt1 | contig 10618 bp, 10 predicted proteins | sample RhiMetdeltSRZDD1_FD_80071 | JGI IMG/M metagenome (GOLD analysis project Ga0114129, IMG submission 80071) | Populus rhizosphere microbial communities from Tennessee, USA - Rhizosphere MetaG P. deltoides SRZDD1 (version 2) (version 2) | ecosystem: Host-associated > Plants > Roots > Rhizosphere >... | reverse complement strand
AGGCAGATATGCCTGGGCTAACAGATCATATCGCGAATGGTTTGTAAATACGATCGGGATCCGTGCAGACCGGCAATAGTTCAACGCCAGCCGTCCACTCAGGAAGGGATGGTGCACGTGGACAACGTCCATAGTGAGCAGGAGCTTCTTATGCTTGCTCTTATAACGCAGGGAAAGATAAAAGCCCGTGTCGGCGAGAGGCACGCCCGGGCTGCGGAGGATGCGCGGCTCGTCATCCTGATGGTCCTCGTCGCCAAAGGTGAATACATAGACCTCATGCCCGGCGCGTTCGAGGACGCCCTTATGAAGGTCCACATGATTTGTCACGCCGCTCACGTACGGCTTGTACGTGTCCACCATCATTCCGATACGCATGAATCAATCGTACAGGCAACAGGGGATAGCTGTCAAGACGCTATTTCCTGCCTAATGGTAGAATCGCATTCCGAGGAGCAATCTTGGTCAAACTAATTTTGCGCAACAAGGAATATGAAGTCAAACCCGGCATGACGCTGCTTTCTGCCCTGCAAAAGGTCAACGTTGTGCCCGAATCAGTCATTGCGACGCGGGAGGGGGAGATGATCCTCGAGGATGAAATCCTGAAGGATGGGGACGTGGTCAAGCTGATCGCGGTGATTTCCGGTGGTTCATAATGGACTCAACGTCTCCAGACGTTGCCGCTACAACCAACGTCTGGAGACGTTGAGTCCTATACAGAGAGACTTTCATGAAATGTAAAAAATGTGGAGCGAAGGCTTCGGTCAATATGCGCCAGCACAAACTGGCTCTGTGTAAGGAGCACTATCTGGAATGGGTGCCCGAGCAGACCGAGCGTTTCATCAAGAAATACGAGATGTTTACCTGGGATGATAAGATCCTGGTCGCCGTTTCCGGCGGCAAGGATTCGCTCGCGCTGTGGGATATCCTGTCCCGGATTGGCTACCGGGCAGATGGGCTTTACCTGGGGCTGGGGATCGATGGTGGAATCGATTACTCGCACGAGTCACAGCGTCTCACCGAAAAATTCGCGCAGGAACGTGGGCTCAAACTTCACATCGTGGATATAGAAACGGAATACGGCCAACCCATCCCGGTGCTTTCGGAGATCTCGCACCGCGGACATGGCAAGCCGTGCGCCGTCTGCGGGTTGGCGAAACGCCACGAGATGAACCGCATAGCACGGGACCTTGGCTACGATGTGCTGGCGACGGGCCATAACCTCGATGACGAGGCCGCCGTGCTTTTTGGGAACACACTTTCCTGGGCAAGTGAATATCTCGTGCGCCAGGGACCTGTCTTGCCTGCCTCGGATGGGCTGGCGCGCAAGGTCAAGCCGTTGTGCCGTTTCTACGAACGTGAGATGACGGCGTATTCGCTGGCGCGCGGCATCGAATACATTTATGAAGAGTGCCCATTCGCAGAAGGATCGCAGTCCATCTACTACAAGGAACTGCTCAATCAGCTCGAAACGGCGCGCCCCGGGGCAAAGCTCACCTTCTATTTGCGTTTTCTGGAGGCACGGAAGCGCGGCGATCTGTTCATCGAGAATAACGCTCAGCGGGCGCACCTGCACTCCTGCCCCAAATGCGGACAACCTACCTCCACCGATGACCTATGTTCGTTTTGCAGGCTGATTGAAAAGGCAAACCCTATCGCAGCTGCATAGTGGGATAAGGTCTTTATATAGAATATCTGTGCTAAAATCAAATATATCCCGTATTTTGTTACATCTTTGATCCACACAAGGAGCCTTCGTAGGTATGGTCGTTTCCATCGAAAACGCTGAACACTATATCTGGGGCGAGGCCTGCGATGGCTGGCATTTGCTCAAGCGCGACGACATAAGTGTGATCCAGGAGCGTGTCCCTGCCGGAGGCGCAGAGGTGATGCACTTTCACACGAGGGCGCGTCAATTCTTTTATATTCTCGATGGCGAAGGGACAATGGTCTTGGGAGATCAAGTCATTGTTCTGAAAAAGGGACAGGGCATAGAGATCGCGCCGCAGATCTATCATCAATTCAAAAATCAATCGACTGCAGACGTGCATTTTCTTGTGATTTCGGTTCCTTCCACGCGCAGGGATCGTGTCAATATTGCTCAGGCTACCGCTTCTGCCGGGGACGGCGGCTTGAGGCTGTGCTAGCTTATGAAACAATATCGCTTCTTTGATCTGATCATGGCTGTCTTTGTGACGGTCCTTGTTGTGAGCAATATTGCCTCTTCTGCCAAGATCGTGGATTGGGGATTCAGTCTCCTCGGGGTACCGATGGCATTCGATGCCGGGACGATCCTCTTTCCGATCAGTTATATCTTTGGTGACATCCTCACCGAAGTCTACGGCTATAAACAGTCACGCCGTGTCATCTGGGCCGGGTTTGCCTGCCTGGCGTTGAGTGCGGTCATCTTCTGGATCGTGCGTATCATGCCCGGGGAAGCAACCTGGCAGGGCTACGCGGGGGATGCAGCTTACAACGCGATTCTCGGCGGGATGAGCACCGGCGGAATTGTCCTGGCGAGTCTTGCAGGCTACTGGACAGGTGAATTTACCAACTCGTTCATCCTGGCGAAGATGAAAGTCCTAACCGAAGGTCGCTGGCTGTGGGCGCGGACTATTGGAAGCACCATCTTTGGTGAGCTTGTGGATACGGTCATGTTCGTAGTCGTTGCTTCAGCATTTGGCGTCTTCCCGTGGAGTCTGTTCCTGACCCTAATTGTAACGAACTATCTTTTCAAATGTGGTGTGGAGGCATTAATGACTCCGGTCACCTACCTTGTCGTCGGTGCCCTCAAGCAGGCAGAGCACGAAGACTATTACGATCGCGGCACGAACTTTAATCCATTTATGGTGTAGACATGATCACTATTTCTGGGAAGACGGCTCGTCGCTACGTGCTAGGCAAACAGGGGCTGTGGCCGGGTCGCCGTTGGAAGGGCAAAAAGGGCACCGCGCAAGCCATTCGCGAGTGTGAAGCAGTCCAGCTCGACCCGTTGAATATCTTCGCACGCAGCCAGGATATCGTGCTGCACAGTCGTGTCCTGGACTACAAGCCCGAGCATCTTTATCAGGTTGCCTATAAGGACCGCCAGTTCTTTGACTATGGAGGCTGGCTGGCGATGTATCCCATGTCGGATCTGCCATATTTTCGCTACCACATGGAGAAGCGTTCTCGCGATGAATACGTGAAGCGTTTTGTTCCTGAGCACCAGAGTGTCCTGGAACAGGTGCGTGCGGAGCTGCGGGAACGTGGGCCTCTGGGAAATCGCGACTTCAACGGCAAGCGTTTGGCGCAACACAGTTATCGGGGGCGCAAGGAAACATCGGTGGCGCTGTTCGATATGTGGCTTTGCGGTGAATTGATGATCCATCACCGCGAAGGGTTTGAGCGTGTATATGATGTTCGCGAGAACATCGCGCCGAAGGAATTTGATTACGTCGCCGACGAGAACGAGGCAGAGGAATTTTTTGCGCGCAAAGCGGTGTCGTTCTATGGACTCTTGCGCGAAGCCGGGATGCGCATCAGCCTGGATTACGATATGCGGCGCAAGCACAGCCGCGAGGAAGCTGCGCAAACGCTCAAAGGGTGGATCGACTCTGGCAAGTTTGCTCAGGTTCAGATCCCCGGCCTGCGCGAGACGTTTCTAGCCCTGGGGGAAGATGTACCGCTGTTGGAATCGCTGGAAAATGGGAAGCTGCCGAAGGGCTGGAAACCAAAAGAGACGACCACCCTCGAGGAGGTGACGTTCCTCTCGCCGTTGGATATTGTCAGCGCGCGAGGACGTGCGAAGAAGTTGTTTGATTTTGAATACATCTGGGAAGTGTATACTCCCGTGCATAAGCGCCGCTGGGGGTATTACGTCCTGCCGATTTTATATGGTGATGATCTAGTGGGGCGGCTCGATCCAAAACTGGACCGCAGCACGATGACACTCGAGATCAAAGGCTTCTGGTACGAAGAGGATGCGCCAGTAAAAGATATTGATTTTGCAAATGCGCTTGGCATGGGATTGGTTCGGTTTGCTAACTTTGTCGGTGCAAAGAAGGTCACGACCAGCTCGATTCGTCCAACCGGATTACGAAAACACGTCGAAAAGGCTCTCCTCGAATCGTTATAGTCTCAGTGCGCTGGAGAGAATCACGATCAGAAAAATCGTCACCGCCGCTGCAACTACCGCTCCACATCCCCAACTGTAAGAAGCTGTTTATTTGGGTGGACCATGAAAGAACGTATCCATTACCGGCGCAATATTCTCAGGGATGTCCTCGCCCCAGGCGCCGCCGTCAATGATCTCGCCCGTCTGTTTTCCTTCCGCGTCTAGTTTGAAAAAGACAGGAATGCCATTGAATTGAAAGTCGTGAAGTCTGCTGTCGCCCCAACCCCACTCATCGACGTCCAGTCGAACAATATACGTCCCGGCATAGGCATTGAGGATTAGCTCGTTCTCCGCCTTGATCGCTTTATCAATTGCCTGGCAGGGCGGGCACCAGGTCGCGTCGAACTCGACGACGGGCAATCGTCCGAGCGCGGCGGCTTTTTGTGCCTCACTCGCAAGCAGAGCCTGCAGTTCACCATCACTCGGATGCAAGCGGACGATTGAAAATCCGGCTGGTTCGGGATCTTGGAAGTCGGAAGGCTTGGGAGTCGATCGCTGTGTTTGTGGGAAAAGGAAATTGCAGGCCAGCAGGCTCATTCCTATGAGAAGCAGCGTAATCTTTTTGTTCATCTTTTTTTCCCGTTCAGTTCATTTTTGAGCAAATGCCTCAGCCCCTGGCACTCGGACTGGTACAATCTTCCCTACCACCGGCGGTTTACACAGACTGGCACTGCATGCCATAAATGTGATTGAGAGTTCATCCTCCACCCAATCGTTTCCAGGTGGTAAATTCACAGGTAGGCTCAAAGTCACCGCTCCAACCGGATAGACCAGTAATTCCTCCGGTCCAAAATCCGGAACCTCGGCATTGACACTTTCGGACAATGTGCCGCCGGATTTCATTAAGCTGTCAGATGTCAATTCGAGTAATGTGGGTCGCCCCAAACCATCTGTACCTGTGATCGGAATATCCTTGCTGTACATGTGATATCCCTCCGGCGGTGTAAACGTGGCAGAGAGAATGTGACCTCCTGTCGAGGTTTTTTTCAAATGGATTGCCACCTCGACATAATTTTCAGTGAAGGAAGCCAGAGAAATCCTTTCCTCTTTCGCAGGCGTACAGGAAACGAAACTCCCAAAAACCAGCGCTACCAATGACGCAATAATGAATCTATGATGCAACTTGTTTTTCATCTTTGAAAACCTGTTTCTGTGCTCATTATAGAACAAAACCTCCGAAGGACGTTATCCCTCGGAGGTCAGTCTCTAATCTCTAATCTTCTCTTCCCCTCACACCCTTTGCCTTTCGCATCACCTATGCTGTCTCGAGATACCTCTCAATCTCATAGTCCGTCACATGAATGCGGTACTCGTCCCATTCCTCCCATTTGGCGCGGTTGAACGCTTCATAGGCAATAGGGCCGAGCGCGTCTACCAGGACCTTATCCTTGGCGAGTTCGGTCAATGCCTCTGCCAGCGAGCCAGGCAGTTCACCGACACCCATCTTCTTGCGTTCCTTTGCATCAAGATGGTAGAGGTTGACATTGTTCAATGGCTTTGCCGGAGTGAGGTTGTTGTCCATCCCATCCAGTGCCGCGGCGAGCATGCCCGCGAACGCAAGGTAGGGGTTCGAGGACGGATCGGGGAAGCGCAGCTCGGCGCGCATGGACTTGTTGCGTCCTTCCGTGTAGCGCGGGATGCGGATGAGTGCTGAACGGTTCTGCTGCGCCCAACCGATATAGACCGGCGCTTCATACCCCGGTACAAGCCGCTTGTACGAGTTGACCGTCGGCGCGACCAGCGCCGCGAGTCCGCGGGCGTGTTTGAGCTGGCCGGCGATGAAGGCGTAGGCGTGGCTTGAAATGTGGAGTTCGTCATTTTCGTCGAAGAACAGGTTATTCCCATCCTTGTCGAAGAGACTCTGGTGGCAGTGCATCCCCGAGCCGTTGATACCGAAGACCGGTTTGGGCATGAATGAGGCAGTGAGTCCATGCTGGGCCGCAATTGCCTTGACGGTGTACTTCAAGGTCAACACATTGTCAGCTGCCTTGACCGCGTCGGCAAAGCGGAAATCGATCTCATGTTGTCCCAGAGCTACTTCGTGATGGCCGACTTCCACTTCGAGGCCCATCGAGCGCAGCGCATCCATCAACTCGGTGCGCACGCGGGTTGCTTCGTCAAACGCGGAGAAGTCAAAGTAGCCACCTACATCGTGGGGCACAGGGTGCACGCCCGTCCCGTTGCCTCCGCCTTTGAACAGGAAGAACTCCGGTTCCGGCCCGATGTTGTAGGTCCAGCCGCGCTCGCCGATCTTTGCCAGCAGCCGCTTCAGCACACCGCGCGGGTCGCCTTCGAACGGTCTGCCATCCGGCATGAAGATATCACAGAAGATGCGCGCCCGGCGGCGTTCCACGGAAGACCACGGCAGGACTGCGTAGGTGTCCGGGTCGAGGCGCAGGTGCATATCGCTTTCCTGGATGCGGGCGAAGCCCTCCACCGACGAGCCGTCGAACCACACGCCGTCTTCCAGCGCGCCGTCTAGGCCGCTGACCGGCATATCAACGCTTTTCACAGAACCGGTCACATCCGTGAACTGTAGTGAGATGAACTTAACCCCGTCTTCCTTTACCTGTTTGACAAGATCTTTTGCGTCCATTCTTTCGCTCCTTTGTAGTTTGTGATCCTGAAATTTCAACTGCACGAGGCAGATACTGGATAAACAGACATGTGGGAAGGGTTAATCATCGCCGTCCGCGACGGCCTGCCGTGGCTCCGTCTTGATCTTGACCCTGGGCTTGATCTGCCGCGCACTGTTGATCAGTACGACTGATCCGATGATGATCGCCGAGGCAATGGCGATGCGCGCATTCAACTCTTCATTGGCAAGCAGCCAGCCCAGAAATACTGCTACGATAGGGTTCACATAAGCATAAGTGGATGTCAGAGACACCGGGGCGTTATGCAGCAGCCATCCATACGACACGAATCCTACCAGTGACCCAAACGTAATTAGATAGAGCAGGCCCCACCAGGAGCGCGCCGAGACCTCTGCCAGGCTAAATCCGTTGAACTCGCCTTTGAACGCGCTGACGATGAATAGTGACACCGCGCCTGTCAGCATTTGCATACCTGTCGAGAGCAGCGTGGATTTTGGCATGTCCGCGCCCCGGGCGTAGATGGAGCCCATCGACCAGAAGAACGGGGCGAGCAGCAGAAGGATAACACCAAACGTGTCAAAACTGCCCTCGCCTCCTATGATTTCAGCAGGACCGATCAAGAGGAATACGCCGCTGAACCCAATGACCAAACCCAGGATGGCTTGCCACGTGGGCTTTGATCCCCCGGTCCGCATGGACTCGAAAAGCACCAGCCAGAACGGGGAGGTGGAGATCATAAGGGCTGCAATGCCAGAAGGCACACTTTGCTCTGCCCAGGCAACCAGTCCATTGCCTCCCAGCAGTAGCGCGGTCCCCACGATCGCCGTAGACTTCCAATTCCCAGCGGTCGGTGCCGGGTCGCCCGCCATGCGCCTCCAGGCATACAGGATCGCGCCCGAGATCAGAAACCTCAACGCCGCGTGCATGAACGGCGGGATTGTTTCCACGGAGAAGCGAATCGCAAGATAGGTAGACCCCCAAACAATATAGAGCGCCAGTAAAGCAATCCAAACTTTTGTTTTCATTCGAATCCTTCTTTGCCACGGAGACACTGAGGCACAGAGATTTTTAAGGCTTTTCTCTGCGACTCTGCGTCTCCGTGGTTAACTATCCTTGTACACTTACAAACTCTCTCGCCAGCAGCGCCTTCTTCCTCAGCGCGCCATAACGGTAATTCCCAAACTCACCAACCTTGCGTATCACCCGGTGACAGGGGATCAGTACAGCAATCGGATTGTGTCCAACGGCGGTGCCTACCGCGCGGGTCGCGTTCGGGTTGCCAATTCTGGAAGCGATGCCTGCATAGGTGGTCACCTCGCCCGCCGGGATCTGCAGCAGCGCCTCCCAGACCTTTAGCTGGAAGTTGGTGCCGCGCAAGTGGACGTTCAACGGTTTGCCGCGGTGGTTGTAACGCAGGTCGAAGATTGGCTCGATCAGCGGGACGGTGGACCTGTGATCCTCGATCATCTGTGCCTGCTGCCAGTCTCGGACGAGCTGATCGATGGCATCGCCTTCGCTGGTCTGCACAAAGCTGAGATGGCAGATGCCGCGCTCGGTGGTCGCGATCAGGCATTTTCCAAAAGGCGTCGGATGGATCCCGTAGCGAATCGTCACGCCAGCGCCCTGGGATTTGTACTCGCCCGGGGTCACAGCCTCCGCAGTAATAAAGAGATCGTGTAAGCGTCCCAGGCTCGACAGCCCCACCTGATGCGTGGTGTCCAGCAGATTCTCAGAGCGGCTGAGCAAATCCTTGGCGCCTTGCTTGGTCAAAAACTGCAGGAAGCGCTTCGGGCTGACCCCTGCCCAGCGTGTGAACAGTCTCTGAAAATGATATTCACTCAAACCGATATTCGCCGCGACCTCTCCAAGCTCCGGCTGGTCTTTATAATGATTTTCAAGGTACAGGATCGCCTGCTCGATGCGCAGGTAATCTTCCGATGATTGTCTGGGATTCGTTTGAATGTTCATAGTTCTCTCCTTTCGACACTATTCTATGAACATTTATTACGCCTGCCGACCCGATTCTTGCGCTCTTCGCTGTGTGTTTGTCGGCAAGCAGCCAAAGCGGGGGCTAAGGCTAAGATTAAACAAAAAAAGCACGCCAGGCATGCCTTAAGAAATAGCTAACGCTACTAGATAAAACAGCCCTTCCACAAACTCACACCAGACACGGAGAACGTCCCTATCTGGTTCACTGCGCCGCTCTTGTTCCAACCGTTGCCGGCTGGCTCTCAACCCGAGCAACAGAGTTTTTTCGTCCGTATGGGGTGTGCTCGATACTCCTTGCGCTTGTTTTGGAAGGGAGAAAAGGAGTCTGTAACAAACTCCAGAGGCATCCGCCGATCAATTCGATTTTCTCCCGGCGATTGCCTGCCGGGATGAGCGCCCTGTTTGCACAGGGGGACCTCCACCTCGTGATCCCGCCGCAGGCGGGACCCAGCCGCTAGATCTCCGCTATTCGATTGTCAACCTCTACTACAGGCGGCGATTGTACTCTCGTGAAAAGGTGTAGTCAAGTCCAAAATGGTGATTGAAAAATTGGCGAATTCTGGATAAGATACAGTCACTTTTTATTGATCATCTTTTTTATCGAGGTTTCCATGCAGACAGAGCACTCCATTCCAGATTATGTGAACGTTGTCAAACAGGGGATTGCCAAAAACTTCCCAGGCGAAAGACGAAAAAAAGTAGTTATTGTCGGCGCAGGTTTGGCGGGGCTCTCTGCCGCTTACGAATTGCTCGAGGCAGGTCACGAACCACTCGTCCTGGAAGCACAGCACCGGGTTGGTGGGCGTATTTACACGATGCGCGAACCTTTTGCGCGCGGATTGTATGGTGAGGCTGGCGCGATGCGCATCCCGCGCTCCCACGAGCTGACCATGGCGTACGTCGACAAATTTGGCCTGTCGACCCGCGAGTTCGTGATGGGGAATCCACAGGCTCACGTCTACGTTGGCGGGGTCAAGCGGCGTTTGGCGGAGGTACAGGCGGACCCGGAATTGCTCGGGTTCGAGGTCTCAGAGGTGGAAAAGGGGAAGATCTCCGGGTTCTATTGGGAGCAGACGATCCGGCCGCTGGTCGAAAAGATCGAGAAGGAAGGCGAGGCGGGCTGGGAACAAATCTATGCTGAATATGACCAGTATTCCGTTCGTGAGTTTTTAGAACTCAAGGGCTGGTCGGAAGGTATGATCGAGATGTTTGGCTTGCTGAATAACCAGGAAGCCATGATGAACTCCTCGTTCCTGGAGTTGTTCCGCGAGGACGGCGGGAACTATTACACGAATATGTGCCAGGTCGCCGGCGGCGCGGATCAGCTCCCCTGCGCGTTTCTCCCCGCGCTCGGACACCGCATCCGCTACGGGGCGCGCATGGTGGCCATCGATCAGACTCCCGATGAAGTGATCATCCATTACCAGACGCGGGTCGGTCGCTTCGAAGCTCGCGGCGACTATGCGATCATCACCGTTCCCTTTCCCGTTTTGCGGCATGTAGAGGTGCTGAAACCGTTCTCACGCGCCAAGCAGCGCGCCATCCGTCAGCTTCACTATGACGCCTCCGCAAAGATCTTTTTCCAGACACGCCGCCGCTTCTGGGAGGAAGATGACGGCATCTATGGCGGCGGCACAGTGACCGATCTCGCCATCCGCAACCTGTACTACACCGATTACGGCAAGGAAACAGGGCGAGGCATACTCCTGGCAAGCTACACCTGGTCGGAGGATGCCCAGCGCTGGGGATCGCTTCTGCCGCACGAACGAATCGAACAGGCAATCGAAAATGTGTCAGTGATCCATCCGCAGATCCGGGAAGAGTTCGAAACCGGCGCTTCTCATATGTGGCATGACGATCCATTTGCCGGCGGTGCGTT
>Ga0114129_10016168_pt1 | contig 10618 bp, 8 predicted proteins | sample RhiMetdeltSRZDD1_FD_80071 | JGI IMG/M metagenome (GOLD analysis project Ga0114129, IMG submission 80071) | Populus rhizosphere microbial communities from Tennessee, USA - Rhizosphere MetaG P. deltoides SRZDD1 (version 2) (version 2) | ecosystem: Host-associated > Plants > Roots > Rhizosphere >... | reverse complement strand
GCGCGGCAGACGCATGGCTCGTCGCACGTGATTGCCGACGACCTCGATCAGAAGCCGATGACGTATCGGGCGCTCATCACCGCGAGCTACGCCCTTGGCGCGGCGCTGGCCCGGCGCTCGAAGGAACGCGAGCGCGTCGGCGTGCTGCTGCCGACCTCGCGCGCCGCGCTCGTCACCTTCTTCGGGCTGCAGGCAACGGGCCGCGTGCCGGCGATGCTGAACTTCTCCACCGGCGCCGCCTCCGTCCAGGCAGCGTGCCGCGGGTCGGAGATATCGCTCGTGATCACCGCGCGCCGTTTCATCGAGCGCGCGAAGCTCGAACCGCTGGTCGCGGCGCTCGAGCCGCACGCGACGATCGTCTATCTCGAGGACATCCGCGGCGACATCGGCACCGGGCGGCGCCTCGCGGCGCTGGTGCGCGCCACCATGAGCCGGCCGAACCACCGCGCCGAGCGCGCCAACGATCCGGCCGTCGTTCTCTTCACGTCGGGTTCCGAAGGAACCCCGAAAGGCGTCGTCCTCAGCCATCGCAACCTGCTGGCGAATCGCCATCAGCTCGCGTCGGTGATTGACCTGAGCCCGAAGGACATCGTCCTGAATGCGCTGCCGGTGTTCCACAGCTTCGGGCTGACCGGCGGCCTGCTGATGCCGATGCTCTCCGGTGTCCAGACGTTCCTCTATCCGTCGCCGCTTCACTACCGGACCGTTCCCGAGCTGGCCTACAGCATCAACGCGACGATCCTGTTCGGAACCGACACGTTCCTCGCCGGCTACGCCCGCGTCGCCGACGAGTACGACTTCTACTCGGTCCGCTACGTCTTCGCCGGCGCCGAACGTGTCAAGGCCGAAACGCGCCGCACCTGGTTCGAAAAGTTCGGCATCCGCATCCTCGAAGGCTACGGGACGACCGAGACCGCACCGGCCGTGGCGGTGAACACGCCGATGCGTTTCAAGGCGGGTACCGTGGGACGGCTGCTTCCGGGCATCGAGCATCGCATCGATCGCGTCGAGGGCATCGAGGAAGGCGGCCGGCTGTTCGTGAAGGGCCCGAATGTGATGCTCGGCTACCTGCGCGCCGAGAAGCCGGGCGTGCTCGAGGCGCCGGCCGGCGGCTGGTACGACACCGGAGACATCGTCGAGATCGACGCGGATGGGTTCGTCACCATCAAGGGGCGGGCGAAGCGGTTCGCCAAGGTGGCTGGCGAGATGGTGCCGCTCGGCGCCGTCGAGGAATTCGTCGCGAAGGTCTGGCCCGCGGCGACACATGCCGTCGTCACCGTGCCCGACGCCAGGCGTGGCGAGCAGATCGTGCTCATCACGGATCACAAGGAGGCCAACCGTGGCGCCCTGGCCACGGCCGCCCGCGCGGCCGGCTTGCCGGAGCTGTTCGTGCCCCGCGCGGTGGCGTGGGTGGCCAGCGTGCCGGTGCTCGGCACCGGCAAGATCGACTACGTCAACGTCGGTCAGCTCGCATCGCAGCTGGCGAGAGCATCGTAGGGGCCGACCTTCAGGTCGGATGAGACGGGGCCGACCTTCAGGTCGGATGAGACGTAGGGGCCGACCTTCAGGTCGGCCCTCGCAACAGCGGTTCCAGGTACGGCCACACGTTGTCGGCGACGCGCCGCGCGCCCGCCGCGTTCGGATGAATGCCGTCCGGACCGTTCATTTCGGGAACCAGCGCGACGCCCGAGAGCAGGAACGGCACGAGAGGGACGTTGTAGCGTCGCGAGAGGCGCGGAAACACGTCGTGGAACGCGAGCGTGTAGCCGACGCCGCGGATTGGAGGCGTTTCCATCCCGCACAGCACGACGGCGATACTGTGCCCCTGCGCCGTCTCGATGATCGCCGCCAGATTCCGCTCGATGGTGCTCACGTCCACGCCGCCGATGCCGTCGTTGGCGCCCAGCTCGAGGATCAGCACGCCGACATCGTTCTGCAGCAACGGCTCGTACCTGCGAAGACCGTCGGCCGTCGTGTCGCCAAAGACGCCCGCGTTGCTGACGGTCCACGGCAGCCTTCCGCCCGCAATCTTTTGCTGGAGCACCGCCGGAAAGCTCTCGGCCGGCGTCGGCGTCACCGAGAGGCTGTCGCCAAGCACGACCACGCGGCGAACGACCGTCGATGTGGACGGTCCGGCCGGATTGGATGAGGATCCGCAGGCGCCGAGCAGAACCCCGGAGACGAGGAGGCAGACGATCGCGTGGATGGTGTTAGATTTCCGCATGACGCGAACGCCCCTCTTGATCGCCGCCGCCGCCGTGTTCGGGGCGACGGCACTCGCCGGCGTGGCACGCGCGCAGGCCTATCTCCCGGAAGACAATCTCGCCTATCCCGTTCAGGTCGTCGTGCCCGGCAGAGGTGGGACCGGGTTCTTCGTCAGACGAGACCGCGAGCTGTTCCTCGTCACCGCGCGCCACGTCCTCTTCGATGTTCTCACAGGACAGCTGCAATCGCGGGAGTTCACCCTGCGCGCGCTGAGCAAGGACGTGCACGAAAGCGCGGTGACCGTGATCCGTGTGAACGCCGCGCAGCTGGAGGACGCACGACAGATTCGAACGGATGAACCCCGGGACGTGGCTGTCGTGCGTCTGGCGACGCTCCGTCCCGACGGCCTGAACACCACACCCGGCGTCGTCGTCACCGAGAAATCGAAGGGCGCGATCGTCGTTGCGCCATTCGATTACCTGACGCGTTACGCCGACGTGGACGTCTCGAGCCAGATCTTCATGTTCGGGTACCCGTCCGTCGGTGTCGCAGGCTTCTCGCAGATCGATGGCGGAAGGCCCCTCGTGCGAGGCGGGATCGTCGCCGGCCTCAACGCCGCGCTCAAGACCATCATCATCGATGCGCCGGTCAATCACGGCAACAGCGGGGGGCCCGTCGTGCAGCTGTCACGGACGAACAAGCTGCGCATCATCGGCATCGCCACCCAGTTCGTGCCGGTGCCCGAGGACGTCCTGCCGTTGAAGCAGGAAGATGCCGACTCGAACCCCTCCAGAACGATGCTGGCGCTCGGCAACTCGGGGTACGGCGTCGTCGCGTCGGCGGACGCGATCATCGAGCTGATCTCCGGGTTCTAGGCAGATCAAATTCCGTGCATCGGCGCACGATCTGGCATCCGTCCGTAATACGATGAGCGCCTCCCCGCCCTTGTTCTAATCCGTTCACGCCATCGTTGTAGCCAGTGGGCCGTCAGGGACCGCTCCGGGGAGGTTGCCGTGAAAAAGAGGTATATCGCGATTGTCGCCGCCGCAGTCGTCGGTACGGCGGGGGCCCCCGCTTTGTACTCGAAGCTCGACGATTTCCGCGTCGTCATTCCCGAGTATCAGCGGCCGGCCGAAGTCGTGCAGATCGATCAGCGCTGGACCGACGAGCAGCGGCAGCAGTTCCATCACACCCCGCAGGGCACGCGCCTGCTCCCCGCCGACTGGTTCCGGGCGCTCGAGCAGCCCTGTTTTTCGCCGGCCGGATGCGACCTCTTCGCGGACCCTGCGTACCTGAGTCGATTCGGATTCATCCCAAGTCATAAGGACGCCCTGAACCCCGACGGGCTGCCGATCGGATTTGCGATCGACAAGGACTTCGTCGATCCGATCGAGAAGCGCGCCTACTCCGTCGTGGGACTCACCTGCGCCGCGTGCCATACCGGCGAGATCTATTACGGAAAGTATGCCGTGCAGGTCGAAGGCGCCCCGGGAATGATCGAGGTCGCCGCGTTTCAGAAGGCGCTCGGCCTTGCCCTCGCGTTCACCGACACGTTCCCGATGAGCGTCGGACGCTACGGACGGTTCGAGCGGCGCGTCCTCGGCCCGAACGCGACCGACACGCAGAAGACCGAGCTCAAACAGCAGGTCGATGCGTACCTGGCGGCCGCGCGGCATCAACTGGATGTGACGAATGCCGGTCACATCTACGACAACGGCGCCGGCTTCATGCGCACCGACGCGCTGGCGCGCATCGGCAACCAGGTGTTCGCGGCCGACACGAACATCGACGCGAACTACGCGGTTGCCGACGCGCCGGTCCGCTTCCCGCAAATCTGGGATGCCTCCTGGTTCAACTGGGTGCAGTACAACTCGTCGATCGCCGACCCGCTCGCGCGCAACATCGGAGAGGCGCTCGGCGTTCGCGCGGTCGTCAAGCTGTTCGGCGCCGACGCGGCCAGCTTCGAAAACTCCGTCAACATGCGCGGGCTGCACACGATCGAAGGGCTGCTCGCCGGGCCGCGCCAGTTTCAGGGACTGACATCGCCGAAGTGGCCGTCGGTCTTCCCGGCGCTCGATCAGCGCAAGGTCGAAGCGGGCGCCGCGCTCTACAGCCAGCGCTGCCAGCAGTGCCACCTGCCGCCGCGGCAGGAGCTGATCGCGGATCTCGACGCGATTTCCGGCGACAAGAACTACGAGTCGAAGTACTGGTGGAAGAGCGCGAGCGGCAACTGGTACCTGAAGGTGTCGGACGTCGAGCTGGATTACGTCGGCACCGATCCGCGCCAGGCCACCGACTTCAAGCGCCGGACCGCGAGCACGGGCGACCTGGGCAAGGGCGTCGTGTCCGCGGCTGCCGGCCTCGACCTGGTGACCGGCGGCATCGCGGATCGTTTCTTCCGCCTGCAGAACATGGCGCCGGCCGATCGCGTGACATGGTCCGGCGGCCGCGATCCGCGGGACGCGCGCGTGCGCGACGAGCTGATTTACAAGGCGCGTCCGCTGAACGGCATCTGGGCGGTCGCTCCGTACCTCCACAACGGGTCGGTGCCGAATCTCGAAGCGCTGTTGTCCGCAGACGACTCCGCACGCCCCGCGCGGTTCTGGATGGGGAGCAAGCAGTTCGACCCGGTGAAGGTCGGCTACGACGGCGTCGAAATCAAGGGCGCGACGCTCGTCGACACCACGCAGCCGGGCAACAGCAACTCGGGCCACCGGTTCAAGGACGGCCCGAGGGGCAACGGCGTCATCGGGCCCGCCTTCTCCCCCGAAGAGCGCTCGGCCATCATCGAGTACCTGAAATCTTTATAGCGCAAGGGCCGCCTTCAGGCGGCCGTTGCGGAGGTCTGTCATGAAATTGATCCGTCGCTCACTCATCGGCGCGAGCACTGCCTTCGTTATCGCGCTCGCCGTGTCTACCGGATGCGGGAAGAATCGCGAGGCCTCGTCCGGCACGGCCGGCACGTCCGGCACCTCCGCCACGTCCGCGCCTTCAGCCTGGGAAGGAGAAGTGCGCTCGCGCGAAGCGCAGATCGACAAGGTCATTGCCGACAACCGCCAGAGCTTCGACGCGTTCGACTCGGGCTCGCTCGGCGACGCGACGCTCGAGATGATCCCGTTCGTCGTCTTCCGGGCGCTTCAGGACCTCGAGCCGGCCGTGCTCAGCGACACTGCGCTGAACAGCGCCGGCTTCTTTCCGCGCGCCGACTCGGCGAGCGGGCACAACGGCATCACGTGGACGAGGCCGACGGCGCCGGACAAGACGTTCGCGCTGCGGTACATGACGCGCACGTGCGCGTCCTGTCACACGGGACGCGTGCGGCTCGCCGACGGCACGATGCGCCTGACACGCGGCGGCGCGAACACCGAGATCAACCTGCATCGCTTCATCGGCAACCTCACCGCGATGCTGAAGACGAACCTCGCGGCGTCGGCCGACGCGTCCGAGTATCAGGCGTTCCGGAAGCGGATCCTCGACGCGTTGGCGAGCAAGCCCTCGGACTGGTACTTCGGTCCGAATGCGCGGAACGTCTCCCCGGATGACGCGGCGAAAGAGGTCGCCACGGTCACGGCCAACATCGACGCCGTCCTCGCGCGGATGCGCGTGATGAACAATCAGCGCCTCGGCGGCTTCGCGCTGCTGCAGTCCCACAGCTACGCGCACGCGCCCAACGCGCCGAGCCTGGTTGACGGTGCGCCGGGGCTCGTCGAAACGTCGGGGCTTGGCAGCACGAGCCTGGTTCGTGTCGTCGGCGCGGACAAAGCCGACGCCGTGCTGCCGCCGGGACCGTCGAAGGCCGACATCCCCGCGGTGTGGATGATCGATCCGACGGGCTACGCGAACTGGGACGGCACCATCAGGGGATTCGCGCGCTCGCTGACCTCGTCTCTGGCTGTCGTCGGCGATCCGTCGAAGATCGACATCCCGACCAACGCGCTCATTCAGAACTTCCTCGGCAAACTGCCCGCGGAGCCGTATCCGTTCGCCGTCGACATGGCCGCACGGACGCGCGGTGAGGCGACATTCCGCGCCAACTGCTCCGGTTGCCACACGACGGCAGCGGGGCGCAGCCGCAACGATCTGGTGTTCGACGTCGGCACCGATCCGTTGCGCGCCGAAGCGATCCGTCCGCTGGCCGTCGGTGTAATGGGCAAGCTGATCACCAGCATCTGCCCCGCCTCGCAGCCCGAGTGCTCGTTCGACGCGCAAGGTCCCGTCGTCGATCCCTCGTCACGGCGCGGCTACGTCGCCGGCCCGCTGCATGGCGTGTGGGCGGTCGCGCCGTATCTTCACAACGGCTCCGTCCCGACGCTGCGGCAGCTGCTGGTTCCGTCGCTGCGCACGGACGCGCCGTTCCTGCGCGGCAGCGTGACCTACAACCAGAAGGATGGCGGATGGGAGTGGGAGCCGTCGAAGGAAGGCGAGCTGCGCGCGCGTGGAGACACGGCGCTCGCGCTGCACGATCCGCGTCAGGCGGGCTTCGCGCCCGGCGGTCACGGTTCCGCGACGAACCAGACGATCGTCGACGGCCAGGGCAAATCCGTGCACATGGCCTGGTCGGATAGTGCGGCCGACCGCGCGACCGTGGACGATCTCATCGCGTATCTGCTGTCGCTCTAGGCGGGATGGTGGCGAGCCGCGATTACCAATTGATCTGCGCGACGCCAATGGTCTGACGTCGCCGGGGCCAGGCCGCTCGACAGCCCGTGCTTTGCGGCACATTTCACCGTCCTCTTCCGTGGAATGTGCCTTGCTCTCCCGTCGGTCGCTTCCCGGCCCCTAGTCAGAAGGGAGTCGACCGTGGTCAACGCGGCTTTCGTCTCGGATCTCCAGAATCGGGTCCCCAAAACCAGCTGTCCCTCGTGCGGCAAGTCTCACCTCGAATTCGCGATGCGCTGCGACGTCGGAAGCACCGAGTGCCTGTTCGTGGCGCGATGCGAGCTGTGTCACATGATCTTCGGCGTGGACGAAGATTCCTTCCCGGCAGGCGTATTACCGGATGGCGACATGCAGCCGGAGCACCTGCGGTGCGCGCGGTGCAAACAGAGTCTCGTGATGGTCACGCTGTCGTGCAGCGCGACGTCGCACTCGTGCCGCTACGCGCTGCGCTGTCCCAGCTGCGACTCACACTGACGCGTCCGCGGCAGGACGCACGTCGCGTGCTTCGCGCAGACGACGGAGGAGCGCGCCGGTGATGAAGAGGAAGGCGACGATGAGCAGGCCCGCGGCAATCGGGTCCTGCACGAACGTCCGGTAGTCGCCGCTGGAGATCACCAGCGCGCGTCGATAGTTCGATTCGACGACGAAGCCGAGCACGACACCGAGGACCATCGGCAGCACGGGGAGCTTGAAATACTTCATCGCGCTGCCGAGCACGCCGAAGCCGAGCGTCAGCCCGACGTGAAAGATGCTGTTCTGGATGGCGTACACGCCCGAGACGACCAGCGCGTAGATGAACGCCATCAGGTACGGCTTCGGGCGGTTCACGAGCCACATGCAGGGCGACATGATCAGGTAGCCGATGATCAGCATCGCGATGTTGCCCGCGAACATGCCGACATACAGGCCGTGCACGACGTCGGCGTGGCTGACGAAGAGCAGCGGCCCGGGGATGAGGCCGTGCATCAGGAAGCCGCCGAGCAGCACGGCCGACGAATTCGAGCTCGGGATGCCGAGGCTCAGCATCGGCACCAGCGCGGTGCACGCCACGGTGTTGTTCGCCGCCTCGGGCGCGGCGATCCCTTCCGGCGACCCGTGCCCGAATTCCTCCTTGTGACGCGACCAGCGCCGCGCCTCGTTGTAGGCGAGAAAGCTGGAGACCGCGCCGCCGCCGCCGGGCATCATCCCTTCGAATGCTCCGAGCAGCGATCCGATGATCTGTGGACGCGCCATCCGTTTCCACAGCGCCAGGCTCGGGAACTTGATCCGCGCGTCCTCGCTTGTCGCCTTCGCCCAGTCGGGTTCGCCCGTCTTCACGAACAGATCGCCCACCGCATAGAGGCCGACCATCACGAGCAGCGGTGGAATCCCTGACAGCAACTCCGGGCTGTCGAAGGTGAATCGATTCAGGCCGGTGACGGGGTCGGTGCCGACCGTGGAGATCATCAGCCCGAGCACGCCCGCGATGAGCCCGGTCACGAGCGAGTCGCCGGCAAGCGTCGCGATCACGCTGAGGCCGAGCACGCCGAGCGCGAAGTATGCCGGCGGGGTGAACGCGAGCGCGACGGAGGAAAGGCGCTCGGTCAGGCCGACGAGCACCAGCATCCCGAACAGTCCACCGACGAACCCCGAATACAGGGAGATGCCGAGCGCCTCGCCGGCTTTCCCCTGCATCTTCATCATGTAGCCGTCGACGACGGTCGCGGCGGCCGCGTTGGTGCCCGGGGTCCTGATGAGAATCGCGGGGATCGATCCGCCGTATTCCGCGCCGATGTACGTGCACGCCAGCATCACGACGGCCGTGGTCGGCGCCATGCTGTAGGTGAACGGCAGCAGCAGCGCCATCGTGATTGACGGCGAGATGCCGGGAAGCGCGCCGCCGAGAATGCCCCAGGCGACGCCGCCGAAAGCGGCGGGGATGACGTTCAGAAAAACGACGGCCATATCCCTGCCGGGTGCGGGATGTGGAGCAGACGTACGAAGAGCAGCCAGAGCAGCAGCGCGCCGCCGGCGGCGACCGCCAGCGAGCGGCGATTCAGCTCGCCGCCCTGAAAGTAGATCGTGGATGCGATGAGTCCTGCGATCGACACGATGTACCCGAGGCTGGTGACGAGGGCGACGTAGAGGACGCCGTTCACGAGCATGCCGAACGTGCGCCAGCCGACGCTGCGCGAGGCGGAAGACCCGATGGCGATCGCCGGTGCATTCGACACGACCGCCGTTCGCCGCGCCAGCATCGCGCGTCCGATGAGCATGATCGACAGGAACGCCAGCAGCCCGGCGTACGTCTTCGGCAGACCCTGCGCGCCGATCACGTCCGAGATGTCGCTTTGCGGGATGCGAATCGCGAGCAGGTAGTAGCCGGCGGCGATCGCGAGCGTCCCGCAGCCCAGGATGATCTCGCGTCGCGAGTCTTCCTTCGTGACCTCCGCCGGCTTCACTTGATCACGCCGGTCTGCCTGAGGAACTCCGCCGTCTGACGGCCGAAGTCGTCCATGAACGTGACGTACTCCGCGTGGGGAATGAACCCGGGCTGAAGGTTGTCCTCGGTGTAGAGCTTCTTGTATTCCGGATCGTCGAGCAGCGCGCGAATGCCGGTTTCCCACGCGGCCACGACCGCCGGCGGCGTGCCTTTCGGGCCGGCGAGGCCGCGGAACTTCCGCACCGCGAGATCGATCCCCTGCTCCCTGACGGTCGCCACCTGCGGAAACAGCGTCATGCGCTCCTCCCCGACGACGGCAAGCAGGCGAAGCTTGCCCGCATCGAGCTGACCGCGCATCTCCTGCAGCTCGCCGATCCCCATGTCGAGCGTGTGGTTCAACACGTTGATCAGCATGTCGCCGCCGCCTTCGAAGGTCGCAATCGCCGGCGTCACGCCCGCCTTCTGCTTCAGCCGCTCCATCGTCTGACGCTCGAGCGATGCCGGATTGGCAGCGCCCCATTTGCCGCCCCCTGCTCTGGCCCGATCGAGGACGGACTGGAGCGTCTGGTACTTCGAATCGGCGGCGGTGAAGAGCACTTCGGGGTCGTAGAAGACGTTCACCAGCGGTTCCAGATCCTTGTAGGACGCCGCGGGCCTGCTCATCAACGAGGTGTAGATGAAGGTCGGCGTCGTCGCGTAGAACATGCCCCCGTCCGGCTTCGCCACCGCGAGCGCCGCCATCGCGCGCGCACCACTCCCCCCCTGCATGTTCTCGACGACGACGGTCTTGTGCATGATGCGGGAGAGGTGCGGGGCCATCGTCCGCAGGAAGACGTCGCTGCCGCCGCCAGGGCTCGAATGCGTCACGAGCGTGACGACCGTGGGGCCACCGCCGCCTTCGGCAGGGTTGACCGCTCCGCAAGACGCGGAGACGAGGCCGAGAGAGACGAACGCCGCAACCGCGAGCAATTTCGACATCTGTTGGATTCGGGGCGTCCGTGAGTCTCGCACAGGCAGGCGGCGCCGCCAAATACAAATTGCCCGGGCCAGACGCCTCCCCGTATACTGCCGCCGTTTCGCCTTCCATCTCTGAGAGGCAGGTCTATGGGCGCAGTGAAGAACCTCGTGTTGACGGGTGTCCTGGCGGGCGCGATGGCGCTCGCGGTGTCGTCGCCTGCGTGGTCCCACCACTCCCACGCGATGTTCGATCACGACAAGGAAGTGACGATCACCGGCACCGTCGCGGAATGGATCTTCCGCAACCCACACGTCTTTCTCTACATGGACGTGAAGAACGACAAGGGCGACACCGTCCGGTACACGGTGGAGATG
>Ga0114129_10016167_pt1 | contig 10619 bp, 7 predicted proteins | sample RhiMetdeltSRZDD1_FD_80071 | JGI IMG/M metagenome (GOLD analysis project Ga0114129, IMG submission 80071) | Populus rhizosphere microbial communities from Tennessee, USA - Rhizosphere MetaG P. deltoides SRZDD1 (version 2) (version 2) | ecosystem: Host-associated > Plants > Roots > Rhizosphere >... | reverse complement strand
CGCATTCTCGGTGAGCTCCGCCGCGTTCACGTCATCCACCCGGATTTCCCCCACGTCCGGCACGTCGAGCGTTCCGAGAAGATTCAGAAGCGTCGTCTTCCCCGAGCCGCTCGGGCCGCGGATCGCGATGAATTCCGACGCGTGAACGTCGAGCGAGACGTCGTGGAGCGCGGGGACGAACGCCTTGCCGAGACGATAGGACTTGGAGATCGACCTCGCAGAAAGAAGAGTCGGTGAGTTCTGCCGGGGAGCGCTCGAATGCAAGCGAGAAGAGTCTAGCCCGAGGAGTCTAGTCCTCGAGGAGGTACTGCACGGTCGTGACGACGCGAACCTTCTTGATCTCGGGCGAGAACGCATCCCGGTCCTGGATGTCAAAGAAACCCTGCTGCGCGTTGCGGATCGCCCCCACGCGGCTGCCGGAGTCCCGCGCGAACTGCTCGGCGGCTTTTCGCGCGTCCTTCGTCGCCTCCGCGATCATCGCCGGCTTGATCGCGTCGAGCGCCGTATAGAGAAAGGTCGTGTTGTACTCGTAGCTGCGGACGAGAGCGACGCCCTCGCGGATCAGCTCTCCGGACTGCTGCATGGCGACTTTCACCGGCGTGATCTTCCCCGAGCGCAACGTCACCGTCTGTTCCGCGACGTAACGGTCGCCCACCTCGGCGCGCGTCCGGCCGCCCTGGGCCTCTCGATCCGTGACCCGAGGCGAGGAGAGGCTGTACTCGGACGGCGCGAAGCCGCGAGCCTGGAGGAACGCGGCGACTTTCTTCGCGCTCGAGTCGAGCGTCGTCTGGATCGCGGCGAGGTCGTTGCTCGTCGTCGAGAAGACGATCGGCCACATCGCGAGGTTCGCGGCCACCTCGCGCTCGGCGAGCCCCTTGACGGTGACGACCCGCTCCGACGCCCGCGCCGCAAAGAGACCCCGGCCGATCATGAACCCTCCGCCGATCATCCCGACGGCGAGGGTCCCACCGAAGATTAGTGTGGCGAGGGCTTCGTTTTTCACAGCGCTCTCTCCGGCGCGAGATCATAGCTGGAGCGCGAAAAAGGCCGCCTCACGGCGGCCTCTCTAGTCCGGCGGAGGATTCGGGACTACTTGTGGCAGGTCGTCTCCCAGGCCGGCATCCATTTTCCGTCGGAGCCCTGGATGTCGCCCTTGTAGAAGACTTCCCGGTCGCTCTTCTTCGTGAACGCCGCGCGCTCCTGGAACTTCTTCCCCATCGTCATGCCGTTGCTCATCCAGGTGATCGTGTTCCCCTGCCAATCGGTCGCGTCGCCGCTGGACCAGCCGCCGAAGTTGTCGATGGCGATCCGGTCCCACTTCTTCTCGGCCGCGTCGTAGGTCCAGTACTCGTCGGCTTCCGTCGGCATCGCGTTCTGCGCGGTCTTCTTCTCGCGGTAGTGCGAAACCGCCCACCGGCCGCCGAGCTCCGACCCGACCGACACGGTCGCCTCCGTGGGATGCGCGGGGCCCATCGTCGGCGATGCGAACGTCTTTCCGGAGCAGGTCCAATTGCCGTTGAGCCAGGAAACTTTCGACATCTCGGGAGGCGGCCCCATCGACATGGGCGCCATCCCGGCCGGCTTGCCGGGCACGTGAGTCGACTTCTTCGCGGCGCTCTGCGCGAAGCACAGGGCGGTGACGACCAGCAGCGCGCCGGCGCCCAAGGCAAGCGAACGCAATCTCATTTGGACCTCCTTCTTTTCGGGCGATGCTACTCCCGACGCGTGAACGGGACATGAAGGACTACGCCCCGACGCGTCTCGGTCTCCGGTCCGGAAATCGACGGGCAGCGAGCTCTCGGCCTAGCGGCCGTGCTGAGCCTGCCATGCAGGATCGGACGGGGACCTCCGCTCGAACGCGATCTTCAACCGGTGGAGTCCAGCCGTCGCGAGCGACCCGAAGACGACGGAGAGGACCAGCGGCCAGGGCCCCGCGCCCATGAAGATGTCGCTGCCCGTCCCGCGAACGAGGATCGCCAGCACCGTGTTCATCACGACGTTCTCGAGCAACTTGAAGGCGACCGATCCGGCCGAAAGGCGAGCGATGCCCGGAAACGTCTTCATCCCTTCGATCATGAGGAAGATGATCAGCGAGCGTCCGAGGAAAATGTTCCAGGCCTGAAGGTTGACGTCCATTTCTCCTCCTGCGACGCACCGTGCAAGCCCTGTGCACGTCCGGGGTCGCGTCGCGGAGAGGTGGCGGAAGCGCATGGGAATCGAACCCACCCATCCCGGCAAAACCGGGACGCCAACGGATTTGAAGTCCGCGAGGGCCACCAGACCCCGGGCGCCTCCGCGCGCGGATTATGTCGGAAAGCGGATCGTTGAAGGACGCGCGAGCCGCGTGCTATCCTGCGCGCCCTCGACCGTGGGGCTGTAGCTCAGTTGGGAGAGCGCCTGAATGGCATTCAGGAGGTCGACGGTTCGATCCCGTCCAGCTCCACCAAACGTCGCTCCCGCTCGGTCGCTCGGGATCTGACTGCGTTCACCGGCGCCCGGCTCGCCAACCCCGGCTCGACCGAGCGCCTGATCCCCACTCGCTCCGCTCCCGCAGCGGGACCGCGCGCGAGCTCCTCGCTGACCACTCGCCCGCCAGACTACGACCAAAGACCTAGAGACAACTTGCGGTCCTAGACCCTATATTCCGCTGTCGCCTCGAAACCTTCAAGGAGTTGAGATGTCGATGAAACTCATTCGTCGTGTGGTCGATTTCTTGGGGGGACCGCTTTTACCCGTCGCTCTCCTGATCCTGGCGTTTGCGCATCCAGCCCGGGCGCTCCACATCATCCCCGACAAGCTCGGCGATTCTCACTTCACTTCCGGCCCATGCCCGAACATCGCACCGCGAGACGGGGCCGTGTGTCCGGGGAATGCAGCGACCTGCCCCGCTTTCTACAACCCCGCTCTGCTACCCGCGGGCTACGATTCCGTTTCCTACTGCGCCTCAGTTCCTGCCGGCATCGGCTTCGAGAGTCCGGGGTTTACGCTTCTCACCATGCCTCTGACGACTCAGGAGCAGTCGGCCTTCCTCATCGCGGCCCGACAGGTCGAGTCGTACATCCAGGATGACGTCACCGTGACGGTCGAACCGTACAAGGTCGAGCTTCTCGATAGCAGCGGCAACAACTACCGATTCTTCGCAGGAAACGAGTACTGGAACCCTGTTTGCGGTGCGGACGCTTTGCTTCCTCCTTACAGCCAGCAGTCTCCCACGATCGTCGCTAACCCCGACGGAAGCTACAGCTACCAGAACATGCCCGAGACCTATTCGGCCGTCCTCAACGCCCTGAAAGCGAAGAACGCGCTCAACCAGACCCCGATGCCGCTCGTCGACGCCCTGCCTTCCCAACAGCAGATCACAGTGGAATGGCCTTCGACGTTCTTCGGATGGCAGCAGGACACAAACTACCTCGGGGATGCGGTCTCGAACTTCCTGGTCGGGTCTTCAGGCGACTTCCCAATCCCTGCCGACGCGAAGCCTTTCACGCTTTGCGGCTCTCCGGCCACCATGAAGATGCTCGGCTTTGCGCCGATGTTCAACCAGAACGGCCGCCGCATCGACGACATCAACTCTCCCCAAGAGAACATGAACGTTACGCTCGAGGGAACTGACGGCGCAATCGTCATCCCCGACCTGACGGGTCATCCACCCGTCAACAGCGACCTGAAGTGGAACTACAACTCGACGCGCAAGCCCGTGATCAACACGCAGCTGCCGAAGGCCTTCTACGAGAAGTCATACAATTTTTATCTCCCGAGCCGTTCCTGCGCCGATCCCACGCAGTGCGGTTTTCCCCTCGGCGTGGATCCCGGCGCCGACCTCGTCGGGGTCTACCTGCACGAAATCAACCACGTCCTCGGCGTCATGTCGTCACAGTATTACAAGGTTCGAGGAGAAGAGACCTCGCTCACCTACACTTACGGCACCGCCCTCTACCTCCTCGATCTCTTCGATCTCGATTCCGATTACGTGCTCGATGGCTACGGCCACAACGGCATTCATTCTCTGGCCGACTTTACGCTGGCCCCCCGAAACAGCGACGCCAACGAACCGGCCACGGTCGTTTTCGTTTCGAACCCGGCGGACTTGACGCCGTGGGTCCAGTTCGGGTCCCGGGACCATCTCATGGTATTTGACGTCTCCGGTGGAACGCCAAAGTACTTCCCACTTATGAACAACAGCCTCGGGAACCCCGACGGAGACATTCAACGGCAGTTTGGAAATGTCTCCGGGGCACTGAGGGGAAGTCTCGTCTTCGTCGATCCCGAGCTCGTGAACATGTCCACGCTCAACGTCGTACACCCCAATGTTCAGGGGGCGATCCTTCGTTCCACCATCGATGCCAACACAATCCGGGAGTATTCGGAGCTCGCGGCTCAAGGTTGGAACGTCAAGTACTCGACCCTGAACAACTCGGTCTACTCGACGGTGTCGCCCGTCGCGCACTGGTACCAGACCTGCTTCGACGCGAATGGCGTTTTCACGACGGCCAACAACTCGAAGTGCAAGTTCAGCGTGCTGCCCTCCGCCTTGAAAGCGATCCAATAGCGCCCATCCCGCCCGCGCCGAGCGGCGAGAGGATCTCGTAAGGGCCGAGGCGGGTACCCACCGCCAAAGTCATGAGAGTGCGGCAGGTAACTCTATCGTCCGGAGTACAACCAGGCCGTCGATGGGGAGCTGCCAGCGGGTCTCGAGCGGGACGGGGGGTTCGGGGGGCAGAGACGGCTGCTACTTCGCGGACGCCGGCTTCGTGCCCGCAGCCAGCCCGTCGAGCCTCCGCTTCGCGAGCTCGACCATCGGCCGCAGCTCCGGATCGCAGTCCCCCCAGAGATCGATGAACGCTTTGTAGCTCGCCGCGGCGTTTTTCGAATCGCCCTGGCGATTGAGGATCTCGGCGCGCCGCAAGTGCGAAAGGGGCAGGTACACGAATTCGAAGACGGAAGATTCGACGAGGTGGTCGAACCACCGGAGTGCTTCCGGGTTGCGGCCCAGCTCGTACAGCAGCTCGGCTCGTGTAAAGCGCTCGTACGCTTCCGAAACGAACGGGGACTCCAGCGGGTTCTTCGTCTCGGCGAGCAGCGGCTCGAGCGACTTCAACGCGTCGGCGGGTCTGCCCTGCGCGCGTTCGATCTGGGCGCGGACGCTGCGCGCGAAATCGGCGGCGAGGCTCCTGTAGCCGGTCGGGAACTTCTGCTGCTCGATCTCCCCCGCGTACCGCTGCGCACGCTCGACATCCCCCATCCGAGCGCTGACGAGCGCCATCAGGTACATCCGCAGCAGCGGGTGCAGGTCATAGTGCGCGTCGATGAACACCGCAGGGTCGTCGACTCGCGGGACCGCTCGCGGGTCGAGGGCGGCGAGGCCGTCGCGAATGGCCGAGAGCTCGGCTCTCGACGCGGGAAGAAAAAAGAGAGAGGAGAAGAGCGCCCGGTACTCGAGCGAAGTCCACGGGTCGAAAGGGGCGACGGACTCGAGCTCATTTTTCGCCTCCGCCCATCGGCCTCGAGCCAGAGCAATATGGGCGAGCGCCACGTGTCCGTAGGATCGAACTCTCGGTGGACGAGAGGGCGCGGCGAGAAGCCGGGCGATGCGCTCGGCGCCTCGGAGGTTCCGGGCGTAGAGGCTGACCTCCAGGAACGCCATGGCGATCGCGGGGCCATCGGACCGCTCGAGCTCGGCCACGATCTCGTCCTGTTGCCGCCGATGGTCGAGCGCAAAGGCCTGCAACGCGCGAATCGCTCGAATGCGCTCGGGGCTTTCTTTGCCGAGGGCAAGGAATCTCTCGACGAGCGAGTTCATGGCGTCGAGCCGTTTTTCGAACGCTTCGATCCGCGCCAGGTGCACGAGCGAGGCGAAATGGTGTGGCTCGGAGGTCAACACGTGCTCGAACGCGGCGCGTGATTCCGTAAAGGAGGCGCCATACAGGGCATTGCGGTGGAAGAGAACCTCACCGAGCTGATACCAGCCTTCGATCTCGTCCGGATAGGTCTGAACGATCGCGCCGTACAAGCGTTTGGCCTCCACATTGGCGCCCTGCCTCCAGACCTTCGACGCCTCCAGAAGGCGGCGGTCCCGATCGCTCAGGCGATCCGCATTCCGGTCCGCCTGCTCGGCGGCCTGGTTGTGCAGTTCCTGCGGCGTTCCGAGCCACTCGAGAGCGACGCTCAACCGATACCAGGCGAGCGCGAACTGTTTGTCGAGCTCGACGGCCTTTCGAAACTCCTCGACGGACGACCGGAAGTCTCCCCTCTGAAACGCGCTCTCGCCGTCCAGATAGGCTCGGAACGCGGCCAGGGAGGACGTGGTCACGGCGGCCACCCTGTTGGTCCGCGCGTCGGATCCGGCGCCGAGCTCGGCGAGCAGTCCGATCGCGAGGTCGTCCACGAGGTCGAACGCCTTCGTCACTTCGCCCGACGACGACGTCTGAACAATCGGTTGCAATCGGCCGTCGGCGGGATACAGAGTGGCGCCGATCTGAACTTTGCCGCCAACCTCGACGATGCTCCCGAGCACGAAGTGCTGAGCGTGAAGGCGCTCCGCCGCGAGCCGCCCGCGCTCCGGGTCGAGCGCGCTCTCTCCCAGCGTGAGCCCCGCGACCGCTCGCGGGTCGATCGCGCGCAGCTCGCCCGCGTGGTCGAGCTTGGTGCTCAATAGCTCGACCATGCCGTCACCGAGATAGCGATACTGGTCGCTGCCGCGGTACCGGAACGGCAGGACGGCGACGGTCGAGGACGAGACGACGGGTTTCGCGCTGGAGGAGACCGGTCGGAAGCGCCGGGCGGCCCAGATGGCAGCCAGAACGACCGTCGCTGCGATCACGACGACCGGCCACCGGCGACGACGCGCGGTTCGCCCGACCCCGACGTCCAGCGGTGCCGTAACGGGCATGATCATCGTGAGCGACTCGCTCATCTCCGTTGTGGGAAGGTCCGCGAGCAGGCTTTCGGCGCTCGGGTATCGCGAAGAGGGATTTTTCGACAGAGCCTTCGCGACGATCGCTTCCAGCGTTCGCGGCACCGGCGAGACGCTCGAAATTGGTTTCGGGTCCCCTTTCAGGATGGAAAAGATGACGGCAGGAACGTTGTCACCCTTGAACGGCGGCTGGCCGGTGAGCATCTCGTACATCACCACGCCCCAGGACCAGATGTCCGTCCTCGGATCGACCGCGTCCCCCCGCACCTGCTCGGGCGACATGTACGCCGCCGTTCCCGTCGTGGTATCGCCCTGGGTTATGCGCGCCGCTCCGGGCACCATGGCGAGGCCGAAATCGAGGATTTTGACGGCACCCTCATTCGTGATCGCGATGTTCCCCGGCTTGATGTCGCGATGAACGATGCCGCGCGCGTGCGCCTCGGCGAGGCCCTGGGCAACCCTCGTGCCGATGCGAAGGGCTTCCTCCACTGACACGGGCCCTCGGGCGATCCGCCCGGCGAGCGACTCCCCTTCGCAGTAGGCCATGGCGATGAACGTCCGACCGTCCTCGGTCTCGCCGATCTCATAGATCGTGCAGATGTTGGCGTGATCCAGAGCCGATGCGGTTCTCGCTTCTCTCAGGAAGCGTTTCTCGGCGGCGTCTTCACCGCCGAGGTGGGGCGGAAGGAACTTCAGCGCGACGAGGCGGTCCAGCCGGAGATCCCGGGCCTTGTAGACCACGCCCATGCCGCCCTGACCGAGCCGTTCGAGGATCTCGAAATGCGAGACCGTCTGACCAATCATCCGCAGGCAGTCGTCAGCAAGTGCCGGGCGTCACCCGGCCATTCTAGTGCGTCACGCACGTCGCATCCGCTCGCTCGGGATGCGGAAGCCGGTTGACATCACGCCTCTTCATATTTAAAGTCATCGATCTATGAAACGCGCCGACGATCTCGTCGAAGTGTTCAAGGCGCTCGGGGATCCGACGCGCTTGAAGATTCTGGATCTCCTGAAGGCGCGCGGTAAGTCCTGCTGCGACCTCGTCGCCCGGGAGGAGCGGGGACTCTGCGCGTGCGACATCGAGGAGGCGGTGGGCCTCTCTCAGGCCGCGGTCTCGCACCACATGGGACTCCTCCGCCGGGCCGGCCTCGTCGAAGCGGACAAGCGCGGTCGATGGATGTTCTATCGGAGAAACGAAGCCGCATTGGCCGGCGTCGCGGAGGCCCTCGCAAAGGCCGTCTAGGAATTCGAGCGAAAGTCCGCGCGGCTTGACAACCTCGACGCGGGACCGGGAAGATCGACCCAAGAGGTTCCAATGACGACACGAGTGGTTCGCTGTATCGGTCTCGTCGCCGCGGGCGTCATTCTCTTCGTCGCTTCCTCGACCGCACAGCGCTACGAGGACCGCCAGATCGGCGGAATCGGAATCACGGTCTTCCGGGACGAAAACTTCCGGGGAGAGAACGCGACCTTCCGACAGGACGTCCCCGATCTCCGGCAGTACGGCTTCAACGACCGGATCACGAGCCTGCGCGTGGCGCCCGGCGAGTACTGGGAGGCGTGCGAATCTCCCAACTACCAGGGGCGATGCCAGGTCTTTTCGGGAGAGGAGCGCAACCTCCGCAACATCGGGTGGACCGACCGGATCTCGTCTCTGCGGCGCGTCCGCGGAGGTGGAGAATTTGGCGGAGGTCGGCCGCCGATCCGCCCGCCGGTCGGACGAGTCGGGATCGTTCTCTACGACGATCCGTTCTTCCGCGGCCGCTCGGTCGCGTTGAACGAGCCGACCCAGAATCTTCGCTTTCAGAACTTCCACGACCGCGCCGAAAGCGTCCGCGTGCTCGGGGGCCGATGGGAGATCTGCGCCGAGCCCGGATTCCGACGCTGCCAGATCGTGGATCGCGACGTTCCCAGTCTGTCGAGCATTGGCCTGAACAAGAAACTGAGCTCGGCGCGCCCCATCGGATACGGGTCGGGCGGGGGCGACTCCCGACCGCCGTATCCGGAGCGCGCGCGAATCGTTCTCTTCGAGGGCGCGGGATACCGCGGGCCGTCGGTCACGATCGAGTCGGCGTCGGGCGATCTGGCCGGCTTCGGCGGGCGCGCGCGGAGCGTTCAGGTCCTGAGCGGCACCTGGCTGGTCTGCGACCGTGCGAGGTTCTCCGGCCGTTGTCAGCAGGTCTCGGCGAGCATTCCCGACCTCGACCAGCTGGGAATGGGCGGCCGGATCATGTCCGCGCGCCCCGTGGACCGATACTGACGAAGACCTACTTGCGGACGAACCGGAGGGGCTGCTCCATCAGCATCCGTTCGACGTCCTCCGATTTCCGCCCGGTCAGCTCCCACCGGACGAGCGCCGCCGGGACGAGGCCGGCGGCGTCGAACTCCTCCATGAAACGCTTCATCGTGAAACCCTCCCCCAGCTCTCGCCTGCGCTCGGCCAGGAGCTTCTCGATCTCGATCTTCCCGATCAGGTAGCTCGTTCCGTAGCCAGGCTGCTGTAGATAGAGGTACTGTTCGCCGCGGACGAGGTTTCCGTCCAGCGAGAGCCAGCCGCGCGGAGTGTTGGCCGACGCGAAGGCCGACGCCTGCTCGAGCGTGAACTCGTTGCTGTGCATCTTCAGCTCGCCCAGGGCCCGCGCCGCGCGTTCGGCGAGCAGGATGTACAGGAGCTCGCGGGTCCGCGGACGCGCGTCGAACATCCCGGCCTGCATCATCAGCTCTTCCCAGCCGGTTGCATGGCCTTCGGTGCGCGTGTTGAAAATGTTGTAGAGAAGCGCCCCGCGACGGATCGGGCTCGGGTGGGGGATGTGCTCCATCCGCCCCTTGTCGAACCAGTGATAGCCGTGCGTGCGCATGAGCTCGGGGTCCCGGTAGTCGACCTCGGAGAAGAACTCGCGCGGCCCCGGGCGGTAGGTCCCGATCCTCGCGCGTAGCGCCGGGTCCATGTAGTCCCGGATCTCGAGGATCTCGTGGTCCTTCAGGTAGGCGATGTATTCCGTCACCGCGGCGCCGAAGCGGCGGTCGTACTCCTCGGCGCTCGCGATGGGCGTCTGCGCAGGAAGCTTCGCGTTGCGCTGCTCCTCCATGGCCAGGAGGGCATGCGCCCTCGCCAGCTCGCGCTCCATGATCGCGACTTCGTCCCGCCACGTGTATGGCGCGAGCTGGACGTTCTTCAGGTACCAGTCGTAGTTGTCGACGCCCACGCCCGAGGGTCCGGTCTTCGACGGCGCCTTCGAGTCGAGCCACGCGGCGAAGTCGTCGGTCGCTTTCTTCGCGCGATCGACGTCCGCTTTCAAGGCGGCGTCGGTCACCTTCGCCGACAGCTCCTGGAGGTCCGAGGCTTGCTGCCGGATGCTCTTCGTCCCCCACGTCCAGAGGTCCTTCCCGGTGCCCGTGAGGTTCCCCTTCGCCTGGGCGAGAAGCTTCGGAATCGCGCGGATCCCCGTGTCGACGGTCGCCGCGTTCTCCGCGGTGAGAGGAAACGCATACGTCCAGAGCTCCACCGCGCCCAGAGCGAACGGCCCCTCGCGTGCCGGCTGATCGCTCTCCTCGGTGAAAACGGTCACGTAGAACGCCGGATTGTTGGCCCAGGGCTTCCGCACGCGATGATCGAAGGCGAGACCGTTCATCTCGGCACGGACGACGTGCCAGTCCACCTGTCGGGAGATCGGCCAGCCGGTCGTGTCGATCGCGGCGAGGCGCT
>Ga0114129_10016166_pt1 | contig 10619 bp, 8 predicted proteins | sample RhiMetdeltSRZDD1_FD_80071 | JGI IMG/M metagenome (GOLD analysis project Ga0114129, IMG submission 80071) | Populus rhizosphere microbial communities from Tennessee, USA - Rhizosphere MetaG P. deltoides SRZDD1 (version 2) (version 2) | ecosystem: Host-associated > Plants > Roots > Rhizosphere >... | reverse complement strand
GCGCCCGGCGATCCGCGCGCGATGAAGCCGACGACGGCCCCGCAGGCACAGGTCTACGGTTCGCCGCAGACCACGCCAACGGTCGTGAAGCCGTTCGATCCGGATGAGATCCTGAACCTCACGACGTACCTGACGGTCGTCGACAAGGATCACAACATGGTGTCGCTCACCTCGAGCCTGCTGAGTGGCTTCGGCAGCGGCATCGTTGTCGACAAGGGCGGGTTCTTCATGAACGACCGGATGCGGTACTACTATCTCGATCCGAAGGACGTGAACTCGCTTCAACCTGGCAAGCGCGTGCGCCAGACGATCAATCCGGCCATGGCGTTGAAGGACGGCAAGCCCTGGATCGCCTTCGGGACGCCGGGGGCCGATACGCAGCCGCAGACGCAGCTGCAGTTCTTCCTCAACGTCGCGGAGTTCGGCATGCACGTGCAGGAAGCGCTGGAACAGCCGACCGTGATCAGCAACAGCTTTCGCGACTCGTACTATCCGCACGACGTCAAAGGGAAGCTGCTCACGCCGGCGATGCTGCCGAAAGCCGTGCAGGACGCGCTGTCGGCGAAAGGGCATCAGCTCGACATCCGCAACGTGAAAGGCGTCGGATCGGTGAAGGCGATCCTCATCGATCCGCGAACAGGCGTGCTGATGGGCGGCGTGAGCCCGACCGGCGACAGCTATGTGATGGCCTGGTAGACCCCCTCATCGCACTGAATAGAGAACGTTGCGAGATTAGCGAGGCGGGTCCTGTCCGCGAATAGCCCACTCGGGTGCTCGGCGAAAAACTCTGTCACGCGTGGCGCCTCCGCGCCCGAGCGGGCGCCCATTCGCGGCCACCCGCGAGAGTTAGTTTCCCAACGCGCTCTCAGATTAGGCTTAGGGACAACCATTGATGATTCTCCTTAAAAGTACTAAACTCGCAATCCATAGGTGTAGTGCATTTGGTCTACACAAGAGGCTGTACGCGGACAAACCGTAGGATCTCAGCCCATCACCTCTCTGCTTCAAACACGACCGAGGACCGGGGGAAGCGTGCCAGACCTGCCTGGTAAGGACCGGCTTATCGTTGCGTTGGACGTACCAACCGTCGACGAGGCGCTTGCGGTTGTTGATCAACTCGACGAAGTCTCGTTTTTCAAAGTCGGTCTGCAGCTATTCATGACGGGCGGTCTTCCGACCTTGCTGCAAGCGCTCAGACAAAAGCAGATCTTTGTCGATCTCAAGGTTCCTGGTGACATCGCGAACACCATTTCTGCCGTGGTGGATCTCTGCGTCAACATGCGAGTGACCTTCCTGACGTTGAGCGAATCGATGCCACTTCCCGCGATCAGCGCGGCTCGAGCGGCGCGTGACGCAAGACAGAGTCAAGACCCAAAGCTTCTTACGGTTCCCTTCTTGTCCAGTCTTGACGCCACAGATCTTCCCGCAGTAGCCGCAGGAGAGAATGACCTCGGGAGCTTCATCTTGAGGCGAGCGCGCGCCGCGGTCGACGCGGGTTGCGATGGGATGATTGCTTCAGGTCAGGCGATACAGCTCTGCAGAAAGGCCTTCTCGTCGAAGATCATCGTGAGCCCTGGGATCAGACCCGCGGGGTCTTCGACCGACGACCACAAGCGTCACACGACGCCTGCCGAGGCGATTCGACTCGGCGCCGATTACCTCGTTGTTGGTCGTCCAATTCTCAAAGACCCCGATCCTCGGGGTGCCGCGCATCGAATCATCGAGGAAATCGACTCGGCCCTCGAACATAGTCGGAGTTCGCCAGGTCTGCGATCCGCAAAACCACAAGTCGCTGGAGTGCGGCCTACGCTTTAGCCACCGCTGTCCTCTCGAGCACTTCCACGGTGAGACGAACGATCGAAAGCGCGGCGCCTTTCACGATCGTGTGCATCCGCTCGACTCAGCCCTTTTCCCAACGGTGTAGCGTCCGCTCGTTACACGCGAAAGGGCACTCGAGTTGCCGATCCGCGGCGGGGCCGGTCGAAACCACACGGCCGGTCGAATCTACCCTCAGTCCCGCTGTGGAGCGGCAACTCGAGTGCCCATCGAGATCGCGCGGACGAGGTCCGGCTGAAGCCGGACACTACACAGATGTGGAAACGGCTCCTAGTTTAGAAAACGACGGACCAGGGCCGTTCAAGCGAGCTTGATCCCGCGGCTCCTCAACGCCGAGATTCTCGCGATGTTGTCGTAATCGCGATCGACATGAGCCACTGTCAGGTGATGTCGGATCGCGCACGCGGCGACAAGACAATCTGTGGACGACCTGATCGTGAGACCCGCTCGGCGCGCGGCCCGGTAGAGCTGGGCCGCATCGAGGAAGATCGCCTCTTCGAGCGGCGATTCGACGAATGGCAGTGCCAGCATCGACTCGCGCGCCTGCTTGAACGCGCGCTCGTCGATGAAGCCCTGAAGCACTTCCTGAACGATCGGCAGCGTCGTCACAACATCGTCGAAGTCGGTGATATCGTCGATGCGCAGCCGCGCGGGTTTCCGGAACAGCTCGATCCAGACAGATGTGTCAACGAGAACCATGGCGCCGACGGCCTGCGGGGCCCGAGCGATCGTCCCGCATCTCCGACAGATCTCCTGTCCACGCGCCTGATCCGGCCAGCTCGAGGATGCGGCGCGCCTTCACGCGCTTGACGAACTCGCTCAGCGCGCGGTTCACGGTCCGCGAATACGTTCGCTCGCCGCTCAACCGTGTGGCTTCTTCGAGTGTCTGCTCATCAAGCACAAGATTCGTACGTTTCATGTGTATAGTGTGGCACAGGGCGAAGCCGATCGCCAGTTGCCGTCGACGTTCCCGGCGGTCGCTATCCTATGAACACGATGCCCGGCCTGTCCCGCCGATCGTTCGTCCGATCCGCCGGGTTGGCGGCCGCCGGCGCGCTGACCTGCGGACCGGCGCTCCTCGCTGCTCAGCACCGACCACCGCTGGCCGACCGGTATGCCGATCTCCGGCGTCACTTCCTGTTCGAGTACTACCCGTGGTATCGCACGGACCCGTGGGAGCATTGGCCCGAGGGCGGGCACCATCCGCCGGGGGACTTCGGATCGAACTTCGTGCCCGCGCTCGGCCTGTACGACTCGCGCTCCACGGCGGTGATGGAGCGCCATGCCCGCTGGATCGCGGAGGCAGGCATCGGCGCGATCGACGTCAGCTGGTGGGGACCCGACAGCAACGTCAACGAAGTGATTCCGACGCTGATGGACGTGATGAAGGCGCACGACGTCCACGTCGCCTTCTACGTGGAGCCCTACGCCGACGACCACGCGCGCAACTACGCGCGCGACGTGCTGTCGCTGATCAGGACCTACGGTGACCGCCGCCATTGGGACTGCTTCCTCCTCCACGAGTACGAGGACGGAACGACCGGTCCGGTCTTCAAGTCGTTTCGGACGATCCTGCCGGACACCAGCACCGACTGTCACGGGGTGACGACGCCGATTTCGGACTATGCGGCGGACGATGTGTGGAAGCGACAGACCGATGCGGTCCGCGCGACGCTTCGCGGCGATTTCGATCGTGTGACGCTCCTTGCCGATTCGCTGCACGTCGGCCGGACGCAGGCCGGCGGGTTCGACGGGATCGCCCTCTTCGACAACTACGTGTCGCCTGACACGTGGCGTCTGCACGCCGAGAACTGCTCGGCGCGCAACCTGGTCTTCTCCTTCCAGGTCAACCCAGGGTTCGACAGCATCGTCTTTCCACACCCCGAGCCCAACACCTGCTACAAGCCGCCGGCGTTCGCGCCGGGCGGCGGCGCCTACGACTGGGCGCGCGCCGCGGATCGCGCCGCGGCGCAGGAAGCCAGCCGCGCGCGGATCGTCGACTCGTTCAAGACGACCGTAGCGCTGCAGATGTCAGCCGCGCTGTCGAACGCGAAGCAGGGGTTCTTCCTCGTCTACATCAATTCATTCAACGAGTGGCACGAGGGACACCAGTTCGAGCCGATGAAGAACCGCGCGGACTTGACCAGTGCCGAGCAGGCACTCGGTTGTCACAATCCCGACAACGGCCGCTATCGTCTCGATACGCTTCGTGATCTGGTGCAGGAGCTGATCGCGTAAGCACGTACCACGAAGATCACGAAGACTAACCACAGAGACACAGAGACACAGAGAGTGCGACGGCCGTCCCGCTGACAGCGGTTCTGAGCGCGCTCATGATTCGGCGTGTCGGCCTGCGGAGCAGGCCGAGCGCTGTGGACGGCCAACGGGCGGGCAAATGAACACCTCGTCGCCGGATATCGTTCATTTGGCCGCCCGTTGCCGTCCACGCCGCGCCGCTTCGCGGCGCCACGCCGAATCTCACGGCGCGCCTCTGTGTCTCTGTGTCTCTGTGGTTAGAATGTTCTTGTTCTTGGATCTGATTTGCAGCGTGAGAGTGGATGCTGTATGCCCTTGATCCGATTCGGTGTTTTGACGCTCCTCGTGGCCTCGGTCTCGATCTCCGGTGCCGCGCAGAATGCGGCGTGGTTCGGCACACCGGTGCCGCCGCCCGTCAGCGATCCGCGCAAACCGATCATGAAACACGACGATGCGTTTGCGCCGTTGCCGACGCATTTCACGCCGCGCGCCGGCCGTCACGATGAGCTGCTCGACGGCGCGGTGCTGAAAACGGATCACAAAAAGATCGTGGGGTTCTCGCTCGAGAGCCTGGCCGCGGGCGACAAAGTGTGGGGGCGACGAGCGGCTACGCCGGCGTTCATGCACACGATCGAATGGACAGTGAACGAGCTGAAGGGCGCCGGATTGAAGGATGCCAGGACGGAAACATATGCCGTGCCCGGTCCAATGTGGGCGCCGCTGTCGTGGCAAGTGCAGGTGCTCGGCGATCCGGCGTTCGGCGCCGGCACACAGACGGTGACGCTCCAGTCCGCGTTTCCTCAGCCCGGCGGCGCCACGATTCCAAGTGGTAGTCTGACTGCCGGCGTCATCTTTGTCGGCCACGGCACCGACGCGGATCTCGCGGGACGCGATCTCAAGGGCAAGATCGCCGTGGTTCACATACGACCCGAGCCCTCGTTGTTCGGATCGGCGGAACAGGGCGTCGCAGCGCGGCTGGTCGAGAAGGGCGCCGTCGGCGTCATCAACGCGGTTGAGGGGCCGGGCAACGCGCAGTACTTCGATCCGCGGTTCGCCTGCGGCAAGGCGCCGTGCTTCATGGTCGGCGGCAACGACGGCTGGTTTCTCCAGCAGGTGATCGGCAAGGCGGCGAACGCGGGCGTGCTCGACAAGCTGAAGGTGAGCCTGAGTCTCGCGTCGGAGGACAAGAGCGGGCTGACCTCCGCCAACGGCGTGGCCACCATCTCCGGCCTGTCGGCGAAACGGATCGTCGTCAATGCGCACGCGGATGGCTACTTTCAGGGCGGGGATGACAACGCGAGCGGCCTCGCCGTGCTCGTCGGGCTCGCGCGGTACTTCGCGAAGCAGCCGCCGCCGAAGCACACGTTGATGTTCGTCGCGAGCGGCGGCCACCACGGCCCGGGGAACGGACCGGGGTCGCTGGTCGCAGCGCACCCGGAACTGAAGGACGGCACGCTGCTGATTCTGAACCTCGAACATGTCGGCTACGCCGATGTGGTCCGTGGGAAGACGCGCGCCGCGAACAACACCGGCATGTCCTGGGAGTTGAGCGTGACCGAGGCCGCCAAGGCGGTCGGCGTGACAAACGAGTCGCCGTTCCTGATCGATCTGTGGCGACAGGCGGCGCGCTGCTACGGTGTCGCCACCTATCAGTCCGTCGGCCCGATGGTTTCCGGCGATCTCGGGGGGTATCGACCGCTCGGCGTCCCCATGACGCAGATGATCCAGTCGGGGACGTTCTATCACTCGTCCGGCGACGTGGCTGAAGCGGTGCCGGCCGAAGCGCTCGAACGGGCCGCGCGGTTCCACGCCTTCCTCATCGAGAAGGCCGACGAGGCGTCGGAGGCCCTGATTACCTCGGGGAAGGGCACGCCGTATCAATCAAAGGGACAGAGCTGCCCATGAAGCTGGCCGCGCGACTCCTGCAGACGTCGGGCTCTCTCCTCGCGCTCGCGTTTCTCGTCATTCAGGGGGCGGCACAGTCCCCCACCTACAGCTATCGCAAGGTCATGGTGCCGGTGCGCGACGGGATCAAGCTCGAGACGGTGATCTTGACTCCGACCAACGCGCGCGGACCGCTGCCGATCCTCTTCCGCCGCACGCCGTACGGCGTGCCCTCGAGCGCGGCGAGTGCCGGATCGCTCAGCGAGCTCGCGCGCGATGGCTACATCTTCGTCGTCCAGAACCTTCGTGGCAGATTCGGCAGCGAGGGCACCTTCGAGCTCTCGTCGCAGGTCGACCTCGAGAACCCGAAGGCGACGAGCGAAACGACCGACGCCTACGACACGATCGACTGGCTCGTGAAGAACGTGCCGAATAACAGCGGCAAAGTCGGGATGTTCGGCGTCTCCTACGACGGTCTCACGTCGGCGATGACGCTGCTCAAGCCGCACCCCGCGCTGGCGGCGATCTCCGAGCAGGCGTCGCCCGCCGACCAGTGGATGAACGACGACGACCATCGGTACGGCGCGCTCCGGGAGAGTTACGCGTTCGAATACGCCGTCTACGAGCAGGCTGACAAGAACGCGAACACACACTTCAACTTCGAGACGTACGACACCTACTCCTGGTACTTGAACCTCGGGCCGCTCTCGAATATCAACGCGAAGTATCTCCACGGCTCGATTCCGTATTGGAACGCGATTGTCGATCACCCCGACTACGACGACTTCTGGAAGAAGGAAGCCTGGGTGACGCAGATCAAGGGCGCGTTCGTGCCCAACCTGAACGTCGCCGGCTTCTGGGATCAGGAGGATCCGTGGGGTCCCTGGGAGATCTATCGCCGTTCCGCGCAGAGCGATCCCAACCGCTACAACTTCATCGTCGCCGGTCCGTGGTTCCATGGACAGTGGCACAACCTGAAGGCCGAGTCGATCGGGCAGATCTCGTTTGGCGGTCACGATACCGCCGTGGAGTTCCGCGAGAAGATCGAGGCGCCGTGGTTCCGCTACTGGCTGCACGGCAAGGGCGAGAAGTTCCCCTGGAGGGCGGCGACGTTCCAGACCGGCTCGAATTCGTGGCAGACGTATCAGGCGTGGCCGCCGGCATCGACCGCGACGAAGCTGTATCTTCATCACGGTGGCGTGCTGTCGTTCGACGCGCCGCCGGCCGGCGACAGCTACGTGCAGTACGTGTCCGATCCGGCGAATCCGGTGCCGTATCGCCCCCGTCCGATTTCGCCGACGTATCCAGCTGGCGACTGGCGGCGGTGGGAAGTCGGCGATCAGCGCTTCGTCGAGAACCGTCCTGACGTGGCGACCTGGGTCAGTCGTCCGCTCGACCGCGACCTGACGGTCACTGGAGAGCTGGCAGCGAATCTCGTCGCGTCGACGTCAGGCACCGACAGCGACTTCGTCGTGAAGCTGATTGACGTCTACCCGGAGAACGCGCAGGCGAACGCCTGGGACGCGAACGCCGGTCCTCAGCCCGGTCAGTACGCGCAATCGTTGAACGGCTACGAGCTGCCGATTGCGATGGAGGTCCGCCGCGGCCGCTACAACAAGAGCTACGAGCATCCCCAGCCGCTCGTCGCCAATCAGCCGACGGACTTCGCGATCCCGCTGCGAAGCCACGATCACGTGTTCCTGAAGGGCCATCGGATCATGGTCCAGGTCCAGTCGACCTGGTTCCCCGTGATTGACAGGAACCCGCAGAAGTTCGTGCCGAGCATCTACAAGGCGACCGCGGAGGACTTCATCAGCGCGACTCAGCGGATCTACACGTCGCGCGAGCACTCGTCGCACATCGTGCTGCCCGTCGCCCGTTAACGGAGATTACTGAGAGAACGGGATCACCACAGAGAAACGGAGTAACGGAGGTCAAACGGAAGCGCAGCCGGTTCGACTAGCGGGAACGGATCGGATCGTGAAAACGAGCACGTTCTGATCACTGCCGTGTTCGTTTTCACTATCCGATCCGCTCCCGCGCGTCGCTGCGCGACGCCCGTCGAACCGACTCTTTCCGTTCAAGCTCCGTTGCTCTGCTGCTCTGTGGTTATGCCGTTCGCTCCGTCTCCTCCGTGTCCTCGGCGTGGGGCGGTGCGGGCGTCACCTGGCGCCGACGACAGCGCGGATTGTACCGTCGGTTTTGGTGAGGATGTAGAGCTCGCCAGCAGCATCAGTGGCGAACTGCGCATCGGCACGTCCCTCGCCTGAGACGAGCGCGCGGCCCGGGAGCTTCTCGATCTTGCCGCCGCGCGAGTGGTACGCGATGCCGACGATGGGAAACATCGTGTCGTACGACATCTTGTCCCACTGCAGCTTCAGCTCGTGTGTCTGTGCCAGCGTCTGCGCGGCGTCCGCAGCGAGCATCTCCTTGTAGTCGGCGTACCACACGCGTCCGGTCGAGATGTCCGAGAAGACGTACTTGCCCTGCAGCACCGGCAGCGCCTTGCCTCGATAGACGAAGCCGCTCCCGATGGCGTCGCCGCCGCCGGGCACGTGGCCGTACTGAATGACCGGGTAGTGGGGCACGACCGCGCCGCTTGTCACCGAGCCGGTCACACGCACGGGAATCTCGTCCACCTCCGGACGCTTCGTCGTCTTGTTGTCCTGCTGCAGCGCCTCGGTGCCCTCGCGCATCGAGTAGCCGTAGTTCGCGCCCTTGTGGACGATGTTCACCGTTTCCCACGTGTGCAGACCGATCGAGTTGGCGATCAGCCGATTGTTCGCGGGCGTCAGGGGATCGATGGCGAAATTCAGCCGGTGCGGGTTGCGGAAGCCATACGCCCAGATTTCAGGCCGCGCGCCCTGTGTGGCGACGAACGGGTTGTCGCTCGGAATTCGATACCGCCCGTTCTCGCTCACGACGCTGGACGACACGTGCTCCTTCAGATCGGGAATGATGCGGTGGATCTTGCCGACCATCGTATCGAGGCGCTGCGGGTTCGTGCGGATGGCTTGCCGCGATTCGCCGGAGCCTCCATCGCCGCAGCTGACGTAGAGGACGCGCCAGTCAGGATCGCCGGGGCGCGCCGCGGGGTTGAACACGAGATCGCCCAGTGGGTGGATGCGCGTGTTGAGCTGTACACGCATCAGCTCGCGCCCCGATCCCTCGAAGGTGCTGTTCGCGATGTTCGTATCGGTCCATTCGACGAGCACGCCGTCTCGCAGGATGTCGCCCGGCGTCACGATCGCCTTCGTCGTCTCGTAGCCGCGCACATCGAGACCGGGCGTGCCCGCGGCGTCGGGCGCCGGCGGCGCATCGACCGACGGGTCTTCGATGTGCACCGTGTAGAACCTGCCGTTCTTTCTGTAATCCGGATCGAACTGCACGCTGACGAGCCCGTTGGCGTATCCGGTTTCGTACGCGAACCGGTGGAAGAGGCCTGAGCGACCCTCGCGCCCGTTGAAGTCGAGGTAGACCGAGAGCTTCTTCGAGCGCTTGTCGAGGATGTACAGCGGACCGTTCAGGTCGTGAACGAACAGTCGGCTCGCACCGCCGGGCTCCTCGCGCAGCGCGTTCACGCGCGCCAGCATGCCGTCGGTCTGACCCTTGCCCTCGAGTTTTCCCGTGATCGGCAGCTCCAGGAGGTCCCGGATCTCGAGTGTCAGCGGCGAGCCGCTCGCGGCGGCGAACAAGGCCGGCAACACGGCAGCGAGGCAGGCGAGCCGCAGCGATGACGTACGGGTCATTTGGCGGCGGTGCCCCGGGGCCGCATCGCCCAATCGTAGTGCGCGGCCGCGCGTTTGAGGAGGTCCGGCACGTCCTCCGGGAGCAGGTAGCCGCGTTCGACGAGGTCCACCGCAGAGAGCGCGAACCGGCCGACGTACTCGTCGCGCCCTCGATACCGTTCTTCGATCGAGAGCCGGGGATCCTTCGCACGCTCGCGTTCGGCGCGCGTCTGCGCGAATGGAATGTACGATCCGATCTCACCCGCCAGCCGATCCGGAGCGCCGATGGATCCGTGACGGTAGTTCCAGCCGGCCTGGGTCGCGAGCGGAACGGCGATATCGGGTAGCCGGATGCCTGCGCGAACGTTGCCGTCCGCATCAACCGCCGGAACACCGAAGCCGAAAGGTTTGCCCACCTCGGGCGGGTCGACGCTGACGATTCCCTTGTCCCAGTCCGCTCCGAAATTCAGGTGATACGCGCGGAGCGGTTGTTGTGGCAGCTGGAAGCCTGGTATGGCGGGCCAGCCGGCGCGGTCCGGGGACGTCAGCGTGCCGTCGGCGATTTTCGGATACGCGCTTGGCGGCGGCGCCGTGTCTTCGACAACCCACCGATCGAGCGCACGGAACAGCGCACGCACGGCCGGCCTGTAGTCCAGCGGATTGAGCGCGGCGCGTCCGACCATACCGCCGCCCCGATTCGATTCGGGTGGAAACGGTCCGGGACCGTGCGGGGCTGACGCAATCATGTAGACGCGGGTCGTGGGTGGCAGCTCGGCGTCTTTCGTGCCGGTGGGATCGGTGTGAACGAGCGAGCCCGCTCGATTGAAGTACTCGGAGTTCGTCAGCAGGTGAAACACCTTGGGCACGGTGTTGGTCGCGACCGCGCGCGCGAGCAGGCTGTCGACCTTGCCGGTT
>Ga0114129_10016165_pt1 | contig 10620 bp, 13 predicted proteins | sample RhiMetdeltSRZDD1_FD_80071 | JGI IMG/M metagenome (GOLD analysis project Ga0114129, IMG submission 80071) | Populus rhizosphere microbial communities from Tennessee, USA - Rhizosphere MetaG P. deltoides SRZDD1 (version 2) (version 2) | ecosystem: Host-associated > Plants > Roots > Rhizosphere >... | reverse complement strand
GACGGTTCTCACTCGGTTCCCCCTCGAACGGTCGCGCCCCTCGGCACCCGGACATAGACCCCTTTGCGACCAGAAATATGACGCCGCCGGCAGCCGTTTCCGCGGCCGCCCTCGAAGTCATGTCTAGTCCAGGGTCGACGATCGAGGCTTGCGGCAGGCGGCGGGATGTCCGCCGCGATGCCGTTGTCTGCCATCAAGGAGTTCGTCGCACCTCGATCGGCGTGCCGCGCTTCTTGTTGTAACCGTGGATCTGGACCGTCTCCCACACGCCGTTGACATGGTAGGGGTCGCTGCGGGTGAACGCCTCCGCGGCGGCGCGGTCCTTGGCGTCGACGACGAAGACGCTGCCGGCCGGCGTCTCCCCGTCGTCGGCGAGAAGAGTCCCGGCGGTCACCACGTCGACATCATACTTGTCCGCCTGGTCCAGGTGGATGCGATGGGCGCGGTAGAATTTCGCCCGCGTCGCCATCCCGTCGCGCCTATCGGTGGCGTGGATCACGAACAGCATCGGCACCATCCGGCGTTCGGTCGTTGCGCTTGCGCCGCCCCGGTTCGGCCCCGGGCAGATAACGATTATCCCCCGCTTGCGGCAAACTCGTGTCGCGCGGCCGGGAACCGGCGGCTGGACGACGGCGCCTATCCGTCCGTCCCGTCGATGCGTACGCGCCAGCCGATGACCCTCGCTTCGATGCGGGCGCCGGTCTCGACATTCGTCCAATCGTCGCCGGTCCATCGACAGGAGAAGGGCACGAGATAGGTGCCGACGTGATCCTCACACAGGACCTCGAGCGGCTGGTCTGCGGGCGGTGCGCCTTCGTGCGTGAAAGCATCGATGCGCTGCTGTCGTGTTGCCATCCGCGTGACTGTCCGATTGGTGTCCCGGTTGCGAAGCTCGCCACCGTTCCCGGCGCGCTGATGCGAAGCAATCAAGGCACCCTGGCAAATTTGTGATTCCATTGCGCCCCTGGGATGTGAAGCTGCTGCACGCGCGCGCCGCAAGACGATGGGAACTTCAAGTCCACGGCACTAGCTTGCAAGCGTCGTCTTTGACCGCGCAGGCTTCTTCTTCGCGAGCGTCGGCGCCTCGGTCGCCTCTTTGGCCAACCGCAGCGCTTTCAGTCTTGCGGTCTTCTCCCGAACGGCGCGCGCCTCCGCCTCGTAATGCGCCCTGGCTTCCTTGGCATCGTGAGCCGCCTTCTGGGCTTTCTTGGATTGCGCGTCAGCTTGGTCACGTCCCTTCGAATGGTCAGGCAACGTCGCCTCCTTGTTTCAGCGCGGGGAGATGCCTCGATGCGCCAGGTCAGAATCGCGTGTGAGCGGGAGCCGGCGCAGCACCATCCGCTGTTAGGCGTATCGCGCCGATCGCAGGACCTCGTCGGCTTTCTTGTCGCCGGAGCGGTGCAAGCTTTTTACCGCCAGGGGCGGAGTACCCGAGCGCTCAGCGATGAGCCTGTCCTGCTCTTCGATGACGGCGCGCGCGGGGGCGTCGCCATCCAGGCCGCCAAGGATATCGCTCGGCACCCTGCGATTGGAGCGCTGAGAACCATCTTCGTAAATCACGTCGAAAAGCGTGAATTCGACTCGCGTTGCGGGCTTGCGTGCCATGTTCTCGGTTTCCTGTTGCTGCTCAATGGCGGACCCGCGATGACGGCGACGGGGGCATCATGCGCGAGCATGTCCGGCAAATGTAAAAATGCTCCAGTGCCCTCGGCACCGGAGCTGATGTCTCGTTCCGGCAGGATCAGACGTTCTGGAGGTTCGAAGCGGCCAACTTGCCGCGCTCGCTCACGACGTCGTAGCTGAGCTTCTGGCCCTCGTTCAGATTGCTCATGCCGGCGCGCTCGACCGCGGAAATATGGACGAATACGTCCGCTCCGCCGTCGGTCGGCTGAATGAATCCAAAGCCTTTTTGTGAATTGAAGAACTTGACTGTACCTTGAGCCATATCTGGCCTCCTTTGAAAACGCCGGTCACCATCTGCGACCTGCCGCGTCGTGCAGCAGTGCGTCCGACTTCAACGTTGTCTTGGGAAGAGCCCTAGGCGGGCAAATAGCAAGGACAGGCAAAACTCGAACACTCGCATATATAGAGGTATCAGGTAGGGAATCAACCCGCGCACGAGAGGATCCGATGGCCTTCAAGCCGAATTACGGGAGAGACCGGGCGGAGCGACAGCGAGCCGCCCGCGCGAAAACCGAAGAAAAACAGAAAAAGAAGGAGGAGAAGCTGGCCCAGCGCAAAGCCGAGCGCGGCGCAGCGGAAGCTCCTCCGGATGAAAGCAAAGCCGACGGTGAGGCTTGAGGTCTTCGCGTCGGCAGCGCCGAATGGGCAAGGATGACGGCGCGCCGCGCACGGATTGGCGCGAATCCTTCGATTCCTCTCGATTTGACGAGAACGCGGCCACATTCGGCTGCAAGCCGAGGCACGCCCGCGCCCCCGCGCGCATCCGGCGCTTTCAGGTCTGAAAGCAGGACTCCGGCCAGGCCCGGCGCACAATCATTGAAAAGGCGAAATTCACTGGTGAATGAGCCAAGGTGATTGTGGCTTGGGGGCCACACAGGGGGAACATTCAGCTCGTATTTTGAATTGAGGCGCGAGTGAGCCTCACACCCGGCCTAGAACCATGGCAGGGTGTTAACCATAGCTCAGGGGCGCGATTCTGGTTCGAAGTGGGGGACGTGGGCCGGCAGGACAATATGTCGTGCCGGTTGGGGGGACGGGGAAATGGCTGAGTTCGTCGCGAACTACGGCATCTGGGTAGTGGCTGCATTCATTGCGCTCGAAAGTGTCGGGATTCCGTTACCCGCCGAGGCGGCGCTGATCGCGGCCGGTTTTTTCGCCGCCAGGACGCACGGGATCGACATCTGGACCCTGATCGGCGCCGGCATCGTCGCCGCCATCATAGGCGAGATCGTCGGCTTCTGGATCGGCAGACGGTACGGACATCAGTTGTTGGCGCGGCATGGGGCGCGCGTCGGGTTGACGCCGGGGCGGATACGAATCGGTCAGTGGCTGTTCGCCCGCTACGGCGGCAGGTTCGTTTTCATTGCCCGTTTCTTGCCGATCCTCCGCAACATGGCGGCCGTGCTGGCCGGGACCAACGCCATGGCGCAGCACAGCTTCTATTTCGCCAGCGCCACCGCGGCCTCGGCTTGGATCATGTGCTACGGGCTCGCGGCCTATTCCTTCGGCGAGGCATTCGGCAACCTGGCTTCGCCGGCCGCGGCGATCCTTGGTCTTGCGGCAGCCGCGACCGTGCTGAGCGTGCCGCTGTTCATCGTGCGATACGAGAAGCGCCTGCAGGCGAAGGCCGACGAGGCGCACAGCGAACTTCCGGCCGCGCGCATTGCGCAGCCGCGCACGCTGTCGATCCCGACGCCGCCGTTGCGCCCGCGTCGTCTGATGCAGCTTCCGTGAACGGGCCGCGCGGGCAAGCCTCGATCTGAGCACACCTTAGCCGCTGTCACCGCCGCAGCGGCGGCGCGGCCTTGACGCAGTCGCGCAGCGCAATCGCTACTTGTCGCATCGCTTGCAGGCGAACGGGGGTGGTGCCTGGCCGGGCTCGACCATCACCGCGCTGAATTCGCCGCAGCGTCCGCATTGTCGCGAGAGCTTGGTCGGCAGTTTCACGATCGGCTTGGTCGCCGCCGTCATGGCCTGATCGGCTTGGGCTCGAAGTTCGGCCTTGCTGAGCGCTGGTCCGCGACCTCGTTCTCTCATGCGCGGGCCATCATTCGTCGTGCCGCCCGCCTGGTCGTTCCCTGCTCAGCCATGCTCTGGTTTCCTGTTGCGCGCCGACGGGGTGCTCTTTGCCGCACCAACGGCCTTGGCGTCAATACCGCCGAACGCATGAATGGCGAACGCCGGCAGAGGCGCCGTGCGAACGTGCCTACATCGACATCCGGTGGTTCAGGTCGAGCATGATCCAGAAGCTGCCGCCGACCATGAGGAAAATGAGAATGGCGGTGAACACGATCGCCAGCAGGTTCTCACGCGGCGTGGAGGTAAGAGCGAGATGCAGGAAATAGCGCAAGTGGACCAGCACCTGGATCACGGCCGCCACGCCGATGATGATCAGCGTCGGCAGCTTCGGCAGCGGGTTCGTCGCCACCAGCGCGAACGGAATCGCGGTCAGGATCAAGGCGAGCGCAAAGCCCGTGAGGTAGAATTTCAGGCCGTGATCGTTGTCGGTGGTTGAGCGTGCCATTCAGAGGATCCCCGGGAGGTAGACGACGGAGAAGATGCCGACCCAGACGATGTCGAGGAAATGCCAGAACAGGCCCAGGCGCAGGCAACGCGATGTCACCGGCGCGGTCAGGCCCTTGACCATGACCTGGCTCGCCATGATCAGGATCCAGATCAGGCCGAAGCTCACGTGCAGGCCATGGGTGCCGACCAGTGTGAAAAACGCCGAAAGGAAGCCGCTGCGATCCGGACCGGCGCCCGCCTGCACCAGGCCGTGAAACTCGCGGATCTCCAGGCCCACGAACGCGAGCCCGAGCACGAAGGTGATGAGCAGCCACGACAGCATCCTCGCCCGCTCGCCCGCTTTCATCGCCAGGGTGGCGAAGCCGAAGGTGATGCTGCTGAACAGCAGCAACAGCGTCTCGCCAAAGGCATTCGGCAGGCTGAACAGCGTGTGTCCGGTAGGCCCGGCGGCATTGTTGCGCGCCATCACCGCGTAGGTCGCGAACAGCAGCGAGAAGATGATGGCGTCGCTCATCAGGTAGAGCCAGAATCCGAACGCTCGTTGCGCGTACACGTCCGGCATCGCCGGTTCATCGGCGTTCCGACCGCCGACAGCGAATGCGTCCGCGGTCACGTCAGGCCTTCCGGCAGCTGCTGAGGGAAAAAGCTCCGGCCGCCCGCCGTCTGCGTGCGGGCGGCGCTCGCCAGCGCCTCGTATCGCCGGGCCTCGATCTTCTCCACCTCGCCGGCGGGCAGGCAGTATTCGGCGGCGTCGTCGTAAGCGCGCGCGATGATCACTGCCCACATGCCCACGGCCACGGCGATGGCCATCCACCAGATGTACCAGATCATCGCGAAACCGAGCAGGCCGGCCAGGACGCCCAGGATCACGCCGGCACCGGTGTTCTTCGGCATGTAAATGTCGTGATAGCGGTCGGGCCGGCGATAGGCGACGCCGCGCGCCTTCATCTCGTAGAAGGCGTCGATGTCGCGCACCTGCGGCAGCACCGCGAAATTGTAGGGCGCCGGCGGCGAAGCGGTCAGCCATTCCAGGGTGCGCCCGTTCCACGGGTCGCCGCTGAGATCGAGCGCCTGCTGCCGCTCCTGGATGCTGACGACCAGCTGCACGACCAGAAAGGCGAGGCCGGCCAGGATCAGCAACGCGCCGAGCGCGGCCGCGATCAGGTACGGCTGCCAGGCAGCCATGTTGTAGTGCTCCAGCCGGCGCGGCATGCCCATGAAGCCCAGGGCATAGAGCGGCATGAACGCCAGGTAGAAGCCGATCAGCCAGCACCAGAACGCGCGCACGCCCCATTGTTCGTTGAGCGTGAAGCCGAAGGCCTTGGGGAACCAGTACATGTAGCCGGCGAAATAGCCGAACAGGGCGCCGGGAATCAGCATGTTGTGGAAGTGCGCGACCAGGAAGGTGGTGTTGTGCATCAGGTAGTCGGCGGGCGGCAGCGCCAGGAGCACGCCTGTCATGCCGCCGATGACGAAGGTCACGATGAAGCCGAGCGTCCACAGCATCGCCGAGTGGAAGATGATGCGGCCGCGATACATGGTAAGCAGCCAGTCGAACACCTTCACCCCGGTCGGAACCGCGATGATCATGGTCGCCATGCCGAAGAAGGCATTGACGTTGGCGCTCGCGCCCATAGTGAAGAAATGGTGCAGCCAGACCGTGAACGACAGGATCGCGATCGCCGCCGTGGCATAGACCAGCGAGGTGTAGCCGAACAGCCGCTTGCCGGAAAACGTCGCGACGACTTCCGAATAGACGCCGAAGGCCGGCAGGATCAGGATGTAGACCTCCGGATGGCCCCACAGCCAGAACAGGTTGGGGTAGTTCATCATGTTGCCGCCGTCGCCATTGGTGAAGAAGTGCATGCCGAGCGTGCGGTCGAGCACCAGCAGCGCACACACCACCGTCAGGGCTGGAAAGGCGAAGGTCATCAGGATGCTGGAGCACAGCGCGGTCCAGGTGAACAGCGGCATGCGCATCAAGGTCATGCCCGGCGCGCGCCGCTTGATGATGGTCACGATGAAATTGATTCCGGTCAGCGTCGAGCCGATGCCGCTGATCAGGATCGCCCATAGCCAGTAGTCCACCCCGACGCCCGGGCTGTATTCCGAGCCGGAGAACGGCGGGTAGCCGGTCCAGCCCGCGGTCGAGAACTTGCCGATCACCAGCGACACCATGACCAGCCCGGCCCCGGCGCTGGTGAGCCACAGACTCACCGAGTTCATGAACGGGAAGGCGACGTCGCGGGCGCCGATCTGCTGCGGAACCACGATATTGATCAGCCCGGTCAGAAACGGCATCGCCATGAAGAAGATCATGATGGTGCCGTGCGAGCTGAAGATCTGGTCGAAGTGCTCCGGCGGCAGGTAGCCGTCGGAGTTGAGCGCGACCGCCTGCTGGCTTCGCATCATCAGCGCGTCGATGAAGCCGCGCATCAGCATGATCAGGGCCAGCGTCACATACATGATGCCGATCCGCTTGTGATCGACGCTGGTCAGCCATTCGCTCCACAGCGTGCGCCACCATCCGAACCAGGTGATGCCCGCCACCACCGCCAGCCCGCCGAGCACCGTGACCAGCGCGCCGCCGAAGGCGATCAAGCTGTAGAACGGCAGCGCGTCGATGGTCAGCCTACCGAGCATCTCGAACTCTCCGCGACGGCCTATTGGCCGGCATGTTGATGGGCGTGCGCCGGGTCGCCCATGTATTTTGCGACGATGGTGTCGAACAGATCGGGCGCGACCGCCGAGTAATAGGTGACCGGATGGCCCTTGCTGCGCACGGCGAGTGCGCGGTAGCTGGCGGCATCGAGCTTGTCCGGCGATTGCTTCACCTTGGCCACCCAGGCGTTGAATTCGTCCGGCGATGCGGCGATGGCCTCGAAGTGCTGGTCGGCGAAGCCGGAGCCGCTGTACTGGATGTTGCGGCCCGCGAACCGCCCGGGCGCGTCGGCCAGCAGATGCAGCCGCGTCTGCATCCCGGCCATCGCATAGATCTGGCCGGCCAAGGCCGGGATATAGAAGGAGTTCATCACGGTATCCGAGGTGAGCCGCAGGCTGAGCGGCGTGCGGCTGGGAAATACCAGCTCGTTGACGACCGCGATGCCCTGCTGGGGATAGATGAACAGCCACTTCCAGTCTTGCGCGACCACCTCGACCTCGAGCGGCTGGACGGCCGCGTCGATCCGTTTGTAGGGATCGAGCTTGTGCGTATTGCTCCAGAGCAGGGCGCCCAGCGCGATGACGATCGCGGCCGGAACCAGCCAGACGACGGCATCGATCGCGACGGAATAGGACCAGTTCGGCGTGTAGCGGGCGTTGCTGTTGGACGATCGATAGCGCCAGGCAAACAGGAACGTCATCGCGAAGACCGGGATCACCACGATCAGCATCAGGATGACCGCGGTGAACAGCAGGTCGCGCTCGGCCAGCGCGATGGGTCCCTTGGGATCGAGCACGGGGACATGGCTGAGGTCGCAGCCGCTGCCCAGCAGGGCTGCCCCGACCGCCAGCGCTGTGCGGAGTGCTCGATACGCGCGAGGCTCTTTCACCAATTGACATCCGTGCCGGCGGCTCGCGCGCGCTCGGCGCGCGAAGCCCAGATTGCCGCTGATCATGCCGCCTTATCTTGCCGGTTGCTACTCCTACCAGCGGTGTTGATAAGGCGCGGCCGCAGCTGGGGGGCAGCAAATCTTCCGCTCACCTGCGGACGACAGATTGCACTCGACTCGCGTCGGCCTGATGACGGGATGCCGGCGCACCGGGACGATGCCGGACTCCCTGCGGCATCGGTGCATGAACCGCGGGGAGGGACGATCCCCCGCGGCTCCCATGCCCCGGCCTGCTTGCGCCGCGTCACTTGCGCCCGGAGGCAAGCAGCTTGCGGTCGCTTCTTCGCTCCGCGGTCTCGGGCATCAGCAGCCAGAACAGCACAAATCCTGCGGCGCCGATGCAGGCGAGGCCCAGGAACGCCACGCTGCTGCCGAGCCGATCGCTCATCAATCCTCCCAGTGTCGTGCTCAGCGAGGCGCCGATGCCGATCCCGGTGCCGACGATCCCCTGCGCCAGATTGAAGCGGCCGGTGTCGCGGGTGATGTCGGCGATGCTCAGAGGCACCAGCACGCCAAACACGGCGGCGCAGATCCCGTCGAGCAGTTGTATGGCCACAAGCAGGTACGGGTCCGTGACCACCATGAACAGCAGCCCTCGAATCGGCAAGGCGCCGAAGCCGAGCAGCAGAATCGGCCGCCGCCCCCACCGTTGCGCCCAGCGCCCGACCGTCGGCGAAATGGCCGCGACCACGAGTTGCGGCACCACGATGCAGGCGGCGACCAACGTGGTCGCCCAGGTGCTCGAGCGCATGGTGATGACGCTCGCCATCAGCGGCAGCATGGCCGCGTTCGCCAGCTGAAAGATGCCGACGCAGATGGCAAAGGTCGGCAGCGACCGGTTGGTGAGAAGGGTGCGCAGCGCGGCTGTCGTCGTGGCCGTGCGCCCGTGTGCCAGCCCGCCGTGGGCGCGCACGGGATCGATCTCGTTTGGCGGGATATGCGCGAGCGCGATGAGCGTCGGAACCGCCAACAGCGCGGTGACCAGAAACACGGCCTGGTTCGACAGGAAATAGCCGGTCGCGCCCATGCCCGCCGCCGCGAGACCGCTCCCGATCGAGGCGAAGCGCGCGTTGCGGCCGAACCGCTCGCCGATGGTGGCGTGACCGACGAGCCCCAGGCTGATCGCCGCGATCGCCGGATTGAGCACGCAGCTGGCGGCGGCATGGAGGATCTGCGCGCCGAGCACGGCGGGAAAGATCGGCCACAGCGCCAGCACCAGCGCGCTCACGCTGATCCCGATCATCGCCAAGGCGGCGACGCGCCGCTCCGATCGCACGGCGTCGAGGATGAGGCCGCCCGGCATTTGAAACGCGAGCGCCGCCAGTCCGCCGGCAGTCAGAATCAATCCGATGTCGACCTGTGCCCACTGATGCGCAGTGAGGTAGACGGAGATGAAGGGGCCGAATCCCGTCTGCACATCGGCGACGAAGAACGTGAACCAGTCGAGGGCACGCTGACTCCTGCGCGACGCGCCGGCGGGCGGCTCAGGCGGCGCGGTCCGCGCCGTCCGGGTCGGAGGATGGCCGGACTCCTGCCTGCCGCCTTCCCTGCGTCGGTGGGGCTCGCGGGGTTCACGCGGTGCCGGTCCGATCGACAGGGTCACTTCTCCGGTGTCGCCGTCGCATCCGAGAAAATAGATGGCGCGGGGCGCTCGGGGCCCGCCGGACCGAGCACGACCAGCGGCTCGCCTCGCTTGTATTCCGGCGCCACCCGGACCTGATTGCGGGTGAGTTCCAGCGTGATCGCGCCGGGCTTGCCTGCGGGTGCGAATTTCAACGCCCGCCAATCCACCGCGATCTTGCGCGTGCCGATGCCGAGGAATCCGCCGAAATCGATGATGGCGGCGCGCACATGCCCGTCCTGGTTGACGATCACGTCCACGATCCGTCCCATGTCCTCATCCGCGCTACTGCGGACGCTCTTGCCGACAATTCCCGAGACTTCCTGATCGTCGAGCACCACGGCCGGGGTGCCAGACGGCGAGGTGGCCGGCGGAGTGGCGGCCGGCGCGGCGGGTGCCGTCGGCGGCCGGTTCTCTGGCGGAGATTGCTCCGGCGCTGTCGCGGGCTGCTCCGACGACGGCAAAGGCTCCGATTGTTGCGCCAACCGCCACGCTCCCGCGGGTCGGCTCGCCGGACCGGAGCCGAGGCTGTCGCCGTGGGCGCCCCCGGCCGCGATCAGCGTGATGGCGATCGCGGCGGCAGTTCTGGAACCAGCGCGCATGCCGTCCTCTTGCGATGCAACAATGCCCCGAGAAGTTAACCGCAGGGCGGAGGGTCGGTTCCCTCGTCTGCCATCGCCCCCATCGCTCGCGCGTGTTTACGGTGTTCCGTTACATCCGCTTTTGCCTCCGCATCTCGGAAATCCGATTGCAGCGCCAGGGTCTTGGCGCGGCGGCGCATTTGCGATCTTGATCCAGGAAGTGGACGCCTATCTGGCCTGGGCCGACAAGCACGCCGACATGGTGACGCAACCGCGCTATTTCACCTTGCAGCGCGCGCTCGCCGACCCGTTTCCTTGCCCGAAATAGTCCGATCGCAGAGACGTGGGACCCGTCGTCTTGCAGCAGACACACCGCTGCAAGTTGGCGAGCTTCTCCTGCCGGGCTTGACCAGAGGTGCGCAACAGAATGCACCGCAGGTCGGGCGCGCCGCGATTTACGATGTCAAGCGCACCAATGCCGGCTGGCCGAGTTAATATGTCGCTGCGAGATAATCGACGATCTTGCTCACGTCGCGCTCATCGATGGGCGCGCCGTAAACCTTGATCATCTTCGTCACTTCTGCTTGCCAGAAGTCTT
>Ga0114129_10016162_pt1 | contig 10620 bp, 12 predicted proteins | sample RhiMetdeltSRZDD1_FD_80071 | JGI IMG/M metagenome (GOLD analysis project Ga0114129, IMG submission 80071) | Populus rhizosphere microbial communities from Tennessee, USA - Rhizosphere MetaG P. deltoides SRZDD1 (version 2) (version 2) | ecosystem: Host-associated > Plants > Roots > Rhizosphere >... | reverse complement strand
GACAGATCGTCGGGACCCGGGTCGTTCTCGTCGGTCTCGGCGACGCACCAGGCCACGCCCTGTTCCAGCAGGAGGTCACGCGCAGCCACCCACGACGGGTGGCGGAACTCCATCGCCGCTCGGGGGGCGGGAGGCAGGTAGCCGACGAAGGCCTCGATCAGTCCCCGGTCGTACTGCAGGGTGGGCGGGCACTGGTACAGGACCGTCCCGAGGCGTTCTCCGAGCAGCCGCCCACGGTCGAGGAGGTCCCGCACGTCCTCGTCCGTGTCCGCCAGCCGTTTCCAGTGCGTGATGCGCTGGTTGGCCTTCAGCGTGAAGCGGAACGTCTCGGGCGTCTCGGCCTTCCACGTCTCGACGGACTTCTCGGTCGGGAACCGCCGGAACGTGTAGTTGATCTCCACCGAGGGGAACCGGCTCGCGTAGTACGAGAGCATCTCGCGGTTCTTGAGGCCCTCCGGGTAGAACACGCCGTGCTTCCACTCGTCGTAGGCGAACCCCGACGTCCCGAGGTAGAGCGTGCCGTCCATCTGATAAGGATTCTGGCATGGCGACGCCCGAGAGCCGACGCCCGATCCCGGCCCCCGCGGGTGAGGTGGGTTCCACGTGGATCGCCGCGAAGGACGATGTCGCGACGCTCGTCGTGGCGCACGGGGCGGGAGCAGGCATGGACCACCCGTTCCTGGTCGGGTTCTGCCGGGCGATGGGCGAGGCTGGCGTGGCGACCGTCCGCTTCAACTTCCCGTACGTCGAGCGCGGTCGGCGATCCCCGGACCCCGAACGCGTGCTCCGCGGGACCTGGCTCGCCGCGTTCGACGCAGCGTCCGAACGCGCCAAGGGTCGTCCCGTCCTGGCCGGCGGGAAATCGCTCGGCGGTCGCATCGCGTCGATGTGCGTGGCCGACGGGATGCCGGCGGCGGGGCTCGTGTTCCTCGGCTACCCGTTGCATCCACCCGGCAAGACCGACCGCCTGCGCGCCGAGCACCTGGCGCGGATCGAGGTACCGATGCTGTTCCTGCAGGGCACCCGGGACCAGTTCGCGCGACAGGACCTGCTCGCCGAGGTCCTGGACGGGCTCGGTGACCGCGCGACCCTGGTGCCGATCGAGGGCGGCGACCATTCGTTCCGGGTTCGCGGCGAGAAGGCCGACGACCGGTCGATCGGCGCGGCGATCGCCGGCGAGGTGGCGCCGTTCGTCCGACACGTTGCGGGGGCCCGCTGATGCCCCGTCGGAACCGCCGCGCCGAGGATGTCGCGCCCCCGCCCCGGATGCCGCAGTCGGATGCGCCCGGCTGGGCGCTGTTCCAGGGGTTCGACGTGCGCCGGGTCACGAGCGACAAGCCGTACCGGTGCCCCGGCTGCGACCTCGAGATTCGGCCCGGCACATGGCATCTCGTCGTGGTTCCGCAGGACGACCCAGATGCGCGGCGTCACTGGCACGAGCGCTGTTGGCAGATCGAGCTGAACCGGTCGCGCGGCCGGCCGGCGCGCTCGTAGCCGCCGGTATCATCGCCGTCGTGCCGGCGTCACGCATCCGAGTATCCGTGCGCCACCAACCGCCGCACTGGATCGGCCGAGTCGGCGCGACGGAGATCCGCCGTCGAACGCGCGAGGGATGCCTGGCCGGGATCCGGCGCGTCGCGGGGGACGACGCCTTGCTGTGGGTGGAGGTCGTCCCCGATCTGGTCGGTGTGGCGGAGGCGTCCGAGATCCTGGGCTGGGACCGGCGCCGCGTCTCGACCTACGTGCGCCGCGGCGCGTTCCCCGAGCCCGTTGCGTCGCTCGCGTCGGGCCGCGTCTGGCGACGCGAGGACGTCGAGGCGTTCGGGCGCGAGCGCGCGTCGCGCAAGGGACGCAGGATCGCGCGATGACCGAACGCATCCTCTACCTGGTCCGCCACGGCGAATCCGACTTCGATTCGACCGATTTCGTGGAGGGGCCGCGTGGATCGCAGTGGGACCCGCCCCTCAGCGAGCGAGGCCGCGAGCAGGCCCGGCTCCTCGCCGATCGGTTGCGCTCGATGCGCGTCCCGGGCGCGGTGCTCAGTTCGACGCTCCGGCGGGCGCGAGAGACGGTCGCCGCCTACGCGGAGCCCGAGGGGCTCGACGTCACCTACGACGAGGACCTCGCCGAGGCTTACCTGGGCGAGTGGGAGGGGAAGCGCTTCGAGGAGATCCTGGCCGCGGATGAGGAGATGCTCCACCGGATACGCAACCAGGAGCCGATCTGGCGTCATGCGCCGAGAGTCGAGGAGCTCGGGACGTTCCGCGCCCGCGTTCGGGACGCGGTGGAGCACGCGCTGTCTGCGCATCCCGATGGCAACGTCGTGATCGTTTGCCACGGGGCGGTGATCAACGCGTACGTGGCCCCGCTGGTCGGCGTGGACCACGAGATGTTCTTCGTGCCCGAGAACGCCTCGCTGAACTCGGTGGTGGTCGACGGCGCCGGCCGACGCGTGCGGTTCCTCAACGACGCGCTGCACCTGACCGATCCGCACCTGTTCGTCGAGACCGAGCGGACCACGTCCTAGATAGACTGCCGCCTCACCCATCCAGGAGGTACCCGATGCCCGTCCAGTTCCTTTCACCCGAGTGGACCGATGAGCTCGAGAAGCGCCTGAACGCGAGCGAGGCGTTCCGAACCGCCGCGGCCTCGGCCGACGTCACGATCCAAAACGTCATCAGCACGCCGGAAGGGCCAAAGCGCTACTGGATGAGGTTCGAGGGCGGCACGGTGAAGCTGGAGCCCGGCGACGCCGACAAGCCCGACGCGACGATCGAGCAGGACTACGAGACCGCGGTCGCGCTGGCCAAGAGCGAGCTGAATCCCGTGTCCGCGTTCATGACGGGCAAGATCCGGATCAACGGCAGCATGATGCTGTTGATGCAGCTCCAGGGCGCGCTGTCGGAGCTCGCCAAGGAGATGCAGGAGATCGACGTCGATTACTGATCGGCGTTCGGGGCGGCGGCGAGCACGGTGAAGGTCGCCGCGGCGCGCGCCAGCAGCGTTCCGTCCGCGTCTTCCACATCGGCCTCCGCGTAGCCGAAGTGCGAGCCGCGCTTGACCACGCGTCCCCTCGCGGTGACCACGCCGATCCCGCCCGGCCGCAGGAAGGTCACCGACAGCGAGCTCGTGAGCGCGCTCGAGCCCTCGTCCAGGCCGGTGCGGTAGGCAAGCCCGGTGACCGTGTCCGCCAGCGTCGCGATCATGCCGCCGTGGAGGGTTCCCGACAGGTTCAGATGGCGGGGCTCCACGTCCAGCGAAACGTCGACCTCGTCCGGGGCGACGCGGTCGAGCCGGACCCCAACGAACTCAGAGTGGAACGGCGACCCGGCGAGCCGTTCTCGGATCTCCGATAGCCGGTCCATCCCGCGTTGCTCCTTCCCGAAGTCCCCTCGCAACATCCTGGGACGGCTCTCGGACCGTACCCCGGTTGGGCTGCAGACCTCGTTTGGCTGCAGACCTCGTTTGACGGGCTCGTCCCGCCGAGCGGACAATCTACGGCCGTGCCCCCTTTCGGGGCATTCATCGGCACGGGAGGGGGAAGTATGCGCTCATGGCGAGCGAGGGCGCTGGTCTTGATCGGCGTCCTTTCGGTCGTGGCCGCGGCCTGCGGCAGCGACGACAACGGCGGCACGACCGGCGGGGCCGGCGGGACCGCCACGGGAGGCACCGCAGGCGCGGAATGTAACGCCGACATCAAGGTTGGCGTGGCGTTCGACATCGGCGGCCTCGGCGACAAGTCGTTCAACGACGCGGCCAACCGCGGTCTCCAGCAGGCGATCGCCGACGGCCTCGTGTGTGAGGACAACGTCGTCACCAACGAGGCGAACTCGACGGGCTCGGACCGCGACCAGAACATGCAGGCGCTCGCGGACGCCGGCTTCAACCTGATGATCGGGGTCGGATTCTCCTTCTCGCCGGGGGTCAACACGATCGCGCCGGATTACCCGGACCAGAACTTCATGATCGTGGACGGCTTCGCGACCTGTGGCACCGCGTGCGGCCTGACCAACGACGCCGACGCGATCCCCAACGTGGCCGACTACACCTTCAAGGAGCAAGAGGGATCGTTCTTGGTCGGTGCAGCCGCCGTGCTCAAGTGCCAGTGCGAGACCATCGGGTTCCTCGGCGGCCAGCAGGGCACGGGCCTGATCGAGAAGTTCGAGGCGGGCTACGAGGCCGGCGCTCACCAGATCGACCCGAACGTCAAGATCCTCGTCGAGTACATCGGTGACAGCACGGAGGCGTTCAACGACCCGGTCAAGGGCGAGCAGCTCTCGACCAAGATGTACGACGAGGGCGCCGATATCATCTATCACGCGTCGGGTGCGTCGGGCGCCGGGCTGTTCAACGCGGCCGTGGAGGCGCAGAAGCTGGCGATCGGCGTGGACTCGGACCAGTATCTGACGGCCAGCCCCGAGCAGCAGCCGCTGATCCTCACCTCGATGCTCAAGCGCGTGGACGTCGCGGTTTACAACTCGATCCAGGCGGAGGGAGAGGGGACGTTCGGCGGGAGCCAGGTGTTCGGGATGGCGGAGGACGGGGTCGACTACGCGACCTCGAACCCCGAGCAGCTGACGTCGGACATCACCGAGCAGCTGGACAAGTTCAAGCAGCAGATCATCGACGGCACCATCGTCGTGCCCGACACGCCCGAAGGCGCGTAAGGCCGGGCGGGTCGAAGCGTGACCGGAGGCGACGGGGCGGGGGGCAGCGCGACCCCGCCCCTCGTCGTTCTCGAACACATCACCAAGCGCTTCCCGGGCGTCCTCGCCAACGACGAGGTGGACCTGGAGCTGCGCGCCGGCGAGGTCCACGCGCTGATCGGGGAGAACGGCGCGGGCAAGTCCACCCTGATGCGCGTCCTGTACGGGATGTACCCGGCCGACGGCGGTCGGATCGTGGTGCGCGGGCAGGAGGTCAGGATCTCGTCGCCGCGCGACGCGATCGCCAACGGGATCGGGATGGTCCACCAGCACTTCGTCCTCGTGGACCCGTTCACCGTCACTGAGAACATCATCCTGGGTGAGGAGGGCGGCGAGCGTCTCGATATGGACGCGGCCCAGCAGCGCGTTGCCGAGCTCGCGGAGTCGTACGCGTTCCGCGTCGACCCCGGCGCGGTGGTCGAGGAGCTGTCGGTCGGCGAGGAGCAGCGCGTGGAGATCCTCAAGGCGCTGTACCGGGGGGTGGAGATCCTCATCCTGGACGAGCCGACGGCGGTGCTCACCCCCAGCGAGACCACGGACCTGTTCGGCAACCTCCGCAAGCTGCGCGAAGCCGGCCGGACGATCGTGTTTATCAGCCACAAGCTCGACGAGGTGATGGAGATCGCCGATCGGATCACCGTGCTTCGCCGAGGACGCGTCGTCGGCGAGACCCGTCCGTCCGAGACCTCCAAGGCCACGCTGGCCGAGATGATGGTGGGCCGCCCGGTGCTGTTCAGGCTGGACAAGCCCTCGGTCGAGATCGGCGAACCCGTCCTGAAGGTCGAGGACCTGACCGGCGAGGGCAAGCTGAACGGCGTGAGCCTGGAGGTCCGGGCAGGCGAGATCCTCGGCGTAGCCGGGGTCGAGGGGAACGGCCAGCGCGAGCTGGCGGAATCCCTGATCGGACTGCGGACCCCCGAGTCCGGCACGATCGAGCTCGAGGGCGCCGCGATCGGCGGGCGCCCCGTGTTCGACATCCGCAACGCCGGGGTCGGCTATATCCCCGAGGACCGCCACGAGCAGGGGCTGGTCCTCACGATGTCGTTGTGGGAGAACTCGGTGCTCGGCCGCCAGGACGACACCGACTTCTCCGGCTCCCTCGGCGTGCTCTACATCCGCAAGATCAAGGACCTAGCGGCGCGGCTGGTCAAGCTGTTCGACATCCGCGCGCGCAGCGTGGACGTGACGGCCTCGACGCTGTCGGGGGGCAACCAGCAGAAGCTGATCCTCGCCAGAGAGCTCGAGACCGATCCGAAGCTCCTGATCGCGGCCCAGCCCACGCGGGGACTCGACGTGGGGGCGATCGAGTTCGTGTGGAAGGAGATCCTGGACCAGAAGGCGGCCGGCCGGGGCGTGCTGCTGATCTCGGCCGAGCTGGACGAGATCTACGCGCTCTCGGATCGGATCGTCACGCTGTTCGAGGGCAAGATCACCGGCGAGTTCCCGCCGGATGCGCCGCCCGAACAAGTCGGGATCGGCATGCTTGGGCGGGCGCCCCAGGAGGCCGCGTAGTGTCTGCCCAGGGCATGGCCTCGCCGATCACCGTCCCCCGCGCACGGCCGGCGTGGCTCGAGAGCTTCGTGGGCCAGCTGTTGGCGCTGCTGGCATCGTTCGGGATCGCGCTGCTGATCGGGTCGCTGTTGATCCTGGCCTACGGCGAGAATCCGATCGAGGTCTATCGGTCGATCTTCGACGCGTCGCTCGGATCGGCGGACGGTCTCGGCTACGTTTTTGCGATCGCGACGCCGCTGATCTTCTCGGCCCTGGCGGTATCCGTTTGCTTCAAGGGCGGGATGTTCAACATCGGCGTGGAGGGCCAGTACCTCGTGGCGATGATCGCGGCCGCGGTGGCCGAGCTCAACCTCGACTTCCTTCCCGGCTTCCTGTTGGTGCCGGCCGTGCTGCTCGCGGCCATGTTCGGGGGCATGATCTGGGCCGCCATCCCCGCCGTCCTGAAGGTCAAGCGAGGTGCGCACGAGGTGGTCACGACGATCATGCTCAACGCGATCGCCCTCAGCCTGGTCGGGTGGGCCCTCAATGGCCCGCTCAAGTACAACGACGCGCCCGAGGGGGCCTTCGTCGACCTGCGATCGAACGTGTTCCCCGACAAGGGCCTGGTCGGCGACCTCGGTTCGGTGTTCGGCGTCACGCCGGGAGCGCACCTGTCCTGGCTCGTATTCCTGGCGATCGCCGCCGCGATCATCGTCTGGTTCCTGATCCGTCGGACGCGGCTCGGGTACGAGGCGCGGGCGGTCGGGTCGTCGCCGGGTTCGGCCAAGGCGGGGGGCGTGTCGATCGGCTCGACGCAGATCCGCCTGTTCCTGATCTCCGGGGCGCTCGCCGGCCTCATCGGGATGCAGCAGATCCTTGCGGACCGCGGGTACCTGCCACTGAACTACGTCCCACTGTTGGGCTTCCTCGGGATCGGCGTGGCGTTCCTGGGCCAGAACAACCCGATCGGCATCATCTTCGCGGCGATCCTATGGGGGATCCTCTCGCGAGGAGAGGTCGCGCTGCAGATCTCCAGCCAGGTGCCGCGCGAGTTCATCATCATCCTGCAGGGCGTGTTGATCCTGACCGTCGTAATCATCTACCAAATCGCCAGGCGCCGGCTCGCGGCCCGCCAGCTGCAACAGGCCGGCATGGCCGGCGAGCTGGGGGACTCGGACGCGCCTGAGGAGAGCGCCGGACCTCGCGGCCCCGAGGACACGGGCGCCGAGGCGCTCGAGCCCGTCGAGGAGAAGAGGATCTGATGCCGTTCACCGACATCGCCGTCGCCGTCCAGATCTCATTCACATACTTCACGGTCTTCTACCTCACAGGGCTCGGTGGCCTGTTCAGTGAGCGCTCGGGCATCGTCAACATCGGCCTAGAGGGTCTGATGATCGTCGGGACCGTGACGGGCGCATTCGGCGTGCGTTTCTTCACCGACACGGTGGGGTTGGGCTCGGTGTGGGGCCCGATCCTCGGACTCCTGTTCGGCGCCTTGTGCGGGGCGATCTTCGCCGGAGTGCACGCGGTCGCGACGATCACGTTCAGGGTCGACCACATCGTGTCGGGCGTGGTGATCAACCTTGTCGCGATCGGCCTCGCGCGGTTCCTGTCGTCCGCGTTCTTCAACGGGCAGTCGACGCAGTCCGACCCCGGCGGCCCGCACCTGGCGCGGCTGGACATCCCCGGTCTGTCGGCGTTACCGGGCGGACTAGACCGGGCGTTCGAGGGCCTGTCGCCGATGGTGATCGTGGCTGCCCTGATGGTGATCCCCGTGTGGTACTCGCTGAACCGCCTGCGGTGGGGCCTGCGGCTGCGTTCGTGCGGCGAGAACCCGGAGGCGACTCGGTCGCTCGGCGTGAGCGTCCCGCTGTACCGGTACCAGGGCGTTCTTCTGTCCGGCGCGTTCGCCGGGCTGTCGGGCGCGTTCCTGGCCGCGGAGATCATCGGCAACTGGCGGGAGGGCCAGACCCTGGGGCTGGGCTTTATCGCGCTGGCCGCGCTCATCATCTCGAACTGGAATCCGATCCGGCTGATGTTCTTCGCCTGGCTGTTCGGGTTCGCGTTCGCGATCCCGCTGCGGCTGCAGGACGCTCCGGTCATATCGCTCCTGCCCGAGCAGTTCATCCGGATGATCCCCTACATCGTCACGATCGTGGCCATCGCGGGCTTCGTCGGGCGCGTGCGTCCGCCGGCCGCGGCCGGTCGCGCGTACGAGGGGGCCGGTGGGAGCTAGCCGGGCCTACTCGGTCCCGAACAGCCGATCCCCGAAGTCGCCGAGTCCCGGAACGATGTAGCCGCGCTCGTTCAGCTGGCGGTCGATCGCCGCGGTGAAGATCGGCACGTCCGGATGGTCGGCCTCCATCTTTCGGATGCCCTCGGGGGCCGCAACCACGCATACGAACGCGATCGAGGAGGGGTGGCCCTCCTTCACCGCCGCCGTGGCGGCCGAACCCGACCCGCCCGTCGCGAGCATCGGGTCGAGCACGAGCACGTGGCGGCCTTCCACCGGGGGGAGCTTTCGGTAGTACGACTGCGGCTCGAGCGAGGCCTCGTCGCGCTCCAGGCCGATGTAGCCGACGGCGACCTCGGGGAAGAGTTCGGTCACGGCCTCGAGCATCCCGAGGCCCGCGCGCAGGATCGGGACCGCGACCAGGTCTCCGAGCACGCGTCCGTCCGTCTCCTCCAGCGGCGTGCGGACCCGGATGTCGGTGGTGGGCAGGTCGCGGATCGCCTCGAGCGCGATCGCGAACGCCAGCCGCTTGGCGAGCGTTCGGAAGACCGGGGGCTCCGTACCCTCGGACCGGAGCTGGGCGAGCAGGTGTCCGGCGAGCGGGTGATCGACGACGGTCACGGACACGCGCGCATCCTATCCATGCCCGATCCTCGCCGCCGGTGGGTTGCCAGGACCCGGCCGGGCTGTCACCATGACCGCCTGATGCAGGCGTTTTCCGGTTTCTGGTTCTACGGCGGGCCTCGCCCGGCGTAGTCGCCTGAGCCGAACGGACCAGGGGACCCCGGGCACCGACCCGGGGTTTCTTCGTCTCCGGGAGCGGCCGGGACGAGGAGGAGATCGCGATGGTCGTGGTGATGAAGCGGGAGGCCACCGAGGCCGACGTCGAGGCCGTCTCCGAACGCGTTCGGGCGGCCGGCGGCGAGGCGTTCGTCTCGCGTGGCGCCGTCCACACGATCATCGGCCTGGTCGGCGACACCGAACGCTTCCAGGCGATCCCTTTCAGCCAGCTCCCGGGCGTCGACCACGTGATCCAGGTCGGCAAGCCCTACAAGATGGTGGCGGCCGACCTGCATCCCGAGCCCACGACGGTCAACGTCGGGGCGACGCCGGTCGGCCGGGGCACGTTCACGCTGATCGCAGGACCGTGCGCCGTGGAGAGCGAGGAGCAGGCGCTGCTCGCGACCAAGGCGGCCCGTGCAGCCGGAGCGACGATCCTGCGGGGCGACGTCTACAAGCCGCGAACGTCGCCCTACTCGTTCCAGGGGCTCGGCGAACGCGGGCTCGAGGTGCTCGAAGAGTGCCGGCGCCAGACGAGCCTGCCGATCATCGTCGAGGTCGTCGACATCTCGCAGGTTGGGCACGTGGCCGAGGTCGCCGACTGCATCCGCGTCGGCACGCGCAACGCCCAGAACTTCGAGCTCCTGAAGGAGGTCGGTCTCGCCCACCGGCCGGTCATGCTCAAGCGCGGCCTGGCGATGACGATCGAGGAGTGGCTCCAGGCGGCCGAGTACGTCGCCCAGCGCGGGAACTCCGAGATCATCCTGTGCGAGCGCGGGATCCGCACGTTCGAGCCCTCGACGCGCAACACGCTCGACCTCGCCGGGATGGCTGTCGCGCAGGCCGAGTCTCACCTCCCGGTGATCGTCGATCCGTCGCACGCCGTCGGCAAGCGCAGCCTGGTCGCGCCGATGGCGCGCGCGGCGATCGCGGCAGGGGCCGATGCCGTGATGGTGGACGTCCACCCCGATCCCGAGAGCGCCCTGTGCGACGGTCCGCAGGCGCTCACGCCCGACGAGATCGTGGATCTCGGCCGCGATCTCGAACGGCTGGCCGGGGCGCTCGGCCGCCCCTTCAATCACGCCGAGTAGGCGTCTCCGCGCATCGCGTTCGTTGCGAGAGGTCATCGATCGTTCGAGGTGTGCACGTTGCGGAGCGCCGCCATCAGCGAGATCCTGACCGACCCGAACCCCGCGATCGCGGGCTCGAAATACACCGATCTCGCGGCCTGCTACAAGCAGCTGAACGCGAGCGTGGGCGAGTTCGGGACGAACACGCTCATCGCCGACACGGCGGCGCTCAAGAGCGGCGGCGGTGGTGACGGGCTGTTCAAGTCCACGCAGAAGAAGCTGTCGAAACTGCTTCCTCAGCGGGACGCGCTCGCGACCGAGCTCAAGAACGGCCTGTTCG
>Ga0114129_10016161_pt1 | contig 10620 bp, 7 predicted proteins | sample RhiMetdeltSRZDD1_FD_80071 | JGI IMG/M metagenome (GOLD analysis project Ga0114129, IMG submission 80071) | Populus rhizosphere microbial communities from Tennessee, USA - Rhizosphere MetaG P. deltoides SRZDD1 (version 2) (version 2) | ecosystem: Host-associated > Plants > Roots > Rhizosphere >... | reverse complement strand
TGCAATTTGTATCGCTGAAATTCGTGATGCGGATCGAGCGTCGGATTGCGATAGTCGAGACCGACCACGAATCCGATGTCGACGATCCGGTCCTTCATGCCGTAAATGAAACCGCCGCCAAAGGTGTCGGCGTCGAGCGGCCAGCCGAATGTGTGAATCACCGTGCCCGGCGCGAAGCGATCGTCAGGAAGTTGCCAGAGCTCCTTCACGCCGAGTGAGTAGACCTGCGGGTTTTTTCCGGCGTAGAGATCGAACATGCCCGCGAGCTGTTTGCTCAGCGTGCCGCGCGGACCCTCCGCGATGATGGTGATCTTCGCGCGGACGTCGACGCCCGGCTCGTAGTTCGGCTTGCGCTGCCCGAGCTTGTCGATTCCTTTGTCGCCGATGCGAACACCGACGACGCGCCCGTTTTCGACCAGCACGCGAGACGCGGCGAACTCGGGAAAAATGTCGACGCCTTCTTCGGCGCAGATCGGCGCGAGCCATCGAACGAATTCGCCGAGGGAGATGACGTAGTTGCCGTGGTTCTGGACCGGCGGCGGGAGGATCGGCGCCGGGAACTTCATGTTCTTCGACATCAGCCAGAACGCGTCGTCGGTGACTGGTGACTCGACCGGACATCCGCGCCCGAGCCAGTCCGGAATCAGCTCGTTGATGCCGCGCGGATCCATGACCGCGCCCGAGATTCCGTGCGAGCCGACCTCTTTGCCTTTTTCGAGGACAGCGATCGAGATGCCTTCGAGTTTCTTGTCCGACAGCTCGTTGTTCGCCTTGATGAGTCTGGCAAGCTGATAGGCGGCCGCCAGACCGGCTGGGCCGGCGCCGACGATCACGACATCAACATCCAGAGTCTCGCGCGCGACGCCCGGCAACTCCGCCATCGTTCGCATTCTATAACTCGCTCGCGCGCCGACCGTAAGAGAATGGTGCCCATGCCCGCGCGCCGCAAAGCCATAGGCCTGTCGATCGCGATTGCAGTGCTGATCGGATTGACGGTCTATTGCACGTGGCGAGTCGGCGTTGCGGACCGTCGCGGTTGGGCCGGTTTCTCTTACCTCCCGCCGGTCGGTTCGAGCGGGCGGACCACCCCGGTCGTCGGCGGTTTTCGCCCCGGCGCGGTCATCGTCGTTTTTGGCGGCGTGCCGGCGGAGCAGGCCGGGCTGCGTCGCGGTGATGTGATCCAGAGCATCAACGGCATCGCCACACGCGACTTCAAAAACATGCGAGAGCTCAGCATCAAGGCGCATCGCGGAGATGTCCTGCGCTATCAGATCGTTCGCGATGGACGCCAGCAGGACATCCCGCTGCGGCTTGATTCCCCGCTCAAGAGTCCGATGTTCGCGCTGAACTTCAGCGTGACGACGGCGGTTGCGCTCACGTTTCTGCTGATCGGTGCGTTTGTTTTCTGGCGGAGACCGACCGACGCGCGCGCGACGATTTTTTTCGCGATGACGCTGGTCGCGGCGGTAACGCTTGCCAACACCGCACTGCTGCCGATCGAGGGCGACGGTTACCGCGGCATCGTTGGCGGCGATCAAACCCTCGGTTCTCTGTGGCGCTTGATCCTGATCGGCGGCTCGAGCCTCTTTTTCGCGCCGCTGCTTTTGCACCTGGCGTTGATTTTTCCTGCCGAACGGCCCGCGATGAAGCGTCCCGGCATCCTGCGCTGGATCTATGGATACCCGCTGCTGATGTGCCTTTACGGCGGAGTGGGGATGGCGTTCATCGCCTATCTGGACGGGTTCAAGCCGAAGGGCGATCTAATCACGAACGCAGCGATGATCACCGTCGCCGTGCTCGGAGTCGGCGCGCTGATCTTTGTCATCGCGAACATCGCACGCCACGGCGCGAAAGAAGGCGTGATGCGGTCACCGCTTGCGATTGCAGCGGTGGTCATTTCGATCTTCGCCGGGATCCTTATCGTCGCGGGCCTCATATCGGGGAAGAGTCATTCGCCGATTCCGTTTTTCGTGGCGACCTTCATTCTGGTCCTGGTCGGCATCGCGTCGTTCAGCGCCTATCCGATCGCGACTTTCGTCGCGCTCTTCCGCAGCTATCGCGAGAGCGGTGTCGAGGAGCGGCGGCAGGTGAAGTGGCCGCTGTGGGCGACGATGGTCGCGGTCGGCGGCAGGTTTCTTTTCGCGCTCCTCGGATTTGCATTGGTGCTGCTGACGACATTTCTTGGGGCCAACATTCCGGGCGCGTTTGTCATGCTGCCGGACGTCGTCGCGCGCGCGCTATACATCATCATTCCGCTTTCGTTCGCGTTCGCGATTCTGAAATACCGGCTGATGAACATCGACGTCATCATCCGGCGCACCGTTCTTTATTCGTTTCTTACGGCAATCGTGTTCGTGCTCTACGCGATTCTCGTGGCCGGTCTCGGAACCGCGCTCGTGAAGTTCGCCGGAATGACGAGTCAGACGATGCTGGTGGCGTCGACAGTCGTCATCGCGCTGGTTACAGTCCCAATTCGCAATCGATTACAACGCGTGGTGGACCGCAATCTCTTTCGCGAGCGCCGCGACTATCCGCTCGCGCTTCGCAACATCAGCAATGCGATCGGCACCAGCGGCGATGTCGAGCCATTTCTGCGCTACAGCGCCGAACAGATCCAACAGGCGCTACAGAATCGTCTCGTGCTGATCGCGATTCGCCGCGATCGCGATTACGTTGTCACGGCGAAAGTCGGCATCGCCGACGAAGTCCTCGGAATTCGCGTACCTGCCGACATCGATCCGGCCGGGATCCCCGAGCCGCTGAGGAAACGCGGTGCCACGCTGCTCATTCCGGTCAAGACGTATCGCGAGTCCGTCGCGCTTCTGGCGCTCGGATCGAAATTGTCCGATGAAGATTTCTCCGCCGACGATCGCGAGTTTCTCAACTCCGCCGCCGGACAGATGGCCGTCGGAATCGAGAATCTGCGGCTGCGCGGCGAAGAAGTCGAATTCGAGCAGGCGCGCGCGATGCAGCAGATTCTTTTGCCAACGCGTTTTCCGCAGCTCGACGGATTCGGGATTACCGGAGCGTGGCAGCCCGCGCGCAGCGTCGGCGGCGATTACTTCGACACGCTTTCGCTCGGCGACGGAAAGGCCGGCATCTGCATCGGAGACGTCGCCGGAAAAGGAATGCCGGCGGCGCTGCTGATGGCGAATCTGCAGGCGGCCGTCAAAGCGACGGCATCGGCCGCAGTCGCTCCAGCGATCGTCTGCGAGCGCGTGAAGGAGATCGTGGGCGGAAATCTGAGCGGCGGAAAATTCATCTCGTTCTTCTACGGCGTTCTCGACGCGTCTGCCCGGACGTTCACCTACAGCAATGCCGGACACAATCCGCCGATCCTCGTGCGCGCGGACGGGACGGTCGAGCGCCTGGCGCGCGGCGGACCGGCGATGTCGCGTCTGTTCAAGGACACGCCGCACGAGCAGGACGCTGCAGTGTTAGGCGCAGGCGATCGGATCGTGCTGTTCACCGACGGCGTCTCCGAAGCGCGTCGCGGCGAAGAAGAATTCGGAGACGATCGCCTCATCGAGCTGATCCTGCGCTGCCGTCACCTCGGCGCCCGCGAGCTGCAGGAGAAAATCCTCGAAGAGCTCCGCCAGTTCTCGACCGGCGAACTCAATGACGATGTGACGCTGGTCGTGATCGCGGCTCAGTAAGTCACGATCGCCTGCAGCGTGTCGTTGTACGCACCGGCCGCGAGATCCTGACCCGCGGGGATGCGACCGTAGGCGATGAAACCGCCGCCGAGCGGAATCGTCTTGTTCGTCGAAGTCGCGCTGTTGACTCCGACGGCATTCCAAACCGTCGAGTAACCCGCGTCTTTGTAAACTTCGTACGTCATGAACGCGCCGGCCGCGCTTTGCATGCGCCGCGCGCCACCGGAGAAGTTCGACCCGTTGTCGAGCGACACAGTACCCGACGTGCCGGCTGTGCAGTAGACATTGATCGTCGTGGTCGAATCGAGCGGCACTGTGCTATTCGTGACCACCGGTTCGTAAGTACCGAAGTTGATCGCGAATGCCGAGACGGTGCAGTCGCCCACGACCGTCGCCGTGACGTTGAAAGTCACGGTCGTCGTTGCGGGATTCGAACCTCGAATCCAGGACAAGGTCGCGGTAATCGTGTCGCTGTATGCGCCGCTGCCGACATTCTGACCGAGCGGCAACGAAGCATAGATCGGCACAGCGGCAGGCAGCGTGCTTTGCGATGCGCCCATCGTGTACGTCTGCGAGACCGTGCCGCCAGTGCCATCGCCCCAGATCTGCGTGTTGGCGGCATCAGTGTAAAGGTTGTAGTTGAGGGTTGTGCCTCCCGCGTTCATCATCGTCCGCGGGTTGAACGATGCCGAGTTGATACCGCGCGAAAACGAGACCGTGACCTGTACGCCATTCGAGCTGCACTGAACGTTCCACGAGATCGTCGTCGTCTGCGGCGGTCCTGACGGGAAAACCGAGTAATTGCCAAACGCGGCGTTTGCCGGCGCAGGACTAAAGTTGCAGTTCTGTCCAAACACGCTGCTGCCGGCGGCCAGCAGCAATGTCGCGAGCAGTATCAGTTTCTTCATGGCGTTTTCCTTGTGGGGATGCACGGGACGGCGCCCAGCTTCACGTAACTCGTCGCACCAGGCGGAACTGTGATCGTGACTGCGCAGTCGCCGCCGCTGAACTCCACGGCTCCGGTATACGTTCCCGGCGGAACGTTTTCCAGGTACAGCTCGCCCTGGCGGCCGAGCGGCGATGTGTACGTGCGTAGCCGATCGGTCAGCGTCAGCTCGCCGAACGCCGGAACGACATCGCCCTCAGCGGTGCGCACGACGATCGTTCCGACGATCGTCCGAACCTGCAGAACCGGGAATTCGACAAATGCGCCGCCGCGGTACGACGGTGCAATCGTCTTCTGGACCTGCTGAATGTCGTAATCGAGCGGGACGTCGCGATCGTCGATCCGCACGGTGTTGCCGTAATACGAGAGAAGGTTGGGAACGAGCAGATTGCCGTTCGCATCGGTCCGTCCAATCAACTGGTTGCTCAGGTACACACGGACATTCGGCACGCCCGGAACGCGCACCAGCGCAAAACTGTCCTGCACGGCGCGCGTGAGCTTGAACGTGTGCTTCTCGACAACGATGCCGCCCGATGCGTTGATGTTCGGCTTCGAGTTCGTGTGGTACGGGTCGAGGGAGACTTCGTACTGCCCGAACGGCGCGTTGTACTGCAGCACCGCGTTGCCGATCCTGCTGTCCGAGCTCGTGCGGCTGAGAAGTCGATACCCGAATCCGGTGCCGACCGGCAACGGATGCTGGACCTCGACATTCTGCTGCGTCTGTCCGCCTCCGCCGCTCACCGAAAGATTGGCGGTAGTGTTTCGCGGTCCATAGATGCCGACGCCCGCGAAGTATTCCGCGTGACGCTGCCCGCTCTGATTCGCCTGCCCGGCCGAAAAGAACAGCGTCGCGCGTGTAAATGAGAAGCTCGTGAGCAGCGCGATGTGATCGTCGGGCTTCTGATTGAAGAGCCGGATCGAATTCCACTGAACGGTGAAGCTTCCGCGCGGAACGAGCAAAGAAACGAACGCATTGCCGTTACGCACGGTTCGGAGACTCTCGAGTCCTTGAATCGTGCTGAGGTTAGCGTACGAGCGGCTGAAGGTGCGGATCGTTCCGCCAAAACTCACGCGCTGGCCGAGGTAGCGATACGTTCCGCTGCCTGCGGTGCCGGTCTCTCCTCCGTGCTTGCTGATTCCCGCGGATCCCTCGATGTCGCCGATCCGCGTCCTGAAGCTCGCGCTGCCTCCGCCCGAAACAAGATCGGTTGTCGCTTCGAGGCGAGCACCGAGCGTGAGCGCATCCGTTACGCCGATTCGATGAAATCCGAGAAATGCCGGATCGCCGTAGTCGAAGCTCGACGTCGAGAAGTTCTTTCGAAGCGCGCCGAGCGAGTAATTGAACTCGCTGATTCCTTTGCCCAGGACCAGGGTCGAGTAATAGAAGGACTCGTTCTGCGAGTGCAGGTTTCCGTATGCGTCGCGAATGACGACCTGCGCCGTTCCAGCGCCAGAGGACACCGGAATGTTCTGGAGATCGAACGGTCCCGGAGGAACGTCGCGGCGCTGAACGAGAACACCGTTGATGTACACGTCGACAGTCGACGGTGTGATGGCCGTTCCGGCGAGGCCGTAGGCCGGATACCGGATGAAATACGGATCGAGATTGAAGTTGCGCGACAGTGTGACCCCGCCGATCGATGCCGCGCCGCCGATTGTGTCGGTACTCGCGATCGCATCGCCGAATGTCCAGCGCCGGAGATGTGTGTTTTCGTCGACGATGTACTCGCTCAGGCTGCGGATGAATTTGCCATTCGGTGGCCGGAAGAAACTGTTGTAGATCAGATTTCCACCGATGCTCGTTCCCGTCTCACCGCTGAAGCCGACGTCGCTGAAGCCGCGCGTGTTCACCGCATAGTTGAAAAAGGTGCTGGCGGCTTTCGAGTACTCGAGATCGGCCGGTTTTTGAACGTGCAGATCGTAGACAGTCTGACCGAACAAACGCGGGTCGGCGGTCATGCTCAGGACAAGTGCCGCCTCGTCAAACTTGTAGCGAAGGAGGGGATCGAAAACGCGCAGCGCGATCGTTTCCTCTGTCTGCCGCGGGAGGCGGGCCTGAAGCCGGGCGAAGTTCACGATGCGATTCCACATCGCGCCTGACATTCCCGCCTGCGCGAGATCGCTGACGCGCACGTAGACGTCATCTTCCGTGACAGCGATGAGCATCTCGCCTTTCGGTACCTCGTTGATCGTGACGGGAACAATGATTCGGTTCTCCTGTGATGACGCCGAGATCGCGACGAGTGGAAGTGTGGCCAGCACCAGACTGCGCGCCACTCGGCTCACGACTCGTAGCGCACGCAGATCACACCCACCCTCTAGAAGTCGACCGTCGCTGTCACGACGTCGTTGTAGTTTCCGGACGCGACATCCTGACCGGACGGGATCCGTCCGTAGACCAGCAGCTCATTGATTGAGGAGATTCCCGAGGCCGACACGTAGCGAACGGCATTCGTGCCGGCGCTCCAGGTTTCCGTGCGGGCTGCATCGCGGTAGATCTCGTAATCGAGGCGCTGATTGCCGGAAGCGAGTCGCCGCGTCAGGTTGCCGCCTGTCGGATTCAGCCCACGGTCGATCGCAATGGTTGCAATCGAGTCGCGGGTGCAGGTGAGAGACAGAGTTGCGGTGGCATCGAGCTCCTGCGTGGCGTTCGCGCCGAGCGGATCATAACTACCGAAGCTCAGCGGCGTGAGCGTCATGCGGCAGTTCGACACAACCAGCGCGGTGACATCCATCTTGGCTGTCGCCCGGCCATCCGCCAGGATGCTCGACGCTGTCAGCAGGCTGAGAGCGAAGAGTGCTGTGTGTCTCAAACGACCGATCATGATGAACTACTCTCTCCATTACGACCGCCGTCAGTGCCCGCAGGCCCCGGACGGCATATCGATATCTTTCTTCAACGTCGAGGTCTCGGGTACTTCCGTCAAGTCGGTCCTGACCTCGAGCCGGAGCGACTTCAACTTCGCGCATTCCTCGGGCTTCAGGTCCATGTCGAATGTTCGAGTCTCGCCGCTCAGGATGTACCACCCCTGCCGCTGGCGATCGAACACTGCCTGGTTTCCTTCACCCATCCCGATCACGCGCACTGCCTGCGCCATGTAGTGCACGTTGCCGTTGTTCTTCAGGTCGAACGTGAGCTTGCCGTTGCGAACCGCGGTACCGACAATCTCTGCCCCCGTTTTGCGATTTTCAGGAACCACGAAGATCGGGATGCTCATCTTGGTAATGATCTTCACCTGAGAACCCTGGGGCGGTGCGCCGGCCTTCTGGAGCGGCGGTAACTCTTCAAACGAAATCCGATAGGTCTTCTCTACATCCGCGGGCGCCACCGTCCTCCCCACCCTCACCTTTCGTTCCTCGCCGGCCTTCAGTGTCAGCAGGGCCGGGAAGAAAACGATGTCGTCCGTTGGCGATAACTGCATCTGGCCCTGCTTGTCTTGCTGCCACGAGGCCACAGAGATCTGAAACCGAAGCTCCTCTGTGCTCTCGTTGACCAGGGTCATTACCGTGCTCGTCGTGTTGCGATCAAAATCCACTCGAATCGGGGTCACGTGAAAGGCGCTGGCGCGCAGAGAGTGGGCTGGTGCGAGCACCAGCCCGACTCCAATCATGAGTGCTACGCGCGTCAGTCCTTTGGATATCACTTGCATCAACCTCTTAGAAGGTCACCGTGGCAACCAGCGTGTCCTGGTAGCTGGCAATCGCTGCATCCTGTCCGGCGGCCACGCGGCCGTAGGCAGTCGCTGTGAGAGCTGTGTTCTTCGAAACCGACGGTCCGAGAGCAACCGTGTTCACTGCGTTCCACACTGTCGTGTAGGTGTTGCTCGTATAAACCTCGTAGTTCAGGAAGTTGCCTGTTGCACCGACATCCTGCATCCGGCGAATCGCACCAGAGGCATTGACGCCGAGGTCGAACGAAACCGTGCCGCTGGTTCCCTTAGTGCAGTTAATGGTAACAGTTCCGGACTGATCGAGCGGCGTCGCCGAGAACGGGTCATAGGCGCCAAACGCGATCGAGAATGCGCCGATCGTGCACTTGGCAGCCACGGACGCGGTGATGTTGTTGGTGTTCGTCGTCGAAGCCGTACCAGCAAAGGCCGACGTCGCGGCGACGAACGTGAGAGCGAGTGAGAGAACTGCGCGTTTCATGATTTTGTCCTTTTTCTGTTCGGCCGGTTAGTTCCGGACTGTCGAACAGTGTGTAATTTAGGGTGGGGGGTGTGAACCATCCTGAGGACAGGGATGAAACGAACGTCAGGTGGGGTGAAATGAGGGGCTTGCCGTGAGCGAATCGTTCAACTCACATGAAAAAAGCGTGAAAGGGCTTTCGACGCTTTTTGACGCCGCTTAGAGGGAATTGGCGGCGACCTGAAGCGGCCAGGCGTAGCTGCCCGGCTCGACGCCGGCGGACAACCGGAGGCGAACCGCCAGACTACCGGCGGAACTGCCCTGCTGATAGGGATGGCTGAGCGAAGCCATCCAGTCGCCACCTTCCACCACCGCCGACTGTGCACCCCATCGAACCTCGGCTGCCGAGAACGGGAAGTTGACCGGCTGGAACGTCAGCGTGTATCCGGCTCGTGAGTTGCTGCGAACGCGGAACGCAACTGCCTGCGGAACATCAACATAGCCGCGCGCGATGTCGTCGGCGGTAATGTTCACTGCGGATGGCTGCACGTCAACGGTGAGGATCGTGCGAGCGATGACCTGGACGCTCACGTTCATCTGGGCCGTGTTCGACCCTGCGGCATATAAGGGAGCGCTCATCGCCGTAAGCGCAAGCAGCACCGGAAGTAACGCTGTCTGTTTTCGCATGCCTTTGTACTTAGGCAAGCGGCGTTCCACGGATCTGAACGGGTAAGGTACTGAAAAACTAAGCTAACAGTTGCTTGGCTCTACAACTCCCGGTTCAGATTTCATTCGCTCGTCCAGATTTCGGACGATCCAACCCAACACCCGTAGTGCGCCGCTGCTCTCTTTCGTATTTTTCGTTCAGCGCTCGGGACAGTGATCAAAGTCACAATATGCGCGTCCGCCGCGTTTGGATATATATCGAAAGATATAGGGACTAGTGCGTTTTCGCTTTTTTAACTTCCTCGGTGAGCGCTGGAACGATTTGAAAGAGGTCGCCGACGACGCCGAGGTCGGCGACGCGGAAGATGGGCGCCTCCGGATCCTTATTAATTGCGACGATGTGCTTCGATGACGACATCCCGGCGAGATGCTGGATCGCCCCCGAGACGCCGGCAGCAATATCAAGGTTGGGGCTGACCACGCGGCCTGTCTGCCCGACCTGGTGCTGATGGTCAATCCATCCGGCGTCGACGGTCGCGCGAGATGCGCCGACGGCTCCGCCGATCGCATGCGCCAGGTCGCGAATGAGCGAGAAGTTCGCCGCTTCCTTCAATCCTCGCCCTCCCGAGACAATGATGTCCGCCTCCGCGATCGTCAACTCGCCAGCCTCGGGAACCTTGGTCTCGATCAACTTGGCTTTTGAATCGATTGAAGAAGCTGCGATCTCGACGACCTCCGCCGCCCCCCCACCGGACTCCTCGGCAGGAAACGCATTCGGGCGCGTGGTCGCGATCGCGGGTGTTCCGGTGACCTCGACAGTCGCGAAGGCTTTGCCCGAATACACCGGGCGACGCGCGCGAAGCTTTCCGTCCGTCCATTCGAGCCGATCGACATCCGAGGCGACGCCGACATTCAGTCGCGCCGCGATCCGCGGTGCGAGATCGCGGCCGTTCGATGTTCCGCCGAAGAGCACGATCGATGGCTGCATCTGCGCGATCGCTTGTTGCAGCGCGCTTGCGTAGATTTCCGTCGTGTAAGGTCCGATCGAGGCGACAAACAGTTTCTTCGCGCCATAGCGGCCTGCCTCCTCCGCCACCGCGCGGTCGCTCGCAAAAGCGGCGACATCGCCCGCACCGAGTTTCTTTGCGATCGAGAGCGCCTCGCGTGAGGTTTTCTTGAGTTTTCCGTCTTTGACTTCGCCGAATACCAGAACGCCGGCCATCA
>Ga0114129_10016160_pt1 | contig 10621 bp, 11 predicted proteins | sample RhiMetdeltSRZDD1_FD_80071 | JGI IMG/M metagenome (GOLD analysis project Ga0114129, IMG submission 80071) | Populus rhizosphere microbial communities from Tennessee, USA - Rhizosphere MetaG P. deltoides SRZDD1 (version 2) (version 2) | ecosystem: Host-associated > Plants > Roots > Rhizosphere >... | reverse complement strand
GACCAGCGCCGAGGTTCAGCGCCTTCACACCTGAAAGAGCGAAATCGAGCGTGATGTCGTCCATCCACGGAAACTCCGCCAGAAAGACCACGGCCGAGTCCGGTGCCGTCGGCTGGATGTGCGGAAACTTGAATCCCACCGCGCCGGCTTCGAACGGAACGCTGTCCGGCTCGGTATACGCAGCCTCCGGCAACAACAGCTGCCATACACGACCGGCATAGCTGAGTGGAATCTTCCGGGCGTTATAGGCCTTAACCCAGTCAGGAAGCGCAGTCCCGTAATAAGTGCTGGTGGTGAAGTTGCCGTTTCCACCGTACCAGAAAACGGGCTGCTTGGATCTGCCAATCGGGAGAATGGCCGCGCGATCCTTCCGTGACACCGAAAGAACTCGCGTGCGTGGATCCTTGGCGATCAGCCAGTCCGTGAGCGTGGTGCCACGAAAACGAAACGGCGACGCGCCGAGTCCGATCGCTTCGATCAGCGTTACGGTGGTGTCGTTCACACCGGCGATGTTCATCGAAATGCCGGTGTGCACCGGGAATCTTCCCGACATGGTGACAGAGTGACCCGGCGCCGTCTCGGTGATCGCATGATCCTGATATGCGTTCGTGAACACTGCGCCGCCGCGATACAGCCTGCCGAGCCCGCCAGTGAGCTGACTCTCAAAACGCGTGAGATAATCCGGTCGCATCGCATCGACCGTGATGAACAGAACGAGCTTCGGTGTGGTGGTGTCGGCTGCAACTGGCGGCGTCGGCTGTTGCGAGAATCCTGCTTCCGGATTGCCGAGCAGAATGCCGACTGCCAGCACGGCGCGAATTAACGAGTCACGTAATAGCATGAAATTCTTATTTGCATTGCGGGGGTTGGCCGACCGGGAGCCCGAACGCTGTAGTGACCGCGATTCGCCAGCCTTCTGGCGTTTTGACGAAGAGTCGCTCCGACACGCCGCTTGTGGTCGTGTCACGCTGCGTAACGGTATAGCAGTACGTGCCGTAGACCACGCCCGGCGTGATCGGAAGCACGCGAAGATTTCTTGCGATCAGGGTATCCGGCCACGTCGAGTCGCGTCGCGCACTCCAGTTATCGTAACCGAGCTCGAGTCCGCCTGGCCCGTTTCTACCGAGGGAGCTGCTGTGGAGATATGTCGCCAGATAACGCGCACGATCGCGCTTATGTATGGCGTCGATGTTTTCTTCAAAGACGCGCCGCGCCTCGATGGTATCGGCCGGCAGCGATGCAACAGCAGGCTGCCCCGTCGTCGATGCGAGTCCGGCACACGCAATCGCGGCCGCCACGAGAGTCAGTGAGAAAATGCGGGTAGCTGGTACTTCTCGAGCGGGGCGGCGTGACATGGCTCCGAAATCTTAACCGCCGCCCCGTTGCTGCGCGACTGTGTGCTTACCCGATGATGCTTTCTATGATCGAGACTCCGCGCTCCAGATCCTCGCGGTTCATGATCAGCGGTGGCAGCAGCCGCAGCGTATGGTCACCGGCAGTCAGCGTAAGCAATCCTTCATCCCAGCCACGCTTCACGATCTCGTTAGCGGGCTCGACGACATCGATGCCCCACATATAGCCCATTCCGCGAACCGCGCGGACTTTGCCGGAGCGGGATGCAATCGTTGAGAGCTGCTCTCCCAGCCATGCACCATTGCGTCGCACAGCCGCGAGCAGTGATTCATCGGCCAGGCGATCGAACACATGCTCGGCGACGGCGGCGACCAGTGGTCCCCCGCCGAACGTCGTGCCGTGATCTCCCGGCTGCATCACCGAGCCTATCTCCTCGTTCACCAGCACGGCACCCATCGGTAACCCGCCTGCCAGCGGCTTCGCCAATGTCACCATATCGGGTACGATTCCCAGTCCTTCGTAAGCGAAGAGCTGCCCCGTGCGCCCGAGTCCGCACTGTATTTCGTCAAAGATCAGGGCAATCTCTCTTTTAGCAGTCAGCTCACGCAGCTTCTGCACAAAAGCAGGCTCGAGCACGCGGACTCCGCCCTCGCCTTGAATTGGCTCGAGAATCAGTGCAGCAACCGTCTCTTCGTCGAGCGCAGTGTCCAGCTCGGCGAGATCCCGCTCGCAAATGGAGACTCCACCCGCCAGTGGACGGAACGGCGCGCGGTAAGACGGCCGGTCCGTCGCCGCCAGTGATGCGAACAGGCGACCATGAAAGCTGCCGCGGAGCGCGATGATTTCTACTTTCGCGTCAGTGCCTACTTTCCGCGCCCATTTGCGAGCGAACTTGAACGCGCCCTCGTTGGCTTCTGCCCCCGAGTTACAGAAGAACACCCGCGACGCGAACGAGCGCTCGACCAGCTTCGCCGCCAGCTGTTCTCCCGGTGCCGTGCGATAGAGGTTGGATGTGTGAATCAGTCCACTACTCAGCGCTTCGGTAATCGCCGCGGCCACGCCGGGGTCGCCGTAACCAAGAGAGTTGACGGCGATGCCGCTGGCAAAGTCGAGGTAGCGCTTGCCATCAGCGTCGACCAGCTCAACGCCCTCACCTCTTACGAACTCCATCGGCGCCCGCTTGTACGTCCCGAGCAATGATTCCGTGAACGCTGACATCTTCGATTCCGTTTCCCGCTCCACCGGCATAATTACGGCGCTCATATCGCCACACTCTGGGATTGAGTTAAGTATGTCCCGCACTGCGGATCACTGACTCCACGCAGCGCACAGATGCGCACAGATGCAACTCCGTTGGTCAACGCAGTCTGCGCTGACTCGAGCTTCGCGGCCATTCCAGCCGCCGCTGTTCCGTTGGTGATCATTTCGCGTGCTTGCTCGATCGTCAGATTGCCTAGCACGCGGTTGTCGCTGTCCAGTACTCCTTCCACATCCACAATGAATATCAACTCGGAAGCGCCAATTGCCGCGGCAATCGCCGCGGCTGCGTCGTCGCCATTGACGTTTAGCGCACCACCGACACCGCTCTCGCTATTGAATGCGACCGGCGAGACGACTGGCAGGTACCCGGAATTCATCAGAGACACCAATAGCTCCGTGTTGATCCCCACAGGCCGGCCGGCATAACCGAGCACCGGACGATCGATGAACTCGGCGCTGATGAGCGCCGCATCTTCGCCGGAGATTCCGACCGCCGGCAGGTCGGCCGCTACCAATGTGCTCACCAGGCGCTTGTTGATAACGCCGGAAAGAACCATTCGCAGCAGCTCGAGATCACCTTGCGATGTCACCCGGCGACCGCCGACAAATGCTGCTTCCCTCCCCAGCGCGCGCTGCATCGCCGACACTTCGTCGCCGCCACCGTGGATCACACAGAGACCGCCCGGTGAAGCTCTCCACGCATCGCGTACAGTCGGAGTGAGCGTCGGATCGCTCTGCGCGCGACCGCCGATTTTTAGTACTCGCGTCACGCCGGCAGCCCCGATTGCTCGGAGAGCCCGAGCAATACATTCGCGTTCTGTACTGCCTGGCCCGCCGCCCCCTTCATCAAATTGTCGATCGCCGAGATGATGATCAGCGTTGGCTGCTTCACATTTGCAGCTTTGGACACACTCAGGCGAACCACGTTGCGGCGAACCACGTCGCGCAACGAAGGCGGCTCGTCGGCAATTTCGATGAACGGTTCATTGCCGTAGAAACGACGCCAGAGCGCCGCTGGGTCATCACTGTGCTGTTTGATGGGGATTGTGATGGTCGCGAGAATTCCACGCGCGACCGGCAACAGATGCGGTGTGAACAGAATGTCGATCTCCGTCCCCGCGAGCTCGGCGGCGACGGCTCTCATTTCCGCGATGTGGCGATGCTCGTTGCCCACCGCGTATGCCTTGAAATCTTCTACCACTTCGGCGAAGAGCAGGTCAGGGCGCGCCGAATATCCGGCCCCTGTTACGCCGCTGGCCGCCGATACATTTATAGTAGCGCCGGGCAGGGCGAGCCCCTCCACCAGCAAAGGCGCCACGGCAAGGAGAATCGCAGTTGGATAACACCCGGGGTTCGCCACAATCCCGGCGCCCGGAATCCTCGAGCGCATTAGCTCGGTCAGACCGTACGGGGCACGAGCATCGGAAGACTCGCCGGCTCCCGGTCTGAAATCGGCCGAAAGATCGACCACGCGTGCGCCAACGTTTCGCGCGTTCCCGACCCACTTGGCCGCCGTACCATGCGGCAGCGCGGTGAACACGACCTCGGCTTTGTTGAGCGGAGCGTCCTCAGTGGCGACGTACGTTAGCTCCACAGAGCCAACACGGGCACGCTGTCCCCGTTGCTCATTGGCGGAGGCAAACGCAAGCGAAAGCCCGGGATGCTGGGTGATCAGTCCACACAGCTCCCTGCCGGCATACCCACTGGCGCCCAGAACTCCGACCGGAATTTTATGCATAGTGAATGCATAACATTACACCACTGTTGCGTCAATGATTCGCCCGCCGGCTCGCGGATTAATTGTCTGGGTGCTAGAATCCCGTCGTGGCCAACAAACGCGAACGACACGATACGATTCTTGAAATAATCGGCTCCCGGGCCGTCAGCAGTCAGGAAGATCTGCGCAAGTTGTTGCTGCAGCGCGGCTGGGACGTGACCCAGGCTACTCTGTCGCGAGACTTGCGCGAGCTGCGACTGGCGAGAGTCCCCACCCCGGAAGGCGCGCGCTACGCGGTCACCGATGGCAATATCGAGGAGAGCAGGGCCGCCCTCGACACACTTCTTCCTCAGCTCTTTCTGCGTGTGGACGGGGTGAGCGAGATGCTGGTGCTGAGAACGGTACCGGGCGGCGCCCAGCCCATTGCGGCCGCCCTCGACGGGGAGGGATGGAGCGACATCCTCGGCACGGTTGGCGGGGATGACACCATCCTTATCATCTGCCGCTCCGTCGCCGCCCGGGAGCGCGTCCACCGCCGGCTCAAGAGCCTTGCCGGGGAGCCCTGACCGGTATTGACGGACCCTGCCTGACCGATTAAATATTCAGTGATTCTGAATACTTATTGAGGCGTCCGTGATCAGAACAATTGCCCTCGCCTATTCCGGCGGGCTTGATACTTCAATCATCGTCCCCTGGCTCAAGGAGCGGTACGACGCGCGGGTTATCTGCGTTGCCGCCGACATCGGACAGGGTGAGGAGCTGGACGGCGTCCGCGCGAAAGCGATCGCATCGGGTGCCGACGAGTGCTACGTCGAAGATCTGCGCCAGGAATTCGTGGAACAGTTCGTGTGGCCCACCCTCCGCGCTGGTGCGATTTACGGTCGTAAGTACTTGCTCGGCACTTCGATGGGACGCCCGCTAATTGCCAGACGGCAGGTCGAGATCGCCAGGCGCGTCGGGGCCGATGCCCTGGCGCATGGCTGCACCGGTAAGGGCAATGACCAGGTTCGCTTTGAGCTGACGTACGCGGCATTCGCGCCCGATCTTCCGATCATTGCGCCCTGGCGCGAGTGGGATATCCGGAGCCGCGAGGATGCGATCGCGTATGCAGAGGCGCATCACATTCCGGTCGCGGCAACCAAGGAGAAGATCTACTCCCGGGATCGGAATATCTGGCATATCTCGCACGAAGGCGGAGTTCTCGAGCAGCCGCAGACCGCGCCGCCCGACGATCTTTTCATGCTTACCACCTCCCCGGAGAAAGCGCCGGATGAAGCCGAGGAAGTCACCATCGGCTTCGTCGGCGGAACCCCGGTTTCGGTCAACGGCGCTGAACTTGACGCAGTCGATCTTCTACGCGCACTGAATACCATTGGCGGCCGTCATGGCGTCGGTCGTATCGACCTGGTTGAGGATCGCCTGGTGGGCATGAAGTCCCGCGGCGTTTACGAGACGCCCGGCGGTACCCTGCTTTACTCTGCTCACAGCGAGCTGGAGCAGCTGGTTCTCGATCGGCGGACTCTCGCTGCCAAGGATCTCATCGCGCCGCGTTACGCGGATCTTGTCTATGAAGGCCGCTGGTGGACTACCGAGCGCGAAGCTTACGACGCCTTCGTCAATGTCACGCAGGAAAGAGTCACCGGCAGTGTCACGCTCAAGCTTTACAAGGGCACGGCAAACGTCATCGGCCGCGAGAGCGAGAACGCTTTGTACGATGAGCGCTTCGTAACCTTCGGCGAAGACGATGTCTATCAGCAGAGCGATGCCGCGGGCTTTATCCGCCTCTACGGATTGTCAGCGCGCGTTCGCGCCCTCCGCGATCAGGAGCTCGCCGCGGCGCATAGTGAAGCCGCCGCCAAGAAGGAGAGCAGCAAAACGGCGACGTTGGCGATAGCTTGAGTTGAAGGAGGTCAGCATGTCGGATCACACTTCGCACAAGCTGTGGGGTGGCCGCTTCGCGGTGCCGCCTGCTGCCGCGCTCGAAGCTCTCAATCGGTCGATCGGCACCGATTTCCGCTTGTGGCCGTTCGACATCAGCCTGTCCCAGGCGTGGGCGGTTGCGTTGTGGGGAGCAGGCGTGCTCACCCTCGAGGAAAGCAAGAAAATGGAGCGCGGCTTGAGTGCTGTCGCTCAGAAGCTGGCGGCCGGCGCTCAGCCAATTTCCTCCGATGAAGATGTGCACACGCTGATCGATCGGATGCTGCACGAGGAGATTGGTGAGCTCGCGTCGAAGCTCCACACCGGGCGCAGCCGCAACGATCAGGTCGCCACCGCGACACGCCTTTGGGTAATGGATGCCTGCACCAAGCTCGACACCGCGGTTCGTTCACTGCAGCAGGTGATGCTGGACCACGCGACCGGTCTCGAGGATGCGTTGATGCCGGCTTACACGCACATGCAGCGCGCCCAGCCGGTTCTGGCGGCGCACTGGATGCTGTCGCACTTCTGGCCGCTAGAGCGCGATCGGGCGCGTGTTGCTGCTGCGTCTCGCGCTGCCGCCGTGCTTCCTCTTGGAGCGGGTGCAATCGCGGGATGTGCTTTCCCCGTGTCGCGCGTTCTTCTTCAGGGCAGTCTTGGCTTCAGCTCTCTATCGCAGAACAGCATTGACGCCGTTGGTGACCGCGATTTCGTCGCCGAGCTGTTGTTCGCAGTGGCAATGATCGCGACGCACGCATCGCGTCTCGCTGAGGATCTGATCATTTATGGCTCGAGTGAGTTTGGCTTCGTTCAGTTTGGCGACGCTTTCACGACGGGCTCGAGCATGATGCCGCAGAAGCGAAACCCCGACGCGCTCGAGCTCGCTCGTGGCTCGGGTGCGCGCGCGATCGGAGATCTGAGCACGCTGCTTTCGACGCTCAAGGGCCTGCCAAGTGGTTACAACAAGGATTTGCAGGACGACAAGCGGGTGCTGTTCGACGCGGTAGACACGGTTTTGCTCGTATTGCCGGCGGTGTCGGGTGCGCTCCAGGAAACCCGTTTCAATCAGAAGCGCATGCGTAGCGCAGTCTCGAGCAGCATGATGGCAACTGATCTTGCCGACTACCTCGTCGAGAAGGGCGCGACTTTCCGCGAAGCGCACGCCGCAATCGGGGCACTCATTCGTGAGTGCGAGGGCGATGGCTGTGAGCTCGACGCGCTCCCAATCTCCTCATTCAAGGCAGCGCACCGGCTTTTTGGTGATGATGTTCTGGATTGGCTCGAGCCGAAGACGTCGGTTGCACGTCGCGAAGTGCCGGGTGGCACTGGTCCAGCCGCTGTAGCTGCTCAACTTCAGGCCGCGCGCGAAGCGCTGCGACCGGAGATGGAAATCGCGCGCGGGAACGAGCTGATTCTGCGCGCTGTTTAGAACATCAAGCCGAAAGTAATCGGCACGAACTGAAACACACCGCCCTTCTCGACGCTGCGCGATATGGTGTGATAGCGCGCCTCGATAAAAGCTGCTGTCGGTCCAAACCCAAAAGTCGTTCCGACGCCCCCATTGAACCCCAGGTTGCTCTGAGATTTTGCGCCGGTGGTATCGACCTTGGCGCCATACCATCCACCGCCCGCAATCAGGTAGGGTTTTGCATAAGTGCCGGGGAAGGCGTAAACGAGGTTCAAGAGTGCTCCGGCGACCCGGAAGTCAGCGGAGGGTGTTCCGGGCGGTGTCGTGGTATGGGTTAGATTATTATAAATCCCGTCAAACCTGACCCCAAGTGGGCCATCAGGGGACCCAACCGCCAATATCACCAGGGCCGAATAGCCGGTTTTCTGCACGTCGCCGAGCTTGCCGACAGGGATCGCAGCGCCTCCCGCGATTCCGAGTGCATAGTTTTTCTGCGCGCTGGCTTTGACGGGTAGCGAAAGGGTGATTCCCAGAAATAAGAGGACAGCGAGGTGGAGTCGAAGCATTTTGACTTGAGATTGAGTTAGGTCCAAAGAAAAGGCGGTTGACTAAATTATCCTTCAAATATAGGATAATTAATGCCAAGAGCGTATACCATTGCTACTGCTGCACTTGCCTTGCACGTCTCAAATAAGTGGCTCGACAATACTCTCTCCCACTACCGCGTGCAAGGGGTAACCCAGGAACGACAGGGAATTTCACGCCGCCTCTCCGTTGAATCGCTGACCATTCTCGCCATTGCTCTAACACTCGTCAACGATCTCGAAACTCCGCTTGCAAAGGCACTCAGCCTGGCAACAGCCCTCCTCGCTTCCGGCGGACAGCTCGCCTTTCTCAGCGGCGCCAAAATCCACGTCGACATCGAGCACATTAGCGCCGCACTTCTCGAGCGGCTCGAGCATGCTGTCGAAATCGCTCCCCTTCCACGGCGCGGCAGACCACCACAAAAAACAACGGGGCGCCTCGACTGAGACGCCCCGCCAGATTGTACCAGTGAAGCGAACGGAGACTTAGGAAGTCTTCGTTACGTTCTCGGCAGCCGGACCTTTCTGACCTTCGACGATGTCGAACTCCACAGCATCGCCTTCGGCGAGGGACTTGAATCCCGAACCAGAGATCGCGCTGTAGTGAACGAAGCAGTCTTTCTGCCCGTTGTCAGGCGTGATGAATCCAAAGCCCTTCGCGTCGTTGAACCACTTCACTTTGCCGGTCGTACGCATTCCCTACTCCTGAAAAATTGTGTCTTGGGGAGCGAGAAAAACGCCCGACCCTCGACAATCTGTTACGCGAGTCTCATTCACCTCGCGCTGGATAAAGCCTGAACAAAGGCGCGTGCCTCTGCCCTGGCCTGACTTGGCGGAAAAAATAGCAAGGTCCGGCTGAGCAGACAATAGACAGTATCACGGGGTTATCCGATGCACAGCCGTGACGAAGTATTGCGTGTCCCCAAAGCAACTCGATGGCACACCCCGATGCTCCTCGTAATGCAACGACACTTGTTTCCCGGCGTTCTGCTCCACGATGTGCGCGATCGAATCGCTGCGGACAGTAAATGTGAATATCTGCGGCATCGTACCGGGAAGATTTGCCTGCGCCAGCTCGCCTTCCCACGTCTTACAGATCCATCCCTTCTTGGAAATCTTCTGTACGTATCCCGCACGGTCGCCACTCGAGTACGTATAGCCGAGCGAGACCCATATCCACAGCGCAATCACGACGGCCGGCACGAGCAGAATCACGAGCAGGATGATCAACGCCTTATTGCGCTTCTTCTTCGGTGGTGCAGCAACGGTAGTCGGAGTTTCGACCTTCTCCGGTGTTTCGACCGTCTCCGGTGTATCAGTCATCTGAGCTCCAGTTAGTGCGCAGCAGGGAAGTCAATCCGCCGCTCTTATGCAGCGAACAGGCCAGGGAATTAGCTTTCATTCTCATCACAGACAAGCACAGTTGTCCAGCACTACCCGAAGAAAGACTCCAACTGCGTTCATAGGCGGCGTCCCCGTCGGTTCTGCACATCCGATCGTCGTGCAGTCGATGACCAACACCGATACCGCTGACGCTGCTGCCACCGCTCTCCAGGTCGCTGATCTCGCTCGCGCCGGCAGCCAACTCGTCCGGGTTACCGTCAACAACGACGAAGCAGCACGAGCCGTCCCCGAAATCGTGAGTCGCCTAGCCGATATGGGAGTCACCGTACCGGTCATTGGCGACTTTCACTACAACGGACATCTGCTGCTGACAAAGTACCCGGCGGCGGCCCGGGCATTGGCCAAGTACCGGATCAATCCCGGCAACGTCGGCAGCAAGCGACGCGACGAAAACTTCCGCACCATCGTTCAGATCGCGCTCGATAACGCCAAGCCGGTCAGAATCGGCGTCAATTGGGGATCGCTCGACCAGGACCTGCTGACCGAGTTGATGGACCAGAATGCCACCAGCGACGACCCACGCGACGCGAAAGACGTCTATGTCGAAGCAATGCTGCAAAGCGCCCTTCGATCGGCGGCACTCGCCGAAGACATGGGCCTCGGTCACGACCGGATCGTTATTTCGGCGAAGGTTTCAGGAGTCCAGGATCTGCTGACCGTATATCGGCAGCTTGCGGAGCGCTGCGATTATCCGCTTCACGTCGGCCTGACCGAAGCAGGGCTTGGCTCGAAGGGAATCATCGCCAGCACCGCCGCACTTTCGATCCTCCTCATGGAAGGAATTGGCGACACCATCCGTGTGTCTCTGACGCCGCGGCCAGGCGGTGATCGAACGGAAGAGGTCCGCGTTGCGCAACAGATTCTGCAGTCCCTCGAGCTGCAAAGCTTCAATCCCCAGGTCACAGCGTGTCCGGGTTGCGGTCGCACGACATCGACGTTCTTCCAGCACATGGCGGAAGACATCCAGACGTATTTGCG
>Ga0114129_10016159_pt1 | contig 10621 bp, 6 predicted proteins | sample RhiMetdeltSRZDD1_FD_80071 | JGI IMG/M metagenome (GOLD analysis project Ga0114129, IMG submission 80071) | Populus rhizosphere microbial communities from Tennessee, USA - Rhizosphere MetaG P. deltoides SRZDD1 (version 2) (version 2) | ecosystem: Host-associated > Plants > Roots > Rhizosphere >... | reverse complement strand
ATCGCTTTCTCGAAAATGGCCGGGTTAGAGGTAATTCCCCGCAATCCCTGCTCAACGTAGGTTCGTAAACCACTGGAATTGATCAGCGATCGATGCATGTAGTCCAGCCATACGGACTGGCCCAATTCAGCCAGTTTATGTAATTTTGTCGCAGTCATAGGCTACCTTCTTTCTCTGTGAGAAGCTCAGGACGATTCGAATCTCTGGAGAAGGATTGGACTCTTTCAGCCAGCTCTCCTCTCTGGGCCTTTCCTGAAAAATGTTTCCAGAAGCACCTTGTGCAAGTGTTCAGCGCATCGCACTGTGCACTGGTAAAAATCAATCGTCAAATAGGCATTGCATACCCGGCTGATGTAGCCGACCATTACCCCGCTACTTAATTTCATTATATAGAAAGCAATTTTGTTTTCACTGAATGTCTAATTAAGATCTCGTTAGAAAAAACTAAACTGTAGGGTGCTGACGGTTGTCCCTACCCTACTTGGATGTTCCACGCCATAAACTATGGATCGCATAACTTATAATTGAGCCATGACCTCCCTAAAAGATTTTTTTCTTCTCGATCCAGATATTGTTTTTCTGAATCATGGTTCCTTTGGGGCCGCGCCCCGGCCGGTTTTTGAGGCCCATCAAAACTGGCAGCGGCGATTGGAGCGTCAGCCCGTCTTATTTTTGGGGCGAGAGTTGGATGGGTTGTTGCGTGAGTCGCGGGTCGTGTTGGGCGAATACCTGAATGCGGATGCCGAAGATCTGATCTACATCCCCAACGCGACGCACGGCGTCAATATCATTGCGCGTTCCCTGCAGCTCAAGCCCGGGGACGAAATCCTGACAACGGATCAGGAGTACGGGGCGTGTGATTACACCTGGGACTTTCTTTGTGAGAAGCATGACGCCAAATATATTCATCAATCTCTTCACTTGCCGGTTAGTTCCGAGGAGGAAATCGTCGAGCAGTTCTGGCGGGGAATCACGCCGCGAACAAAAGCCATCTATCTGAGCCATATTACTTCTCCTACAGCTTTGCGGCTGCCGGTGGAAAAAATTTCCGAGCGCGCCAGGCAGTCAGGAATCCTGACGATCATCGATGCCGCGCATTCGCCGGGACAGATTCCTGTCGATCTTCAGGCCCTGGGTGCAGATTTCATCTTCGGTAATTGCCATAAGTGGATGCTGGGCATAAAAGGCGCGGGTTTTCTGTACGTTCGGCGTGAATTGCAACCTTTAATCGAGCCCCTGATCGTCAGTTGGGGCTATCGTCCAACTCCGGAGACGACCACGGGCTCACCCTATGTTGATCTTTTACAATGGACCGGGACGAAAGACCCAACGGCCGCACTGACGGTTCCAACAGCCATCCAATTCATGCAGCAACATGACTGGGACGCCGTTCGATTTCAATGTCATCAATTGCTTCGGCAAGCGATTGGGCGGATTTGTGAATTGACGGGCCTGACTCCCATTTATGCGCTTGACTCGGATTTCTACAGTCAGATGGGCGTTGCACCGCTGCCTGCTTCCAATCTTGCCCTTCTGAAACGCCGTCTGTATGACGAATTCAGGATCGAAATTCCGCTGGTTCCCTGGCAGGACAGGCAATTTATCCGCATCTCGATTCAAGGATACAATTCTCAAGAGGACGTGGATGCATTGATAAAAGCATTGCAGGCCCTTTTGCCTGAGGTGGCGATGTAATTGGTAAACGGTGCTCATTCCAAGGTTGTGGCTTCAATATTTTGGATAGTTCACAGTTGAGAGCGATTCCGATTTTTTCCGCCAAAATTTTGGTGGGAACAATCTAACCCCGATTTCCGTTCAAGGAAGCGATGGTAGGCGCGGCAAGCCTAGATGTTGCCGCGCGTCGTCCTATTTATTAACAAAAAGGAAAAGTGCCGTGAAACACAAAATTCTAAGAACCATTTTTACAATGGTTGTAGTATTATTGGCCGCCTGTACCCCGACAGGCACACCACCGATCCAGGCTACCTTGCCACCGAGCGACTCGCCTCTGTCAGAGACACAGGTGACCACTCTGCCACAGGTCCACCCTCTCGACACGCTGACCAATACTCCAGAAATTGATGTTATTATCAAGGCCGTCGCAAGCGATGACCCTCAAGAACTTCGAAATCTGTTCGAATATTCCAAGCTTGCCTGTATCACCGTCAATGCGCTGGGTGGGCCACCACCCTGTCGTGAAAATGAGCCAGAAGGAACACTAGTTGATGTGCTTCCATCCCTGGGACCCGAAGGAAGTTTTCTGCGCCAAGACGAAGCCGGGAATTTTCCGGGACTGAATGCTACAGGCCTATATGCGGTGTATCGTGTTCCCGATTCAGCTTTTTCTGACGAGAACTATCCAGCCGGCGATTATGGCATTGTGTATTTGACAGACGAGAATATTCCGGAATCGATTCTGCAAGTGACCAATGGAAAGATTGTGCGCATCGACTACGTCTTTGGTTACCCCGAGTCCAATACACTTCTCCCGGAAGGCGTTACGGATTTTGTTCTGGAGCCGGTCTCGTGATGAGCTAAAGGAATACAATGCGCATGTTCAGAAAGGAATTTATGCAAATCAAAAGAAAAATAGTCATGGCCCTACTGGCCGGCGTCTTGCTCGCTTCCTGTAGCGGCCAGGCCACAGGCGAACCAACCCTGGATATGAATGCCCTCATGACCGAAGGCGTGGGCACTTTCGTCGCGGCCCTTACCCAAACTCAGGCCGCCCGGCCAACGGCAACCGCCACTTTAACTCCATCTCCGATGCCGACAGTCTCCCCCGTGAACCTTGGCTTGCTCACACCGTTGACGACCTCCACCCAGTCGTTTGTATTACCTGCATCCACTGTGATTTTCGTTGCTCCCACGGGCACCCAATATACACCGACTGCAGATCCGTCCGGCCTGGCGGTCGGTTGCAACAATCTTCGATTAATTGATCAGGAGATGGATCCATCCGGACCCGTGCTGCTACCGGGCCAGACTTTCATCAAGAGCTGGCAAGTGGAAAACAACGGTACCTGCACCTGGGCCTATCTATATCGCCTGGTCTTTATCAGTGGAGATGCCATGGAGGGGCAGCCGTCTCGCTCTGGTAACCAGATCGAGCCTGGGAGATGGACCCGGCTAACGGTAACTGGGGTCGCCCCTTCGCGACCTGGAAATTATGCGGGATATTGGCGTTTCGCTAATCAAGCAGGGACTCCTTTTGGAGCTACTTTATCCGTTACCTTCACGGTCGCCAACCCAACAAACACTCCGGTGCCGCCCACTTCTTATCCATAAATATTGTTTGCGGATGCTGGCCGGCGAAGCAAAGAATTCCAAATGATAACGATTTACTCTGGCAATTGCTAGTTGCCAGAGTATTTATTTTTCTTTTATGGTATCCTACACCGTGCCGCGTGGTTCTGTAAACTTGAAATTAGTACACTGGCTCTATAATCATTCCAAGAGTTTGCTTCTTGATGAGACCAGCGGTAAATACCCCCTATGAAACATTTAATTCGTATCCGAACTTTTCTAGGCCCCTATCTCTGGCAAATCTTGGCGACGATGCTCATGCTCTTCGTCCTCACTGGACTCAGTCTCCTCGTCCCGCGCATCATTCAGACAGTCGTGGATCAGGGACTCATCCGGGGTGAAAGCGCTTCCCTCGTCCAATCGGCGATTCTGCTCTTTGGGCTGGGGCTTGTCTCGGCGATTCTGAATCTGGGCCATCGCTATTGGTCGGAGTGGATCGCCTCGCGGGTCGGCTACGATCTGCGCAACCGTATGTACGACCATATCCAACATCTGCCCTTCACATACCATGACCACGTCCAGAGCGGTCAACTAATCTCGCGTTGTATTGAAGACGTGCGCGCAATTGAGCGATTTGCGGGGAGCTCGCTGGCCGAGTTGTTACGTTTTGTATTGTTGGTCGTGGGAATTCTATACATTATGCTCGCCGCGAACCCCAAGCTGGCAGTCATTGCGCTCCTGCCCATGATTCCGCTCATCCTGATGACGTCCCTTTTTGGGACGAAAATTAGCGGATTGTTCTTTGCCGTGGATGCTGCGGTGGGTGACGTGTCCAACCGCTTGCAGGAGAATGTGGTGGGTGTGCAAGTAGTCCGTGCATTTGCGCGTGAGAATTATGAAATTAATCGCTTCACGGAGGCCAATAAAGTCGTATTCAAATCCTGGGTACACGTCATCGACGAGTGGTCCAAGATCATGCCAACCACCAATTGGCTTACGACCATCAGCATTATCTTAATTCTGTGGTTTGGTGGTCAGATGGTTATGGATGGGACTCTCACCATCGGCGCTATTGTGGCGTTCAATGCTTACATCCTCATGATGGCCGAGCCTGCCCAGCAACTGACAGGACTCGTCAACGCAGGTGGCGAAGCGGCTGCGGGTGCTCAACGCGTCTTTGAGGTGTTGGATACCAGGCCGGCTATTGAGTCGGCTGCCAATGCTATACAAGTTGCGCAACTGCGCGGAGAAGTCGAGTTCCAGGATGTTGGACTGAAATATGCGGATGAGGTCACGGCCTCCCTAAACGGGATCAGTGTGCGGGTCGAACCGAATCAAATCGTCGCCCTCATCGGGCCGACGGGTTCCGGGAAAACCTCTTTCGTGAATCTTATCCCGCGTTTTTATGATGTCACCGGTGGCTGTGTACTCGTCGATGGCGTCGATGTCCGTGAGATGGACCTGGTCGCGTTGCGACGTCAAATTGGGATCGTTTTGCAGACTTCGCTTTTGTTTTCCGATTCGATTAAGGCAAATATCGCCTATGGCCGTCCCGATGCGACGATGGGCGAAGTCATCGCGGCCGCCAGGGCTGCACAGGCGCATGAATTCATTGAAGGCTTCACGAATGGATATGACACCATCGTTGGCGAACGGGGTGTGACGCTTTCCGGCGGACAGCGCCAGCGGGTGGCGATTGCACGCGCGCTGCTGATGAACCCACGTATCCTGATCTTGGATGACTCCACTTCCTCTGTAGACACGCAAACCGAAAAATTGATTCAGGCAGCCCTGGATACCTTGATGGAAGGTCGCACGACATTTGTGATAGCACATCGTCTTTCAACGGTGCGGCGCGCCGACATGATTCTGGTCATGGACAAAGGCCGTATCGCGGAGCGCGGCAAACACACCGAGTTGCTGGCGCGTGGTGGGTTGTACAAAGAGATTCACGACTTACAACTTGTCGACCATGCTAAATTCGCAGAGGCGATGGACGAAATTCAAATTGGAGAATCCAAACCTGATGAAGGTTCGCATGTAATTGCGTGATAGCGCGCTGACGGAACGAGCCGCTAGGCGAGTGAAGACGAAGCGTGAATAACTATTAAACACTCACTAACCTGGAATCTGCGCTTCGTCTGTGGGCAGAAGCCCGCTGCCCTCCGCGCAGCGCGACAAATAAATTACAATGACAACCAAAATCATCCCGCCCACATTTATCACCCAGTCGGAAGAGCAATTAGACAAAGGCTACGACCCCAAAGTGGCGCGTGGCCTCCTGGAATTTGTGAAGCCCTATACGTGGCGCATGTTCTTCGCGTTGATTCTCATGATCATCGTGACAACTGCGGCGGTGTCTGGCCCGTACTTCGTCAAACTCGCAATCGACGAAGGCATTGGCAAAAATGATGTCCATGCACTGAAAAATATCGTGCTGATCTATCTGGCAGTTTCAATCGTGCAACTGGTGACAAACTTCTATCGAGTCCGTATCATGTCACGGGTCGGCCAGCATGTGCTGTACGATGTGCGCATGGCGATGTTCGAACATCTACAAAGACTTTCGTTAAGTTTTTATAACCGCTATAGCGTGGGACGTGTGATCACCCGGGTCATCAACGATGTGGGCACACTAAGAGAGTTCATCACCTGGGCCGTGCTGGCGATTGTCCGTAATCTGTTGGGCATCGTCGGTACATTGGTTGCGATGCTTACTCTCAATGTGCGCCTCTCGCTGCTAACGTTTGCCGTGCTGCCCCTCATGATGTGGGCTACGATTGCGTTCCGCAAAGCGGCACGGCAGAATTATCGGAAGGTGCGCGCCGCCGTTTCGTGGACGAATTCCGTGCTGGCGGAGAACGTCAATGGCGTGCGCGTGGTGCAGGCTTTTTCTCGACAGGAGAAGAATTATTCGAATTTCAGTGAGTACGTCAATCGCTACTTTCTTGAAACGAGTCTGGATGCCGCGCGAGTCGCATCGTACTTCACACCGGTGGTGGATGTGCTGGGCGCTGTAGCGACCGCGCTCGTGGTTTACGTGGGTGGACGGGCGGTGCTCGGTGAAAATATTACTGCGGGGGTGTTGATCGCTTTCATACTCTACATTGACCGTTTCTTCGAGCCCATTCGCGACCTGAGCCGTCGCTTCGATACGCTTCAATCTACCATGGCAGGTGGTGAGCGGATTTTGGAACTGCTCCACACGTCGGTCGAGGTTCAGGATGCGGCCGATGCTCAGGAAATGGGAGGCATTACCGGCGACGTCCGATTCGAGAATATCTCCTTTCATTATTCGGATGATCCAACGCTGGTACTGGACGGCATCGATTTGGGCGTTTCCGCGGGTCAGACGGTGGCCCTGGTGGGGGAGACGGGCGCTGGTAAGACGACCATCGTCAAATTGCTGACACGCTTCCATGACCCAACTTCGGGTTGCGTGCGCGTGGACGGTGTGGACCTGCGAACGGTTACTCAGCAATCGTTGCGACGGCAAATGGGCATGGTGTTGCAGGACCCGTTCCTGTTCAATGGGACCGTGAAGGAAAATATCTTGTTTGGACGATTGGATGCGCGCGACGAAGAGGTGATTGCAGCGGCGCAGGCGGTAGGCGCGCATGCCTTTATTACGGGCCTAAAACATGGCTACGCTACTTCCGTGGAGGAAGGTGGCGCTACATTGAGTGTAGGTCAGCGACAGTTGATCTCGTTTGCGCGTGCTCTACTCGCCAACCCGCGTATTTTGATCCTGGATGAAGCGACCTCTTCCGTGGATACGCAGACCGAGCAGATCATCCAACGCGCGCTCGTGACTCTCCTGAAGGGACGCACGTCTTTTGTGATCGCGCATCGCCTTTCGACCATCACGAATGCCGACAAGATTGTGGTCATCCACGATGGGAAGATCATCGAGCAGGGAACCCATACCGAGCTACTGGCGAATCAGGGGATGTATTATGAGCTGTTTCGAACCGGGTTTCAGGAGTAACTAACTCTTAACATTTTCACTCTTGTAAATGGATAAAGCCAGGGTTGGCGAGTATACTTGTTAAGATGGACACCTGGTATAAAGAGGCCTCTGTTAAAACAGCGGGTAATCTCAAGACAACCGCCCAGTCGCAACTTCTGCGCGACCTCTCGCGATTGTCGCTGCCGGAAATTGAAGCCATCACGAACCTGGTCTCACAAATTATTCCCGCTGGCAATGTGCCGGGAGCCATCCTCAGCGGGTTGGCGCGTTTGCCTGGGCTCCGTCCACCACCCAAAACGATCCGTCGTGATATTGATCTGCTGTTTCGTGGCGTGGAGCAAGTCCTTGACAAAGCCGTATATGCAGCATTCTTTGCAGGGCCAGCGGCCATCATATGGGGTTACCAGAACCTACTCAAGTTGGCGGGTAAAGATCCATCTGATTCATTTCCGGAAGGCACCTGGCAATTTTACGTAGATTATGCTTTGCGCGAGGATACGGCCCGGCATGCGAATGAAACGCACGGTTTCGATTCCATACTCGCGCAAAATCACATCCAATTGTCTGAGGTTGACCGCGTCGCCGCCTGGGTCATGGCGTCGATACATTGCCTGCATCAGTTTAAAGACTTGTTGGCGAACGAGTGGCGTGAGCGCGTTCGAACAGCTCTGCTACGTGAGGCCACTGCGCGCCTGCCTGATGCCCCGCGCTACGCCAGGCTTTATCGCGAATGGGAGGCGCTGCGCCCCTATGGTCGCGGCCAGGACGCCCGCCCCGACCAGGACTACCCAGCCTACCGTCGGGCCCACTTTGAAAAGTTCCTTCTTGCTGTGTTACGTGAATTGCCGGAAGACGTGCGCCGGCGCTGGCAAGCCGATGTGGGAGTCGCCGAGATGGAGGAACTCCCGACTTACCAAAGGCAGATGTCCATATTGGCGTTTCTTGACCCGGGTGCATACGGTGAGGCGCGCGTACCGATTCACAATGAACAGGTTCATGTAGGGGTTATCGTCGGGGGTCGCTATTATCTAATCCCAATTCTGGCAGCAGGCACGAAGCAGCCTATGGATGTGGCCACAATCCGCGCGCAGGTAGCGAGGCTGCTGGCGGCTCCTTCAGAGGTAGCCCCGGTTCAACTTGCCCAGCTAGCCCGTGTGAAGCGCACCGCCTTACCTGGTTTGCGTGCAAAGTTGTCTCCCGCTATCCAGGCAGAACTAAACGCCTTGCGTTGTACTCCAATCCTCCTGAACTTTGATCTGCGCCCACGCGCCTTACCGCTTTCTGAGTTGCGTCAGGCCGAGCGCGGTGTTGGTGATCATGCATTGACCATTTTCACGACGGGCGAGACTTTTGTCTTTGACCAGTCACATATTTTTTTCGACGGGGCTTGGGGCGCAGCCCTGGCGGAGATCCTGACCAGTGAAGCCTTGTCCTGGGGCGTTTATTTGAACTCGTTGCCGCCTGTGGAACCCGCTTCACATCAGCTCTATGAGGCACCGGTATTTCATTTTCAATCATCAGAGCTTAACTTGATTTCGCAAGCTCCTCATGTGACAGCGGAGGTGGGCGCTGAGTCGGATGAAGTCAACCTGAGATCCATCCTGAATCTCCGTAAATTCTTCAAGCAACGCAGCGATCAAATACAGCTGACGGTAAACGATCTGCTAGTTCTATACCGTGCCATTCATGCTGTCACGTACCAGCCTGCTGCCCCTCTCGTGGCTGAGTTAAAAAAACTCTCCGAGACTGGTGCAACCCAATCCGCTGCCCAGGCTGCACTGCAAGAAATCGAGAATTCACGACGCGCCAACCCGGCCATTCTGATTCCTATCGATGCCAGCCAGCACTCACCGCGCGAGCGTCTTTATCCGATGAGCTTTGAAGTTCCGCTTCGTGACCTGGACTTCCTTGTGCTGCACAGCCAGACACTCCACGCGTTGCAAGCTTATGAGAGCGGGAGTGGCGACCGTACAAAACTCTACACAGAATTTGACCGGCTTCAGCGAACCTATTTGGCGGCCCTGGCGGGTTTCGGCACGGTCTTAAGCAAGGCAAAGGAAATTGCAATATTGGGGGAGAGCACGAGTGTGGGCAGTATCAAACTGCTGGCGTATATGCCAGCGCCCCTGCAACGATTGCTGGATGAGATTCCGGGGCGGTTCGATGTACTGAACGACATTATCAAAGGGCGTGAAGTATTTTCCAATGTTGGGGCGGTCGCCAAATCAAGCACGCTCACGCGTTTTATCACGGCCAAGGATGATAACGATAAGAAGACTCTGGCCTGGGGCGTCATCACCGATGCTCAGGGCGTGATGCGTGTGACGCTGCGTGACTTTCGTCCGCATGTGGCACTGCTGGAGGCTGCGGCACAAAGGGAGCTGGCGCGCCGCCTTGCCGAGGATTATCTGGCAGGGTATGTGCGCGGCTTGAACCAATATATTATAGATTTGCAGCGAATGACGATTTCCCGGCGTGAGACCCGCTTTGTTGGGAATGAGAAGCACGTATGACCGATGACCCTTTGATTGGCTTTCAGCTAGCCAACTTCCGGTTGGAGCGTGTTCTCGGTCGTGGCGGCATGGCGCAAGTCTATTATGGCTGGGATGTGAAATTAGAACGTCCGGTGGCGGTCAAGGTAATTGACTCTCGATTCCGCGATAATCCAGCGTACGCTAAACGCTTTGTGCGCGAGGCACAGGCTGTTGCATCATGGCGGCACGAGCACATCGCGCAGGTCCACTACGCAGATGAGCAGGGCGGCCTGTATTATTTTGCCATGGAATACATTGACGGCCTGGACCTTGGTCGCGTCTTGACAAGCTACGCATCCAAAGGTGAGCTCATACCACAAGCAGATGTATTGAGAATTGGGCGCGCAGTTGCCCGCGCCCTCGACTATGCTCATGCGAAGAATGTTGTCCACCGCGATGTAAAGCCGTCCAATGTGATTATTGCTCGTGATGAGCGCGTGGTGTTGACAGATTTCGGACTGGCGCTGGATGTTCAACAAGGGTCCGTTGGCGAAGTCTTCGGCTCGGCGCACTATATCGCTCCGGAGCAGGCTCGGCGTTCGTCAGAGGCGACCGCACAATCTGATCTATATTCGCTTGGCATCATGTTATATGAAATGTTGACGGGTATCGTGCCATTTGATGACCCTTCCCCAACGGCTGTGGCACTTCAGCACATTACCCAACCGCCCCCTCCTCCGCGCTCCCTCAACCCGGATCTCAACCTTGAGGTCGAAGCCACCTTGCTGAAGGCATTGAGCAAATCTCCAAAGGAGCGCTACCAGAGCGGCGCTGACCTGATGACTGATTTGGAACAAGCATTCGAAAAGGGTACTACAAAGACTCAGGCTGCACCATTACCTCCGCCGCCCGCGGGCATGCAACTCCCTGT
>Ga0114129_10016158_pt1 | contig 10621 bp, 10 predicted proteins | sample RhiMetdeltSRZDD1_FD_80071 | JGI IMG/M metagenome (GOLD analysis project Ga0114129, IMG submission 80071) | Populus rhizosphere microbial communities from Tennessee, USA - Rhizosphere MetaG P. deltoides SRZDD1 (version 2) (version 2) | ecosystem: Host-associated > Plants > Roots > Rhizosphere >... | reverse complement strand
GTTGTCACCTTTCGGCATGCAACTAAATCTTCAAACGCCGCCTCAACTGCAATTCCAACCGGTTCATTTCTCCATCATCAGTTTCATGATCGTATCCAGACAGGTGCAGAAGCCCGTGAAGAATCAATTGCGCGATCTCGCGTTCTAGAGTTAGACCGCTGCGCTTCGCCTGGACCTTTGCAGTTTCTATAGAAATGGCGACATCACCGAGGTCCCGTCCTTCTTCTCCGCCAGGAAAGGAAAGAACGTCGGTCGCCTTATCCATCGCACGAAATGTTCGATTGAGCTCGCGAATTTTGCGGTCCGAAACAAACGCGATCGTTGCTGATGAGTCTGTGCGGCCGAGTAGTTTAAGAATCGACATTGTAAGTGCAACCCAATCGCGTGCGGGAACTTTAGACGTCCGTTGGCGATTGACAACTTCGACCATCAGATGTGGCTGCGCTTGCCGTGCTCTTCGTAGGCCTTAATGATCATTTGAACGAGCTTATGACGAACGACATCCTTTTCCGTGAAATAGATAAACTCGATTCCTTCGAGACTTGAGAGGATGCGTTCAGCTTCGATCAACCCGCTACGCTTTCCTTGTGGCAAGTCGACTTGCGTAACGTCGCCGGTGATAACCGCCTTCGAACCAAATCCGATTCGCGTGAGGAACATCTTCATTTGTTCGCTGGTAGTGTTCTGCGCTTCATCAAGGATGATGAAGGCGTCAGAAAGAGTTCGTCCGCGCATGAATGCCAAAGGCGCAACCTCGATAACGCGCTTCTCCAAAAGCCGTGTGACCCGTTCATAATCAATCAGGTCAAATAGCGCGTCGTAGAGTGGCCGGAGGTACGGATCGACTTTGTCCTGGAGGTCTCCTGGTAAGAACCCAAGTTTTTCTCCAGCCTCCACGGCAGGCCGGGCCAGCACGATGCGATTCACCTGTTTCTGCATCAGGGCCTGAACAGCCATCGCCACTGCGAGGTACGTCTTGCCTGTGCCGGCAACACCGATGCCGAAAACAACGTCCTTGTCCTGTATTGCTTGGATGTACTTCCGTTGAGTCGCTGATTTCGGCGCGACCTGTTTCTTACCGGCAGGACTAAATCGAGCCTTAGTGAAGTAATCACGCAGACTGAAGGCGCGGTCTTCTGCAATCTGGGCGAACGCTTCGCGCAGCTCTTTGTCGGTGAAGTGGCGACCTTCTTTGAACAGGTCGGAAAAATCTTCGAGGATCCGTTCGGCAGTCTCTACATCACCGGGATCGCCGTCGATGGAAACGTCCTGACCGCGTGCGTTGATACGCACGTCGAGCAGCGACTCGAGGTACTTGATGTTCTGGTCGTGAACACCGAAGAGGGTTTCGAGACCACGGGGCGGAAGCTCAATCTTCTTCAATTGCTGTTAACTCTCTCTTTCACACCACTGAACAAGCAGGGAATGGTTCGGTGGGATTGGGTGAGCACCGGGATGGTCGACATAAATTGCGAGTTCGACGCTACTACAGGGAATTGAATAGTGTCAAATAGTTAGTTGCGCGGCTGTCTGCTGGGCGCGTGCGGAGAGCGGGAATATGTAACCCGCCTAAGGATTTTTTCCGGAATAGTGCCGATCAGGTTGACTACACCTGGAGAACGGGAGCGAAGCGACCGATTTCAACTCGCGTTTTGATTGTCTGGTTAGTTGAAATCGGTCGCTTCGCTCCCGTTCTCCAGGTGAGTCTCATCACCATGAGTGATCGAGAGAAACTGGCTTCATTTCCTGAACAAGAACCTTCGGGTGACACGCCGGCGCGCTCGTTTTCGTGACTCTAAGTTCGCTGAGATTCTTTCTCACAGCCGATTCACTTTGCTGGTACCGCCCTCGCCTTGACACGCCAAAGGTGGCCCCCTATACTCCCTCGCTTGCGCCTGAGGGCCGATCAGTGGCTGTGGGGGCGCGCAAAGTTTTGGGAGAGAGTTAATGCCGAGTCATAAATCAGCAGAGAAGCGGATGCGCCAGAGTGAAAAGAGGCGCGTCATAAACCGCGGAAACCGCACGAAAGTACGCACCTACATCAAAAAACTTAGGGCGACGCTCGATGCGGGCAAGCCGGAAGAAGTTAACCGGATTTTACCGGAAACGATATCAGTTATTGATAAAGCGATTCAGAAGGGCGTTCTTCACGCAAACGCAGCTGCCAGATACAAGTCACGTTTGACAGTGCGCGCGAATCAGGCAGGCAAATAGTTAATACCGCGCAAGCAGGAACCAATCGAGGCGGGTCGAGTTTTCGACCCGCCTCATTTATTTTGGAGAACACAATGGCGTACGAAACTGATGACGACGTTGAAGCCGTCGTCTTTAACTTCGAGACGTGCGGAACCAATAAAGAAGATTTTCATCACAGTCACCACCTGGTTGTTGCAACTTGGTATCTACAGGATTCGACTATTGAAGAGGCGACTGAAAAGATGCGTAACTCTCTTTTCCGATTCATTGATCATCACGGCGTAAACAAGCAGAAATACCACGAAACTCTTACGGTGTTCTGGATGGAGATGGTAGCGCTTGAATTGAGGAAGTTATCTGAGTGTGCAAGGTTGGTTGATAAATGTAATTCGATAGTCTCGAGGTTAAATAATGCGAAGCTGCCGTTGAAATTCTATTCTGAGGGGCTGTTGTGGTCAGATGAGGCGCGCCAAGTTTTCATGACTCCGGATCTAAAACGGTGGAATTAGGATTCCTGTGAGCTTGAATCTTGGGCAAGTAACGACAAGCTGAAGCGTATCGGACATCTATTTTGCTAGTTCACACACGAGCAGTTCCATCTGCAAGCGAGGAGTTGCCTGGGATGTCTTTATCGCCAAATCGACATTTGCAATCAGTTGAATCCCCTGAGCCAACTTTTCTGCATCGGTGCGCCGTAATGTGTGAAGGTAGGAGTCTCGTCTGAACGGCGGCATTGAAATATATCTAAAAACCTCTGCCTCGCCCTTTTGCATGAACAGTTGTTTGGCGAGGGCCAGCTTCCGGTAATTGGAACCGATTAACCCTAACAACATCAGGGGTTCAACTTCGTCTTCGAGCAAACGGTGAAGACTCTCGAGTGCCTTCTGTCGGTTACCAGCCAGCATGTGATCCGTGAGTTCCCAATTCGCGAGCTCACGAGACCGTCCAATTAGTTCTTCAACCAGACCGAGTGTGATGTGGCCGGTACCCGCCGCGGCTGATGCGAGCTTGTCAATTTCCATGAATAGTGTTTGGACGTCGGTGCCGACAAGTCGCACGATCTCATTGATTACACGATCATCAGCTCTTGTCTTTAATTCGTTTAGACGAGTTTTGACCCACGACTTCGCCTCTGAGTCCTTCAGTGGCGCAAACTCTACGACCGTGCACTTTTCCAAAAGAGATTTTGTAGCTTTCTTTCGTTTGTCGAGTTCATCGGCAATGAATATCACCACGGTCGAGGGTGCGGGATTTCCCAAATAGGCAATCAGAATCTCTTCCTGAGCTTCTCGCAATCGGCCGAAATCCCGAATCTTCACGACCCGCCGATCAGACATCATCGGCAGCTGTTCTGCGGCCGCAACTGCCGCCTGTGGATCGTCGCTCAGTAGGCTGAAGCTGGTTTCGTTGAACTCGCGGAGCAGAGTGCCCGTGAGGGCCGCCTCCGTTATCGCGCGCGAAGCAGAGTCGCGTAGATAACGTTCGGTTCCAAGCAGCAAATAAAGAGGCTGGATTTTTCCGTCGCGCAGTGATCGATCGAGCTCAGATCTTGTGAGGGGTTTCATCACTTCCCGATTTCGATTGCGTTGATAAGAGTTGACACAATGCTTTCCGCAAAGCTACGCGACATGCGCAAGACCGCGGGGTCTTCTTCATTGAAGAAGCTCCGAGGATCGCTACCAAACTCGTATTCACCGCGAAACACGAAGTTCTGATTATCGTAGAGCACGCGGTTTTCTGTTTGATCCCTGACAGTAACAGCTGCTGCGATTGTAACTTCGAAGATGCGAGCTCGGCCTTTATCATCAAGCAGCACACCCGCAAAGTTGAAGCTTTTGATCACGCCTTCGATAACAGCGTCTGCTCCTTCGCGCTGTCCCTGTACACGTATCCCGCGGCCTCGATGCACCAGTTCGCGCATTACCGCATCCGTGAAACGCGACTCGATCTTGTATCGAAGCGCATTACTTTCAGTTTGAAATGCCGGAACGGCAACAGTACGAATGCGCGCCGGCAGTTGGTTCTTCGTTACGGGCTTGTAACATTCGGTGAATCCGCACATGAAAGAGAAGGCGAGTGCGAAACCGAGGATGCGGAAAAGTTTGGTCATAAAAGAATCCACAGATTACACAGATTACACAGATTCGATCAAACAGAAAACGGGACAGCCAAACGATTCAACGTTACTGAGCAGGCCTAATCTGTGCAATCTGTGTAATCTGTGGATATTCTTATTTTGCGGCGGAACTTATGGCCTGGATTGTCTTGATTGCGTCAACAGTCGCCTTCACATCGTGAACACGTACGATGTGTGCGCCGTGAAGAACAGCTGCGACTACTGACGCAATCGTTCCGTGTAGTCTTTCATCGGCGCTCGCCGGTTTGCCTTCAGCATCAGCCAGAATGCGGCCGAGGAAAGACTTTCTCGACGTTCCCACAAGCACAGGAAGGTCTGGAAACGCCGCGCTCAGTTGATCGAGCTTCGCGATCAACTCCAAATTTTGTTCTTGACTCTTACCGAAACCAATTCCCGGATCGATTACGATCGACTCACGCTTTACCCCGCGACGTTCTGCCATCTTGATGCTCGCGCGGAGACTGTTCGTCACTTCAGACATGATATCGACTACAGGTGGAAGGCGGTGCAGGGTCGCAGGAGTGCCCCGCGAGTGCATTAGAACCAGCCCGGCGCCATTCGCCGCAACCGCATCAGCGACGTGGAAGTCAAAACGCAATGCAGAGATGTCGTTAACAACGGACGCGCCTACGTCGAGTGCCGCGCGAGCAACTTCTGACTTTGTAGTATCGATCGAGATTGGTGCCGTGGTGTGTTTGGCAAGTTCCGTGATAACCGGAACAACACGTTGAATCTCTTCGTCAGGTGAAATGGGATCACCGCCCGGCCGAGTCGACTCACCTCCGATATCTATGATGTCTGCGCCCTCGGCAATCATTTGTTGAGCATGGGCGATGGCGGAGACGGGAGATAGAAACTGGTTGCCGTCGCTGAAGCTATCGGGTGTCACGTTCAGAACGCCCATCACCAGCGTCCGCGCGCCAATCGGTAGTGTCCCACCTTTGATGTGCCATAGATTCGCCATGCGAGGATAATAACGGGTAGGAACTATTCAGTTCTAGCTCGGCCGCTTTGGAGATCCAATTTTCCTGATCTTGAATGGTGGGTCCTAAGCTTAAATATGGTTTGAACTAGCTGCTGGTCTTGAATGACAAGAGAGAGGATCAGTATTCATTCACTTAAGGTCGGCTAAACAAAAAGGGAGTGGTTTTAAACCACTCCCTCTTACCCACTTGGCTCCGCTTTGCCGCTTACGCCGGTGCAGGATTACCACCTGTGATTGGTGGCAGGATTGGCTTCAGTGGCTTAGTTGAAGGTTCCTTCAGCTGTGGCCGATCCTGATCACTATCGCCAGATTCAGTCACCGCAGGCTGATCATCGAGCGGAAGCCCGGCGACAATCCTACGTATCTCAACACCATCGAGCGACTCACGCTCAAGCAAGCATTCAGCTAACCGAACCATGATATCTCGGTTCTCTTCGATGATCGTCTTTGCGCGTTGATATTGCGCAGTAACGATCTTCTTCACCTGATCGTCAATCTTAATGGCTGTATCTTCGGAGAAGTCACGATGCTGAGCAATTTCGCGCCCAAGGAAGATTTGCTCTTCCTTTTTACCGAACGTCAGCGGGCCCATGTCCGACATGCCGTACTCACAAACCATCGCTCGCGCCAACTCAGTGGCTCGCTCGATATCGTTCGAAGCGCCTGTCGTGATGCTGCCGAGGAATGTCTCTTCGGCAATTCTTCCGCCCATTAAAATCGCGATCTGGCCCAGCAGGTATTCCTGGCTATAGTTATGTCGATCGCCTTCGGGGAGTTGCTGCGTGACACCAAGCGCCATTCCGCGTGGAATAATCGTCACCTTGTGCACTGGATCGGCGTTCGGCACTTTTAACCCAACGAGTGTGTGTCCCGCTTCGTGATATGCGGTAACGCGTTTCTCCTCGTTGGAGATGACCATGCTCTTCCGTTCGGCGCCCATCAAGACTTTATCTTTCGCCAATTCGAAATCGCCCATCGCCACGAGTTTCTTATTGTAGCGAGCGGCGTTTAGTGCTGCCTCGTTCACCAGGTTCGCCAGGTCGGCACCTGTGAAGCCTGGCGTCCCACGGGCAATCACCGAGATGTCGACATCCTCGCCAAGCGGGATCTTTCGAGTGTGAACTTTCAAGATACCTTCGCGACCGCGTACGTCAGGCCGCGATACCACGACGCGCCGATCAAAACGGCCAGGTCGGAGCAAGGCCGGATCGAGAACGTCCGGACGGTTAGTGGAGGCGATCAGAATCACGCCATCATTCGACTCAAAGCCGTCCATCTCAACCAGCAACTGGTTCAACGTCTGTTCGCGTTCGTCGTGTCCACCGCCGAGGCCAGCGCCGCGATGACGACCGACCGCATCGATCTCGTCGATAAAGATGATGCACGGAGCATTCTTCTTACCTTGTTCGAAGAGATCACGAACACGAGAAGCGCCAACACCCACGAACATTTCAACGAAATCAGATCCCGAGATGGAGAAGAATGGAACGTTCGCTTCTCCTGCGATAGCCCGGGCGAGCAGCGTCTTGCCGGTTCCCGGCGGACCCATCATCAGTACGCCCTTCGGGATTCTGCCGCCAAGCTTTTGAAACTTCTGCGGTTCTTTCAGGAACTCAATAATCTCCTGAAGTTCTTCCTTGGCTTCCTCAACTCCAGCGACGTCTTTGAAAGTCACACGCTTCTGTTGATTATTAAGTAGCTTCGCTCGTGACTTACCGAACGAAAGCGCCTTGTTCCCGCCTGACTGCATCTGCCGGAGCATGAAAATCCAGATTGCAATAATGAAAAGAAGTGGCGCCCACGTAATCAACATGGGCCAGATATAGCTGCTGCTAGATTCTTCTTCGACCTTTGCCACACGAGCCCGGCCGTTCACCACTTCGCGAGCGGACTTCAATAAATCGTTCTTCGCCGGATCGTTGGACAACGCAACTCGGTATTCTTTGTTGTGATTGTCGATGGCGACGGTTTCCGTTTGTTTGACCGTGATCTGTTTGAGTTCTCCACTCTGGATCATCTGGTCAATTCGCGTTAAATCCACGTTTTCGACATTGTTGCCACGCGGATTAACGAGCTTATAAAGCAAAAGCGCTCCGGCGATAATCAAGAGCCAGAACACTATCTGTCTTGCTGTAGAACTCAAATTCATTAACGCCTCCGACGCCCGATAATACCTTATAACGGCGTCTTTTGTCCCTTTCGAGCCTGCGCCGGCTAATATCGCCGCGTCGCACGCTAACCAACTAACTCCGAACTATCAAAACCACGAAACTCTTTGATGCATATGCGGTAAAGTTTAGTTTATCGCCGCCCAACCCCCGAGAAATTTAGAAACCGGCAGCCGCTGCCGTCGGACACTTGACTATAGGGTTTGACCGCCCCTTTTTCAATCGTTTTTCAAAGAATGCCGCTGCTTACGCTGTTTCGCCTTCTTTTGTTCAAATTCCAGCCTGCCGCGCCGACGGGTTACCGTCCCTCCGCTCGGCAGTTCAACTACTCGCCCTCCGGCGGCTCCTTCAAGTAGTTTTTCAACTGCTATCAAATGCACCATCTCCAGCCGTTGAGCGTCTCCGCGCGCGTCTTTTATCCACTGACGAAGCGCTCTCCGCCTGACAGCGGCCGGAGCTTCGGAAAGTACTTGTACGTTTAGAGGTGGCACTTTGGATTTAACAATTTCACCATTGTCCGAAGCCGTGGCCTTGGCCAACAGTTCAGCGGCGTTGTTGTAAAGCACAGTGCTATCTTCGCGCAACAAAGTCGCCGTACGCGAAATTGCTTCCACAACTTTTCGATTGAACGACTCCATCAACGGCAGTAGCTGCTTCCGGACTTTTACCCTGGCAAACGCTTCATCAGCATTCATATCATCAACCAGGAACTGCTGTTGCCGCGACCTACAATAGCTTTCGGTATCCGCTCGGCGGGCCCACATCAGTGGACGCGCGAGTCGCACAGTTCCATCCTTCGACAAAGGACGAATTCTTTCGATTCCGCTCAGTCCAAGGCTTGCACTGCCTCGCATCAGCCTTAGCAAGACTGTTTCGGCTTGGTCGTCCATGGTATGCGCCGTCACCACGAACTCAGCTTTTTTCCGGCGTGCCGTTCGCTCAAGGAATTCGTAGCGCAGTTTCCGGGCGACTTGTTCGAGATTTTCGCCAGTCTCTGCAGCAACTTTGCCGACGTTTTTCCGCGAGACTACAGCCACAGAATCAAATTGCTTGGCGAGTTCTGAAACCCAGTTTGCATCGGCCGCGCTTGTCGGCCTCAGCCGGTGGTCGAGATGAGCTACATACATTTGCGCTGAAATCTTCCGCGCGTGCTTGAGCTCATTGAGTCCCAGAAACAAGGCGGTGGAGTCTGCCCCTCCCGAGACGGCAATGACGACTGGTTCGTTTCCAGTGGGCAGCCGAAGGTCCCGCCATTCCGCCAGTAGAAGTCTGGCAAATGCGCTGATTTTTTGGCGACGAACGGGTTGAGGTTGTCGTTTGAGCCCCATGAAAGAATTGTTAGACGGCTAATGTTATTAAGGCAACACAATTTATTGAAACAAATGCGCCGTTTATTCTTTAAATAGATTATCTACTTAGTTTGCGTAAAAGTCTCCGAGCAAATGGGGGGGCGGGTATGCGCGTGGAAAAACAAATAGGCTTGAATGAATGGTTGTTGGGCTCCACTATCCTATGTCAATCGTGCGGTTGTCTATGGCTCGTTCCGGCGGCTCAGGCCGGCGACAGCTACATTTGCCGCCAATGCGGAAGCGAGGTCAGCGCCAAATCGAGCGCGAGCGCAACTGATCGTCCAGTGAAAACTGGCAAGACGAACCACTAGACCTCTCGATCACGATCTCTTCAAACTGAGTATCCTGTGCCACAAATGTCTGCTGCGTGGTGTTCTTCCCACAGAACGCTTACTCTGACGCGGTAACACTACCGGTGTCGTAAAAATCCTGAAATCTGGCCTGTTCTAGGAGGTCCCATGCCCATTACTCATCGTCTCTTTCGCGTGGTCCACTGCGATAATCGGCTGAAACTTTTGGCGGTCGTGGCAGCTCTAAGCGTGTTCTGGGCATGCTATGCCGGTTCCAAAGTCGGCTATTCGAATCCGCAGGAACAACCTACGGTCAATCAATGGCTGATCGAAGTCAAAGCCGCGGAAGTTCAGATCCAACTAACGACTCGGTCGAATCAAGACCGAGATGGAAACTTTAGCCACTACAGCAACACTGGATTCAAGCTGCCGTTCGAACAGTTGATAGGCTTGACCCGCGATCAAGCGATGTCGTCAGGCAGTCACGTACAGTTTCAATTAAAACGTGACGCGGGAACGTTCAATTTCGAGGGCTGGTTCAAAGACGGTAATGGTTCCGGGCATTTCACATTTTCTCCGAACGCGTCGTTCGCGGCTGAGTTAAGCCGACAAGGATTCGGGAAACCCACTGACCAACAGTTGTTTTCTCTTGCGATGCATGATGTTGGTTTCCCCTTAATCAACGAGTTGCGTGCTCAAGGGTATGAACAGTTTTCACTCGAGGACCTTGTCAAAATGGGAAATCACGGTGTGCGACTGGATTACGTTCAGGGATTGAAGGCGCTCGGCTATTCGCTGAAATCAACCGAACTGCTGTTGCGGATGAAAGACCATGGCGTGACTCTTCAATTCATTAGCGATCTGGCGGCTGCAGGCTTCACGGGGTTAGCACCTGACGAGCTCGTGCGCACAAAGGATCATGGAGTAAATGCTTATTACATCAATGAGTTTCTTTCAGCCGGCTACGATCGGATGACACTCGATCAGTGGATCACGCTAAAGGACCACGGTGTGAACAGTAAGTTCGTCGAGGACCTTAAGACATTGGGATACGCGCGTTTGCCCTTAGATGACTTACGACAAATGAGGGATCACGGTGTTACCACGTCGTTTATCCAGGAGCTAAAAGAACTTGGCTACGACCGCTTACCGGTCGAACAGCTGATCCGGTTGAAGGACCATGGTGTAACAGCGAACTACATCAAGAAAATGAAAGAGCGCGGTTTCAACGTGAGTCTTGATGAATACATCCAGCTGCGAGACCGCGGGACCAGAGAAGAGTAGGAGACTGCGGGCGTTGATCTTCGGCGACACTCAAAGTACTGAACGGGATCGAAGCGACCGATTCAGTTGGGTGGTCCCATTCGGTTAGTTGAAATCGGTCGCTTCACTCCCGTTCAGTACTTGAGTCTATCATCTAGAGCTCGTTTCGCCGGACCTGTTTCATACTGTGTCAAATTGACTATTCCCGCATCCAGGTTTAGTTTGCCTATAGG
>Ga0114129_10016157_pt1 | contig 10621 bp, 9 predicted proteins | sample RhiMetdeltSRZDD1_FD_80071 | JGI IMG/M metagenome (GOLD analysis project Ga0114129, IMG submission 80071) | Populus rhizosphere microbial communities from Tennessee, USA - Rhizosphere MetaG P. deltoides SRZDD1 (version 2) (version 2) | ecosystem: Host-associated > Plants > Roots > Rhizosphere >... | reverse complement strand
CGCGGCCGGCGCCCAGCGCCGCGCGGACGGCGAGCTCGCGTTCGCGCGCCGAGGCCCGCGCGAGCAGCAGGTTCCCGACGTTGGCGCAGGCCATGAGCAGCACGAGGACGACCGCGCCGAACAGCATCCACACCGTCGCGCGGACGCGGCCGACCATCTGGTCGAGCAATGGCACCGCCGCCATCCCGAACCCGGCGTCCGCCGGATAGATGTCCGGGAACGCGGCACGAAGCCGCGCCGACACCACGGCCATCTCGGCCCGCGCTCCTTCCAGGGTCGTGCCCTGTGCGAGGCGACCGATGACGCGCAGGCCGCGCTGGTTGCGCGTTTGCCCCGTGAGCGCGTCGGGAGGAAACGGCAGCGGGCGCCAGGCGTCGAAGCTCTCCGGCAGCTCGAGGTCGTCCGCCAGGACGCCGACGACGCGGAAAGGCCGGCCGGTGATCTCGACGGTGCGCCCGAGGACGGCCGGATCGCCACCGAACCGGCGCTGCCAAAGGGCGCGCCCCAGGACCACCACGTCGCCGTGGCCGGGCTCCTCCTCCTCGCGCGTGAACCAGCGCCCCAGCGCCGGCTGCACGCCCAGCACGGGCAGGAGCGAGCTGGTCGCGCGGCCGAGCAGGATGTGCGCGGGGACGTCGTCCGTGGCGAGGCTGCCGCTGCCGAATGCCCAGGCGGCGACGCCGCTCATCGTCGAGAGATGTTCGTGATCGGCGCGATACTCGGCGCGCGACACCGTGCCGAAGCCGAACTGCCGCCACGACCCGTAGAACCGGACCAACTGCCCTGGGTCGCGGTACGGCAGCGGGCGCAGCAACAACCCGCGCACGACGCTGAACACGCTGGTGGTCGCGCCGATGGCGAGCGCGAGCGTGACGATGACGACGCTTGCGAAACCGGGGCTGCGCCACAGCAGCCGGAGCGCGGCGCGCACGTCCTGGCGGAAGCCGTCCATGAAGGCGGTCGCAGCGAGATCCGTGCCATCTCGCCGCGACGGGAGCATCGCGCCGGCCGCCCGGAAATGGGATCTTCCATCCCTGTTCCGGACGATGTCGTCCCCCGACGCGGGTCGTACCCGGCGTGCTAGTGTTTCCACATGGGGGCGGACGCCAGCCTGGCGGAGCTGCGCGAGCTGAGCGAGCGCGCGCTGTCCGAGGGCCTGCGCGACGCGCAGCGGGACCGCTGGCGCGAGCTGGTCGCGGAGCTGCTCGGCCGCACGCCGGACTCGCGTCGCAAGCACATCCGCGCAGCCGCGACGCTGGACGTGCACGTGCTCGAGCCGGACGATCTGATGGGCCTGTTGACCAGCACCATCGGCGCCGGGGGCCTCTCGATGACGATGCCCGCTGGCCCTCCGGTCGGCACCCCGATGGCGCTGTCCATCAAGGTCCCGCAGCGGAAGGTGCCGCTCTTCGTCAAGGCGCAAGTCGCGTGGGTTCGCGAAGGCGAGATCGGCGTGGTCTTCACCGACATCGTCCAGAGCGACCGCGAGCTGCTGGAGGCGCTGGCGGTGCGCGCCCTGGTCGCGCCAGGCGGGATGATGCCGCCGTGACGTTGCTGCACGACGACGTCTTCCGGCGGCTGTGCCGCGCGCGCGACCTCGTCCACGAGCGGTCGGCCGAGCAGCTCTCGCTGCCGGCGCTCGCGCGCGCCGGCTATGTGCAGGCGCTAGCGCGCTCCCCAGCGGAGCTTCTGGCGCAGGATCGCGAACGGGTTCAGGTCGGGGTTCTTCAGCAGGACGGTACGGTGCGGTGCGGTGCGGACGCGGACCTCGTCGCCGACCTCGAGGTGCCGGCCGTGCGAACCGTCGAGGCTGACGAACATCTCGCCTCGCGAGACGAGGCGGACGCGGATCGGTGAATCCGGAGGCAGCACCAGCGGGCGCTGCGTCAGCGTGTGGGGACAGATGGGCGTGAGCAGGATCGCGTCCAGCGTCGGGTACACGATGGGGCCGCCTGCGCTCAGCGAGTACGCCGTAGAGCCCGTCGGCGTCGCGATGATCAGCCCGTCCGCCTCGTAAGTGGCGATTTCGCTGGAGTCGACCGAGACCTCGAGCCGGGCCAGGCGGCTCAGGGCATCGCGCGAGACGACCACGTCGTTGAGGACCGACCCGGAGAGCAGCACCTGCGCGTCCCGGCGCACCTCGGCGGAGAGCATCAGGCGGCGGGAGACGTGGAGCTTGCCGGCGAGCGCGGCGTCCAGCGCCTCCCAGACGCGATCGCGCGGGAACTCGGTGAGGAAGCCGAGGGTGCCCAGGTTCACTCCCAGGATCGGCACCTCGCGTCCGGCGCACAGGCCCGCGGCGTGGATCAGCGTGCCGTCCCCGCCGAGCACGACCAGCAGATCGGCCTTGGACGCGATGTCGCAACCCGGCGCGCTGGAGACGCCGGGGACGCCCGCCTCCGCCTCGACCAGCGCCTGAAGGCCCCGCGCGGTGAGCTTCTCGACGAGCTCGCGCGCCAGATGGGAGGCGGGTTCGCTGTGCAGCCGCGGCACGATGCCGACGATTCGCATCGGCGAGGACTGTATCCCGACCGCGCCGTCGCTGCGACCGGCCGCCAGTCGCCGCCGGCGGTATGCGCCGGCGCTGCTGCTTTCGAAGCGCGGACGTTACAATGTCCCGAATGCCTCCCACGTACATGCCTCGGGGCCGCTCGGCCCGCGGTCAGGCGGGCGACCTGTTCCGCTCGGCGGCGTCGCGCGATCCGCGCGTGGTGCCGCTCGCCGAGCGGATGCGCCCGCGGGCGCTCGACGAGGTGGTCGGGCAGAAGCACATCCTCGGTCCGAACACGCTCCTGCGCGAGGCGATCGAGACCGACCAGGTGCCGTCGCTCATCCTCTGGGGTCCGCCGGGCACCGGGAAGACCACCCTGGCGCGCGTCATCGCCTCGGTGACGCGGTCCGACCTGGTCGCGCTGAGCGCGGTGCAGAGCGGAATCAAGGACATCCGCGACACGGTCGAGCGCGCGGAGCTCCTGCTCGGCGAGCAGCACCGCAAGACCATCCTGTTCATCGACGAGATCCACCGCTTCAACAAGGCGCAGCAGGACGCGCTCCTGCCGCACGTCGAGAACGGCACCGTCACGCTCATCGGCGCGACCACCGAGAACCCGAGCTTCGAGGTCATCTCGGCGCTCTTGTCGCGGTGCCGCGTCTTCGCGCTGCGGCCGCTGGAGGAGCACGACCTGCGCGAGTTGCTCCTGCGGGCGCTGCGCGACGAGGAGCGCGGGCTCGGCCGCAGCGCTCTGCGCCCGTCGGAGGCGTTCCTCGACCACGTGGTGCGCCATTCGAGCGGGGACGCGCGCCGGGCGCTGAGCGCGCTGGAAGTGGCCGCGGCGCGGGCCCAGGCGGAGAAGCGGACCGAGCTGACCGAGAAGGACGCCGAGGAGGCGCTGCAGCAGAAGACGCTGCTCTACGACAAAGCGGGGGACGCGCATTACGACACGATCAGCGCGTTCATCAAGTCGCTGCGCGGATCCGATCCGGACGCCGCGGTCTACTACCTCGTGCGCATGCTCGAGAGCGGAGAGGAGCCGCGCTTCCTGCTCCGCCGCATGGTCATCTTCGCCAGCGAGGACGTGGGCAACGCGGAGCCGCGCGCGTTGCAGGTCGCGGTCGATGCGCTGCGCGCGTTCGAGCTGGTCGGGCTGCCCGAAGGCGTCCTTCCCATGACGCAGGCGGCGGCGTTCCTGGCCAGCTGCCCGAAGAGCAACTCGGTCCTGACGGCGTACGCGAAGGCGCGCTCCGCCGTGCTCGAGCGCGGCCCGCTGCCGGTTCCGCTCAAGCTGCGCAACGCCCCCACGCCGCTGATGAAGGCGATGGGCTATTCGGGCGGGTACCGCTACCCGCACAACTTCGACGGACACTATGTCCCGGAGGAGTATCTGCCCGACGAGCTGCAGGGCAGCCGGTTCTACGAGCCGAGCGACTCGGGCGAGGAGGCGCGGATCAAGGAACGCCTCGAGGCGCTGCGCAAGGACCGGGAGCGCTGAGGCCCGGTCTCGCCGATCGGTCGTGATTTCAGCATGTTGCACCGCGCGCTTCCGCGAAGCCGGGGCGCTCCGGTACAACGCGCCGGCCCTGATGCTCGACCTGTCCCGGCTCAATCCCCAGCAGCGCAAAGCCGTCCTCGAGACCGAAGGTCCGGTGCTGGTCCTCGCGGGCGCCGGCTCCGGCAAGACGCGGGTGATCGCGCACCGGGTGGTGCACCTGCTCGAGCGCGGCGTCCCCGCCCGCGCCATCCTGGCGGTGACGTTCACCAACAAGGCCGCCGCGGAGATGCGCGAGCGGATCGCGCAGCTCTCGGGAAATCGGGAGCGCTCCCGCGGGCTCACCGTCGCCACGTTCCACGCCTTCGGCGTGCGCGTCCTGCGCGAGCAGCGCGCGCGCCTGGGGCTGCCGGAGCGGTTCGCGATCTTCGACGCCGCGGACCAGGAGTCGCTCGTCAAGCGGCTGCTGCGCGAGGTGAAGCTGGACGACCGCCGATTCGATCCCGGCCGCGTGCTCGCGATCCTCTCGCGCCTGCGCACCTCGGGCGAGGCCGGGCATCCGGACGACGAGTACGAGCGCATCGCCGCCGAGCTGCTCCCACGATACGAGCTCGGCCTGCGCACCATGGGCGCGGTGGACTTCGACGACCTGCTGCTCTTGCCGCTGCGGCTCTTCGAGGAGCGCGAGGTGCTCGAGCAGTACCAGCAGCGCTACCGGTATCTGCTCGTCGACGAGTACCAGGACACGAACGCCGCGCAGCTCCGGTTGCTCGCCGCGCTCGCGGGACTCCGACGGAACCTGTGCGTGGTCGGTGACGACGACCAGAGCATCTACGCCTGGCGCGGCGCCCAGGTGCGGAACATCCTCGGGTTCGACGCGAGCTTCCCCGGAGCGGCCGAGATCTTCCTCGAGCAGAACTACCGCTCGACCGGCGCCATCCTCGACGCGGCGAACGCCGTCATCGGCAAGAATCCCGGTCGCAAGCCGAAGCGGCTGTGGACCGACCGCGGACGCGGCACGAACGTCCGCGTGGTCTGCGCGGCGGACGACGACGCCGAGGCGCGCTTCGTCGCGGACGAGATCCTGCGCGTCGCGTACGAGGACAAGGTGCCGCTCCGGGAGATCGCGGTGCTGTACCGGACCAATGCGCAGGCGCGGCCGCTGGAAGAGGCGCTGCGGCTCGCCGGGGTCCGCTACCGCGTGGTGGGCGGGACGTCGCTGTTCGATCGGAAGGAAGTGCGGGACCTGGTCGCCTACCTCCGCGCGGCGCTGAACCCGCGCGACGACGTGTCGCTGCTCCGCATCGTCAACGTCCCCGCGCGCGGCATCGGGGACCAGACGGTCGCCCGGGCGCAGGAGCTGGCGCGGGCGCGTCAAACCCCGGTTTGGGAAGTGCTCTGCGCGGCGCCGCCCGAGCTGGGGCACGCCGCGGAACGCGTAGCACATTTCGTCGCGCTGATGAAACGGTACGGCGACCGGCTGGCCGGCCCCGGATTTTCGGGAGCGGCGCGGGACCTGTGCGAGGAAGTGGGCCTCTTCGACGAGGCGAGGCGGGGCGCGCAGAGCGCGGCGGCGCAGTCGCGCCGGGTCGAGGCGGTGGAGGCGCTGCTGCGCCAGATGGCCGAGCTGGAACGGCCGCCGACCGCGAGCCCGGAGGCCGCAGCACCCGCCGACGCCGGCGACGACCACGATGATGATCCGCTTCGCGCCGGCCTGCCCGGGTTCCTCGCCCGGCTTGCGCTGGATTCGAAGGACGCCGACGGAGACCCTGGGGACTCGGTCACCCTGATCACGCTGCACGGCGCCAAGGGCCTGGAATGGCGGTGTGTTTTCCTCTGCGGGCTGGAGGAGGGGCTGCTGCCGCACTCGGGGCGCGGCTTCGACGACGCGTCCGCACAGCCGTCCGCGGACGGGGTCGCAAACCTGGAGGAAGAGAGGCGGCTTGCCTACGTGGGCATGACCCGCGCACGGGAACGCCTCACCCTGACGCGCGCCTCGCACCGGCTGCGGCGCGGGAAGCTCGTCCCGCGGACGCCCAGCCGCTTCCTCGACGACCTGCCCGCCGAGCTGGTCGACCGCGTCGACCTGGGGGCGCCGCCCCCCGCCGCCGGCGAGGCGCAGGTGCGCAAGGCGCGCAGCTTCTTCGCCGACATGGACGCCCTCTTGTCGGGGAAGAATCCCGAGAGCGTCGAACGTTGACACGGTGCTCCGGATCCAGTAGAGAACGCCGCCTTTTGGAGAGAAAGCGCCGCATGAAGACCGTGATGGGCAGCAAGGAGACCGTCCAGCGCAACTGGGTGGTCATCGACGTGAAGGACAAGGTGCTGGGGCGCGCGGCGACGACCATCGCCAGCGCGCTGCGCGGCAAGCACAAGCCTACCTTCACGCCCCACGCGGACTGCGGCGATTTCGTGGTGGTGGTGAACGCCGAGAAGGTCCGGCTCACCGGCAAGAAGTGGCAGGACAAGAAGTACATCCACCACACGCAGTTTCCCGGCGGGTTCCGCGAGTACACCGCGGAGCAGGCCGTTGCGCGCCACCCCACCCGCCTCGTCGAGGACGCGGTGCGCCGCATGCTGCCGCGCACCAACCTCGGCCGCGCGCTGATGAAGAAGCTGAAGATCTACGCCGGCGACAAGCACCCGCACGCCGCCCAGAAGCCGACTCCGATGGAGGCGGCGAACGCGTGAGCCCGGCGTTCCGCGCCGGCGCTTCGATTCCGCAAAGGATTCAGTAGATGGCCACGAAGGAGCTGCTCGTCACTGCCACCGGGCGCCGCAAGGAGTCGATCGCGCGCGTCCGCCTGAAGCCCGGCTCGGGCGAGTTCGTCGTCAACGACCGCACGCTGGACGACTACTTCGGCCGCGAGACGAGCAAGATGATCCTCAAGCAGCCGCTCGAGGTGGTGGAGCAACTCGGCAAGGTGGACATCGCGGTGAACGTGTGCGGCGGCGGCCTCTCCGGCCAGGCGGGCGCCATTCGCCACGGCATCAGCCGCGCGCTGACCAAGCTGAACCCCGACTTCCGCCCCGCGCTGAAAAAGGCGGGTTTCCTCACCCGCGACGCCCGGGTCGTCGAGCGCAAGAAATACGGCCGCCCCGGCGCGCGCAAGCGCTTTCAGTTCAGCAAGCGCTAGCCGACGCTGCGCCGCGCGCGCGCAACGACGTCCTTTCGCAAACGCGGGTCGCGGCGCATTCCGCCAGCGATTGGCACTCGTCAGACCACGGCGCCGGCACCGTCACGTCCATCAACGGCGCGAACCCCGGCCGCACTCCGAGCTGCCAGCGCAGCCGATCCTCTCCGACCCGGTCTATGCGCACCCATCCCATGTGGACGCCGTGCAAGTGGTGCGCGACGCACAGGCTGACCAGGTTCTTCGGGTCGTCGCTGCCCCCCGCGGAGCGTCGCTTGATGTGGTGCGCCTGCACCGCGGCCTTGCTGCACCCGGGCACCTGACAGAAGCCGCGATCCCGTTTCAGCACCCGTTTCTGCAGAGTCATCCGCCGCCTGCGGTGCGCCTTCCAGACCTGCGCGGCGTAGGCGCCGATCATCCCGATGCATTCTCCAGGCGTCAGCCGCCGCCGCGCAGCCTTCTGGACGGCGCAGAACGCCGCCGCGAGCAGCGCAACCTCGGCCACCGGGACCCAGAGGCGGATTTTCCCCCGCGCGCACATCTGCGCGTCCTCGTTCTCCTCCAACAGCCGCTTCAATTCGACGCAGGTCGTACGCTCCGCCACCGCGATCCACGCGTCGACCGACCCGCGATCGGCGTGCCGCGCGATGAGCCTCGCCTGCTCATAGGAGACGCGCTGCGTCCGGAGCGCTTCCCTGAGCGACGGCAAGTGCTGGAGCCTACGCTCCAGCGCAATGCGCTGCTGGACGGCCCTGACCTGCATCCCGAGGCGCTCGCTGCAGTAGTGCGCAAACGTGGCGAAATCCAGCTGGTGCCAGCCGCCTGAAGCATGGAACAGGAAGGCGAGCCGTCCGAACAGCTCGTCCCAACCGCGCCGCATCTGCATCAGCTCGCCGACTCTCTCGTCGGCGCGCCGCAGATCGGCATCTGGATCCGCGCTCGGTCCCGGCGCGGCGATCGGCGCGGGCTCGCCGAGCGCGGCCCATCTGGCGTTCTCCTTTTCCAGGAACTCGAGCAACGCCTCGTCGGCGCCGTCGGCGCCGGCGGAGTCCGGCTCGTCCATCACCGAATCGACGTCTGGCGCTTCGTAGGCACCCAGGACTTCGTGGCACATGGCTCGGAACCGTTGCCACTTCGAGGCGGTCGCGCCCACCTCGTCCCCTGCGAGCTCCATCGCCTCGTCGAGCGCCGGCCGCAATTGGGGCGGCACGTGCGCGCACAGCACGTCCCACCGCTCGTCGCCCTCCGCACTGGCCTCCTCCAGGCCGCCGCCTTTCACCGCTCGGTGAAGCGCGCGCACGGTCTGTTCGCGCGCCCGCGTCACCCACGTTGCCTCATCCTCCCCGCGCGCGGCTCGCATCACCGTCTCGGCCTTCCTCACGCTCACTTCCCCGTTCCATACCGCCTCCCGCAGGACCGGCCGCGTCCGCAGCTCCCGCGAGAACCGCAGCCACTTCTGCGTCGTACTGGCGGGAACTCCGTGGCGTTCACGCGCGTAGTCGCCCGTGCTGGAGAAGCCGAGCCGCAGCGGGTCGCCTCGGTCGATGATCTCGACCTCGTTTCCGAGAGCAATGTCGAGCGCGCCCTCCCCTCGTCCGACCCGGACCAGAACGGACTCGACGGCGCGGACGAACTCATGGCAGACCGCCTCGTCGCGCTCGCGCGGAGGCCGCGACGGCAACAGGGCGGTCACGTCCGCGAGCGCCTCGAGGTAGGCCTCCGACGGGAAAACGACCGGTGACGCCCTTTCGCTCACATCACGATGGTAGCAATCCCCTCCGACATCGTTGCCGCGCGAGCGACGCGCGCCGGGACGGTGTCGCGTCCAGGGCCCGCGGCATGCCCGGCCGGCCGGGGGCCGATCGCGACGGCCACCCCATCGGAGCGCTCCGGAGGTAACCTCCGCCGCCCGAGTCGGCGCGCTCCGTCGCGCCAGGAGGCACACCATGGCGAAGGCGATTCCGGAAGGCTTGCGCAGCGTGACGCCGGCCCTGACGGTGGACGGCTGCGCGGAAGCGATCGAGACCTGGAAGAAGGCGTTCGGCGCCGAGGAGGTGATGCGCGCGCCCGACCCGACGGGAAAGCGGATCTGGCACGCCTCGGTGCGCATCGGCGACTCGGTCATCTTCTGCAACGACTTCTTTCCGGAGATGAACGCAAACGCTCCGCGCCAGGCGCGGGTGTGGATCTACCTCGACGGCGTCGACCGCGCGTTCGAGCGCGCCAAGAACGCCGGCCTCAAAGTCGTCATGCCTCCGGGCGACATGTTCTGGGGCGACCGCATCTCCGAGCTGCACGACCGCTGGGGCAACCAGTGGGTCCTCGCCCAGCACGTGAAGGACATGTCCCCCGCCGAGATGAAGAAGGCCCAGGACGAGTTCGTGGCGAAGGCTCGCAAGTAGCGCCCTGCGACTACCGACTAAGGCACCCTCCCCTTAGCTTCAAAATGCCTTCCGGGGAGGGGGCCCCGATGTCCAGCTGCGCTCGCCTGCTCGCTTGCCTGGCAGCTTTCTCCGCCGCGTGCGGCAACCAGCCAACGTCGGCCCCGGCGCCCGTCGATCGCAACGCCGACCCGGTGCCGTCACCCCAGCCGCCGTCGTCAGGGCCGCCGTCGGTGATCGAGCCACCGGCGGCAGAGCCGCCGGCCTCTTCCCAGAAATTCCGCTTGACGCTGGAATTCAACGCGGAGCGACCTGGGGCGTCGCTCGGAGGCTCCGGAACGGGGCCCTACTTCTATGTCGAGCCGGGAGGGCTGTTCTGCCCGTCGGACTGCACGCTGGAGTTTCCCGCAGGCTCGAAAGTCCGCGTCGTGTACGAGAACTACGTCCTGCGAGGCGTGCCCGACGAACGATTCGAGCGCTGGACCGGCGCGTGCGAGGGAACCGACCTGTCTTGCGCCGTGACGATGGACGCCGACAAGACCGTCGTCGCCGATCTCAGCTACCACCGGCACGTCCTGCTGGCGATATCGATTGTCGGTCCCGGAGACGGACAGCTCTCCGCCGACAGGGCCGACGACCCGCCGTACTACGGCTACGACCGCCTGCGCGTGGAAGGCCTCTGGGCCGACTTCGCGCTCGAGATCGGCGAGAGCGTCACGCTGTCACCGGCGCCGGATCCGGGTTCTCACCTGGGCGCCTGGATCGGTGCCTGCTCGCCTGCAGGAAGGGGCGCCTGCACCTTCAAGGCGACCGAAGGCATGCCCTCGTTGGTCACGACGTCCGCTCGGTTCGACCGTTGATCCGCTCTACCGAACGGAAGAGGTCGCGCCGACGGGCGACTAGCGGTTCAACCGGTGCGCAACCATCGCCGGCGATTCGGCAATGACGTGCGGTGGTCGGCTGTGCGCCCCCGGCCGACACCGCCTCCGCAATCGGTAGATCCCCCCGCGCCCGGAACTTTCGAGCCTTCACTTCGCGCTGCTAACGTCGGCGAAGCACCCCTTCGGAGGCGCGATGGAGCTCAACGAGATCTTGCAGGTGGCGCTGCGGGGCGGCGCCT
>Ga0114129_10016156_pt1 | contig 10621 bp, 9 predicted proteins | sample RhiMetdeltSRZDD1_FD_80071 | JGI IMG/M metagenome (GOLD analysis project Ga0114129, IMG submission 80071) | Populus rhizosphere microbial communities from Tennessee, USA - Rhizosphere MetaG P. deltoides SRZDD1 (version 2) (version 2) | ecosystem: Host-associated > Plants > Roots > Rhizosphere >... | reverse complement strand
GACTACGACAATGACGGCCTCCTCGACATCATCGTCGTCAACGGCCACGTGTATCCGCAGCTCGAGAAGGCGCGCCTCGGCGCGTCGGCTGGATACCGCCAGCGCAAGCTGCTCTATCACAATCGCGGCGACGGCACGTTCGACGAAGTGGCGAATCAATTCGGCCGCGTGATGACCGACGAGCGCGTCGGCCGCGGCCTCGCCGTCGGCGATCTCGACAACGACGGCCGTCTCGACATCGTCGTCAACAATCTCGACGGCAGTCCCGAGATCCTGCACAACGAGATCGCGACTCGCGGAAGCTGGCTGACAGTGAAGCTCGCCGGATCGGGTGGAAACACAGACGCGATCGGCGCCACCGTCACCGCACGCGCCGGATCGTTCATGCAGACGCAGGTCGTGCAGAGCGGCGCCAGCTACATCTCCCAGAACGACATGCGGCTGCATTTCGGTCTCGGACGCGCAACCGAAGTCGACACGCTCGAGGTCCGATGGCCCAACGGAACCGTCACCACTCGTCAGAAGGTGAAGGCGAACCAAATCATTCGAATCGAGCAGCCTCGGTGAACCAGCAAGTCTGAAGTCTGAAGTCTGAAGTCTGAAAAGCTTGAAGCCTCGAAGCGTCCGACTTTTCAGACTTCAGACTTCAGACTTCAGACTTCGAACGCGCTCGCGCAGCCGCGTCCGCCCTTCGCGTGTGGCGACGAGGAGCGCGCCCCACAACGCGGCTTCCTTGTCCAGCGCCGAGACGACGATCGGGCTTGGCGTCGGGACGATGCGCGCGACGATGCGGCGGACATCGTCCGCAATCTCCGGCGCCTGCGAGAACAACGTCCCCCCGAGCACGATCAGCGACGGATCGAGGATGACGCTCAGGTTCGCAGCCGCCATGCCAATCAACGTCGCGGTGTCGTCCACGATCCGCCGCGCCGACTCGTCGCCGGCGGCTGCGGCGTCCACCAGCGGACGGATGCCGCCCTCGTCGTTCTCATGGCCGGCCTGCGCCCATCGCGCCACGACGGCTTTCGCGCCGGCAAGGGTTTCGAGACAACCGCGAGCGCCGTAGTCCACGCCGACGAACTGCGGACCCATGCACATCAACGCGATCTCGCCGGCCAGGAAGTGCCGGCCGTGATGCACTTCGCCGTTGATCAGGATGCCGGCGCCGATGCCGTTGCCGACGCTGATGAAGGCGCAGCTGTCGTGACCGCGCGCCGCGCCCCGCCAGTGCTCGCCGAGGACCGCGAGGTTCACGTCGTTCTCGACGGCGACCGGCGCGCCGATGGCGCGCCGGAGAACGTGCGCCATCGGGACGTCGGACCATCCCGTCAAATTCGGCGCGAGCGCGACGACCACGCCCAGCGCGCGATCGACGACGCCGGGCGCGCCGGCGGTGACGGCGACCAGTCGCGACGCCGCGACCCGTGCGTGGCGCATCAGATCTTTGAGCTCGGCGCCGACACGCGAGAGCGTGTCCGCCGGCTCGCGCGATGCCGGTGTGTCGACGACGCGCTCGGCGACGCGCTCGCCTCGCAAGTCGGCGATCGCCACGCGCGTCTTCGTCACGCCGACGTCGATGCCGGCCACGTACGCGTGACGCGCGTTGAACGCCATGCAGGACGGCCGGCGTCCGCCGCCCGACGGCCCAGCGCCCAGGTCAGCGACGATGCCGCTGCGAATCAGGTGCGAGCAGAGCGTGCCGACGGTCGGCGCCGAGAGACGCGTCGCTTCGATGACTTGGGTCCGCGTGAACGGCGACGCACGGTTCATCGCGAAGCGAAGGACGCGGTCCAGGTTGAGCGCGCGAAGGTGGGCCGCATGACGCGCGTCGAAGTCCGCGTCCGCCTGCCGCTTGCCCGACGGCCGCCGCTCCAGCGTCATACGTGCGGACAGTCTACGAACCGAGTGTGACGTTTAGCAACACCAGAGCGACTCCCTGACGAAAAGCCGCATGCCGCTTTCCTGAGCGTCAGATAGACAATCGAGCGCGACCGGTCGCTGTAGATGTCGTAGCTCGCGATCTCTTCGGCGGGGATGCGCGCGAGGAGGCCAGTCATGTCGAACTCGTCGCGGTAGATCAGGTCCCACGCCATGAAGGCTTCCAGGTACGCGCGATCGGGGCAGCACGGCGCGAAGTTGGGAATGAGCAGTCGTCCGCCCGGCCTGGTCAACTCGAACAGGCGCGCCGTGAGCGCCGACGCCACAGCATCATTGAGGTAGTCGTACAGCCCCGCGGCGTACACGAAGTCGAACTGATCCAGTTCGACTTTTCGCGCGAGGATGTGGCGAACCGAGGCGTGAACGGTCTCGACGCCGAGGCTCGCGTACTGCGTATCGACTTCGCGAAGGCTTTCGGCATCCGCGTCGAGCGCGACGAACCTGCCGATACGAGCCGACGCCAGCGCCGTCGAGAGCTCCACCTCTCGCACATGACCCGAGGCGACAGCGAGGATGTCCGGGCGCGACATGCCGGCGGCGGTCTCGTCGATCAGTTGCGCGATGTGTTCACGCCGGTTGCGCACGGCCGTGGCCGCCGGCCTGCTTTGGATGTACTGGTGAACCGCGCGGCCGGCGTCCGATGCCTGCCTCGAGGCCTCGTACGCGCTGTGAATGCCGTAGATGTAGTCCATCATGACGGCGTCGCCCGCGTACCCCCGCGGCTTCGCGAACGCACGGCTCGTCAGCGGATCCTGATAGAGCATATCCGTCAGCGGGTGCGTCGTCCGCAGGCTGCGCGTGCGTGCGCGCCACTCGTCGACGTTCATCGTGTTGCGAAGGCGTTCCAGACCGGCGAGCAGATGATCCAATCCATCGTGGACGAGTCCGAGCTCGACCAGGCCGCAAGCCTGGTCGAGAAGCGCGGTACTCGTTTCGGTTCGTACTGCCGCGATGATGTCGTTGGCGGTTGACAGCGCGCGCATGTGCGTCATTCCTCTCAGTTGCAGTGGTTAACGGGAATCGCTATGGCCGCGGGAGTCCGGGGATCGAGAGGCGCACCTTCATCAGCGTCGGCGTGTGCACGCCCGAAGGTGGCGGGAAGACCGGGAACGATCCGTTCGTGATGTACAGGTCGAGCGCTTCGCCGGCGCGTCTGCCGAACGTGACCGACGTCGGTCCATCGAGGCCGTCGGCCGCGGTCAACAACACCGTCGAAGTGCCGTCAGGTCTGATCTTCACGAGTGTGTTGAACGGGTCGGTGCCGCAGTACATGTTGCCGAGTACGTCGAACGCGAAATCGTCGCAGCCGGTGCCCGCATGGTGCATGCGAATCGCGCCGGCGCTGCCGTCGCTGTTCATCTTGATCGCGACGACGCGGAAGCCGCCCGAGACCGCGACGTACACCTCGTCGAGATAGAACTGGAGTCCGTTGGGTCCCGGGTAGAGCGGCGGCGCGTTCGGGTCTTTCTTCAGCAGCGGATGGTCGGCCCACACCGTGGCGGCCCCGCCGCTCGTCGGAATGCGCCAGACGAGTTGCAAGCCGCTGTCGGCGACGTAGAGAAACCGTCCGCGCAGCGCGATGCCGTTCGGAAGCGCCGTCGCGGGGAGTTGCGCGATCCGCGTCACGGTTCCATCGGGATCGATCCTGTAGACGGCGTGCTGATCCGCGCCGCAACCGGCGACGCCGATGAACAGCGCGCCCTGGTGGTCGACCGCCAGAGAGCCCATGATCGGTGGAAATGGTCCGCCGCAGTTGCTCAGCGGCGGCGCGCCGAGCGGCAGCCACGCATGCGTGCTCTGCGTGCCGTCGGGCGCGATCTTCCGGATCTCGCCCGTGAGATTCAGGCTGACGAAGCGATTCCCCGCGTAGTCGATGGCGACGCTCTCCGGCGTCTCGATCTGACCGGCGTTGAACGCGGCCACGATCTCCGGCGTCCCGACGATATCGGTGTTCTGCGCAGCGGATACACGAGAGACGAGCGCGGCTGCGAGCGCAGTCGTACACACCAGCATTCCGACGATCCTGCTCATTGTCGTTTTCCTCTTGTCGTTGGTTGTTGTTGATTACGCAGCGGTTTCGGCCGCTTCGTGCTTCGCGGCCGCGTGCTGCATCGTGTAGGCGAGCCAGCTGTAGGCCGCGCTCCACGCGTCGCGCACGTCCGGGGTGAACGCGTCGCCCAGTCCCTTCTCCAGCGTCCACAAAAGCGCGGCGCCGACGGTCGCGTAGTGTTCATCGCGGACGCCGTAGCCGACATGGCGGCGCCCCAGCGCTTCCACGGCGTCCTTGATCTGCGCGGGACGATCGAGACTCTTGACGACGATGGTGAGGGTCTGCGCGAGCAGGCGGGCCTGGTGATCGCGAGGTGTGCGGAACAGGCTGGCGAGCGTGGGGTCCAGCTCGAACAGGCGTCCGTAGAACAGGATCGCCGCGTCTTCGAGAATGGGTTGAACCAGCTGGAAACTATCCTGGACGAGCGAAATCTGCCGTGATGTCATGCGCCAATCTCCTTCGGGGACACGGGCGCAAAACGCGGTCGAAAACGATCACGGGCTCGACACGAAGGACACCAAGGACACAAGGGGAAAAACCAGTTGTTGCTCTGTGTCCTTTGTGTCCTTTGTGTCGGACCAGCGTAGCGGCGGCGCGCTCATCCAGGCACGGCGCCCTCCTTCATGGCCGTGCAGACCGCCGCGAGCGCGTGCGTCCACGCATCGCGCGCGCGGCGGTCGAAATCCGAGCCAAGCGCCTGCCCGATGGCCCATAACAGCGCAGCGGTCACGATCTCGTACTGCTCCGGGCGCACGCCGTATTCGGCGTGCTGGCGCCCGAGCCGGGCGAGCCGCGGCCGCGTCGATTCGAAGTGGTGCAGCGACTCGACGACCGCCGCGAGCGTGTCGATCAGCTTCCGCCCCTGCAGCGCGAGATCGTTGTGGAACAGACGGCGCGCCGAAGGATCGAGCTCGAAGAGCCGGCCGTAAAAGAGGAGCGACACCGGTTCCGCCTGCTCGCGCACCGAATCGAACGTCTGCCGAATCAGCCGGCACTCTTCGTCAGTCATCGCGTCCGCTGTTGCTGCACACGCGCCAGCATCTCTTCGACCTCGCGCATCTCACGCTGTTGCGGCGAGCCGAAGCCGGGATCGGACTGCTGCGCGCCATGCCATGCATCGAGACTCTTGCGGAGCCACGACAGCGCCTGCTCGCGATCGTCCGCTTCGCGCAGCGGGCTTCGAGCGAGCGCGGCGTACGTCAACCCCATGGCCGCAAGCCCTCGCGGCACCGCCGCCGGCGTCGGTCCGGCATCTGCGGGCGGATGCTGCGCCGCGTGCAGCGTACGCCGTGCGAAATCCAACGCTTCGCTGCGACGGCCGCGGGCGACGGCATTCAACGCCAGTCGCCGGTTCGACTGAATGACCGTGGTGTACAGCGAGACGTGCCCCGACTCGACGTTCGATTCCGCGATGGCGACCGATGCGGCGTACGCGCGACGCGCGGCCTCGAGGTCCGCACCGGCGGTGAACGAATCGCCCAGGCGTTGGTTGACGAACGCGAGGTAAATCTGAAGCGACACGTTGCCAGGGCTGATCGTCGCCGCCTGTTGCAGCACGCGCAGCGATTGCTGCTGGACGGCGAGCTTCGCGGGAAGGTCGCGATCATCCATCACCGTCTCGACGCGATTGAGCACGATGCCGTAATCGGCGGCCGCGCGTTGATCGGCCGGGTCGTCTTCATACAACGTCCGCCCGATCTCCGCCGCCTGACGATACGCGTGAAGCGCGCCTGCGCGATCGCCGAGGTTCTGCAGGCCCGAATTGCCGAGCACGTCGCCGATGTGTCCGTAGGCCAGCATGAGGTCGCGGCGCCACGACACGTTTCGTGGATTCGAGGCGACGAGCGCCGCCATCGTCGCCGTCCCTTGGCGGAAATGCGCGAGCGCCTCCTGCAGTTTGCCGAGGCCGCTCTCGGCCATGCCGACAGCCGCATACGCGTTGGACAGCGAGTGGTCGACGTGTGCGTCCGATTGCCGAACGGCGGCGACTTCACGATAGAGGCGCAGACACTCCTCCGCATCCACGAGCGACGCGGCGTAGTCGTTCAGGTTTCGCTTCGCCTGGCTCGACTCGAGGTACAGATCGCCCAACGCCGTTTTCAACTCCGGGCTCCCAGAAGACGCGAATGCGGCGCCGGTGCGAAGGCCGGTACGGAAGGTGTCGACGGCTTCGCGGAGATTCTTGGTATAGGCCTGGATCGAACCAATCCGGCTGTACACGATGAGGCGCTCGGTCTGCGCGTCGGCGTCGCCCGGCGCGCGCCGGATGGCATCGTCGAGCAGCGACAACGCGCGCCGATAGCGCGTGAGCGCGCCCGCGGGATCTCCCAGGTTCGCCGCCTGCACGTCGCCCTGCACGTCTCCAAGGCGACGGTAGGCTTTCGCCAGCTGCTTCTCCGCGGCCGAATCGCCCTTGACTGAATTGACGGAGGAATCGAGATACTCGAGGCCGGTCTGGACGATCGCCTGTCGCGCCTGCGTCGCGCCCGGCAGATCGCGCACCGCGTCGTGCACGTCGAACACGAGCTTGTCGGCCATCGTTCTGATTTGTTCGAGACGAGATCCGGCGATTCGCGCTTCGTGGATGGAAACGGTGAGACCGCCGATCAACATCAGGAACAGCGCGGCGAGCGCGGCCACTTCTCCGCGATTGCGCCGCACGAACTTGACCGCGCGGTAGCGCATGGTCTGCGGGCGCGCGCGCACCGGCTCGTGATTCAAGTACCGCCGCAGGTCGTCGGCCAGCTGCGCGGCCGATTCATAGCGCCGCGGCGGCTCGGGCTCGAGCGCGTGCATCACGATGTTGTCCAGATCGCCCGCGAGCTGCCGCGCGGCGATCTTGTGGTTCGCCGCGTCGCTGGGACGCGCGATCGCCTGTTGCCTGACGACCTGCTCGATCGCCAGCGGCGCGAGCTTCTCGAAGCGGCGCGGACCTTTCCCCGTCAGCAGCTCGTACAACACCGCGCCGAGCGAGTAGACGTCGGACAGCATGGTCGCCGGCTCGCCGCACAACTGTTCGGGGCTGGCGTAGTTCGGCGTCATCGGCGTGGCCGCCGTGTCGTCGCCAGACGACAGCTCGGTGTGAAGGAGCTTGCAGATGCCGAAGTCGAGGAGCTTGGGCGCGCCGTCGCGGTCGACGAGGATGTTGCCGGGCTTGAGGTCACGATGGATGACGAAGTTTCGGTGCGCGTAATCGACCGCGGCACACACGTCCAGAAACAATCGCAGTCGATCGTCGATGCTCAACCGGCGCCGCTCGGCGAAGTCGGTCAGCCGCTCGCCGTCGATGTATTCCATGACGATGTACGGCAGTCCGCTGTCGGTGGTGCCGCCGTCGAGCAGCCGGCTGATATTGGGATGCTGCAGCCGCGCGAGCGTCTGGCGCTCCCGGCGGAAGCGGGCGACGATGAACTCCGTGTCCATGCCCGGCCGAACGAGCTTCACCGCCACCTGCGCGTGATACTGATCGTCGTCGCGCTCGGCGAGGAAGACGGTGCCCATTCCGCCGCGCCCCAGCTCGCGAACGAGCCGATACGATCCAACGCGCGCCGGCTCGCCGCCGAGCACGCCGGACTCGACGAACGACGCGATCGCGCTCTTGATCCGATCTTGAACGAAGCCGCCGGCCGCCGCCGCGTGGCTGGCCAGCAGCGATTCGACTTCGCGCTGCACTTCTTCGTCGCCGCCGCTGGCCTGATCGATCAGGTGCGTGCGATCGCGAGTCGGAAACGCGAGCGCTCGCTCGAAGATGTCGCCGATCGCCTGCCAGCGTTCGGGATTCATGGCCGGCGCGACAGCTCGCGATGGATCCAGGCTTCAGCGAGCCGCTGCTCGCGTCCGATGGTGCCGGCCGAGACGTTCAGCGCGCGAGCGGTTTCGTCCACGCTCAAGCCGCCGAAATAACGCAGCTCGATGACCCGGCATTTCCGTTCGTCCACGGCCGCGAGGGCGCGGAGCGCGTCATCCAACGCGAGGATGTCGTCGCTTCTGACCGGCGCGAAGGCGACGGCGTCTTCGAGCGGCACGGGCGGGACGCCGCCGCCGCGCTTCTGACTGCGGTGGGCGCGCGCGTGATCCACGAGGATCTGCCGCATCAGGTGCGCCGCGACGCCGAAGAAGTGGGAGCGGCATTCCCAGTCGGGCATCTCCTGCGCGACGAGCCGCATGTACGCCTCGTGCACGAGCGAGGTCGGCTGCAGCGTGGCCGCGGCACGCTCGTCGCGCAGATAATGCGCGGCGAGGCGGCGAAGCTCGTCGTAGACGACGGGAATCAGCCGATCGATGGCGGCCGCGTCGCCGTTCTTCACGTCGACCAAGAGCCGCGTCACCTGCCCGCGAGCATCCATGTATGTGTCGGGGAACGGCGGATGATAGCACTGCTGATCACGTTCTGGAGGGCCGCGTGCATGCACACAGGATAGGCGGTCCGCTTACACTATCGTGATGGCGACGACGCTCCAAGAGGACCGCCTCTCCCGCGATATCGATGCCCTGACCGCTTCGACCCTCAAGCACCTGCGCGAGCGCTGGTGGAATGCCGAATTCACCGAGTTCCTCCGCGAGACGCTGCAGCCGCACGCCGGCGATCGTATTCTCGACGTCGGGTGTGGTGTCGGCACCGCAGAAGTGTCCCTGGGACAGATCGGCATCTCGCAACTGAAGCTGTTCGGCGTCGACCTGATCGCGTCGCGGGTGCGCCAGGCGTACGACGCGGCGCGCGTGCACAACATCCGCGCCGGCTTCGCGGCCGGCGACGCGCGCTGGCTGCCGTTCGCCGATCAGATGTTCGATTCGACGTACTGCGTCGCGGTGCTTCAGCACGTCCGCGATCTCTCGACCGCGGTGGCGGAGCTCGCGCGCGTCACGAAGCCGCGCGGACGCGTCCTCGTCGTCGAACCGGACAACGCGGCGCGATATTGGTACAGCTCGGTGAGCACCGGCGCCGACGCGTTCGAGCTCGCCGCGCGATTCTTCAGAGCGGCGGAGGTGCGCGACGGGACGGATCTCGCCGTCGGACCGCACGCGTCGGCGATCTGCACGGCGCACGGCATCGAACCGACGGCCATCCGCCTCTTCCCCGTCTCGCTCGCGCGCCTTGGATCGCCGGCGCCGGCCGTCTGGCAGGCGCGCCGCGAAATCGTGCACGGAACGATCGAGCGGCTGGACAACGAGTCGCTGCGAACGATGGGCGCCGACTACCTGCAAATGCTCGATCGCTACGAGCAAGAAGCCGCCGCCGCCGGCAAGACCTTCGTCGAGATTCAGAGCACGATGCTCTTCGCGACCGTCGGACGGAAGTCCGTAGCCTGACACTGCCTCAGCCGCGAAAACCGCTTCATCCCACGCACAACGCTCTTGACGGCGACTGGTTCGCTGCATAGCGTTTCGTAAGTTTTCCGTCAGGCCTCGGCGGTGTGAATTCGGACAGGAGCATACACGCCGTCCGCGCCGAGCGGCTTTCTCCACACGCTGACGGGCGACACGGGCGATTTCGTCCTACGCGCTCGCCTACTCGCGCAACGGCCTCTCCGATTTCCAGAACGAGATCGTCAACAACCCCGGCGTGTCGGTCAACGTCTTCCGCAACCAGACGCAGGGCAACCTCGGCCAGCTTCCGGTGCTGGGACCAGGCACCGGCACGTCGCCGCTGCCGATCTTCCTCGCGTACTTGAACGGCATGCCGGCGAGCCGCGCCGGCGACCCGACGCTCTACACGTCGGCGAATTTCCGCAGCGCCAATTTCCTGAGTCCGCTCGCGCGGTTCAATCCGAATCCGTTCGCCGCCGTCGACGCGCTCGACGTCGACGCGGCCTCGCGTGCGCGCGCGATTGCGGCCGGCCTGCCGCCGAACTTCATCGTGGCGAACCCAGATCTGCTCGGCGGCGCGCGCATCGTCGAGAACGAGACGCGCACGTTCTACAACTCGATGGCGCTCGAGTTCAGGCGGCGCCCCGCCAGCGGCCTCAGCTTCGCGTCGAGCTACGTGCTCGGCCACGCGACGAACTCACGTTTTCTCTCGCTGCGGCGCCAGAGCCCGATGGTGCGCAACGACGGCGCTGAAGGGGACGTGACGCACGCATTCAAGGCGAACGGGGTCTACGAGCTGCCGTTCGGCCGCGGCAGGCGGTTCGGCAGCAACGTCAACGGCGCGATCGATCGGATCATCAGCGGCTGGCAGATCGCCGGCAACGCGCGCGTGCAGAGCGGTCAGCTCGTCGATCTCGGCAACGTTCGCCTCGTCGGGATGCCGGCGGACGAGCTCTCGACGATGTACAAGATCCGCATCGACGCGACCGGGCGCGTGTGGATGCTGCCGCAGGCGATCATCGACGAGAGCGTGAAGGCGTTCAGCGTCGATCCGGTCTCGCCGACCGGCTACAGCAACCTCGGTCCGCCGAGCGGCAAGTACATCGCGCCCGCCGACGGCCTCGATTGCATCGAGACGATCCGCGGCTGGGGCGACTGCGGGCTGCGATCCGTGGTGTTCACGGGACCGATGTACAAGCAGTTCGACATCGGCATCGCGAACTGAGAACTCAGAACTCAGAACTTAGAACTTAGAACTTAGAACTGGAACTGCTGAACTGGGAACTGGGGAACTGGGGAACTGGGGAACTGGGGAACTGGGGAACT
>Ga0114129_10016155_pt1 | contig 10622 bp, 10 predicted proteins | sample RhiMetdeltSRZDD1_FD_80071 | JGI IMG/M metagenome (GOLD analysis project Ga0114129, IMG submission 80071) | Populus rhizosphere microbial communities from Tennessee, USA - Rhizosphere MetaG P. deltoides SRZDD1 (version 2) (version 2) | ecosystem: Host-associated > Plants > Roots > Rhizosphere >... | reverse complement strand
GAAGCAGGACGGGGCGGCAGTGGTTAAGTTTGCCGTGCGCAAAACGGAAGAGGGGGCACCGAGGATTTTTGAACGCAACAGCGTCAAGCCGGGTGGGATCGCCCTGTTCGTATCGCAACACGGGAAACGCCGCATCATCATGTCGGCAACGGAGAAGATCGGGATCCCGCCCGAGAAAGTGGTCGTCAACATCGAGCGGTTCGGCAACACGACGGCAGGTACGATTCCGCTCGCGCTCAACGACGCGGTCGAGCAGAAGCGCCTCAAGAGAGGCGATTTGCTTCTGCTGGCGTCAGTCGGCGCCGGCTTCACCGTCGGCACCGTGCTGATGCGATGGGGTCTCAAGGAGTAAGGGCATGCGGTCCTTCGGCCCGCATCAGCGGGGCGACCCGTTAGCGGATGCTGGCGATCGGCGCGAGCAGATCTTCGAGGAAGAACGCGGACAGCGCCGCCCGCCCGGTCAGGCCGGCTTTCGAGTAGATTGCCCGCGCCTGCGCGCGGATGGTGCGCTCCGTCGTCGCCCGGACCGCGGCAACTTCCTTCAGGCTGAGTCCCTTCAGCAGCAGCAGCGCGACTTCGCGCTCGGCCTCCGTGAGATTCCACCGCGAGAACTGGGCATCGATCGCTTCGCCGAGGCCGGCAAGCAGCGCGCGCGACTCGCTGCGCCATCGCTGGCCTTCGAGCCGGGCGACCTCGAGGTCCCGCAGCACCGACAGCTGCTCTTCCCGCTGGCGGTACTGCATGACGAACACGAGAACGATGCCGACGGCGACGAGCACGCCCGGGATGATCTCGGCGAGCTCGAACACCATCTGCATCGGCGTCATCGGCTCCTCGGCCACCTCGAGGCCGAACGACAGCGCGACGCCGGCGACGACCGCGATCGCGGCGCACACGCGCGTGCGGCGGCTGAGGAGCTCGTTCATTTCGAGACAGGAATAGTGAACACCATTCCGAGCTCCGGCGACCAGTCGGTCGCCTTCGACGTCACGCCGCGGCCGTTGTTCAGCCGGATGAACCCGTGCGGCAGGATATGCCACTGCGCCTCGGTGATGACCGACAGTTCGTCCTGCTCGCCTTCGAGGCCGACATACACCCGCCATTTCGGCGACAACCGCTTCAGGTATTCGATCGCATACTCTCCGACGTCCCACGGCGTGGACGAGGCACGCGCATAGTCGATCGCCGCGCGGGCGGTGACCGTTCCCCAGTTGAAGCCGCGCACGACAGCGGTCCCGAACTTCATCTCGACTCCCGGCGTGCCAATCAACGGCTTGTCCCCGGCGTGCGGGACGACGAATTCGGCGTAGCTGAACCACTCCGGCCGATTCGAGGTTTCCGTGCGCCACCGCCAACGTATCTGTCCCTCCACGTCACCGAGACCCCGCTCCCTGGTTTCGGACGGCAGCAACGACGTGTCGGCCGGCGACTTGCGGAGCGATGCGTTGATGAAGGCTGTCTCGAACTCGACGGCGAGATTGTCGCTCACGCCGTACGCGAGGAAGACGAGCGCTTCGTGCGCGCGATACCGGCCTCGGAAGTCCGCATCGCCGGCCGCGCCGAATTCCTCCGGCTTGTACTCGAAATCGTGGTCGCGGTAGTGTTCGTAAAAGGGATAGACGATCAGTTCGTGCTTTCGGACGTAGGTACCAAACATCGACGTTGAAACTCCGGGTCCGCGGTCCTGGAGATAGTCAACAGGCGCGGCTTGCGGATTTTGCTGGCCGGCGAATGCCGGCGTCACAGCCAGCAGCAGGAAGGTGTACAGCGCGACGATCTTCATGACGTCCACCATCAGGGTGACAGGCGCACAAGGCACGCGCCTGCAACCTACGACGCGGACACGGTTGCGTCTATTGTCGGAATGTCGTACGTCAGAAGTCGGTATTGGTTCGCGCGTCAGCGATCGAGCTTTGGATCGGTTACCTTGGAGGTTGGGAGTTGGCGATTGGGCGTTGTACGGCTGAGATCACTCACGCGCGGGCAGGAGCAGCGTCTCGCGACGCTGCGCCGCATCTCTGAACTGCTCGACTCCGCGTTCGTGATCCCCGGTACGAGCTACCGCATCGGCCTCGATCCGATCATCGGTCTCATCCCGATGGTCGGCGACCTGGCCTCTCCGATCTTCACCATCGGGCTGCTCTGGCAGGCCTACGACCTCGGCATTCCGAAGGTCGTGCAGCTGCGGATGATCTTCAACGCCGCGATTGACGCGCTCGTCGGCGCGATTCCCGTGGCCGGCGATCTCTTCGACTTCAGCTGGAAGTCGAACCAGTGGAACCTCGCGCTGCTCGAGCTGCACGCCTACGAAGAGCGGCACGCCGCCACGGGTGACTGGGTGTTCGTCCTCGCGATGATCGCGCTGCTGCTCGCGATTGCCGCCCTTCCCTTCATCCTCGCGGGCTGGGCCCTCTCGTGGCTCGGCGCGCACCTGTTCTGATGGCGAAGGCGGGCCGCGCCCGCAAGGGTAAGGCGGGTAAGGCGGGCAAGGCGGCGGGACGCGTGTTTCTCCTCTCGCCGGCCAATCTCGGCGGCATTCGTGCGCAGATGATGCTGTCGCCGCGCGCCCAGTTCGCCCTCGCACGCCAGTTGCAGAGCGACGCCGGCGCCTCGCTCGGCGAGATCTTCAGCTTCGTGAGCGGCCTGTATTTCCGGGGAAAGCTGGCGTACGCGAAGCGATTTGCGCGCCCTCCTGACCCGTCGGAACCGGTCGCCGCGGGCGGCGTGCTCGTGATCACGTCGAATGCGGGGCTGCGGTCGGTCGAGACGGTGATTACCGCCGAGTCGTTCCGCGCCTTTGCCGTGGGCGACATCGATCTGCGCAACGCCGCCTATCGCGTGCCGCTGGAGCAGTCGGCCAGGGCGCTGCGCGAAGCGATCGGCCCCGACTGCGAGGTGGTGCTCCTCGGCAGCGTCGCGTCGGGCAAGTACGTCGATCTGCTGTTACCGATATTCGGCGACCGCCTGATGTTCCCGCCCGATTTCGTCGGCCGCGGCGACATGAGCCGCGGAGGGCTGATGCTGCGCTGCGTGATGGCGGGGTTCGAGCTGCCGTATGTGCCCATCGCGGGAGCGGCCCGCCACGGCCAGCGGCCCCCGAAGCTCGAACCGCTGAAGCGGACGTAGCGCGAGTACGCCGGACGCGCGGACGTGGTTGAATTCCTTCGTGCCTCCAGTCCGGATTCCGCCGGAAGGTGACGCAACGGTCGTCGTCGGCCCCGCGAAGCGCGAGGTCCGCCTGACGAACCTCCACAAGCCCTTCTGGCCCGAGCGCGGGATCACGAAGGGGATGCTCATCCAGTACTACGCGGACGTCTCGCCCGTCCTGCTGCCGCACATCCGCGACCGCGCGATGGTGATGAAGCGCTATCCGCACGGCGCGGCCGGCGAGTTCTTCTTCATGAAGCGCGCGCCGTCACCGCGACCCGACTGGATTCGGACGTGCACGGTCTATCACCGCTCCGGCAACGTCATCGACTTCCCGGTGATCGACGATCTCCCGTCGCTGCTGTGGGTGATCAACCTCGGTTGTATCGATCTGAACCAGTGGTACGCGCGATGTGACGATGTCGATCGGCCCGACTACGTGCACTTCGACCTCGATCCCGGCGACGCGACGTTCGATCGCGTTCGCGAGAGCGCGTTGATCGTCCGCGACGCGCTCGAGTCGCTGAAGGTCAAACCGCTGGTCAAGACCAGCGGCTCCAAGGGACTGCACGTCTACGTGCCGATCGTGCGCGGGCCGAAGCAGAAGACGGTGTGGGAGTTCGCGAAGGCGTTTGCCGTGGAGCTGGCCTCGCGCCATCCGTCGCTCATGACCTCCGTGTACAAGGTCGCCAACCGGCCGAAGGGGCGCGTCCTCATCGACTACAACCAGAATGCGTGGGGCCGCACGCTCGCGAGCATCTACTCCGTGCGTCCGACGCCGCTTGCGACGGTGTCGACGCCCCTCGAATGGAGCGAGGTGGCGCGGGGCGTCCGCATCGAAGACTTCAGCCTGGACAACGTTCGCGACCGCATCGCGAAGGTCGGCGACCTCTGGAAGCCGCTGCTCGCCTCCCGCGGCCGGACCGACCTGGGAAAATTCGTATAGCGCCGCCACCGGTTGTTCAGGATCGGGGCAAGGATCGCCGCTCCTTCGCGCGCTGATTGAACACCGTGTCGAAAGATCCGACACGCTCACTGTTCTTGCCGGCCGGTATGCGCCGGATCGGCACAACCTTCCGCGCGGCGTGCGCGTCCGCCACGCGCGCCGAATCCCGCAAGACGTTGACGCAACGCAAGATCGGATGACCCGCGATCCGCTGGCAGTCCGATTGCTCCAACGCTCACCGGTTCCCCATGGCCCTGGCTTTCGATTCATCCTCTGCCCTGCGGCGCAAGGCTGCGCCGACCCCTGTACCAGTCAAACGTCCGACGCCGCAGCTGACGCACTCGCGTCCGGCGCTTGGCGCGATCCTTCGTGAGCGCGATCTCATCACCGAAGATCAGCTGAAGGCCGCCATCGAGCAGCAGAAGCGTTCCGACCGCCGGCTCGGTCAGGTGCTGATCGACATGGGCGCAACCACGCAGGATGCCGTGCTCGGCGCGCTCAGCATTCAGCTCGGGCTGCCCGGCATCCGCATCAACGCGTACACCGTGGACGCGGCAGCCATCGGCGCGCTCCCCGAGAAGGTGGCGCGGCGCCACGGCGCGTTCCCGATTTCCAAGGTCGGCACCACGCTGACTGTTGCCGTCGCCACGCCTCAGGATCTCGAGACGACCGACGACCTTCGTTTCGCATCGGGGTGCGAGATCCGCACGGTCGTCGCGCTCGAGGACGAGATCGCCAGCGCGCTCGATCGCTACTACCAGACCGACGGCATCCCGCATCAGCTCGCGCAGGAAGAGGAGGAGGTCGTCGTCGAGACGCCGTTCGTCGAGCGGCGGTTCGGTGGCGATCGCCGGCAGGGACGCGGCGGCGGCCGCCGCGCGACGGACCTGCTCGATTCGGAACCGGACAAGTTCGACGAAGCCGCGGAGCGATCGGCGGTCACGATCATCGACCGCGTGCTCGCACGCGGCGCCGGCGAGGGCGCAAGCGACATCCATCTCGAATCGACGATGGACAGCTTTCGCGTCAGGTTCCGCGTCGATGGAACGTTCCGTGAAATCGCGACGTTCGCGCCGCAGATGGCCGCGCCCGTCGTCGCGCGCCTCAAGGTGCTGTCGGGCATGGACATCGCGGAGCATCGCCTGCCGCAGGACGGGCGTTTCAGCGCGACCATCGGGTCGCGCAGGCTGGACCTCCGGAGCTCCACGTATCCGACGATGTACGGCGAGAAGGCCGTGCTCCGGCTGCTCGACCGTTCCACGCTGCGCCTTCACCTCGAGACGATGGGGATGCGCGGCAAGGTGCTCGATCAGTTCCGCGGTCTCATTCGCCGGCCCGAGGGGATGATTCTGGTCACCGGGCCGACGGGCAGCGGAAAGACCTCGACGCTCTATGCGAGCCTCGCGGAGCTCGTCGAAACCGGCAAGCACATCATCACGATCGAAGATCCCGTCGAGTACGCACTGTCGGGCGTCAACCAGGGACAGACCAACGAGAAGGCGGGGTTCACCTTCGCGCGCGGGCTGCGGGCCATCCTCCGGCAGGATCCCGACGTCATCATGGTCGGCGAGATTCGCGACCCGGAAACGATGTCCACCGCGGTCGAGGCGTCGCTCACCGGTCACCTCGTGTTCTCCACGCTTCACACGAACAGCGCGGTGGCCACCGTCGCCCGCGTCGTCGACATGGGACTCGAGCCGTATCTGCTCTCGTCCTGCCTCGTCGGCATCGTCGCGCAGCGGCTCGTGCGCCGCATCTGTCCGACGTGCCGGACGGAGATTCCGACGCCACACGGCGTCGCGCACCTGTTCCCGGGTGGCGCTCCCGAGACCATGCATCGCGGCAAGGGGTGCCAGGACTGCCGCGGCACCGGCTATCGCGGGCGCGTGGCCATCCACGAGCTGCTCGCGGTGAACGAGGAGCTGCGGAACCTGATCCTGGAGCGCGCGCCGGACAGCAGGCTCGCGGAAGCGGCGGCTCGCGCCGGCATGATTGCGCTGCGCGACGAATGCCTCGCGCGCGTGATGGAAGGCGAGACGACGCTCGAAGAGGTCGTCAGGCTGACGCAGGATCGCGCGTAGCTTACTCGCCCAGCAACTCGCCGATCGGCTTGAGGTCTTCGATCCGATCGCAGAACGCCTTCACGACCACCAGCATCGGGACCGCGAGCAGCGTTCCCCAGATTCCCCAGACGAAGCTCCAGAAGATGAGGCCGATGAACAACGCGACCTCGTTGGTCCGCGCCGCGCGGCTCGTGAGCCACGGCGTCAGCAGCCACCCTTCCACGCTCGTGATCACCACCGACACGCCGGACACGTAGATCGCCATCGCGATGGTGCCGAACTGCAGGAACGCGGCAACCGCCGTCGCGCCCGCGACGATGACGGGGCCGAAGTAGGGGACGCTGTTGAACACGCCCGCCGCGACGCCCCACAGGCCCGCGTGGTGGACGCCCATCCACCTGAACGCGAGCCACGTCGCGACGCCGACAATCGCGCTGGTGACGACGCGGAGGAGAAGGAATTTCGCGATCTGCGCGTCGATCTCATTGAGGATCTGGACCGTGATCTTCCTCCTCTCGAATGACGGGCCGGCGATTTTCACCAGCTTGCGCTTCATGATGTCCCCCGACGCGAGGAGGAAGAAGACGAAGAACACGACCAGCGTCGCTTCGCCGGCGAAGGCAATCGCTCCGGCCGATCCCCAGCTCACGTAACCGCGGACGTCGATGGCCGGCTCCTCGATCTGGACGCGCTGGACGCCCGCTGGTACCGGATTGCGCGCGGCGGCTTCGTCCGCCGTCTTTTGGAGCTCGTTCGCGGCGTTCTGCACCTGCTGGATCGTTCCTGGTGCCGAATCGGTGCGCCGCAGCGCGACGCGCAGCTTCGCGGCCGCGTCGGGCACGGTCGCCACCATCGCCACGGCGTCATCCGATAGCGCGTAGCCCGAATAGAGGACGCCGCCGGTAAACATCACCATCACGATTGCCGCGGCAACCACCCGCGGCACACGGGCGCGCATCAGCAGCGTGACAATCGGCTGAAGCGCGTAGCTGATGAGCACGCTGAGCACGATCGGAATGAAGACCTCGCGGGCCCAGGAGAGCAATGCCACGGTCGATGCGGCCGCGATGACGACCAGCGCGACGCTGCGCAGCTTGACGTCGATCGGCGCCGTGGTTTCCGGCTCAGGCTCAGGGATGCGGCGAAACAGTTCCTGTACTCGTTTGGGCATCTGGCTCCTGCGGTCCGCCTTCGCCGTGTTGCGGCTTCGGCGAGACGGGCGCAACGACCAGGCCGGCGCGACGCTGCAGCGCCTTGTTGATGGCGACCGCCGCCTTCGCGCCCTCGGCGGCCGCGACGATGACGAATTGCACGTCGCGCGACGCGTCGCCGATGACGAAGAGGCCTGGAATGTGGGTCTTGCCGAGATAGTCGGTCTTCACCGCGCCGCCGCGATTCATTGCGCATCCGAGACGGGCGGGAATGTCGCACTGCTGGCTCTGGTGGCTCGAAAAAAATATGGCGTCGCAGCGGACCGATGCGCCGTCGGCAAGGACGATCGCGCGCACCGTCGGCCCATCGTGTTCCACGCGCGCGATGGCGGATGTGTGAATCGGGATCCCCTCTTTCTCGAGCCGGCGGCGGTCGTCGCGGCGGACGCGTTGCGCGCCGTTGGTGCAGAGCGCCACGCGCGCTGTCCAGGTTTTCAGCGAAAGCGCGAGGCCCGCGCCCGACGCGCCGGCTCCAATGACCGCAATCGTCTGGTCGCGATGCTCCCAGCCGTCGCAGTAGGGGCAGTGATGAACGGTGACGCCGTAGCAGTCATCGAGCCCGGGAATGTCGGGGATGTGATCGCGGACGCCGGTCGCGATGAGCGCCATGCGCGCGCGGACTTTTTCGCCGTTGTCGAGGGTCGCCTCGAACATGTCGTCGAGGTGAACGAGGTCGGTGACGGTCGCCTGCTGCGGCTCCACGCCGTACGGCTTCAGCTCCTCGCGTCCGAGGCGAAGCAGCTCGAGCGGCGGCACACAGTCGCGCGTCAGGAAACCGTGGAGCGCAGACGATCGCGCGTTGCGCGGCCGGCCGGCGTCGCACAGCAGCAGCGTGCGCCGGGAGCGGGCGAGCACGAGCGCGGCGCTCAGGCCGGCCGGGCCGCCCCCGATAATGATGACGTCGAACACCTCCGGCTGAACTGCAAGGCGGTGGCCACGGGAACGCGGGTATGGCGGGAAGGGCGGCAAGGGCGGGAAGGAAAGGCGGGCGGGTAGGCGAGTGGATGTCGCTGATTTCGACTTCGAGCTGCCGGACGCGCTGATTGCGCAGCATCCGCCGAAGGAACGCGGCGGATCGCGCCTGCTCGTCCTTCGCCGCGATGACGGGGTCGAGCACACGATGTTCGCCGAGCTCGGGCGTTATCTCGCCGCCGGCGACCTGCTCGTCGTCAACAATACGCGCGTCTTTCCCGCCAGGTTGCTGGGTCACCGCGTTCCCACCGGTGGCACGGTCGAGTGTCTTCTGCTGAACCCCGAACCGGATCCCGGATCCCGCATCCCGGATCCCGCTCTGGAGACGTGGCACGCGCTCGTTCACCCGGGTCAGAAGCTCAAACCTGGCGCGCGCGTCGTGTTCGAGCGCGATGGGATCCGCATCGATGGCGAGGTCGTCGCGATGCATTTCCAGGGACGCCGCACGATTCGGCTCTCGACCGATCATCCCGGCGGGCTCGCCGACGCGATCGATCGCATCGGCCACATCCCGCTGCCGCCGTACATCAAGCGCGACGACGAGGATGCGGACAGGGAGCGATATCAAACGATCTACGCGCGCGAGCGTGGATCGGTGGCGGCGCCGACCGCGGGACTGCACTTCACGGTGGAGCAGCTCGACGATCTCGCCACACGCGGCATCGAGCGCGCCGAGGTGACGCTGCACGTCGGCTACGGGACCTTCAAGCCCGTGAAAGCCGATCGCGTCGAGGAGCACGTCGTGGACGCCGAACGGTTCACGGTGTCACCGGAAGCGGCGGCCGCGCTCACGCGCGCGAGACGCGAGGGACGTCGCATCGTCGCCGTCGGAACAACGACCGTGCGCGCGCTCGAGTCGCTCGCCACGAGCGGGGACGAGGTGTTGCCCGGCAGCGGTGAGGCGACGGTATTCATCCGCCCGGGTCACACATTCAGGCTGGTGGATGCGATGGTCACCAACTTCCACCTGCCGCGGTCGTCGCTGTTGATGCTGGTCTCCGCGTTTGCGGGCCGTGAGCGGATACTCGGCGCGTACCGTGAGGCAGTGCGGGAGGGCTATCGGTTTTACAGTTACGGGGACGCGATGCTCGTCGTGTAGCGGGAAGGGAGGGGGAAGGGGGAAGGGGGAAGGGGGAAGGGCTGGTCTAGTCATAAGGGGAGAGTGGTAAGGGGATAGGTGGTAAAGGTGGTAGTCACGAGCTGGTCACGAGCTCGTACGCTGGAGTGAGCCAATCAATCCGTGCAGCATGCGGCCAATTTCCTCGGCGTCGGCGATCAGGATCTCGGCTTCCGTGGGAGTGACGATCTCCACACGCTTCGAGAGTTCCACCTGCGTCTGCAGCTCGTTGCCTGAACCGCTCGAGTACCGAAGGTGGTGAATGTACTCGGGCGTGTAGTGCCGCCCGAACCCTTCCGCGATGTTCGACGGAATCGATACGCACGACTTCCGAATCTCGTGGCCGAGAACGAGTTGGTCGTCGCGCTTGAACCGTCGCGTCATCCGGTAACAGCGCTCGGCGAGGTTCATCGACTTCTGCCACACAATCAATTCGCGATACGACGTGAGTTTCGTCATGGCGATTCATAGACGCACGCGGGATGCCGCTCGAAATTCCCAATGATTTGACCTGTCGGCGCCAAAACGTTGCAGAAACCGCCACGCGTAATCGCCCGGGACGATTCACTTTCTGCTAATCCCTCGGGACTATTCACTTTCTGCCTTGACCAGCCCTTCCCCCTTCCCCCTTCCCCCTCCCTCTTGCCTCTTCCCCCTTCCCCCTTCCCTCTCGTACTGTTCCGGCATGCCGTTCTCCTACGACGAGTTCAACCTGTCAGGCATCAGGACGTACCCGCTCGCATCGCGGAAGAGCAAATCGCGGGCAGAGGACTTCGCGAAGCCGGTGACGTCCGGCGCCTCCTTCAAGACCTGGTTCGATGCGCTGCCCGCCATCCTCGGCGCCGCGGACGTTCGTCGCGTCGTTGACGCCATCGTCGCCGCGAAGAAGCACGATGCGGGCATCGTCTGGGGCATCGGCGCGCACGTCATCAAGACCGGCGTCTCGCCGGTGCTGATCGACCTGATGGAGCGCGGCTACGTCTCGGCGCTCGCGACCAACGGCGCTGGCATCATTCACGACTTCGAGATAGCGCTGTCGGGCGCGACGTCGGAAGACGTGGACGAGGCGCTCGGCCTTGGGCAGTTCGGGATGGCGGAGGAGACGGGGACGCTGCTGAACGAGGCCATCCGCGTCGCGCGCGCCGAACACAAGCGACTCGGGCAGG
>Ga0114129_10016154_pt1 | contig 10622 bp, 8 predicted proteins | sample RhiMetdeltSRZDD1_FD_80071 | JGI IMG/M metagenome (GOLD analysis project Ga0114129, IMG submission 80071) | Populus rhizosphere microbial communities from Tennessee, USA - Rhizosphere MetaG P. deltoides SRZDD1 (version 2) (version 2) | ecosystem: Host-associated > Plants > Roots > Rhizosphere >... | reverse complement strand
TGAAATGTCTCAATGATGCTTTCGGCCGTGTTCCGCATGACCTTCACGCGCGCCCGCTCGGCCAGGACGATGGCCCGCAGCCGCTCGACGGCCGTGTCCAGCTCGTCGTTGACGACCACGTACTCGTATGAGGCGAACTCGCCGACCTCCCGGCAGGCGGCCTCGAGGCGCTTCTGAATCGCAGCCTCCGAGTCCTTGCTTCGCCCGCGCAGCCGCTGTTCGAGAATGGCGGCGGACGGCGGCAGCACGAAAATCCCGATCGACTCGACGCCTCTGTTCCGCACCTGCCGGGCCCCCTGCACGTCGATCACGAGCACGAGGTCCTTCCCACCGGCAAGGCACCGCTCCGTGTCGGCGGCACAGGTCCCATAGTAGTTGCCGAAGACGTCGGCCCACTCCAGGAACTCGCCGGCGCGGATCATCTCCTCGAAACGCTGGCGGCTGATGAAATTATAGTCAACGCCGTCCTGCTCCCCGGGACGCGCCTCGCGTGACGTGTACGAGCGGGACAGACACAGATTCGGGATCCGCTGCACCAGCCGCTCGGCCAGCGTCGTCTTGCCCGTGCCAGACGGCGCGGAGACGATGAAGAGCAGGCCCCGCCTATTCAATATTCTGGACCTGCTCGCGCATCTTCTCGAGCTCCGCCTTCGCGTTGATGATCAGCTCCGACACGCCCAGGCCGTCGGCTTTCGAGCCGATCGTGTTCACCTCACGGTTCATCTCCTGCAGCAGGAAATCGAGCTTCCGGCCGCACGGCTCGGGTCCCTCGCTGAGCGAGTCCCAGTGCGCGAGGTGCGCCCGGAAACGCGTCACCTCCTCGCTGATGTCCGACCGCTGCGCGGTGCGTACGATCTCCTGCGCGATCATCGCCTCGTCGACGGGCAGGTCGAGGCTGATCTCGCGCACGCGATCCTGCAGCCGCGCCTCGAGCGACGTCCGCCCTTCGTCGGCCGCCGCTGCCACACGCGTGATGAACGCGGCGAGCGACTCCTTCCGCCCGATGAGATCCGTCCGCAGGTGCCCGCCCTCGCGCACGCGCATCGCGTCCAGGTCGGCCAGCGCCTGTTCGACCGCGGCCTCGACGCTCGCCGCGAGCCGCGCTTCGGCTTCCGGATCGGGATCGGTGCTGCGGTCCTTCACGCTGATCGCCTGAGGCAGGCGCAGGAGGTCGCCGGGCGTCAGCGAGCCGGCGACAAGGCCCCGTTCGCGCGCCCGGTCGATGGCGGCCGACAGCGCGTTGACGAACTCCTCGTTCAACTCCACCGACGGCGCGGCCGGCGTCCGGAGCTGCACCGAAATCTGCAGCTCCACGCGGCCGCGCGCGAGCCGCTTCTGCAGCAGCGCCCTGACGCGAGGCTCCAGCTCGGCAAGCGATTGCGGAATGCGGAGCTGAATATCCAGGAACCGGTGATTGACTGCCCGCACGGTGACGCCAATCGTCGCGCGCTCGTCCTCGTGCGTCAGCGAGGCGAAGCCGGTCATGGACTTGATCATCGAAGCAGGCAGCGCGCAACGGTCAGCGGGCAATGGCTCATACGCGTTCGGGCTCGTCGGTGGGCTCTTCCTGCAACTGCAGTTCGTAAAGTTTCGCATACGGGCCGCCCCGCGCGAGCAGCTCTTCGTGGCGCCCCGTCTCGACGATGCGGCCCCGCTCGAGGACGACGATCGCGTCCGCCCGGCGGACGGTCGAGAGCCGGTGGGCGATCACGAACGACGTCCGGTTGAGCATCAGCGTGGACAGCGCGTCCTGGACCAGCATTTCCGACTCGGCGTCGAGCGACGAGGTGGCCTCGTCGAGGATCAGGATTGGCGAGTCACGCAGGATGGCGCGGGCAATCGCGATGCGCTGCCGCTGCCCGCCCGAGAGCCGCTGCCCGCGCTCCCCGATCATCGTCTCGTAGCCGTGGTCGAGCGCCATGATGAACTCGTGCGCGTGCGCGGCGCGTGCCGCCCCCTCGATTTCCGCCGGCGCCGCCGCCGGGCGGCCGTACGCGATGTTGGCGGCAATCGTGTCGTCGAACAGCACGGTCTCCTGCGTGACGATCGCAATCTGGCCGCGCAGCGACGCCAGCGTCACGTCGCGCACGTCGCGCCCGTCAATCGTGATGGCGCCGCCCGTGACGTCGTAGAACCGCGGGATCAGGTTCACCAGCGTCGTCTTGCCGGCGCCGCTGCGCCCGACGATCGCCAGCGTCTGGCCGCCGCGGACGCTGAACGACACGCCGCGCAGCGTCGCGTCCTCGGCGCCGGCGTACGAGAAGTGCACGTCCCGGAACTCGATGACGTCCTGGAAGCGCGGCAGGCCGGCCGCCCCCTCGCGCTCGTGGACCTCGCTGTGCGTGTCGAGCATCTCGAAGATGCGCTCGGCCGCCGCAATCGCCTGCTGCAGGTTCGCGTTCACGCGGCTCAGCTTCTTCGCCGGCCCGTACATCATGAAGAGCGCCGCGATGAAGCCGACGAACTCGCCGGTCGTCAGCCGGCCGGCGCCAATCTCCTGGCTTCCGTACCAGAGCGCCACGGCAAAGGCGACGCCGCCGATGAACTCCATCAGCGGCGGCAGCACGGAGAGCGCGCTGGTCACCTTCATGCTGGTGCGATACAGGAACTCCGATGCGGCCTGGAACTTCGCGGTCTCGCGCTGCTCCGCACCGAACGCCTTCACGATGCGGTGGCCGGTAAACGCCTCCGCCGAGACGTGCGTGATCTGCGCGAGCGCTTCCTGGCTGCGTCTCGTCGTCCGCCGCACGCGCTGCCCGAGCCTGATGAGCGGATACACCACCAGCGGCGCGCCCGTGAGGCAGACCATCGCGAGCCGCGCGTCGTAATAGAAGAGCAATGCCGCAAAGCCGACGAGCGACAACGACTCGCGCGCCAGATCGCCGAGCGTTTCGGAGACGGCCTGCTGGATTTGCGCGACGTCGTTGGTGATGCGCGACATCAGCTTCCCGCTGGTCTGCGCGGAGAAGAACGCGGCGGATTGGCCGAGGATGTGCGTGAAGAGCAGATTGCGGAGGTCGCGGACCACGCGCTGGCCCACGTCGGTCATCAGGTAGCCCGAGAGGTACGCGCCGGCGCCCTTGACCAGGTAGAGGATCAGGATGGCGGCGATGATCTGGCCAAGCTCCTCGTGCCGCGGGAGGACGCGATCGAGAATCGGCTGGATGAGCGCAGCGACACCCGCCGACGCGGCGCCGTAGACGATCATCGCCACGGCAGCCACGGCGAGCCGCCCTCGATACGGCCGGGCGTACGCGATGAGTCGCAGAAGCGCGTTCACTCGCTGAACCGGTACCTCAGCAGCACCCACAGCGCCACGACGCCGTCGCGCCAGCCAATCTTCTTCCCCTCGTCGTAGCCGCGGCCGTCGTAGGTGATGGGAATCTCGTACACACGATAGCCGCGCTTGAAGATTTTCGCCGTCAGTTCGGGCTCGATGCCGAAGCCGTTGGACCGCAGCGTCATCGACCTCAGCACCTCCGTCCTCATCACCTTGTAGCAGGTCTCCATGTCCGTGAGCATCGTGTTGTAGAGGACGTTGGTCAGCAACGTCAGCAGCCGATTGCCGAGGTAATGCGTGAACAGAAAGACGCGATGCCGGCCGAGAAACCGCGAGCCGTAGACGACGTCGGCACGGCCGTCACAGATCAATTCGATGAGCGCGGGAAACTCCTCGGGCGAGTACTCGAGGTCGGCGTCCTGGATGGCGACGAGATTGCCGCGAACCGACGCGAAGCCGGTTCGCAGCGCCGCGCCCTTGCCTCGATTTTCGGCCTGCAACAGCAGCGTGAAATCGAGCTCGCGCTGCAGCCGGCTCAGGATGTCGCGCGTGCCGTCCGTCGAACCATCGTCCACGACGATCAGCTGCGTGCGCAGCGGAACCGCAACCACGCGGCGGATGATTTCCTCGATCGTGGCCGCCTCGTTGAACACGGGCATCACCACCGACAGGAGCGGATCGACCAGCTTTTCGCGCAGGCGAGACATCAGCGGCGCGGGCCCTTCCGCCTTCGCAGGTCGTGCTCCGGCGGACAAGCCGGGTCCGCCAATCCCGCCGGGACCGAACGGAAGCCCTGGGGGTGACTCGAATGCCACCGCCACGCGTCGGCAACGATCGTGTCGAGCTCGGGCCGTCGAGGCGTCCACCCCAGGTCCTTGCGGATGCGCTCGGCCGACGCGAACAGCACCGCGGGGTCGCCGGGCCGCCGCGGACCGGACCTCCGCGCAACCGTGCGCCCCGTCACGCGTTCCACCGACGCAATCACGTCGCGCACGGACGAGGGCCGCTCGGTTCCCACGTTGTACGTCGCGGACGCGCCGTTCGCTTCGAGCCGCAGCAGGGCGCGGATGTGCGCATCCGCCAGGTCGGTCACGTGAATGTAGTCGCGCAGGCAGGTCCCGTCGGGCGTCGGGTAGTCCTCGCCAAAAATCTCGATCGGCGCGCCGCCCGACGCGGCCTCGAACGCACGCGGGATGACGTGCACCTCGGGCGAGTGGTCTTCCCCGAGCTCGCCATCGGGGTCCGCACCCGCCGCGTTGAAATAGCGGAGCCTGATCGATCGGATGCCGTACGCGCGCTCGAAGTGCGGCAGCGCGTGCTCCACCGCAAGCTTCGTTTGTCCGTACGCGTTGATGGGCGCTGTCGGATGCGTCTCGCTGATCGGCGTTTCGACCGGCTCGCCGTACACCGCGCAGGTGGACGAGAAGATGACGTGGCGGCACCGCTCCGCCGCCATCGCCTCGAGGGTGGCGAGGGCACCCTCGACGTTGTTGCGGTAATAGCCGATCGGGTCGCGAACGGAGTCCGAGACGATGAGCCACGCGGCAAAGTGCATCACGGCCGACGCGCCGCTGTCGCGCAACGCCCGCCGCACCGCGTCGACGTCGCGGACGTCGCCCTCGATGAGCGTCGCGCCGCCCGCCGCTTCCCGGTGCCCGGCCGAGAGGTTGTCATAGATGACGACGCGATGACCGGCCTGGCGCAACGCCTTCGCGGCATGGCTGCCGATGTAGCCGGCGCCGCCCGTCACGAGCACCGTCGAACGGTCCGTGTCAGTGCCGGCCAACGGAGTAATAGGTGAACCCGCTCTGCTTCATCTGCTCCGGTGTGAAGAGATTCCGGCCGTCGAAGATGATGGGCGACCGCATCAGCTTCCGCATCTTCTCGAAGTCCGGCCGCCGGAATTCGCTCCATTCGGTGACAATCACCAGGCAGTCGGCCCCCTTGAGCGCGTCGTAGCTCCTGGTTGCGAGGGTGACCTTGCTGCCGAAGATCCCCTTCGCCACCTTCGTCGCCTGCGGATCGTAGGCCTGCACGTCGGCGCCCTCGGCCAGCAGCGCCTTGACCAGCGGAATCGCCGGCGCCTCGCGCATGTCGTCGGTGCGCGGCTTGAAGGCAAGGCCCCAGACCGCCACGGTCTTGCCCTTCAGCGAGCCGAAATGCGCGCGCATCCGGCCGACCATGCGCGTTTTCTGCGACGTGTTCACCTGTTCGACGGCCTTCAGGATCTTGAAGTCGTAGTCCTTCTCCGCCGCGAAATGAACCATCGCCTTGACGTCCTTCGGAAAGCAGCTGCCGCCGTAGCCGACGCCCGGAAACAGGAACGACGCCCCGATGCGCTTGTCCGATCCGATGACGCGGCGCACTTCGTCCACGTCGGCGCCGACCACCTCGCAGACGTTCGCGACCTCGTTCATGAACGAGATGCGCGTGGCCAGCATCGCATTGGCGGCATATTTCGACAGCTCCGCGCTCGCACAGTCCATCATCATGATCGGCGCGCCGGTCCGCGTGAACGGCTCGTAGAGCTCCTGCATGATGTCGCGCGCGCGCGGGTCCTCCGCGCCGATGACGACGCGATCGGGCTTCATGAAGTCGTCGATCGCGGCGCCCTGCTTCAGGAACTCCGGGTTGCTGACGACGCTGAACGGGTGCGTCGTCTCGCGGCGGACGACCTCGCGGACACGCGTGGAGGTGCCGACGGGCACCGTGCTCTTGTCGACAATCACCTTGTACCCGTTCATCGCCCGGGCGATCTCGCGCGCGACGTCGAGCACGTGCTGCAGGTCGGCGGAGCCGTCATCGCCCTGGGGGGTGCCAACCGCGATGAAGATGATCGTGGCGCTGCGCACCGCCTTCGGCAGCAGGGTCGTGAACGTCAGGCGGTTCTCGTGCCGGTTGCGCTGGACCATCTCCTCGAGGCCGGGCTCGTAGATGGGCATCTTGCCGGCGCGCAGCATGCGCATCTTCGCCGCGTCCCGATCGACGCAGACGACGTCGTTGCCGCTTTCCGCAAAACACGCACCCGCCACGAGGCCGACATAGCCGGTACCAACGACCGCGATTTTCATCCGTTTTGTGTAAGTGGCTTGTGATTGTACCCTGCCGTCGTGCGCATCCTCGTCGACTACCGGCCTGCCCTGCGGGAGCGAACCGGCGTCGGCGAGTACATCCACCAGCTGGTTCGCGCGTACACCGCGGCGCACGTTGACGACGAGATTCTGCTCTTCACGAGCTCCTGGAAGGATCGTCCGGCATCGACCGTCACGGCCGACACCGGCGCGCGCGTCGTCGACTGGCGGATTCCCGTCCGCATTTTGAACTATCTGTGGCACCGCCGCGAGTGGCCGCCGGCCGAACGGCTCGCGGGCCCGGTCGATGTCGCCCACTCGGCGCATCCGCTGCTGATGCCCGCACGCCGCGCGGCGCAGGTGGTCACCATCCACGATCTGTTTTTCCTCGACAGCGGGCACGAGACGGCCGCGGAAATTCGACGCGACTACGCAGCCCTTGCCGCCTCCCACGCGCGCCGTGCCCATGCGGTGATCACCTCGACCGACTACGGCAGGCGGCAGATCGTCGAGCGTCTTGGCGTCACGCCCGAGCGCATCTACATCTGCCCGCCCGGCGCTCCCACGTGGCGCACGCTTGGACGCGCGCCGAACGTGCCCCCGGACGGATGCATCCTCTTCGTCGGGACGCTCGAGCCACGCAAGAACGTCGGCGCGCTGCTCGACGCGTACGGGCGCGTGCTCGCCAGGCGGACGGCGGCACCACCGCTCGTGCTGGCGGGCCGGGCAACGAGCGCCGCGGCGGACTGGCTCGCGCGACTCGAACGTGCCCCGCTGGCGGGACACGTCACTCATCTCGGATACGTCCCCGACAACGAGCGCGAGGAACTGTATCGGTCCGCTCGCGTCCTGGTCCTGCCGTCGCTCGACGAGGGCTTCGGGCTGCCGGCGCTCGAAGCGATGTCGGCTGGCGTGCCCGTGATCGTGTCGTCACGCGGCTCGCTGCCTGAAGTCGTTGGCGGCGCGGGCGCACAGGTGGATCCATCCGACGTCCCGGCACTGGCGGATGCGCTCGACCGCGCGGCCGTCGACGAGCAGTGGGCACTGCAAGCCGCCAGCGCGGGCCTCGAACGGGCGCGTGCGTTCACATGGACCGAATCGGCGCAGACGCTGCACCGCGCCTACCGCGAAGCCGTCCGCCTTCGCTCCGCCTCGGCAGGACAGGTCTCCCGATGAGAATCGCCATCGACGCCCGCGAGCTTCACGGCAAGCCGACGGGTGTCGGACGATTCCTCGGCGAGCTGCTGTCGGCGTGGAAGACGTTGCCTGAAGCGCAGGAGCACGAGTTCGTCCTCCTTGCTCCCGACGGTTCGAGCGCGACGGGTGGAACGTTGTGGGAGCAGATGGTTCTCCCGGGGTTGGCGCGCGACGCGGGCGCCCGCGTCCTGTTCGCGCCCGGCTACAGCGGACCGATTCTTCTACCGATGCCGATGGTCGTCGCCGTCCACGACGTGTCGTTCGCCGCACATCCCGAGTGGTTCTCCTGGCGCGAAGGGGCTCGCCGCCGCACGTCCGTGCAGCTGGCCGCACGCGCGGCCGTACGTGTCATCACCATCTCGGAGTTCTCGAGGCGCGAAATCGTCGCGCACCTCGGCATCGAGGAATCGAAGGTCGTTGTGGTGTATCCGGGTGTGACTCCATTCACCGGTGTGACAAGCCTTCAAGGCTTGTCCCACAGGAATGGGGTGCTCTTCGTGGGCTCCATCTTCAACCGCCGCCACGTGCCTGAGCTCATCGACGGCTTCGCCCGGCTCGCGCGCACCAGCCCCGAGATCCGCCTCGAGATCGTCGGCGACAACCGGACCTCGCCTCGCGTCAATCTGGAGTCCATCGTTCGCGCCACGGGCCTCGCCGGTCACATCCATCTGCGATCGTATGTGCCGGACGAGGAGCTGCAGTCGCTCTATGCGAGCAGCGCGGCATTCGTCTTCCTGTCGGAGTACGAAGGGTTCGGGTTGACGCCGCTCGAGGCGCTTGCGTCCGGGCTGCCGGTCCTCCTGCTCGATACACCGGTCGCCCGTGAGGTGTGCGGTGACGCCGCGCGCTACGTGCCGCGCCCGGACCCCGCGCTGATCGAAGACGGCCTGCGCGCGCTGCTGTTCGACGCCGACGAGCGCGAGCGGATCCTCGGCGCCGCCCCTCGCGTGCTCGCGCGCTACTCGTGGACGGAGTGCGCGACGCGCGTGCTGCGCGTGCTCGTCGAGGCGGGAACTCGCGGACCCGGCTTGTCCGCCGGAGCACGACGTGCGAAGGCGGAAGGGTCCGCGCCGCGATGAAGAACACTCTGCAGATGCCCCGCCTTTCGATTGTCATCGTGACCTACAACTCCACTGGTCACATCGACGAATGCCTCCGGTCGCTCGTCGAACATCGCCCCGCGGTCGATCATGACATCGTCGTGGTCGACAACGCGTCGACCGACGGCACGGCTGCGGCGATCCGTGCACGCTGGAACGGCGTGCGCGTCATCGACGCCGGCGCGAATCTTGGCTTCGCTCGCGCCAACAACCTGGGCATCCAGCAGACATTCGGCGAGCTGATCCTGCTTCTGAATCCGGATACCTCCGTACCGGCTGGCGCCATCGATTCGCTGGTCGCCGCGCTCGATGCGCGACCGGACGCGGCCATTGCCGGCCCGCGCCTCGTCAACGCGGATGGCCGCGCCGAGCTCTCGTTCGGACGCATGATGTCGCCGCTCGCCGAGCTGCGTCAGAAGGTCCTCGTGCGCGGAAGCGGGCGAAGCGGTTTCATTGCGACCTATGTCGAGTCGATCACGCGACGGGAGCGCGAGGTGGACTGGGTCAGCGGCGCCTGCTTGCTGGTGCGCCGGGCCGACGCGGAGGCGGTCGGCCTGATGGACGAGCGCTACTTCATGTACGCGGAGGATGTCGACTTCTGCGCCGCGGTGCGCGCCAGGGGACGCCACGTCCTGTTCTCCCCCGCCGCGGAGGTCATTCATTTGCGCGGGCAGTCACGGGCAACGGCATCGGATGCCGCCGAGCGGGCCTATCGCCGCAGCCATGTCGCCTTCTACGAAAAGCACCATCCCGGCTGGGCTCGATGGCTTCGCTGGTACCTGAAGATCACGGGCAGTCTGCCCGATAACCGATCAGGCCATGAGTGAACCAACCGGCGATCAGTTCTCCTGGGTATGCCCTTCCTGCGGACGTCGTGTCCCCACGCGGTTCGAGGAGTGCCGGTGCGGTTTCGAGCGGCAGGATCTGCCCCCGGTTGTCATCGAGGAAGCGACCGAAGCGCCCGAACGCCGCGGCCCATCGCCGATCGTCATCGTGATTCTCGTCGCGGCCGTCGGCCTCGGCGCGTACTATTTCTTTCAGTCGCGCCAGGCAGCGCCCGCGCAGCCGGCACCCGTCGCGGCCGCACGGCTTCCGGAACAGCCCGCGCCGGCGCAGGAACCCGTCACGCAGGCGTCGAACACCCTCGTCCCGCCTGTGACCGGCAACATCATGCCGACCCGGGTGCCGTCGAACGACGCCTCGGGCGAAGCCCTGGCTTCGGCTTCGGCCTCCGCGGGCTCGATCGAGGACGTTGTCAGCGCCGCGCTTCCCGCGGTCGCTTCCATTGACACCGGCAGCGGTCGCGGCAGCGGATTCTTCATCCGGCCTGACATCGTCGTCACCAACAATCACGTCATCGAGGGACAGAGCTCGATCAATCTGCAGGCGGGCGGCAACAAGTACAGAGCGCACGTCCTGAGCGCGTCGCCGTCGGTGGATGTCGCGCTGCTCCAGGTGTTCAACGCGAACCCGCAGCAGGCGACGCTGCGTCTCGGCACGGCGGCGACGGCCAGGCCGGGCGAGGAAGTCATCGCGATTGGCTACGCACTCGGGACCCTCTCCAACACCGTGACGCGTGGCATTGTCAGCGCCTTGCGGCAGGCGGGCGGCGTCACGCTGATCCAGACGGACGCGGCGATCAATCCCGGCAACAGCGGCGGGCCGCTGCTCGATCGCAACGGAACCGTGATCGGCATCAACTCGATGTCGAACACGAGAGCCCAGGGGCTCTCATTTGCGATTGCCATCGATCACGCGACCGCCCTGATGAACGGCCGGACCGTAGTCTCGGCACAGACGCCACTCGAGGCCCTGCGGCAGGCGACCGGCGCCCCGTCGGAGAGCGAATCGGCGCGTGACAGAGGTGCCGCACGTTTCGAGCAGCTGGTCCAGGTCCTGTCGCGCGCCGGCGATCAGATCGACGCGAACTGGCAGCGCAACGCAAAGCTGTGCGTGGCAAGCGCCGTCTCGACC
>Ga0114129_10016153_pt1 | contig 10622 bp, 11 predicted proteins | sample RhiMetdeltSRZDD1_FD_80071 | JGI IMG/M metagenome (GOLD analysis project Ga0114129, IMG submission 80071) | Populus rhizosphere microbial communities from Tennessee, USA - Rhizosphere MetaG P. deltoides SRZDD1 (version 2) (version 2) | ecosystem: Host-associated > Plants > Roots > Rhizosphere >... | reverse complement strand
TCGTCCTGGCCGCGGCCGCTTGGGGCGTCGGCACGATCGTCAGCACACGCGCGCTCGACGAGTTCGCTCCGCTCGGACTGCTTCCCATCCAGCTCGCCGCGAGCGTCGTCGCGCTGACCGTCCTGATGTGGCGTCGTGGCGTGGGGCTGACGGGGAGTCCGCCCCTCCTGGCTCGGCTCGGTCTGCTGAATCCCGGCCTGGCATACGCCCTGGGCTTGCTCGGTCTCACATCGATCACGGCAAGCTTGTCGGTCCTGCTCTGGGCGGTCGAGCCGCTGGCGATCGCACTGCTTGCGGCACCCATCCTCGGCGAGCGGCTCACGCTCCGCCTTGGCGCCTGCTCGTTGCTCGCGTTGGCCGGCGTCGGCTTGCTCGTGCAGGAGCCCGGGATGGGGAGCGTTGGGCTCGGTGTCGCGCTTACGCTCGCAGGGGTCGCGTGCTGCGCGGCCTACACCGTGCTGACGCGCCGCTGGCTTCCCGGCGCCGACTCCACCGCTCAGGTCGTGGTGGCGCAGCAGGCCTACGCGTTGGCGTTCGCCGTGGTGATCGCCGCCGCATCGGCGGTCGTCGGGGGCGCCACGCTGATCACCGGCGTGACCGCCGCGGGCCTGGCCAGCGCGATCGGCTCAGGCCTCCTGTATTACGCCGCGGCGTATTGGCTCTACCTCGGCGCGCTTCGCCGTGTCCCCGCATCGGTCGCCGCAACGTCCTTCTACCTGATCCCGCTGTTCGGGGTCGCCGCCGGCCGGCTCCTGCTGGGCGACCAGCTCGAGCCGCTCCAGTGGCTGGGAGGCGCGCTGCTGATGGCGGCGGTGGCCGGCATCGTCCTCGCGCCTGCCTACACGCCGAGGCGCTCCAGGTAGTGGGGGAGCATCACCCGCCACCACGGCCAGTCGTGGTCAACGTCGTGGCCCCAGTAGTCGACGATGGCCGGGATGTCCTTGGTTCGCAGGATCGCCTCGAGCTCGCGGGTGTCCTCGAGCATCTCCTCCTCCCAGGCGCCCTGACCGACGACGATGGCCAGCTTCGCCTCGCGTAGCCGCGACAGGTACCAGGGATCCTCGAGCCCGGGCAGGTAGTGGAGCGGACTGTTGAAGTAGACGTCGTCATCGACGTAGTCGCCGATGAAGTGCCGCAGTCGATAGAGCCCGGACATCGCGATCAGCCCGTCGAAGAGGTCCGGATGGCGGAAGACCACGTTCACGGCGTGGAAGGCGCCCATGCTGGCACCCGTGGTCCAGGCTCGGTCGGCCCCGGTGAGCGCGGTCACGAACGGCATCAGCTCCGTCGCGAGGTAGCGGTCATAGGCGTCGTGTCGCCGGGCTCGGTCGCCGGGTGGCGCGGCCGTATTCGTCCAGGATTGCCAGTCGATGGAATCGGCGGCGATGAGCCGAAGTCGGCCGGCCTCGATCAGGCCGCCGACCGCGTCCACCATGCCCCAGCTTTCCCAATCCCAGTACCGGCCGTCCTGGGAGGGGAAGGCGATGACCGGTCGACCGTCATGGCCGTAGACCTTGAGCCACATCTCGTGGCCGAGGGCCTCGCTCGGCCAGTGGTGCTCCTCGACCTTCACGATTTCTTGCTCGGCGCGAGTGCCTCGATCTCGGCGTTGGCGGCGAGCAACGGCTCGAGCGACGGGTCGCGCAGGATGTAGCCGAAGTTGCCGATGGCGGCCGAGAAGACGTCGTCGACCCGCTCGTGATGGACGAGCAGGCGCCCGAACCGCGCGAGCACCTCGTCGTGCGACAGCCGGTAGGTCTTGCCGGTCTTGCGCCCCGACCAGAGGCAGTAGTACGGACGCCCGGTCGCCACCGGGGCCGTGCCGTGGACGAGCGTGTCCGCCCAGGCACGGTAGAAATCGATGTCGTTGGCCCAGTTCCACATGTCGACCGTCAGGCCGCCGGGTTGGCGCATGTTGACCTCGAGCGCGGCGAGCTCGCCCGACGGCTGGCGGAAGAACTCGAAGTGGAAGGGACGAGCCCGGATGTCGAAGGCCCGGATGATCCGCTCACCGACCTCGACCAGGTCCGGTGCAAGCTCCCGATCGATCCAGTAGAACATGTCGGCGCCGCGGACCGCGTCGAGGACCGGCACGCCGTAGACCAGCGAGCTCGAGAACACGAGCCTGCCGGATCGGTCGACCAGGCCGTCGAAGCTGAGCAGCTGGCCGGTCAACTCTTCTTCGAGGATGTAGTCGTACGCCGGGCGGTCGCCGAGGAAGGCGTCGAGGTCGTCCTCGTTCCCGATCCGGTAGGTTCGGGCCGCCCCGACCCCGACATCGGGCTTGGCGATGATCGGGTAACCGACCTCATCGATGAACTCCCGCGCGACCAGCGTCGCGTTTCGATCCCGGACCACGCGGCCGCGCGCGACCGGCACACCGGCCCGCTCGAAGATCCGCTTCATCGCCGACTTGCGGCGGATCCGCCGGATCTGGTTCTCCCCGAGACCGGGGACGTTGAACTCGGTACGCAGCCGCGCCTCGGTCTCGAGCCAGTACTCGTTGAGCGACTCGATCCGGTCGATCTTCCCGTGCTGATGCGTGAAATGGCCCACCGCCCGGATGAGCGCTCCGATGTCGTGCATGTCGCCGACGCGGTAGTACTCGGTCAGCACCGAGCGCAGCTCGGGCCGGAGCTGCTCGTAGGGGGCGTCGCCGAGGCCCAGCACCGTCGCGCCGGCGTCCTGCAGGCGGGCGCAATAGAGGAGCATCGGCGGCGGAAAATGGGGCGACAGGAAGACGACGTTCACGAACGCAGACGGAAGAGCGGGATGGGGGCTGGGAGTCCCTTGACCTCGACCATGCCGAGGGGGGCGGCATCGGCGGGTCCGAGCGCGTCCGCCGTCGTCGAGTCGATGACGATCTCACCCGGCCCCGCAACCCCCGAGAGTCGAGAAGCGAGGTTGACGGTTCGGCCGAAATAGTCGCCATCTCGTTCGATCACGGGACCGCTGCTGATCCCGATATGGAGGGGCGGCAGTGGCGTGCCGGCGGCCGCAGTGGCGCGAAGCTCGACGGCTGCCTCGATGGCGGCACGGCGGCCTGGGAACGCCAGCATCACGCCGTCGCCGAGTTGCTTGACGAGCCGCCCACCATGTGAGGCCGCCAGGGTCATCGCCAGGTGCGAGAGGATCTCGGCGTAATCGACCGCCAGATCGTCGCCACGCTCCTCGGTGAGCTGCGTGAAACCCGACATGTCCGCGAACACCATCGCGGGAGGGTCGGCCGGCACGGGCACCTTGATGCCCCTCACCTCCAGCGCCTGCTCCATCGCCTCGACGTTGGCGGCGTCGAGGGCCAGTTCCATTTGCCGCCGCAACAGCCAGATCGTCATCGGCTCGAAGAGCCCGGCGATGCGTACGGCAGGCGTGAAGACCTTCGTCTCCAGCTCATCGGGCGTCATCGACACCAATTCCTGGGCGGGTGGCGAGTAGGTCTCGGTGAACAGGTCGACCCAGCCCTCTGCGGCGCGGCGGGCCATCTCGCCGAGCAAGCGGGCAGCCCGCAGCGACCTGTCACGCTTTGGCGCGTCGGCGTCCCATGCGTCGAGGAACCTCGTGATGATCGCGACGTCGGCCTGAGTCAACGTCCGGTCGTGGTTCGGGCGGGGCAGTCCCAGGGCCATGAACAGATCCGCGAGGATCTCGCCTCGTGGACCGAGGTCAGTGGCGAGATCGCCGACCGTCCAGCCCGAGGGCGGGCTGGCTTCCGGATAGATCCGGTCCGTGAACTCGAAGGACATCAAGCCCTCGGCGATGGCCTGGGCGATGTGTTCGAGTTCGATGCCGCCGTCCTCGTAGGCGAGGGCGATCCTGACTCGCTGGATATCGGGCGGGGCGAATCGCCCGACCGCATCGGGTCGAAGCACGCCGATCTCGGTCAGCCGCTGGATCCGCTCCGGTGACGTCGCCGCGAGCGTGGCCAGCTCGTCCGTGGTCAACGTTGTCGGTAGCTCGAGACCGGGGATCCCGTCCATCGCTTCGAGTATGGCCCGCCGCGCTATCGCAGAGCGCGGCCCTATCCCAGCCGTCGCGCGGACGCGATCGTCGTGAGCCGATGCAGGACGACGCCGACCTCCGGGAACAGCGTTTCGATACGGAGCGCGTCGCGGCACATCACGATCACGGCGAGCGATGCGAGTCCGGCGGCCACCACGGTCCACCAGCCGAACGGCGCGACGGCCTGGATCGCGAGGAGCATGGCGATCACGAGGCCCTCGATCGCGAACACGCGGAGGGCCTCACGGTCGATGAGCGGGATGCCCAGCATCCGCCAGAGTGCAACCTGCAACGCGAGGCTCTGGATGATCAGCGTGAGCGCGGCGGCCAGCGCGGCCCCGAGCGCGCCGCCGATCGGGATCAGCACCAGCGCCAGCGCGACGCCCACCAACGCGGAAACGATGTTCACGATCGCGACGGTTCGGGTGTGACCGTTCGCCGCGAGCGTCACGCCGTTGAACCCCGAGGTCGCGTTCACCAGGTAGCCGACGGCCAGGATGCTGAGGTACGTGCCGGACGGCTCGTACCGGTCGCCGAACAGCAGACCGGCGATCGGCCGACCAAGCGCGAACGTGACCGCGAAGATCGGGAAGCTCATCACGGACACCCACATCGTCGTGCGCCAGAACAGCTCGCCTGACGCGGCCGCGTCGAGACGGGCCGCGATCCGCGAGGCCGCCGGCAGGTACAGCACATAGAAGCTGTTGGCCACGATCATGTTCAGCGCGGCCGCAGGGCGGATCACCTGGAACGCGGCCACCTCCTCGAGACCGCGGGAGGCGGTCAGCACGATCAGCGGCAGCGTGTTCACGAGCAGCCACACACCGTCGTTACTGAGCAGCGGCACCGAGAACGCGAGCACCTCGCGGATTGAGACGGTCGGTGGTGCGCCGCGCAGCGTGTGGAACACGCCGCGCCGGGCGAGGATCCGCACGAAGATCGCGCCATAGGTCACCAGGCCCAGGAGCGTCGCGAGCAGGTAGCCGATCGCGAGCTGCATCGCGTCCCCGTCGGCGAGGACCAGCGTCGCCGCCACGATCAGGCGCAGCAGTGGCCCGATCAGATAGCGCCGCAGGAAGATCGCCCGCGGGCTGCCGAGCACCGCGAACAGCGCGATCAGCATGTCGTCGAGCGCGTCGATCGGGGCGAGCGCCACGAGGATCAGCAGGATCCCGGTCGCGGTCGGGTCCAGCAGGCCGTTCGACGTCAAGGCGCCCTGGGCCAAGGCCACGCCGAGCACCAGCACGGAGCCCAGCGCGACGATCACCGCGATGTTGAACAGGATCGTCCCGACCAGCCGGCGGTGGTCGTCGGCTTCCTCGTATCGGGCGAAGAACTGCGTCGCGCCGCGGTGAAGCCCGAGCGTGATGAAGACCTGGCCGACGCTGGCGATCGAGAACGCCAGCGCGAACGCTCCGAAATCGCCTTGCGACAGGTGCCGGGCGATCAGTGCCTGGCTGACGAGGTTGATGCCGATCGACAGCATCCGCCCGACCAGCAGCAGCGTCGACCCGCGGACATGCGACGTGTCCACGGCGGACGGTTCCTCTGCCACTGTCTCGTCGCGCGGCGCGCGCGGATCCGTCACGCGTCGTCCTCGAGGTGGCAGGCCTCGTTCCAGGTCTCGATCACGCGCGTCTCGCGCTCCCAGCCGAGGATCCCGATCGTCGCCGTGCCGAGCGCGAAGAGCGCGCCATCGCGTGGCGCGAGCCCGAGCCAGCGGGCCGTCAGGACCCGCAGCATGTGACCGTGGGCGAACACGAGCGCGTCGCCCTCGACCGTCGGAGCGAGGACTCGGGCGATCACCCGGTCGGCGCGTTCACCGACCTGACCGGCGCTCTCACCGGCCCGCCACGGCCCGGTCCAGATCGACCACTCCGGGATCTCGGCGCGGATGTCGGCGGTGGTCCGGCCCTCGAACGCGCCGTAGTCCCATTCGTGCAAGTCGTCGTCGACCTCGGCATCGGGAAAACCGGCGAGCCGGGCCGTGTCGGCCGCCCGTGACAGCGGGCTGGTGAGCACCAGTGCGAAGCGGTGCTCCGCCAGGCGCTGCCCGAGGTCGAGCGCCTGCTCCCGCCCGACGTCGGTGAGCGGCACGTCGGTCAGACCGGTGTGCCGACCGAGCCGGGCCCACTCGGTCTCGCCGTGCCGGACCAGGTAGATCTGTCGCTCGGGAGTCGGGTCGCTCACAGATCCGTGGCCGGGCGCGGAAGCTCGCTCGGATCCGCTGCGAAGAACTCGCGGGATCGCCAGCCGAACAGCGGCGCGAGCAGGAGCGTCGGCAGCGTCGAGATCCGCGTGTTGTAGCGATAGACCTGGTCGTTGTAGAGCTCGCGGCGGTCGGCGATCATCCCCTCGATCCGCTCGATCTCGTTCTGCAGGTCAAGGACATTGGCATCGGACTTGACCTGCGGATACGCCTCGACCACCGCGAACAGCGAGCGGACCGCGCGCGACGTGGCCTCGGCGTGGACTGCCTGCTCCGGGATCGGCTCGCTCGGCGAGTAGGTGGCGCGCGCTCTGGCGACCTCGGTCAGCACGTCCTGCTCGAACGACATCAGGCCGCGGACCGCCGACACCAGCGCCGGCAGCTGATCGTGACGCTGCTTGAGCACGACGTCGATGTTCGCCCACGCCTTGTCGATCCGCTGGCGAAGCGACATCACCGCGTTGTAGCTGGTCACCGCGAGGAACAGCAGGATCGCAAGCACCAGCCCGACCGCGAAGGCCGCAGCGACCGACGCCGGCGTCATCGGCTCACCCCGCCGGCGATCATGAGCGCCAGCACCATCGCGGAGCCGATCGCGAGGATCGCCCCGAGCAAGCCGACGATGAACCGTTGTTGCTGCCGGCCGATCGCGACCTGGGGGACACCGGAGGCGATCAGCAACGGCGTGTCTGGCGTGCTGGCGAGTATCAGCGTCTCGGGCGCGATCGAGAAACGTGCCGCCGCCTGGGCCGCCTCCGTGGCCGTCGCGAGCGCGGATCGGTCGGCTGCCGGATCGAGCTCGGGTGCCCGTGTCGGTCGGCCGATCCCGAAGCCGGGGATGGCGGCATTGCCCCACGCCTCCTCGGGTGACTCGGCAAGCAGGCCGGCCGCCCGTGCTTCGGCGATATCGCCGCTGACCTCGGGGTCGTCCGCCGCGAGCGAGCCTTCCGCGATGTCGGCCTCCGCCGGGTCGGCGAGATCCCCGAATGGGAGTGCCCGTCCGACGACCGTGACCGCGTCGCCAGGCTCCAGCCGTTCTTCGCGGTAATGACGGCGCTGGCCCGACCCACGCCCGTACCGATCGCTGATCCCGCCGAGGATCGCCAGGGGATCGAAATCGGGGCTGGTCGGCAGCGTCGTCAACGCCGCGATGGCCGCCGCCCGATCGAGCTCGGCGGTCGAGACCGCCGGCCCGGTCCGGAACGCCAGACCGGGCGGCTCGTCGCCCATGAGCCCGGTCGAGTCGTCGTACCGCATCGGCGCGTCCCATCGCGCGCCGCGCGGGAAGATGCGCAGATCGCCGCTCTGGTCGCGGATCCGGAACCCAACGGCCCGCTCCTCCTCGAACTCGTGCGCGACCTCGGGATATTCGCCGGCCGGCCCGATCGTCGAGCGGTAGTAGACGCAAGGGGAGCTCTGCAGCGCCGAGATCAGCGTCAGCTCCGCCGGTTCGATCACCCCGCTCACCTGCACCTCACCGGCGGCGAGCGTCGCGATCCGGGACGTGGCCGTGTCGCCGAGCTGCGTGGCCGTCGCGTAGCCGCGCATGCCCCGGGCAAGCAGCCACAGGCCGCCGAGGACACCGGCGGCGGCGAGCAATGCGACCTGCGGGACGAACGGCAGCTCCACGCGTCGCATCGTACGGGGCGCCGAACGCCCGTGTGCTAGCCTCCGGCGACTGGCCGCGAGGGAAGGCGGCCCGACCGGGGAGGTGTCGATGCGCCTGAGTCAATGGCCGGCTCGCGCCCCGCACAAGGATTCGATGGCGCCGAAGGTGCTGGCCGTGCTCAAGCCGGTCCTGGCCGGTTTGGGGGCCAAGGCCGATCCGTCGTGCTGGGTCGCATGGGGGGACGATCCTGCCGCTCGGTACACGGTCCTCGTCCCGACGCCACCAGGGCTCATCCAGGTCGTCGTCCGCGTCATGGTTCCCCAGGAGGGCCCGAGGGCGAGCGGCAAGCTGATCCGCTGGAACCGCGTCCAGACCGGCGAGCTCGCGGTCGAGATCGCCTCCGGTCATCGGCTCAGCAGCTTTCAGGTCGAGTCGGTCGTCCTGCGTGGGACGGACGAGGAAGCCGACGCCGTCTCGGAGTTCGCGCTCCAGGTCTATGCCGCGATCGACCGCCAGCCCACCGGCCCCTCGCGCTGACGTGGCACGAACACCGGCCCGCGCGGACCTGCCGCGCCCGATCCACCCGATCCGCCGGACGATCCGATACTGGCTGTCGCGGATCGTCGCGATCGTGATCACGAGGGCCTGGTTGCGCGTCCGTGTCGAGGGCCGCGAGCGACTCCCGGGGACGCCCGCGATCTACGCGTTCAACCATCTCTCATGGGCGGATCCCTTCGTCCTCATGGCGACGCTGCCATTCCGGCCGCGGTTGTCGTTCTTCGGTCCGAAGGAAGAGGACATGCGGGTCGGCGGGCGCAACCGCCTGATGCAGTGGACCGGCGGGACGATCCCCTACAAGCCCGGCAAGAACGATCTCCTCGAGGCCACGCGGCGGGTCGGCGCCGTCATCGATGGCGGCGGGGTCGTGGCGATCGCGGGGGAGGGGCGGATCGGGGCGATCGAGGCCGAAGTCTTGCCGCTCAACGACGGCCCTGCCTATTTCGCGCTCCGGTCCCACGTGCCGCTCGTGCCCATCGCGATCAACGGCACCAGCTGGCTCCGGTTCGGCGGCCCCGTCCGCGTTCGGATCGGAGAGCCGGTGATTGGCCAGGGCCGCCCGGATCGCGCCGGGGTCGAGGCGATGACCGCGGCCCTGACCGAGCGGCTGTGTGCGCTCGTCGCCGATGCACCCGAACCGGAGCGCTCCGGACGTCTTGCCCGCTGGCTCACCGATCGCTTTAACGAGTGGCCCGAGGGCTCGCGAGATGCGGCCCTCAGCGCGCAGATCGACGGGCGGACGGTCAGTCCTACGGGCGGGTGACCCGCCCGGCCCGGGCCCGTCTGGCATACTCGGCCCGAGCCTGAGCAAGCACGAGGAACAGCGTGGCCGCGACCGGTCTCTCCGCCGACCCAAAGGAATATCGCCGCCGGCTCGCCGACCAGTCGGACGAGCAGATCGACGCGTGGGCCGCGGAGCTGATGCGCGACGTCGCGAAGCGTCGTGGCGTGATCCGCGTCCTCACCGACTTCCGCAAGGCGGCGAAACTCAGCGAGGCCGATATAGAACGGGTGTTCGCTTCAGGATCCGGACCCACGGCCACGGTCGGGCGTGACGCGCAGGGCCGGCAGATGATCCCCGCGATCGCGCTGTACGCGCTCGTCCCCGGGATCCGTGCGCAGGCAAAGGACGGACGCAAGCGCCTGATCGATTACCTGGTCGAGAACTTCCACGAGCTCGTCTACGTCTGACGCCGGCCGCCTTGCGGCGCTCGGCCGACTCGTCCATCCCTTCCCGTCGGTCCTCGACGGTCTCGTCGTCGGTGGCGTCGCCCTGCTCGCCGGGGGAGAGGCACTCACCGCGATCCGCCTCGGGCTCTCGATGACCGCGCTCCAGTTCGCGATCGGTGCGCTCAACGACATCGTGGATGCGCCGGCGGACGCGAGGCGTGTCCCACCAAAGCCGCTCCCCGCCGGACTCGTCTCGGGACGTGCGGCGAGGATCGTCGTCGCCGGCTCCGCACTCGTCGGGCTGGCACTCGCGATCCCTGGCGGACCGGGACTCGTCGCCCTGGCGATCGTCGTGCTCGCGATCGGTGCGGGTTACGACCTCATCGCGAAAGGCACGCCCTGGTCCTGGCTGCCGTTCGCCGTCGGGATCCCCCTCCTGCCGGTCTACGGTTGGTTCGGGGCGACGGGGGCTCTCCCACCGTTCGTCGTCACGATCGTGCCCATGGCGGCGCTCGCCGGTGCGGGCCTGGCCGTCGCGAACGCACGTGCCGACCTCGAGCCCGACACGTCGGCCGGGACGGACTCCGTGGCGAGGCGACTCGGTGCGGACCGATCGTGGTGGGTCGGGGCTTTTCTCATGGCAGCGGCGATCGCCGTCGGCATCGCGGCACTCGCCCCGCTCGAGTGGAACCCAGGCTCGTGGACGCTCGTCGGTGCGGGGATCGGCGTCATCGTCGCGGGCCTGATCCTCGGCCGCGTGGACGACTCGGGCGCCCGGCGACGCGGCTGGGAGGCGCAGGCCATCGGCGCCGCGATCGCGGCGACCGGATGGGTCGCCGGGATCGTTCCGGGCGCCTCCTGAAGACGCTGCCGCTAGTCGGCGATCTCGCCCGAGCGGACGATGGCGATCGCGTTCTCGAGCTTGAGCTTCACGATCGTGAGGTATTTCGCGAGGTTGGCGCGATCGACGTCGGGGATCTGCTGGACCGCGTCCGGTGTGCGGAGCACCCCGACAAGCTCCTCGAGCGCCTCGGCCAGGAACGCCTTCGCGTTGACGAGCGAGTCGTCACTGAGCTC
>Ga0114129_10016152_pt1 | contig 10622 bp, 8 predicted proteins | sample RhiMetdeltSRZDD1_FD_80071 | JGI IMG/M metagenome (GOLD analysis project Ga0114129, IMG submission 80071) | Populus rhizosphere microbial communities from Tennessee, USA - Rhizosphere MetaG P. deltoides SRZDD1 (version 2) (version 2) | ecosystem: Host-associated > Plants > Roots > Rhizosphere >... | reverse complement strand
GCAGCACGCTGCCAATCAGCCTCTTCGGTGCCGAGTTGTCGTTCGCCGCGGCGCGTGATCGAGTAGAACTTCACGCGGCGCCCGGTGCTCGATACGCCCCACTTCTTCGAAATCCACCCGTGCTGCTGAAGCTTCAAGAGCGCGGGGTACAGCGTCCCTTGGTTGATGGCGAGTTGGTCGGCGCTGATTTGCTCGATCCGCCGGGCGATCGCGTATCCATGGAGCGGCCCCATCGCGTGGAGCGTCTTCAGGACCATGAAGTCCAGCGTGCCGTGAAGGACGTCCGACTTGTCGGTGGCCATATGTTGGTAGTCTACCGCTAGCACGTGTTGAGATTCAACACGTCGGTGGTGGAGGTGTTAGGTCGCGTGCACACCCGAATTGATACACGGACTGGTGGGCGATGATATTCGTCGCTGTCGCCGCGGCGTCACCACCGATGAGGATCCCGGGGCGCGCGAAGCCGGCGAGCCCCGCTCTCACGACATACAGCAAATAGAAGAGACCCGCCATTCTCGCGGTGAAACGCGGCGATACCTGCGATCGATCCCATGGTCACACCCTTCGCCTGATCGGTGGATTGGAACTTGTGTTCAGCGCGACTCTTGTCGCGTGACCGATGGCAGCAGAACGGACGGGTCCCTGAAATCGACAGTGAGGGCGCCGAATGAATCAATGCCGACCCGCGCGAGTTCCGTCACCTGACCTTCCCCTTCACCGGCCGGACCCAGCCACACGGCAATCGCCGCCAGGCGATGTTCGATTGATCCTGTCCCCGCGAACAACTCACTCCGATCGACGGGAGGATCGAAGACGAACAGGAGTTGCCGGACGCCCGACGTCAACCGCGTCTCGCGAGCGTAACGAATGGTTCTCGTCAAACCGTTCAGTCCGCGAAGGCGACCGGCAGCCTCGTGCCGTTGTAGCTCTGCGATAACTGCATCAATACCGCCGCGGCGCAGCGCCGCAACCAGATGCTCTCCATCGGATTCATTCGACCAGCGCTCAACCTCGATTTCGAGTGACGTACGCACCACGGTGCCCGCGCTCGAAAGGGCCGGGGCAACAAAACGCTCCGTCTGGTAAAGCGTCTGCCCGCTGAGCGCGCCGACGAGTCCAAGCGGCGATACCCACGCGATCAATCGAGACATCGTCACGACAGTGCATTATCGTTCATTCTGGCCACGCCGCGGCATCGCAGGGTTGATAGAGCCGACGCCCGCACGATCGAAATGCGGCTCGACAACGCCAGCAAGTACGCACCACCAGCGACCATAATTCGCGTCGTCGCGGGCCGCCACGACGCGCACACCCTCGCTCTTCGAGTCATCGACGAAGGACCCGGAGTGCCTTCGGAGCTGCGACAACGCGTATTCGATCGGTTCTTTCGAATTCCGCAGCGCGACTCGCACGATCTGCGTAATCGATTCCTCGCAAGCGCGACAACAGAGTGGACGCTGTGGTCGGAGGCAAAGCCTCAATCAGTAGGCTGAGTCGATTGTCGCCAGGATGGAGCTCCATCACGTCGTAGGCGGGATTCGTGCTGTGCAGCGTGTAGAAGTAAATCTGCCCGACCGGGCTCCAGTCGGTCCCCATGACAGGTTGCAGATTCTGGGGCAAGCTGACTTGCGACAGCCGTTCAAGTACCCTCTGCCGATTCCAATCGTTCTCCGAGTCGTCATCGAAGATCAGCATCACGCTCGAGAGGCCGAAGAGGGAGGTCGATCGTAGATGCTCGAGATGTGGAAGACCGTTCATGACCGTTTCAATGGGGATCGTGACCTGTTGCTCGATCTCCTCCGCCGCCCAACCGGGCCACTGCGTGATGATGTCGACGTAGTTGTTGGCGACGTCTGGATAGGCCTCGACTGGCAGGGTGTGAAACGAGATGATGCCCCACACGAGCAGGAGCAGTCCCAGCGAGACGATGAGAAAACGGTTATTCAGGGTGAAATCGACGAGGCGACGGATCGCCGTCGTGATCGATGTCTCCTTCGATCACGCCAGTGACGGACGCTTCCAAATGGACCGCGTCTGGCGATCCAGACAGCTGGACCGAAATGCTCCGATCACCAGCGCCATCTTGAATCAGCGCCGTGTCGCCTCGACCATCTCCGTCGAAGTCACCGAGTGCACGTTGTGGAGACGCTTGCGGAACAAACGGCGTGAACGCTTCGTGCGGCTTCCGCAGAGCGAGGTCAGCGTAGAGCGCGCCGGCTCACTCGGGAGACACAGAGCAATCATAGCCGCCACACGTCGTGGCGTCAGACCTGCGGTCGCCGCTGTTGTGTGCTGCGCAACGGCACGGCGATCACTCGACGATGGCACAAGAGAATGCCCTGCGCATAAGACGTTCGTAAACGCACCGACCCTCCTCAGGGCGCGTGGTTTGGCGACGCAGGACACAGGTCGTCGTTGCCAGCGTCAGGCCGCTGCTGGTATCCTGAGTGACCGCCAGTGAAGCATCTGTCCTCCCGGTTCATCGCCCTGCTGTGCATCGTGGCATGTGCCACTGTCGCGGCGGTCGAGGTCTGGCCCGACGCTCGAGGTTTGCGGACCGAGGACCACAACGGCGACGGTCGCCCTGATACTTGGCGCCGCTACGACAGTCGAGGGCAGCTCACCGAAATAGACCTTGACAGCAATTTCGATGGTCGCTCGGATATCCAAGAGTATTACGAGCGGGGCGTCCTCGTCCGTCGCGAATCCGATCGGAACTTCAACGGTCAGGCCGACCTCATCGAAGAGTTCGATGCGGAGACACACGGACATATTCGATCGGTGGTCGATATCGATTACGACGGCACCGCCGACCTGCTCGTGCTGTTCCGGGATGGCCGACCGGTCTTTTCGAAGCGAACATGGTCGCCGAAGCGCGACGCGATCCCGACTCCGAGTGTTCCGAGTCTTCATCAGGACGGCGCCACTCGGCTCGCTCGGTTGATCGATCCGTTCGCGTCGGATACCGCGGTTCGCGCGACACACACCGCAGCGGCCTACGACGGTTGCGTCGGTCTGTCGACGTCGGGCGGCCTACCATGCCCACGCGTCACGGCGCTCAGCCGACTGTCGCCATCACTGCGACTCGTCGCACATGGCGTGCAACCTGACGCCGCGACACCTCTGCTTCCCAGCTCCCCCCGCGCGCCGCCCGTCTCCTAGTCCTCCTTTTTCTACATCTCGGAATCCGGCCGCGACGCGCGGTCCTGACGATTCTCATTCGGAGGAGACGACATGCGCCTCGTGTGGCGTAGCTACATTGGCTGTGTATTTGTGAGCTGTGTGGCGGCGAAGGCCGTCGCGCAGACGCCGCTGACCGCACTGACGTGGTCGGAGATTCGCGATCGGTTCCGAGCCACCAATCCGACGTTGCAGGCGGGCGTGATCGGGATTGACGAATCCAAAGCCGCGGAGATTACCGCGTACCTGCGGCCCAATCCGCAGTGGTCGCTCACGCTCGATCAGGTGGGCAACACCGAGGAAGGGAATCTCTTCTCAGCGTCGAATCTGTACACGACGTTTAGCTATCTTCACGAACGCCAGCAGAAGCGCGAGTTGCGGCGCGACAGCGCCGAGCGTGCCACGGGTATTGCCACGTCGGCGCAGGCCGACTTGGAACGCAATCTGATGTTCACACTTCGGTCGGCGTTCGTCCAGGTGCTGCAAGCCAAGGCGTTTCGCACGTTGGCGCAAGACAATCTCACCAGTTACGACCAGGTCCTCAGCTTGAGCCGTGACCGCCTTCAGGCAGGCGACATCGCGCAAATCGATCTCGATCGGTTGCAGTTGCAACGGGTGACCTACGAATCCGACGTACAGACATCGGAGGTGAACCTGCGGACGGCGAAGATTCAGCTTTTGCGGCTGCTGAACGACCAAACGACGCCCGTGGGCCAGTTCGACGTGTCGGGACCGTTCGATTTCGTGGCGCCGGTACAGCCGGTCGACGAGTTTCGACGGATTGCCCTGGACGTCCGGCCCGACTTGCGGGCCGCTATGCAGACCATTGATAAGGCGCGGACCGACCACCGGCTGGCATTCGCCAATGGATCGGTCGATCCGACGATTGGCGTCGATGCCGCTTTTCCGTCGATCTCTCAAGCGTTTCTCAGCTATCAGCCTCCTCTGCACCAGTACATCGGTGTCAGTGTTGGCGTGCCGCTGCGACTGTTCGATCGCAATCAAGGTGAGAAGCTCCGCACGGAGCTCGATATCACTCGGAACGAGCGACTTGCCGACGCCGCGAAACTCCAGGTCTTCGGCGATGTCGACACGGCCTACGCCACGGTGATGAGTACCGTCACGCTTTTACAACCCTACAAAGATCGATATCTGGATCAAGCCACGCGCGTTCGGGACACCGTCACGTTTTCGTATCAACGTGGCGGCATCTCGCTAGTGGACTTTCTGCAGGCGCAGCAGGAGTACCGGGCGGTCCAGGTCAGCTACGTCAACCTGATCGCTGCCTTCCTCAACGCTGTGAATCAATTGAACCTCGCGGTTGGTCGAGAGGTGATCCCTTGAGGCGTGCATTTGGTCATCGAATCGTTGGGCTCATGCCGATCGTTGTCGGGGCGGGGCTCGTTGTCGGGTGTACGGCGCGCGGAAGCACCGACGGCGCGTCGGGTGCGCCGCCTCCAGCGGTTGTCGACCACGACGGAGACACCAGCGCCATCCGCGTGGACCGTCCGGATCAGTTTCCGCTGACGACGGCTACCGCGCACGACGCAGCACCTGAATTGAGCGTGACCGGCGTCGTCAACCCTGACGTCTCGCGGGCTGTCCCGGTCGTGTCTCTCGCCTCCGGCCGTGTCATCGATCTCCGGGCGCGCCTCGGTGATCAGGTGCAGAAGGGGCAACTGCTGCTCCGGATTCAGAGTGCAGACGTGGTGGCCGCATTCTCCGACTATCGAAAGGCTGTCGCCGATCGAGTGCTTGCGGAAAGCCAACTTGAACGCGCGGAGGCCCTCTTCGACCGCGGTGCCATTGCGAAAAAGGATGAGGAAGTGGCGCAGGATGTTGCCGACAAAGCCCGCGTCGACGTCGAGAATGCGACGGAGCGCCTTCGCGTCCTGGGCATGGATGCGAGCCGGTCGCCAACCCCGATTGTCGACGTGGCGGCACCCGCGTCCGGAGTGATCACTGAGCAGAACGTCACAAATGCGGCCGGCGTGAAGTCGCTGGATAACTCACCGAACCTGTTCACGATCTCCGACCTCTCGCGCGTCTGGATTATTTGCGATGTCTACGAAAACGATCTCCGGACGGTGCGGGTCGGAGATACCGCCGACATTCATCTGGCGGCCTATCCCGACCGTGTGTTGAAGGGACGCATCAACAATATCGGGGCGATCCTGGATCCGACGATTCGAACGGCCAAGGTTCGTCTCGAGGTCGCGAATCCCGGTCTCCTCCGGATCGGCATGTTCGTGACCGCGACGTTCCGCGGCCGCTCGACGGAGACGCGGGCCGTCGTACCGGCGGCCGCCGTGCTGCACCTGCACGATCGCGATTGGGTCTACGTGCCGGTCGGGAGCGACCGGTTCAAGCGCAGGGAAGTGATCGGCGGTCAGATGCTCGCCAACGGTATGCAGGAGGTGCGGTCGGGTCTCCAGCCGGGTGAGCGCGTCGTCGCCAACGCGCTCGTGTTCCAGAACACCGTCGAGCAATGACACAGGGGAGTTGGCACCGATGCTCCGCGCGCTAGTCGATTTTTCACTTGGCAACCGCTTCCTCGTGCTCGCGGTGGGGGCGCTCTTGTTCATTTGGGGAATCATCTCGTTCCGCAGCCTGCCGGTCGAGGCGTACCCGGATGTTGCGAACAACTACGTGCAGGTGATTACCCAATGGCCGGGCATCTCGGCCGAACAGGTCGAGCAGCAGGTCACGATTCCGCTCGAGATCGCGATGAACGGCCTCCCCCATCTGGAGCACCTGCGGTCGACGACCCTCTTCGGCCTGTCGAGCGTGATGCTGATCTTCGACGATGACTCGGAGAACGATTGGAATCGCGTCAAGGTCCTCGAACGATTGTCGCAAGTGACGCTGCCGCAAGGTGTGCAGCCGCAGATCGGGGCGGACTGGAGCCCCGTCGGGCAGATCTACTTCTTCACGCTGCACAGTACGAACCCCGCCTACGACGTGATGGAGCTGAAATCTATCGAGGACTGGACGATTGAGAAGCAGTTCAAATCAGTTCCCGATGTCGTCGGCGTGGCGAGCTTCGGTGGACCGACACGTGAGTATCAGGTGCGGGTCGATCCGAACAAACTCGTGGCCTATGGGCTAAGCCTTGGGCAAGTCGAGCAGCAGTTGTCGAACAACAACGTCAATGGCGGCGGAAGCTTCATCGAAGCCGGCCTTCAACAGATCAACGTGCGCGCGGTCGGGCAGGTGAAAACGGTTGACGATATCGAGCGAACGGTTCTGACGACGAAGAACGGCACGGCGCTCCGCGTCAGGGACATCGCTACCGTTGAGGAGGGGGCCAAGATCCGACTCGGCCAGTTCGGCAAAGCGATTCACCGCGCAGACGGCCATATCCTCGACAACGACGATGTCGTCGCCGGCATCGTGCTGTTGAGAAAGGGCGCCAACGCAGACTCGACGCTCGAAGCGATTCACCAGAAGGTGCGCGAGTTGAATGACCACCTTCTGCCGCCGGGCGTGAAGATCGTGCCGCATTTGGATCGCAGCGATCTCCTCCATCTGACGACGCACACGGTGATGCACAACCTGACCGAAGGCATCGTCCTCGTCTCGCTCATCCTGTTCGTCTTCCTCGGCAACGTGCGCGGGGCGCTGATTGTCACGCTGACGATCCCGTTTTCGCTGCTGTTTGCCGCGATCTGTCTCAACCTCCGCCACATCCCGGCCAACCTGCTGTCGTTGGGTGCGCTCGACTTCGGCATGATCGTCGAAGGCGCCATCGTCATGACCGAGAACATCGTGCGGATGCTCTCACATCGTGACAGGGACAGGACCACGGTGGCGCAGCAGATCGGTGCAGCCGCGCACGAGGTGCAGCGGCCGGTTTTCTTCTCCATCGCGATCATCATCGTCGCCTATCTGCCGATCTTCACGCTTCAAGCAGTCGAGGGACGTTTGTTCAAGCCGATGGCGTGGACCGTGGCGTTCGCCTTACTCGGCGGGCTCCTGTTCTCGATGGTCGTCGGTCCAGTGCTGGCCAGCCTGGTGTTCCCCAAGGGTACGAAGGAGTGGCACAACCCGATCATGGGCGCGCTGACACGCACGTACGCGCGAGCGTTGACGCTCGCCATCGATTGGCGCTGGGTGACAGTCACCGTCGCGACACTGGCGCTCGCCGGCACCTACATGTTGAGTCGGGTCATCGGGTCCGAGTTTCTTCCCCATCTGGATGAGGGTGCCATCTGGGTTCGCGGGACACTTGCGCCGAGCACCGGACCGACCGAGGGCATTCGAGTCGCTAACCAGGTGCGCGTCATGCTGGCCTCGTTCCCCGAAGTGACCGTGGCGACCAGTCAGGTCGGCCGGCCCGATGATGGAACCGACACCACCGGCTTCTTCAACACCGAATACTTCGTCAACCTGAAGGCGAAGAAGGAATGGAGAACAGTCTTCCACGAAGACAAAGAGGAACTGATTGCCGCGATGAATCGCGAGATCGACAAGATTCCGGGTGTGCTCTGGAACTTCTCGCAGCCGATCGCCGACAACATGGAAGAGGCGGTCAGCGGTGTCAAGGGAGAGCTCGCGATCAAAGTGTACGGCGACGATTTGCGGGCGCTCGAAGACACGGGGGAGCGGATCGTCAATGTCATGCGCACCATTCCAGGCATCCAGGATCTCGGGCTCTTTCGTGTGCTCGGACAACCGAATCTCAACTTCACCGTCGATCGCGATGCCGCCGCCCGCTATCAGGTCAATGCCGCGGACGTTCAGGACGCGATTCAGACCGCGGTCGGAGGCAACGCACTGACCCAGGTACTGAAGGGTGAACAGCGGTACGACCTCGTCATGCGGTATCTCCCGACCTACCGAAGTACGCGCGAGGCGATCGAGCAGACGCGGCTCGTCGCGCCGTCAGGCGCACGGGTCTCGCTCGCGCAGCTGTGCAAAGTGGAACCGGCGGACGGCGCGTCGGAGGTTTACCGCGAAGGTAATCAGCGCTACGTCGCCATTAAGTACGGCGTCCGCGGGCGAGACCTCGGCAGCGCCGTCGAGGAGGCGATTGCGAAGGTGAGCCAGCAGGTCAAGCTGCCGACCGGGTATCGCATCGACTGGGCGGGCGAATACGCAAGCCAGCAGCGCGCGCAGCGCCGGCTCGCGATCGTCATTCCGCTGACGCTGATCGTCATTTTCATGATCCTCTATTCGATGTTCGGCTCGATGAAGTGGGCCGGGCTGATTCTCGTGACGGTCGCGATGGCGCCCATCGGCGGCGTCGTCGCGTTGTTCTTGACGGGTACGAACTTCAGCGTCTCGTCCGGAATCGGCTTCCTGGCGCTCTTCGGTGTCTCGGTGCAGACGGGCGTCATCATGGTCGAATACATCAACCAGCTGCGCTCGCGCGGCCAACCGATTCTCGACGCCGCCAAGCAGGGCGCCATTCAGCGCTTCCGCCCGATCCTGATGACGATGCTCGTGGCATCGCTCGGATTGGTGCCGGCCGCGATCTCACACGGGATCGGATCGGATTCGCAGCGGCCATTCGCCATCGTGATCGTCGGTGGATTGATGGCGGTGCTGGTGATGAGCATCTTTCTGTTGCCGTGCCTCTACGTCTGGATCGCACGCGATGGCGATGCGTTGCCCGCGCCAGACGCTGATCCAGCCGAGACGGACTGAGTAGAGCGATGACGAGACACACCGTTCGCGCACGCATCGTCGACATCGGCATCATTCCGTCGGTCCGCACGTCGTCCGCAGAGGACGCGCGCTTCGCCGCTGAGACGGTGGCACACGCGGGCATTCCGATCATCGAAGTCACCATGACCGTGCCGGATGCGCTGGAGGTCATCGCCCATCTCGCTCGCGGCACGCCTGATCTCCTCGTGGGCGCCGGGACGATCTTCGACGTGAAGACGGCTCGTCATTGCGTGGAGGCGGGCGCGCGATTCTTGACCAGTCCCGGTCTGGATCTGAAGATTGTCGAGTTCGCTCTGAAAGAAGGCGTTCTCGCGCTGCCCGGCGCCCTGACACCCACCGAGGTGACCGCTGCATGGCAATCGGGCGCAGATCTCATCAAAGTGTTTCCATGCGCCCAACTCGGCGGTGCGAGCTACATCCACGCGTTGAAGGGACCCTTTCCTGACGTTCCATTCGTTGCCGCTGGCGGCGTCAACCAAAAGACCGCGGCAGAGTTCATCGCTGCCGGAGCTGCGGCGATTGGAGTGGGCAGAGAGTTGATCCCGAAGAGCGCCGTTCAACATCGAGACGCGCACTGGATCAAAGAGCTAGCACGTCGCTTCTTGGGCATCATCCAGGAGGCGCGGAGTCACACGATCGGCCGGGATGAGACCTTCGATCGACGGTGACATGGACGACCACGGCGTCAATCGTGTTTGGCGCGACTTCGATGCCCGCGCTCGTCTCATCGGCGCCACGCAAGCGTTCGGTGGATCATGCGTGATCAAGTGCAAGTAGAAGACACCTCTGCACCGAGAAAATCGTGACGAAGGGGCCAAGGGGAAACGCGTTCACTCTCGTGGTTGCCACCGCGCTCCTCGTTGTGGCTGTCGTAAGTCTCGCAGTCGACGCACAGAAGCCAGAGCGCAAACAGGAAATCAAAATCCCAGGTATCGACGTCTCACTGAAGGCTGGCTGGCAGCTCCTGTTCTATGAAGGTTGCCGATTCGCTGTGCCTGCGTCCTGGCACCCGAATGTCGATGCGAGCTTGGTTCTTGCGCCAGATGGCAGCAATCTCTCGGTCAGAATGTTCAAGGTAACGAGCTGGTCGGCACACAAAGCGCACATTAAGGCGGCCTTCGGCCGCCTGGATGTCGTGAACGAGGACAGCGAGCATCGACTCTGGTTCGAGATCAGCGACAAAGGGAGCGTTCAGCACTATATTGATGTGCCGAATGGCACCAGTGTGTGCTCTGCTCTATTGGAGATTCGTGCCGCGACGACGCCGGATGCCGAAGACACCACGAAGAGAATCGCTGATAGCATTGGACCAGCGCCGGAAAGGTGGCCGCCAGGTGTGATTAAGTGACGGGTACCACATACGATCGGCAACCGGCATTCTGCTGCGGCTGCACCGTCAACGATGGCCGATCCCGGTGCTGGCCGATCGATCGGCGTGCACGCCGATCAGGTCGGAAGGGCCACCAAAGTAGGATAGTTGATCTGATTCCGAACTCTGCGCCGACCAGGCAACGAACCCGACAACGCGACCTTGTGCTAGCGCCGGCTTAGTCGCGTGAAGCCAACCGTCGCGGTCAACATCCCGGCGTTTCGAAGTGCATCCGCGTACCGGCGGTAAGTATCGATCGACGAGGCGACGCAGCGAGCGTCGACGGCTACGAGGGTGTCAATCCCGCTGAGCGAGATTCGTGCCTGATATTCGATCACGATCCCTTTGTCCAGGACGCGATCGATCACGTCGACGTCTGTCGGAAACTGACGAGGATCCGATT
>Ga0114129_10016151_pt1 | contig 10622 bp, 10 predicted proteins | sample RhiMetdeltSRZDD1_FD_80071 | JGI IMG/M metagenome (GOLD analysis project Ga0114129, IMG submission 80071) | Populus rhizosphere microbial communities from Tennessee, USA - Rhizosphere MetaG P. deltoides SRZDD1 (version 2) (version 2) | ecosystem: Host-associated > Plants > Roots > Rhizosphere >... | reverse complement strand
TTCACCCGCCCATCGGGTATTTTGCAAACGGTACTTCAAATCATCTAATACTTTTTGAGAGACTGATACATTGAATTCTGTTACTTTTTTCATTGATAAAATTTTTTTTGTCTGCGAATAAGAATTGCTGATGTTCAGCATTAGCAATACTGAAATGACAGCGAACAACTTTTTCATTACTTCTTATTGTTTTGTGTAAACAAAGCTATTGGTTCAAACAGGCACGATGTTAGATGACATGTCGGTAGAAATGGTAAAAATTTCGGTTTTATCGTTTACGGTATTCCGTAGGGGTATTTTTTGCCAGCTTTTTAAATGATTTGGTGAAATGAGATGCATCTTCAAACCCGAGACAATGGCATATTTCCTGAATGGACATCGTTGTTTGCCTTAACAGACTTTTGGCTTCCATTATCACAAATTCGTCTATGAAGGCTTTTGCCGACTTGCCTAATTCAACCTGCAAAACTTCGCTTAGATATTTGGGTGTGATATTCAGCTTCGTGGCATAGTATGTTACTTCCTTGCGCCGGGTAAAATCCTGCGCTACCAGTTTCCTGAACTCCTGGGTAATTTGTTCCCTCCTGGATACATTCGCGTTTTTAGGCTTGCCATTTTGAATGGAATGAAACGAATTTGCCAACACCAGCAGCGAATGAACGATTCCAGGGATTGCATCTTTCTCGTCTTTTAGTATTTTGAGCAATCCAAACAGGGACTTCATCTTTTTTACTTGTTCTACTGTTAACTGAATAACATGATTACCGCCGTGGAAAAAGAAGGGCAGGGAATGTAAAAATGACTTAGCCTGTATCAATTCGAATAATTCCTCTGTAAAATAAACCGTATCATGTTCTGCAGTATAATTACCAGTCCATTGGCAAACGATACCAGGTCCAACGGCAGTGAGGCTTCGTGCTTTTAGTGAATAATCGGTACTGCCAATCTTAAACACATCGCCTTTGCCTGTATAAGTAATGCCTAATCCATAGGCAAATGTTCTGAATGGAAAATTAACATGTGCGTTCTGATAGGTATGCCGGTCAGCTAAAAAAAATGGCAGGTTACAGTTATGGGCGTTCTGGTGTTTGAGGAACTCGTATAGGTTGAAAGATTTCAGGTTGAATTTTTTCTGCATATGATATCAGGAAAAGATTTTAATGGATTTGCTTAAAACAATTACATCAAGGTAAAGAATTCGTAGACAACTTTTCACCACAAACTTAGTGCCTACCGTAAAAAGTACCATTATTCCCGAAATCAGGATGACAAAGAAGCCTCTTTTTTGTGCAATTTTACTGCAACAAATCAAATGCTATATGAATCATTCAATCAAACCGTTTACAATCGATATACCGCAACAGGATATCGATGACCTGAAACAAAGATTAGCCTTATCGCGTTTTCCACCGGAAAAATCAGCCGGTTGGACACATGGGGTACCTGTTAATTACCTTCAAAAAATTGCAAACTATTGGCAAACCCGTTTTGACTGGAAAAAACAGGAAGCGTATCTTAATAGCTTTTCGCAATACATGGCCGAAATAAATGGTCAGCCTGTACATTTTGTGCATATCAAATCCCCTGATGCCAACGCCATTCCGCTATTGCTTATCCATGGTTATCCGAGTTCGTTTGTTGAATTTTTACAATTGAGTGAAATGCTTGGTAAATCCTTTCACCTGATCATCCCTTCTATTCCAGGGTTCGGCTTTTCTATCCCTTCACATCATGAAAGCTGGGATTTGATCAAAATTGCCTCATTGTTTGCAGAGCTTATGACGGCATTAGGTTATGAGCGATTTGCAGTGCATGGAACAGATATGGGTGCAGGCATTACGGGCATGTTGTCTGCCATTGCTGCACACCGCCTGATTGGCACACATGTGAATACTGATTTTACTTCAATTACAGGTATGGGAATGTTGCCGGCAGAAACCGGTTCTTTTTCGGAAGAGGAAAAAGATACTATTGCCGGTTTTAGAAATTATGAAAAGTATGAAACTGCCTATTTAAAGATATTGTCAACAAAGCCACAAACGCTTGCTTATGGGCTTACAGATAGTCCGGTGGCTTTGCTCAGCTGGATTATTGAAAAGTTCAAAACATGGACAAATGCATCAAAAACACTACCGGAAGATGCGATAGCGTTAGATCTTATTCTTTCAAATATTTCCCTGTATTGGTTTAATAAATTGGGTGCTTCTACTTCCTATACCTTATATGATGCAATGAATATGTCGTTCGATTGGGGAGCCCAAAGCCAGCAAACCGGTGAACAATCGTGGCAGCCACCCAAAGTTCCTTCGGCTATGGCTGCATTTGGCGGCGATGGTGCACTTTTGAAGAAGTTGCTTGGACCAATGGGTAACCCTGATAAATGGAGTGCTTACGATGAGGCTTTGCATTTTCCGGCCATGGAATGCCCGTCTGTTCTGGCAAAAGATATCCATGTTTTTTTTGAGAGGGTTGCACGAAAATGATCATTACAAAGAAGTGACCGGGTTTGCAATGGCTGCTTTTATTGGGCCTGTTCCCATTTTGCCATCGTTATCGGTATACGTGGTCATCACCTGCGCCAGTTGTTTATCATTGGTGTGGTATCATGGATCTTATAATTTTCCCACCACAAAACTACCAGCGATAAAACAGCAAGAAATACAATCAGCCAGGGTGCATACGGGGCCGCTCTTTGTACCAGGCCGGATACCGGATTGGCTTGCTCTGATGCGCGTTCGGTTATCCATGCAAGGGCTGCCACTGCACTCACTGCAGCGCCCGTTATGCGGATCCCTGTGTATAATGTTGAACGGCTTAATAACACCAGCCATGGAATAGTTACTGCTATAACGGCCAGTTGCATCAGCTCGATACCTATGTTAAAACCAAGAATGCTTAACCCCATGCGTATAGGGTCGAGTTGCAGGTTGGCTAAAACGCCGGCAAAAGCTAAGCCGTGTATCAATCCGAACCCTGCTGCTACCCATGCTTCGCGCCCCGGAAACAGCGGCCGCATAGCATGTATCGCTGAAACCAATATTGAAAAGGCGATCAGAATTTCGATTGGTTTTGATGGCAGCTGCAACCAGCCTATAGCTCCTGCCAGCAATGTAATGGAATGACCGATCGTAAATGCTGTTACTATTTTCAGCAGGCGGGTAATACTATATTTAATTCCGCCAAAGCTTCCCCATTGTTTTCCGTTTGTTACCAGCATAGCGGGCAATAACAGCACTATAAGAAACAGCAGATGGTCTGTTCCTTCTTTAATATGGTGCATGCCTAAGGTGAGCATGCTACTGCAACCTTTCCACCAGCTTCCTTGCTGTAGATTTATTTCCAGCGGATAGATCACATTGTCGCCCGTGTTCCATCGTATCACACCTGCTTCGCCGGTATTGCCTGTTTCCCAATCGTTACGAACAGATACAAACGCCGCATGATTGATAACCTCGTGCATGATCACATCATAATCCAGGTAAAACCGGCGGGTAGTTTCTCCTGGTTGAGGATTTAAAAGAAGATGAACAACCAGTTCCCAGTACGGCGGACCGCTTGCTTCCTGTACACCTTTATCCATACGCATATTGGTAATTTCTACGGGCCAGGGATTGCCATTTGTAACAAAGGGATGTATATGCGCTTTCAGATATTCTTTCAGCTGAGGGCCCAGTCGTTCCAATAGGGTTAACGGGTCTTTGGTAATAGCATGCCCGAAAGAAAGTTCCAGTTCAGGGAGCGGTAGCTGCAATTCCATGCCAACCCTGTTCGGACTTACATCTAACAACACTATTGTTGATGGCGTTTGATGCGCCTGTACAGTAAATGGAATCAAAAAGGCGAAAAACAGCCGCCACCATTTTGGCAGGCGGCTGTTAAGTATGAATTTACAAACCATAATCACTAATTAAATTTTAACTACTCACCATTCACCGCTCACCACTCACCACTTATAATCCCAAATAATCCCGGCTATGATCTCTGAACACCGTATGGTAATGTATCTGGCTGCTGATCACCACGCCTGTTTGACAAATAAATTCAATCCATACGCTGGGGCCGTCGATACGAACATAATCTGTATTGGCAGTAAAGAAAGAGCTTGCACTGCCCGATGTACCGCTGCTATTGCTGGCATAACATACATAAGTATCCGCCAGTTCGTTGGTATAAATCGTAGTAAATTTTGCTGCCGATGTAGCGTCCAGGTCATTTATCCAGGGCGCCATGGCAGCCAGTACTTTTGCCTGTGCCGTACTGCTCAGGGTGCTTACCTTAATACCTTGTTTGGTGGTAGGGAAGGTGTTGGTAGTAGAACCCGGCACCATCAATACATCTGAAAAAGTGCCTGATATTTTGGCGCCTGCCAGCTCTGTTGAAGTAAAGGATGCCAGCATATCAGCCATTACTGATTTTTCGGTAGCAAGAGGAGCGGCATAGGTTGTTCCGCTGTAGGTAAAGGAACCATTCGGCTCAACGCCCTGATGCGATGGTGTAATGCTTACAACCGAACCGGCATCGTAGGTGATGTTGGATGCATAATGATGACCGCCAAATTGCAACATCCATTTTCCGGTAGTGCTGGGCGTTCCTAAGAATGCAATAATGTAATAGCCCGAAGAGTAACCTCCGCTCGAAAGGGTGCTTAAATAATCATCAGCTGTATTGATGGTTATAAATTCATCGTACCCTTCGCCGGTTGAAGTGCCCGACGCAGCTTGTATTACGGCTTTGGCAGCGGCCAGCTGGGTGCTGCTAAGACTGCTGAAGGCCAAACCATTGCGGCACGATACGCCACACGGAAGATTTGACCACCGTTTGGCATTGGTAAGGTTTAAAGTCAATACCACACTTGACTGCTGTGCACTTGTTAGTGTTGCCAAAAACGCATTGGCCAGGCACACTACTTTTGCTACGCCTGTTTCGGATGAACAACTGGTGGTTGTTGATGTCGCGTTTACCGTTAATGAAAGGCTGCAGCTTTGTCCGCCAAAACTAATCGCAAACGATGCTGTGCCCGATGATGCCGGCGTACCTGAAATGGCATAAGTTAAACTGCCTGCCCCGCTGGCCAGCGTGCCCGCCTGCAGCGTTGCTGTTAAACCGGTAACGCCGGTTGAAGAAATGGCTGATCCTGCACTATAGGCCACCCCGTTTCCGCCGGTATAGGGAACAGTGGCTGTTCCTGAGTAGGCAGTGCTGATGGTTGCAGTGGCAGAAAAAGTAGTCGATGTACAGGTTAAAGCCGAAACGGTTGCACTGGCAGTGGTATCGCTGTTTTTTTTACAGGCGAATACAATCATGGTACAAATTAAAACTGCCGAAGCGCTCCAGGTGATCTTGAGTTGGTTCATATTCTTTTCGTTGAGTTTGAGAATGTGGTTTTTCAGTTATTCGTTGCGAATTGTAATCAGTGTACTGTGCAGATGGATGGTAAATGTAATGCGAGGTTTAGCCGGCTATAGAAGGTTAGGGGTGAATAGGCAATATCCTGTGGCGAAAAGGGTGAGTGGAAGTAATAAATGGTAAAAAAGTAGTAAGTAAAAGCTAAAAAAGTTAGTTTTTTAAAGAGGAAAATATTGTACCTTTATTCATACAACCGCGTTTTTCCCGGTTTAAGATCCAACCAGTTTTTTTTGAGATTCCTGCACATAAATACCGTGAGAAGTGCGAATGCGTAACAGAAGCGTATTGGCAATAATAACTGAATACTAAAGCTATTAATAACGTATTAGCGCATGCGTGGCACAAATGCATTATGATTTTGTATGACTGATATGCATAATTGCAATTGTGGTTGCATGCCACGGGTTTTTTATGCGCTCTGCTACAAACAAAAAGACGGGAGTGTAATACTGCCCGTCTACCCACGAAAGCACGTGGTTATTTACTATTGTAGTAGTTGTGGCTGGCTGCAGGTTCATCAGTGATGAGCCCCCACACCGCCCTTTTCAAGACCTGGTAGTATGCTGCTATCAGGTCTTTTCTACTTTATGCGCTCATTGTAATTGTATACCAAATTTATAATATTTATTATATAGTTTTCAATTTATGACAACAAAATTTATAATTGATTGTCAGGCTGTTGCGAAAGTCTAAAGTGATATTGATTTATATTAATATTCCTTAATTACAAGTGACTTAAATCAAGTATTTATAACTGCGATTAAATCCACTTTCTCTTAACTTACTTGCCAAACACCGAAAAGAAACTTTCCTCATAACTGGTACCAATGGGAATTTCTTCGCCGGCAATAAAGATCGTTTTGTTGCGAACGGTTTCTATACGCGAGAGGGAAACAAGATACGAGCGGTGAACGCGGATAAATTTCGAAGAAGACAGTTTTTCCTGAAGGGCTTTCATGGTCAATCGTACAACCACCGGTTTTTGCTGGTGCAGGTGAATTTTCAGGTAATTGTCGAGCCCTTCAATAAAAAGGATATCATCCGATAAAATTTTTACAAGGCCATAATCTACCCGCAGCACCAGGTATTTGCCATCGGGTAGCTCCTGTTGTGTTGCAAAGCGGTAAAAGTCATTGGCTTTTTGTACAGCCTGCTCAAATCGTTTGAATGTAAAAGGTTTTAGCAGGTAATCTACTGCATTGAGATTATAACTTTCCACGGCATATTCGCTGTACGAAGTGGTGAATATCACCATCGACTTTTGCGGAATGGATTTATAAAACTCAATGCCCGATAAGGAAGGCATGTTGATATCGAGGAAAATTAAATCGACCGGAAATTTTTCAAGATAGCTGAATGCTTCACTGGTTTTGGTGAATGTTTTTACCAGTTCAATAGATCCCGCCCGGTTGCAAAATGTTTCAATGATTTCCAGCGCAGGCGGCTCATCATCCAAGGCTATTGCTTTTATCATGTTAGCGTAATTATAAGATCAACGGAAAAATAGCTGTTGTTATCCTGAATGGTTATATGGTGTTTTGAAGGATACAGCAGCTGCAACCGTTCTTTGGTGTTTGCAATGCCAATACCCGTTGAACCGGTATTATTAATTGTTTTTACTTTTTTGTTGAATACCTGCAGATGCACATCCTGTTTTTCAGCATCGATCGAAATACGAATTTCCGAATCTTCATCGGGATTGATACCGTATTTAAAGGCATTTTCAATAAAGGTGATCAGTAGCAGCGGCGCTATTTCCTTTCCTTCGGCATTGCCGGTTGATGTAAAATGAATGCGGGCTGTATTCCCTAAACGTGATCTTTGCAGGTCGATATAATTGCTGATGTAACTCAATTCTTTTTCAAGAGACACCTTATTGTTGTGGGCGTCTTTAATGATATACCGCATCAGCTCTGATAAATTGATGACGGCATCGGCCGTTTTATCATCTTTTTTTACAGCCAGTGCATAAATGCTGTTGAGTGTATTGAATAAAAAATGCGGGTTTATCTGGGCTTTTAAAGATGATAGCTCTGCATTCAATTTATCTTCCTGAGCCTGAAATAATCGTTGCCGTATGCGAAGCAGCAATGAAAATAGAATTACGGCTAAAAAAAGAAATATATGATGTTTTATTTCCTGAAGGAACCAGGAGCCTTTGGGTGGCGGCGGGATCCAGTGTTCAGCATTTTTGGGAATAGCCGTTAAAACCGGTGCAGGCTGCATTAAATTATGGCCGGTAAGAAAAGCCGGCAATAGTATGATAGCCAAAAAACCGGCTATTATGCTCAGCGCATAAACTACAAATTGCCTTCGAAAATAAATACGGGGAATAAGCCAATAATAGTTCAGGTAAAAGAAGGCGATCATTAAGGCATTGGCAATAAAATCTCTTTGGGTGGGTTTTGAAAAAAGAAAGCCTACTTCTTCGGGCGGATGGGGAAACAAAAAAACAGGCAAAGCCAGGAACGTAATGCAACCGGTAATGTGGTAAATATACAGGCGTTTGCTGCTTTTCATGCCGGTAAAATTAAGCAGTTATAGTATTAATGCACCGGATGGCACTAAAACAATTGTGGTGAAATAAGGGAATGTTGGGACAAGTGTTGCCCGGGCCGTCATGCCATTATATTCATGCCATTTCAAAGCCGCCTAACATCCAGTTACAAAATGATCCGGTGCGGCCAAAGCTGGTGATCGTGTCGTGGATGGTTTCGGGCTTCAATACAACCTGCATTCTTGATTTGCTGGCAGGCAATAACTTTACTATAGCAGAAATATTAATGATAAACTGCCGGTTGATGCGAAAGAATAGGGAAGGGTTCAGTTGCTGCTCCAGGCGTTCCAACGTAAAACCTGTATTGTATTTTACGTGCTGAAAAGTAACCAGGTAAACAATTTTATTTTCTGTGAAAAAGTAAGCCACCTCTTCTGCCAATACTAATTTCATTTGCCGGCCTATGGTTACCAGAAATCTTTCCTGATACGAAACCTTACCGGTTATTGTGGCAGGTTTAATGGTTGTTTCCCGTTTCATAGATGAAAAAAAAGTTTCATACCGGTTAAGCGATTCTGTTAGTTCTTCTTTTTTAACAGGCTTCAACAAATAATAGATACCATTAGCCTTAAATACATCGATCGCATATTTCTCATACTCGCCTATGAAAATTACCGGTGGTTTTTTCTTTAGATTGTTAAATATGTCAAAACTTAACCCATCGGGCAACTCTATTACCGAGAAGATCAGATCTGGCAGTTGATTTTTTTGAAGCCATTGCCTGGCCGTTTTGATATCCCTGCAACGGCCGCTTATTTTCATTTCAGGTATGATCTCACTTAATAGTTTTTCAAGATGTTTTATAGCCTGTAAATCCTGATCGATAATTAGTATGCGCATAAGGTTTATATAACAACTTATACGCCGTTTTCTTTCTTTTGGTTGCTGAATTTTATTGTCATTTACTCACATAAAATTATTTTTAATAGTTGTCCGTATTGATGCCTTCTGTTTATTGTTTAAATGACAATATATATATGCCCATACGATCTTATTAACATTATTGATCTTTTTAATAAAAAGTTTTACCACTCAGTCTGTAAAAACAACTATCCGGCATTGAATTTCTGCCATTGGGTATTTTGAAACCATATCATGATAATATCTGCACAAAAATTGAGTTTAAATGGCACCCTTTTATTTATTTAATGAAAACTACTGTGAAACTTAGTCTGATCGTCGCATTTATTATAACAGCGTTGTTTGTTGTAACGTGTAAACATGAAATCCCGCTAGCAAACAAAGACGGAGATAATAACCCGCCAGATAACAGTGATACCTGCGGTACCATCGTATTTACTTATTCAGGCGCTGTAGCGCCGCTGATGACTGCCCGGTGTACAAGATGCCATAACGATACCACTACACGCGGAGGAATAAATTTAAGTGTTTATGACAGCGTAAAGACTGTTGCCCTTAATGGAAGGCTGCTGGGCAGTATTAAATCAGCAACCGGATATAAACCGATGCCGCCGGGAAGTACTAAGCTACAGGGTTGCCAGATACGGCAAATCGAAAAATGGGTCCAGGCCGGGGCCGCAAATAACTAAACTTATATGAATAACCAACGAATACGATTCCTGCCAAACAGGAAGGGATGGATCATTTTGCCCATCATAACTGTAATGACCATCTTAATGACAGGCTGTTATTACGATAAAGCGGATTTGCTGTACCCCGACAGCACTGTTGACTGTTCTGTTGTATCAGCCACTTTCAGCAAAGTGCAACCAATCATCACGGGGAAATGCAATACTTCAGGTTGTCACAATGCAGGGGGTGCAGCAGGAGGTACGGTGCTGGAAACCTATGACCAGATCAAAGCAAAAGCCGGCAGGATCAACCAGCGGGCGATTGTTGAAAAAACAATGCCGCCCGGAACGTCGCTGTCATCAGAAGAAATAGCCATTCTAAAATGCTGGATCAGCTCCGGCACACCTAATAACTAAACGATATCCACTATGCGTTCATGGAAAAAAATAGTAACAGGGATGATCATATTGGCGCTTGCAGGGGCAGGCTATGGATGGCACCTGTATCAAAAAGCGCCTCCTGATATACGAGAGCAAAAGGCCGGTATTGAAATAAGGGCAGTTGATCTGTTAAAAGCATTTCAGCAAAACGAAATGGCCGGCAACGCGAAATACGTTGACAAGGTTTTGATTGTGGCAGGAACGGTCACCGATATACAAACTGATAGTAGCGGACAGGCAACGGTATACCTGCAAACCAACGACCCGCTTGCAGCTGTAACCTGCAGTTTTTATCAAAATGATGAAGGTGTTAAAAAAATTAAAGCCGGTTCCCCTGCACATATAAAAGGAGTATGCACCGGCATATTAACAGATGTTGTATTAAACAAGTGCAGCCTTGTGGAATAAGGCTGCATAAAAATAAATGCTAATTCTATGAAGCAAACGCTGATAGCTGTCGTATTATTCGTTCTCGCACTTCCGGTTTTTTCACAGAAAAGATATTTTACAAAGACCGGCCAGATAAATTTTGCCGCCGGTACAGGGGAGGATATTGATGGAATTAATAAATCCACTACCAGTGTATTTGATGCGGTGTCCGGTCAGATAGAGTTTGCGGTGCTGGTAAAAGGGTTCGAATTTAAAAGAGCTTTGATGCAGGAGCACTTCAATGAAAATTATATGGA
>Ga0114129_10016150_pt1 | contig 10623 bp, 5 predicted proteins | sample RhiMetdeltSRZDD1_FD_80071 | JGI IMG/M metagenome (GOLD analysis project Ga0114129, IMG submission 80071) | Populus rhizosphere microbial communities from Tennessee, USA - Rhizosphere MetaG P. deltoides SRZDD1 (version 2) (version 2) | ecosystem: Host-associated > Plants > Roots > Rhizosphere >... | reverse complement strand
GCTGTTCCTGCTGCGCGAGCACGCGCGCACCGGCTCCGTTGAGGCGCGCGACATGGTGCTCGTGACGCTGCGCGCCATGGCACTCGGCGGGATGCGCGATCACCTCGGTGGCGGCTTTCATCGCTACTCGGTGGACGGCAACTGGCGCGTGCCGCACTTCGAGAAGATGCTCTACGACCAGGCGCAGCTCGTGCTCGCGTATCTCGAGGCCGCGCAGGTGGCGGGAGACCCGTTTTACTCCGACGTCGCGGCCGACACGCTCGCATACGTCGCGCGCGACCTGACGGACGAAGCCGGCGGCTTCTACTCGGCCGAGGATGCTGACAGCGTCCCACCTGACGAACGTAGAGGCGGACCTCCAGTTGACGAACGTAGAGGCGGACCTTCACTTGACGAACGTAGAGGCGGACCTTCAGGTCCGCCTGAAGAGAAACCTCACAAAACGGAAGGCGCCTTCTACATCTGGCGCGACGAGGAGATTGCGGAGGTGCTCGGCGAGGACGCCGAGATCTTCCGCATCCGGTACGGTGTGCTCCCCGACGGGAACGCGCCGTTCGATCCGCAGAACGAGTTCGTCCACAAGAACCTCCTCTACACCTCGCGCGGCATCGACGAGGTGATGTCGGCGACGGCGAAGTCTCGAGAAGAGGTCGAGGCGGCGCTCGTGCGCGCGCGCCAGAAGCTGTTCGAGCGGCGCTCGACGCGGCCGCGTCCGCACCTCGACGACAAGGTGCTGACGGCGTGGAACGGCCTGATGATTGCCGCCTTCGCGCGCGCGGCGAGGACGATCGGCAACCCCACGACAGTCGACGCGGGGGCCGACCTGAAGGTCGGCCCCTACATCGACGTCGTCGGCCCCTACATCGACGTCGCCCGGCGGGCGGCGCTCTTCATCTGGAAACATCTGTGGAACTCCGACACGCGGACGCTGCTGCGCCGCTATCGGAAGGGAGACGCCGCCGTCGAGGGCTACGCGGAAGACTACGCGTATCTGGTGTTCGGCCTGCTGGAGCTGTTCCAGGCCGATGGCGACCCGCGATGGCTCGAATGGGCGCTGATGCTGCAGCGCCGCCAGGACGAGCTCTTCGCGGATCCGGTCGAAGGCGGCTGGTTCAGCACCACCGGTCAGGACGAGACGGTGCTGCTCCGTCTCAAGGAGGACTACGACGGCGCCGAACCGTCCGCGACCTCGGTCACCGTCATGAACCTGCTGACGCTCTCGCACCTGACGAATGACGAGGCGTTCGGCGGGTCGATCGATCGCGCGCTCGGCCTGTTCGCCTCGCGCATTGCGCATCAGGGGGCGCGCACGGTCCCGATGATGATGGCCGCGCTCTCGGCGTATCACGCCGGCATGTCGCAAATCGTCGTGGCCGGCGATCGCAGCGCTGCATTGATGGACGTCGTGCGCCGCCGGTACCTCCCGTTCGCGATCGTCGTGCCCCTCGTGCCGGAGCACGCCCGCGCCATCGCGACGCTGCTGCCCTGGACCGATGCGATGGCCCGGCGGACCGACCAGCCGGCGGCATACGTGTGCCGGAACTTCGCGTGCCTGACGCCCGCAACGTCCCCGGAGCAGTTCGCCGCGCAGCTCGGGCGGACCTGACGACGGGCCGACCTGAAGGTCGGCCCCTACGCTCACTACGTCCTACTGAAGGTCGGCCCCTACGTTCACTGAAGGTCGGCCCCTACGTTCACTACGTCCTACGTTCACTACGTCCGCTCGTAGAGGCGGACCTTCAGGTCCGCCTGCTACGGACTAAAACTGGAATCGTACCCCCGCGTTCACGGATCGCCCCTCGAGCGGCGCCCACGCATCGGTCGCCCATCGCCCGTCGCGCAGCGGCACGGGGCGGATCAGCGGATCGAACTTCGTCTGGCGCACGTCCGCAAGATCCTCCGTGTTGATGTAAAGCAGCGCCCGGCCGACGTTGCGCGTGTACAGGAATCCCAGGATCGTGTACGGCCGTCCGTGCAGCCGGTACGGGTTGTCTTCCAGCTCCTGCCTCCCCGTGTAGAACACCTCGAACCCGATGTTGCCGATCGGCAGCTTCCACAGCAGATCGAACGTCGCGGTCTGACCCGGATTGAGTGGCACGTCGCGGCGCCCGCTGCCGTCTTCGCCGACTTCCGTGGACCGCAGATACATGTGCGTGACGATGATGTCCACGTTGTCTTCGTGATAGCGGGCGATGAACTCGGCGCCCGTGGTTCGCGACGGCGTCTCCGCGTTGACGACGCGCGCCGCATAGGGACCGCCATCCAGCTTGCGGAACACCTGCGCCCCCGCGATGTTGGAGTGAAAAACCGTCGTCGTCACCTCGAGCGGCGCCTTCCGCCAGGTCACGTCGCTCGAGATGCTCGTGGCATCCTCCGGCCCGACTCCGGTCATGGGAGCCAGCACCGAGAGCCCGGTCGCGTCGGTTTCCTCGGTGAACGGCGACGGCGCGAAATGGCCGCGCCCGCCGGACACGCGCGCCGTCCACTGTGATGCCGGACGCAGGAGCAGCGACAGGCGCGGGCTGAAGAAGGTGCCGAATGCGCTGTGGCGATCGACGCGCGCGCTCACCGAGGCGGTGAGCCAGCGTGTGACGACGACATCGTCCTGGCCGAACACGCCTGGAATGGTGTAGGTGTAATCGAAGCGCGGCGCGTCGACGGCGCGGAATCGTTCGCGCTGCAGCGCGCCGCCGGCCACCCACGTGTGCGGGCCTGCCGAGCCGGTGACGGATGCCTCGCCAAAGCCGGTCGCCGACCGCTCGCGTTCCGGCACGGCGCCGAAGACGTGGTCGTGATGCTGCGAGACGCGGCTCGCCCGGACCGACGCGACGCGTCCACCGCTCAGCAGGAACCGTCCGACGAAGCCGCCGTCGAGCTGACGCGTCAGCAGGCTCTCGGGATGCGGACGGCCACCAGGCGTCGCCGCTCCCGGCATGGTGCCGCCGCGCCGGTCCTCGTCCACCGCGCCGAAGGTCGCGAAAACGGAACGGCCCGCGCCGTTGTCCCACGTCACGCGCGGACGCACCTGCGTCCGGCGGAACATCGGCAGGTCGGTCCACCCGTCGCGATCGAGGTCGGACCGCTGCTGCCAGTGCACGCCGCCGAGCACGCTGTAGCTCCAGTGCTCCCGCAGCGGCTGCGCCATCCAGAGGGCGCCGTCGGTGCCGCGATGCGTCGTCTGGTTGATGAGCAGCTCGTGCTCCGCCGTCTTCGGCCGGCGCGACACGAGATTGACGACCCCGCCAATGGCCGACATTCCGTACAGCGCGGACGCGACACCCTTGATGACCTCGACCTGGCCGAGATCCATCGGTGGAATCTGCAGGATGCCGACGGAGCCGGACTGGGCGCCGTAAAGAGGCAGCCCGTCGGCCAGAATCTGCGAGTACCGGCCGCTCAGCCCCTGGATGCGCAGGCTGGCGCCGCCAAGCGCGGGCGATGTCGTCTGGACGCGGAGGCCGTTGGTTTCCGCCAGCAGCATCGAGACGTCGCCCGGCGCCATGGCAATCTTTTCCTGGACCTCGTCGTTCGGCACCACCTCGACGCGCAGCGGGATGTCCTCGATGCGCTGCTCGGTGCGCGTCGCCGTGACCACCACGTTCTCTTCCAGCTCGGATTCGGGTGCGAGGTCAACCTCGACGCGTGTCTCGGCGCCCGCGCGGACCTCTACTTGCGCGGCGCCCGGATCGAAATCGCTCTTCGTGACGACGACGTCCACGCGGCCGGGCGGCAGCAGCAGCGTGACCGTTCCGTCGGCGCCGGTCGGTCGCCTCAGGCCGCCGGCGCTGACCTCGGCCTGCGCGACCGGGCCGTCCTTGCTGCGAACCGTGACGATCAACGTTCCTGTGGCCTGCGCGTAGGCAGCCTGGGCGCCGGCACAGAGAGCTGCCAGCACCATGCACACCGTTTTCATGCGTGTCTCCTGCGCCAGCGCAGGGGCCAGCTCGAGCCGGGCCCCTGCACAGCCCTGATGAAACGAATCCGGCCAGGCGGCCGGCCGGAGACACGCGTTCTACACGCGCAGGCGACGCCACGGCAGAGGACCGACAGCCCGAAGATGAAGAGGACCCAGAGGACGATCTGCACCGCGTCGCCATCGTGCGGCCACTGCTCGCCGACGTCGCGGAACCGCTGGCCAATGTACACTGGGACTCTACCGACGACATGGAATTTCCGGTTGATATCTGGCTGCGCGGCGACAACCACGCGACCACCGAGCTGATCTCGCCGGTGGCCCGCGAGCCACGCGCCTGGACGGACGGCGACGTGGCCGCGGTGCTCGTCGGCATGCTGCGCGCGATCGATCGCGCCAGGCACCCCGAGGCCGACCCCGATCGGCCCGTCGGCCTGCGCGGGTTCAGCTGGATCGTGAACCCGTTCGAATCCGGCGGGGTGGTGATTGCGCTGGAGATGACGCTCGGCGCGATCGTCGCCGGCCCATTCGATGTCGCGGAGAGCGTCCTGACGAGGATGATTCAGCGGGTGATGGAAGCGGAGCGCGCAACCGCGACTTCAGGCAGCGTCCACTGATTCGTGGTAATCGGCCGGGCCGGCGGCTTTCGCCGCCGGCCGTGGCCGGCCAGGTGAAGGCTGACACGGTATGAGGGTGTGCGGCCCGAGGAGAAGGCGTTGGCTCCGCCTGACTCGTTCACCTGGCGAGCGCGTGGAAATAACTCGTCCTTTCAGCGTACTGGCTGCCGGTCGCCCGCGCCTAATCTGAGCGTAAGACACTCAGATCTTGGGGTGGAGGGCTGGTGAATCGGGGTGTGCAGGGCGGGTCCTTTCGGGCCCGCCAGATCAGAAACGATACGTGTAGAGCGCCTTCGTCGAGAGGCGCCGGTCCTGCGTCGCAAACTGCGCGAGCAGCGGATCGTCGAGCCAGTTGTGCGTGTAGACGACGTAGATGTCGTTGCCGGGCCGGACGATCCAGCGGAAGCGGGACTGCCAGCCCGCGACGCCGCTCACGGTGTCGTACTGGACGTTGTTCACCCACGTGAGAAATGGCGTGAACTGCAGCTCGGGCACGACGCGGTAGAGGCGCGTGTTGAAGCTGGCCTCCGGCAGCGCGATCGAGTTGAACTCCGCGGCGGTATAGACGAACACGCCCGGCAGGATGCGGAACGTCACGTTGCTCACGAACTCCTTGCGAGAGCCCGAGTAGAAATCGCCCGCCTCGTAACGGCCTTCGAAGGCGACCGGCCGGCGGTTCGACGACCGCCAGTTCACCTGGTAGCGGAGGAAGTCGTATGACGAGCCCCGCGGCAGCGTCACGCGCAGTCCCGGCCCGATGTTGATCGTGAACGGCAGGTCGAGCCGCTCGCTGCGTGGCAGCAGCTGAACGCCGAAGCGATCGTTGGCCGCCAGCTCGACCTGGAACGGCTGAATGCTGAAGTTCCTGGTGATCTGCTGGTTGTCGAGCGTTGTCTGGACGTCGCCGATGACCGCGAAGTTGTACTGGCGCACGGTCCGGTTGTTCCGCGGCCGCGGCCCGAAGTTCAGGAACGGCACGTAGCGCCGGTAGGCGTTGCGCGTGATGAAGCCGACCGCCGGGTTGAAGTTCGCCTCGACCGTGCGGACGTCGAGGTTCGCGTTCCAGCGATCGTTGGGATACGCGAACGTCGCGCCGTACGCGTGCGTCGCCTTGCCCGGTCCCTCCTGCGGGGTGTCGACGTACCAGCCGCTCAGCGACATGTTCTGGGTTCCGCGGAGCGATGACGTGGCGAGGCGGAAGTCGGCGCCGAGCGTCTGCCGGGTGGCGGTGCCGATCTCATGCGAGTCTCGGCGCGTATACGCGGCGCCGACGTAGGACTGGCGCATCAGGCGGTGCTTCAGGCGCGCGACGGTGAAGTGTTCGCCGATGAGGCCGTGGTCGTCCCCGGTGCGGACGTCGAGGATGCCCACGTCCTGTCCCGCAAGCTGCCCGGTGGCCTTGGTGCCGAAGAGAATCTTCTGTTCGCCGCCAGCGTCGCTCAGGCCGATGCGGCGGCTGAAGAACGGGTTGACGATCATGTCGCTGCCGGTTTCCTGGCTGCGGAAGCCGCCGTTGCCGCCGGCGCCGGCGCCGGGGCTCGCGAAGTCGAAGAAGGTCGCGCCGTCGAGGAAGAAGTCGCGCTTCTCCGGGTAGAGCAGCGAGAAGCGCGTCAGGTTCACCTGCCGTTGATCCACTTCGGTCTGCGCGAAGTCGGTGTTGACCGTGAGGTTCGTGCGGAGCGCCGGCGTCGGGTTATAGAAAAGGTCGACGCCCGCCTGCCCCGTGCCGCTCGTCTTCTCCTGGCGCGCGGGCGCGTCCTGCGCGCTGCCGAGCAGGTACGGCTTGATGTCGAGGCCGTTTCCCTGCGTGACGCCGGTCAGCCCGGTCACGCGGCCGGCGTTGGTCATGCGCGACACGCCCTGGTTGCGCGACGATCCCATCCAGATGCTGTTTTCGTTCTTGCGCGAAAGGGTGCGGGAGACGTTGATGCCCCACGTCTCGCTGTTCGGGTCGAAGTTGAGCGTGCGGAACGGAATCTCGACCTCGAGCGTCCAGCCGGTGGCGGTGCGCTCCACGCGCTCGTTCCAGATGCCGTCCCACTGCCGGTTCTGGCCGTTGATCCCCATCAGCGCATCGGCCATCGCGCCCGACGGATTGGTCTCGAAGAAGTAACCCGTCCGGCCGTCGAGGAACGTGTCGATCGTCCACTGCACCTTGTCGTCCTGCTGGAGGTACTCGTCGCGCCGCTTCTGGTAGCGCGTCAGGTGCAGGCCGGCTTCCGAATCGTGGCAGATGACCGCGAGGTAGAAGTAGTTCGCGTCGAACGCGATGCGGAATTCGGTCTGCTCGGTGGCCGGCTCCCCGTTGTCGGGGTCGATCTGGATGAAGTCCGTGGCGACCTGCGCCCGCTGCCAGACGGCTTCGTCCAGGCTGCCATCGAGGTTGATGGTCTCGCCCGGCGCCAGCCGCTCCGCCGAAATGGTCCGCCTCTCCTGCGCATTGGGCAGCGGGAGCCGCTGGGCAAACGCCGGACTCGCCGCGGCGAACACGCCCGCAAGCAGGCAGAGCAGTCGTATAGCGCGAGACGGGACGATGGGCATCAAAGATGTACCTGGATTGGCTCCGAGGATTGGCTCTGAAGAGTTGAATCCTAAAGCTACTCTACCGTATCGGTCCCGTCCATTCCGGGCTTCACTTACTGCCCCGGACTAGCGCCGGCGATGCCGCGCCGTGCCCTCCTTGTGCTCGAACCGCTCGTCGGCGTGACGCCTCTCGACGCGCAGAGCGCTACGCAGTTGATGGCAGCGATGCGCAGCACTGTGCTTGCGACCCCTCTTGCGAAGCTGAGCCAGTCGAGTAGACTGGCTATCTCTCTTTCTCAACAGGCTTTAGCTCGGAACTGACGGCACCGATCCCCAGGTGGCCCACGGTCGTTTCACCGGATCGGACCGCCCCGAAAAGGCGAGATCCCGTGAGGCGTGTATTCGCGGAACTGTTCGTACTCTGCGCGGTGGGCGCCGTCCTCGTCACGTGCCAGCCCGCATACGCACAACAGGCGCCGCGGTTCATTCAGCGATCGATGTCGTCGCCCTCCGGTGTGCTCCGGCGCGATGTGATCCGTGAGCAGCGCGTCGAAATCGCATCGCCCGCGATGCTGGGAGACGCCGATCGCTCGTCGGTGCTCCAACTCGATCTGTTCAGCGACCTGTCGCTTCGAGTCGTTCGCTCGGGCCTGACGCGAACCGCACGCGGAATGGCCTGGACGGGTGTCGTCGAAGGCTATCCGCAAAGCAACGCGGTTTTCGTCGTGGTGAACGGCGAATTGTCGGCGCATCTCTTCCTGCCCTTCGGCTTCTTTACCGTGGAGCACGAAAGCGGCGCGGCCTATGTCGTTCGCCAACTCGATCAGACGGCCTGGCCTGAAGTGCCGGATGCGATTCTCCCGGCCGCCGCGCCGATGATGCCGCGAATGCTCGTGCCCCAGGCCGCGGCGGCTGACGATGGCCGGACGATTGACCTCATGATCGCGTACACGCGCGACGCGCTCGCGGGCTTTGGCAGCGTTTCCCGCGCCAACCTGGCCATCGCGCTGCTCGTCGAGGAAACCAACCAGGCACTTCGCAACAGCGGCGTCAGCACGGCGCTGCGATTGGTCTATACCGGCGTGGTCGACTATCCGGAAACCGGAAGCTCGGCGGTCGATCTGACACGTCTTCAGGCTGCCAATGACGGCTACCTCGACGGGCTGCACGCCTTGAGGGACAAGTACGCGGCTGACGTCGTCGCGCTGATCACAGAGCGCATCACGGACGCCGCCGGCCGCGCGTACGTGAACCGTCCATCGACATCGACCGGCGGCGAACTGGGTTTCCTGGTGGTGGCGCGAGCGGCGACCGCGAACGGGAAGACGTTCGCGCACGAATTCGGCCACACGATGGGCGCCATGCACGACTGGTACGTCGAGTCGTCACCCGGCGCGTTCGCGTACTCCCACGGATTTGTCAGCCTGACGGCGCGAGTTGTCGACCTGATGGGCTATGGCGATCGCTGCCGCAGCGTCGGCCTTCTATGTCCCGCGGTGCTGCAGTATTCGAGTCCCGGGGTCCCATGGAATGGATCTGCCATGGGCGTGAAAGCTGGCACCAGCGCGAACTGCACTCCGGCCGTTCAGCCCCAGGTGGAGTGCGACGCTGACAGCGTGCTGACGTTGAGCAGCATGGCGCCGGTGATTGCGAGGTACCGCGACAGCCGCACCAGCGCCCGCGCAATCCAGCTCACGGCCGGCGGCTCGATCGGCTCTCCCGGCGGTCAATACCGGTTGACGTATCAGCCCGATGGCAACGTCGTCCTGGTCGACATGCGTACGCGCGCGACCGTGTGGTCGACCGACACCGCCGGCACGACGCCGGGCGTGCTGCGCATGCAGGACGATGGCAACTTCGTGCTGTACGACGGCGCCGGGATGGCGCGATGGGCGTCCGGGACCGCGGGAAATCCGGCCGCGTATCTGGCCGTGCAGGACGACGGCAACGTCGTCATATACCGCCCGGATGGCGAGGGTGTGTGGAACCGGTTCGCGGAGACGTCATATCATCCGCGTGAATGAGGCGGCTGACGCTGTCTGCACGAGGACTCGGCGGCGGGCTGGTTCTCGCGATCGCGATGATCGCCGGACCTCAGAGTACTCCGCAGCGCCCCGCACCAGCCGCAGCGACTGCTGAACGTCCGACCGGCCTTCTCTACGACGACCTCTACCTCCGGCACCTGGCCGGCGACACCGGCCATCCAGAGCGGCCCGAGCGACTGACCGCCGTGCTCGGCGGTCTCGAAAAAGCCGGCATCCTGAGCACGCTTGTTCGCATTCCCGCGCGCCCTGCCACCGACGATGAGCTCGCGCTCGCGCACGATCGCGCGTACATCGATCTCGTGAAACGCGAGCTGGCCAACGTCCAGGGAGTCAGGGAGCTGAGCACGGGCGACACGGACGTCACGCGCGAGTCGCTGGCGGCCGCGCGGGCCGCGGTGGGCGGGGTGTTGAACGCGGCCGATGCCGTGGCATCGGGCCGGATGAAGCATGCGTTCTGTGCCGTGCGGCCGCCGGGGCATCACGCCACGCGCACCCGCGGCATGGGCTTCTGCATCTTCAACAACGTCGCCATCGCGGCGCGCTATCTCCAGAAGGTCCACGGCATCCGCCGCGTGCTCATCGTCGACTTCGACTACCACCACGGGAACGGGACGCAGGACATCTTCTACGACGACGATTCGGTCTTCTACTTCAGCACGCACCACTACGGCGCGTACCCTGGAACGGGGAGCGCGGCGGAGACGGGAACGGGGAAGGGTGTCGGCACGACGTTGAACGTGCCGCTGCCGCCCGGCGCCAGCGACGCGCAGATTCTCGCGGCGTTCGAGCAGCAGTTGGTGCCCGCCGCACGGCGGTTCAAGCCGGACTTCATCCTGGTCAGCGCGGGGTTCGACGGCATGCGGCGCGATCTGCTCGGACAGTTCGACATCACGCCCGCGGGCTACACCGCCATCACGCGGGTCATCGTCCGGCTCGCGGACGAACTGTGCCAGGGGCGCATCGTGTCGGTGCTCGAAGGGGGCTATCGGTTAGACGGGCTTGCGGAGAGCGTCGCCGCGCACGTCAAGGTGCTGCGCGGAGAGTAGCGCCGCGGCTCCGGGCTGTAGGGCGGGTCCCGCGGAGCTCTCACGCCCGGCGAACGCGGACCCGCCTCAGCGCCCGCAGAGTTCGCCGTCACGGGCCACAGAGGCACAGAGACACAGAGCTTCACAGTTCGTTCGCGATGCAGAACTGCACGAAGTCGGTGTTCGGAGGCCGGGCGCCGTTGGCGGCGACATGCGCGGCAACCTGCCCCCGGTGGTGCGCACCGTGCGTGATCAGGTGGAGCACGATATCCGACACCGATGATTGATATTTCTCGCCTGTGAAGCGCTGATAGCTGACGATGCGATCCAGATCGCTGCCAGGCAGCCGCTCGTATGTCCGTTCGTGCGTCTGGTGCATCTCCCGGAGCTGCGCGACGCTCATCGCCCGCCAGATGTCACGATCCGGTGTTTCACCGGCGATCCGCTGAAACCACGCCTGCTCACCCAGCAGGATGTGGCTGACTCGCGCGACGTGTACT
>Ga0114129_10016148_pt1 | contig 10623 bp, 6 predicted proteins | sample RhiMetdeltSRZDD1_FD_80071 | JGI IMG/M metagenome (GOLD analysis project Ga0114129, IMG submission 80071) | Populus rhizosphere microbial communities from Tennessee, USA - Rhizosphere MetaG P. deltoides SRZDD1 (version 2) (version 2) | ecosystem: Host-associated > Plants > Roots > Rhizosphere >... | reverse complement strand
GGGGTGGGGGGAAGGGGGGAGAGGGGCACGGCAGTGAAGGGATGGAATGGCTGCTGATGGCGGTCTCGGTGGGGATGGCAGGGGTGGGGCTGATGGTGGCGTGGAGTTTCTATTTGAAGAACCGGGCGCTACGGGAACGGTTGAAGAGCCGTTATCGTGCGCTCTACACCACACTGTTGAACAAGTACTGGATCGATGAAATCTATGACACGCTGTTTGTGCAACCCGTAAAGATTGTATCCACCTATTTGCTTTGGAAGTTCTGTGACGTAGTTCTGATCGATGGGGTCGTAAATGGCACTGGCCAGATTATTGCAAGGAGTGGCCGAATCTTGAGGAGATTGCAATCGGGATCGACTCGTTCTTATGCTGCCTGGATCCTTTTTGGCGCGGTCGTTGTGGTCTTTTACTTCGGACTTTTTGGTTCGTAAGATAATTCCTAGGCGGTCCCCCTTGCAGAAATTCATACCAACTATTATTACCTTTCTGCCACTCGCAGGAGCGAGCGTTATCTTAGTTGTCAACAAGGCTAATACCGAAACCATTCGTCGGTTGGCCCTCGTAGCGTCTGTTGTCACCCTTCTTACTTCAATCCCTCTGTTTGTATGCTTCGACGCAGCTGACCCTGGAATCCAGTTTGAGCAGACCGCTGATTGGATTCCGAGCCTAGGAATTACTTACCACGTCGGCATTGACGGTATCAGCTTATTCCTCGTGCTGCTCACAACTTTTCTTACGCCGCTCGCTATCCTCTCCTCCTGGAATTCTATTCAGCAACGAGTCAAAGAGTACTTTGTCTTTGTTCTAGTGCTAGAAACGGGGATGCTGGGAGTATTCGTGGCTTTGGACCTCTTCCTGTTCTACGTTTTCTGGGAAGCCATGCTGGTCCCCATGTACTTCCTGATTGGAGTTTGGGGAGGTCAACGGAGGATCTATGCGGCCATCAAATTCTTCCTTTACACCATGGCCGGGTCAGTTCTGATGCTGGTCGCCATTATCACTCTCTATTTCTTGAATGGTGGTGTCAGCTTCGATTTTCCCGTAATCCTTTCGGGTCTTCACTCGGGTAGAGTAATGCTCACAGCTGCACAACAATACTGGTTGTTTCTCGCTTTCTTTATTGCTTTTGCCATCAAAGTTCCGCTTTTCCCATTCCACACTTGGCTTCCTGACGCTCACGTCGAGGCCCCCACAGCGGGATCAGTTATTCTGGCAGGAGTCCTCTTGAAAATGGGGACTTACGGAATGGTTAGATTTTGTCTGCCACTATTTCCGGAAGCTGCTTTGCAGATGGCCCCGCTGATTTCTGTGCTCGCAATTGTTGGAATCATCTACGGTGCCTTGGTCGCCATGGTCCAGCCGGACCTTAAGAAACTCGTTGCCTATTCTTCAGTGAGCCATCTTGGATTCGTGGTTCTCGGCATTTTTGCTTTCAACGCGCAAGGTATGGAAGGTGCAATCTACCAAATGCTCAATCACGGCATCTCGACCGGGGCGTTGTTCCTGTTGGTCGGAATGATCTACGATCGGCGGCACACACGGCTGATCGAGGACTTCGGAGGATTGGCCACTCCGCTGCCCCTGTTCTCCGCATTCTTCATGATTGTCACTCTGTCGTCGATTGGCTTGCCTCTTCTCAACGGTTTTGTCGGTGAATTTCTGATCCTGCTTGGCGCTTTCACCGCGAACGTACCGCGAGGGGTGGTCGCAGCAACAGGAATCATATTGTCCTCTGTCTATATGCTCTGGATGTATCAGCGAGTCGTGTTCGGGGATGTGAAGGACGAGAGAAACAGGGCGTTGACTGACCTCAGCCTTCGTGAAAAGTCTATTATGATTCCTCTGGTTGTGCTCATCGTGTGGATGGGGGTTTATTCGCAGTCATTCTTGCGAAAGATGGATGTATCAGTGAACCAACTGCTTGACAGTTTTCATTCGACGGCAGTTGTCCTCAAATCGACGGCTCAAATGAAAATAGAAAGACAGGATTAGAAGCCGTGAGTGAAAGTTTTACTTTCGATTTTCAACAGATTCTGCCTGACGTTATTCTTTCGTTGTTCGGAATCATTATCCTCATGGCAGACCCTTTTGTGAGTCGAGCGCGGAAGTCTTGGCTGGGAATCATAGGGCTGTTTGGAATCGGCGCGGCTGGCATCGCCACTTTAAATATGACAGGGAACGACACTGTAACGGTGTTTTCTGGCATGATCATAGTCGATCGGTTCGGTCTCTTTTTCCGTTTGTCCTTTTTGCTTATCGCCGGATTGACGCTCCTGGCGTCTCTGGATTATATGAAGAAGCAGGAGCTGAACCTCGCGGAGTATCATGCCTTGCTATTGTTTGCCACCGTTGGTATGAACTTCATGGCTGCTTCCAACGAACTCATCATGGTGTTCCTTGGCCTCGAGACTCTCTCAATCTCCTGCTACATCTTATTGGGCCTCAGGCGTAGCGATCCCCGGTCAAATGAATCCGCTCTCAAGTATTTCCTATTGGGATCTTTTTCCTCGGCCTTTTTCCTCTACGGCATTGCCATGGCATACGGGGCAACTCGAACAACCAACTTGGAGTTGATCGCCAAGAGAGTCCTCGAGGGTTCAGCCAATATGGGACTGATTTACTTAGCCGCAAGCTTAATGTTTGTAGGATTCGCCTTTAAGGTTGCAACCGCTCCTTTTCATGTTTGGACTCCTGACGTCTATGAGGGTGCACCGACTCCGATCACGGGTTTCATGTCTGTGGGCCCGAAAGCCGCGGGCTTTGCCATTCTAACTAGAGTCTGCTGGGTTGCTTTCCCGACAGTGTACGGCGAGTGGTTTACCCTTGCTTGGATCTCCGCTGTATTGACTATGACTCTCGGAAACGTAGTTGCAATCGCACAAAGCAACATCAAGCGCATGCTGGCATACTCGTCGATCGCTCATGCCGGGTATATCCTGGCCGCATTTGCATCCAGAGAGGATGGAATTCCCGCTGTGCTCTTCTATGCGCTGTCCTATGCCTTCATGAACATTGGAGCGTTCACGGTCGTGGCTTTGATTGAGAGGGGGAACGACAGGAAAAATAGCATAGAGGACTATGCCGGTATCGGCTTCAAGCAGCCCTTGCTCGCCGCATGTCTTTCAACATTCCTACTTTCATTGGCTGGCATTCCTCTAACAGCAGGGTTTGCAGGAAAGTTTTTTATCTTTCGGGCGGCGATAAAGTCTCACTTGATTTGGCTCGCCATTATCGGCTTCCTTAATAGCGCTGTTTCGGTGTATTACTATTTGCGCGTCATCGTCACCATGTATATGAAAGAGGCCGACGCAGACTATATCCCGGTCTCTATCCCTCCCAGCGCGGCTTTCGTGCTTTGCTTCTCCGCTCTCGCAATTCTGCAGTTAGGAATTTATCCAAATTTTGTGATATCGCTGGCCAAGAGCTCCGTTTTTGGCTTCAAGTAAAACTGCGCCGCTGCTATTCCTGAACGGTAGGCGTTCTTCTAAAGTCGCGGCTGTAGAGACCGAAACCTTGACTGCCTCGGTCCCAGCCTACTGGGTCAAGCTCTTAATAATCGGCCAGCGTTGTTTTATGATTCGAGCTCTGGATATACAGGTATCCGAACCAAACAAGACAGATCCAAATCTTACCGCAATAAGTGAGCTGCTCTTCCCCAATTGGCTCTGCCACTGGAATTGGACGTGACACTGTGCTTGATCCCCGTCGGCGTGGCGACATTGTCTAACCAAGTACTTGAAGAAGAGAAAATGTTAGAGAATGCAATTTCCTGACGTCGCTAAAGAGGTCCGGAGGTGGCACGGTTAGTCTCGGAGCAAGGCTAATCGTTGTTCCAGATCTCAAGTAATGCTTTCAGATTCCTATTCCAGGCTTGCTGCCGTTTCAACTCGGGACGACAACAAAGGAGACGGTCAAAATCCAAGCGAACAACTCAACCCAAAGAGTAGGCTTGATATCATGACCTCAAAGGCGAGTTCGAAAACCTCAAGAGTCGGAACCAACTAACAGATTTGAATTGGCAAGTAGGACTCGTCGCAGCAGGGTCGGCTGGTATCGCGTCAAATTGCCAATCGCCTAGTGATTCTAGATTTTCACGCGCTGATCCAAACCATCATAGAACTCTTTCGACAGAGACGTGTAGTCGTCCATTTCCTCCACGGCCGAGGTGTGAACATCTGATCAGACGACGTAACTAGACCGTCGGTCTCTCCGGAATTGATCCAACGTCATGGTGAGATAACGGAAGGATGTCGGGCCTGGAGGATTCGTCTGCTAAGCAAGATTTTTTCAGCGGCAAAGCTTCGACTCCAAGTTCATCAAGACACTTTGGGCGGTAGGGGTGTGGGAGCGACGCTAGGTGCTTGCATTCGCGAAGAGATTCGAAGGGCAGTTTCACATCGTCTGGTCTGCACTGGACGGTTTGGTCAAACACAGGCAAACTACACTTCGAGCACGGCAGACAGGCAATCGAGGCCCAGACGCCGAATGATTTTGGCTAGGCGCACAAAGAAATTTTCAGCGCACCCGAATGCGAGGCAGAATAAGAATGGAGATGTCTCTAACGCTAGAAAACAAACCCTGTTCAATTCTGAGCAAGTTAATGCAAGGGAGTTTGGCGCTCAGGGTGGCGGTTTGTCCCGACTGAGCTCAGCAAGTCTAAAGGAATACTTCAAGAGTTGACGTCCCTGGACCAAGACACCGTAGTGACCCTCGCGAGCTGGAAAAATTGTCGCGGCACGCTCAGGAATTGCATTCTGCAGAAGTTTTTTGGGTATTGATCAGTTTACATGGAAAAGCAAGACTCGGCGGATCCGCGGTCTGAAGTGCACCTTGATCTGCCTTCTGAGCACTCCGATTCACCAGTATCAAGATGACGCTATACCTCTATGGTCACCGCATCCGGGGCCCAAACCTCGAGGCTATAAACCGACTGTCACTTTCTGAGCTCTTACGACTCTGAAAGTTCTTTTAGGTGATTTGATAATATGGAGCCGACGACCAGAGTTGAACTGGTGACCTGCCGATTACGAATCGGCTGCTCTACCAACTGAGCTACGTCGGCTAAAGAACCCGAGAACTTCGTCTGAAAGCCGTGAGGACTTTGGACTGGACCAACTTTGTGGTCCGTGAGCTGTCAAGCCAGAGGGACTATAAAGAATCGTTTCGGAAGCTGTCAAGCGGATTCTCCGCTCCTGTTGGTCTAGCTAACTGCGGCGGTTCTTGGTTCAATAGCAGGACGGGTTTCAGGCAGGAAAGAGAACGGATAGGTGAGGGGGTACCGGGGTGGAGAGTGAATGCTCTTCACCCCGCTGGATCTGAGTAATCTACGACTAGTTTCCGATTGCAGTCGAACCGGAAGTGGCTGCGCCTCCCAAATTGAAGCGCACAACTTGGGATTCATTCGAGAAATAGAAACGGGCGCCTGTCTGGGTAGCTCCCGTACTGACGTGAGGAGTTCCATCAGCAGTGAATTGCAGTGCTGGCGAGGTAGAATCCGGCGTGGCAGTCAATGTATATCCGCTTTTGGTTCCGCTCCCGAGGACATTGTCTATGATGCTGTCTGAAGAGAGCTGAGCGAGTGTACCGAAGGCGCCATTCGTAGAGTTGTAGAGCAACTCACCGCTCCCTATGGTTCTCATCGATGCCGTGGCGGAACCTTCATTAGCGGAACGCCGCGCGCGCAGCAGGTTCGGAATTGCGATGGCAGCAATGATCAAGATGATCGCCACTACGATCAGCAATTCGATTAGCGAGAATCCCTTGATGCTTTTTGTTTTTTTCATTAGCCTTTCTCCTTAGCGTGGAAGTCCAGCACTAGCGGCAATTCTGGGTCCAACCTGGAAAGTCAATAAATTCCTCCAAACCGATGAAGAATATGACAAAAATGGTGAGTGTCGCGATGTAAATTAACGTCATTCGTATCAACTATCTCGCTTCAAGGGTGCATAGATGGGAGTCGGCAAAGTAGTAACCTTACCGGGAGGCTCGGCCACCGGATGAATTGAACTCACACCGCGCTTCTCGACTTGGTCAATGCGAATCACTGAGTGCATCGGAACATAGGTGCGTTCCACCCCCGAGAACTCCTGCTGGAGCGCTTCCTCGGATGGATCCACCACGACGGTAGATTTCTCGCCAAATAGTAGTCCCTCGACCTCCACAAACCCAAATAAGCCTCCTTGGCTTACACTTTTCGCAAAAATCTCGTAAACTTTGCCTTGATTGATGAAAATGACTTTATAGATTTGTTTTCTGTGCGGCATACCTTTTGAATACTAATCGGCTGGGTATCGAATGCTGGTGCGTCGTAAACGCGCGTCAACGAATCTTACCTGATTTCCCCAGGTCATATCAAGAACATGGCGGAGCAAATCAATACAGGCTATCCCTCAAAGCGACAATGTTAGAACGTGACCGCTCGTCACGTTGTCACACTTATGTTGCCATTAAACTTTTGCGGTACAACGTAGGGATCAAAGAGGAACTAGATTCTCAGCTTGCCTTCTCTTTCTCGACATCTTAGGTCAGTTAAATGAGCTTGAGGTAAGGGTGCTTGATAGGGTCTGACATCCTTTATGGATGCGGTCTCTTGGCGCGCTCCTCTGCTCCGAGAGTGGTTTGCAGGCGCTCTGATTTCCCAGTGCCTTCTTCGAGAGTCATGAGGCGACCAACTGAGAGATCTTCCCACTTTTCTTCTAAACCATTTGGCCAACGCACTTCAATCTGATCGACCTTGGTAGCGACTCCCAGGCCGAAGTGCACTCGGAGATCATTTTGAGAATAGTAGCTTCCTCCTCCGTGAACCTCCTGCAACTGACTGGATCCTCCAGCTTGACATCGGACACGGGCTCCAATGGCACTCCGATTTGACCGCGTACCTACCAATCTAAGCTCCAGCCATTGGTTTGCGTTGCGCGAATCAAGTCGAAAAAGATCGGGAGGTTCGTGGACATTGTTGATCACGACATCAACATCGCCGTCGTTATCAAAATCGCCAAAGGCGCACCCACGGCTGGCTTTTGGAGTGGTTGCGGGCTCGCCGACAGCCTCAGAGATGTCCTCAAATTTTCCATTTTGAAGATTCCGATAGATTACTTTACGTTGTTTATAGCCCGCTTCGGTCTTGAGTTGATAGACCTCTGGATAGACGTGACCATTTGCCAGGAAGAGATCTAGCCAGCCATTGTTGTCCAGGTCAACAAAACCACAGCCCCAGCCCAGCCACCGTGTATTCAGGCCGATTCCCCCCGAAAAGGTGACGTCTTCGAAGAAGCCCCTCCCTGTGTTTGCGTAGAGAGTCGAAGTATCTCCAGCAAAATTGGTTTTGAAAATGTCCATGGACCCGTTGCGGTCGTAGTCCCCTACTGCCACTCCCATTCCTGCTTGAGGCTTGCCGTCCTGACTATAAGCGCTTCCCGAGGTGATCGCGACGTCCGTAAAAGTGCCATCATGCTCGTTACGATACAGGGTGCTCGGGTTGGAGTCATTAGCCACATAGATATCTGTCCAGCCGTCATTATTGAAATCTAAAGTGTTCACACCCAGCCCATAAGTTCCTTTCGCCCTAGTAATTCCTGATGCTTCTGAGACATCGACAAAAGTACCATTGCCATTATTGTGATAAAGAGCATTCTTGCCACCTGGAAGGCCGGGAGGTCCACAAGCTACTCGAATACCTTTGTAAAGGCAAAGACCCGATTCCGGCACTGGTGCGGAGTCAATGTCGAAATCGATGTAGTTGGCCACGAACAGGTCCAGGTAGCCATCCCGATCGTAGTCGAGAAAGGTGCAGCCACTACCCCAACGCTTGCGACTGCTGAGAAGGCCAACCTTATGTGTGACATTCTCAAATGTCCCGTCACCGTTGTTCCTAAATAGCTGGTTTTGACCCCAGTAGCTGACAAAGAGATCCTCCCGCCCATCGTTATCAAAGTCGCCTGCACAGACACCCTGGCCCCACCCGCTTTGCCGCAGCCCCGACTTCAGAGTCACATCCTCAAAAGTCCCGTTATGGCGATTCCGGTAGAGATGGTTGATGGGTTCCTGCCCCGTCGGGAAGCCTTCTAACGTCGTCCCATTAACCTGAAAGATGTCCAGCCAGCCGTCGTTGTCATAGTCCAGGAATGCAACTCCACACCCAGTGGTTTCCAGGAGGTACTTGTTGCTTTCCTTTCCGCCAAAGACTGTCACCGCGTTGAGCCCGGCTTCTCTGGCGACATTTGTGAAAGAAAAACCAAGCGATTCTCGATGGTCTTCGGAGATGGCAACGCAGACCGCTAAGAAAAGAAGCGATACGAAAAGCGAAGTTCGCCAGGTAGTGAAACATCGTAGCAGTGTCTGACCTGACTTCATATGGCGCGAGCCTTGGTGCGGCCCACATTCATCTGTTCATCGCAAATTCAGTCGTCGTCTTTCCAATTTCCAACTTAACTCCTAATTCTTGTCGGGCCATTTGAGGTACGGAGCCAGACGCTGGGCGTCTCTGAAATGTGTCTCGGCTTCGTCCTGCTTCCCCATTCTCTTAAGTGCCAACGCCAGCTGGAAGTGAGCTTGAGCATAGTCTGGTGCTAGCCGGATTGCTTCGCGGAACTTCTCAACGGCGCCCAGCAGATCACTCCTGTTGAGCTTGTCAATCCCCACGCTCACAGCGAAGGTAGCCGCCTGACTGTCAGCCTTTCTCTTGCTTAAACGCTCTGCTTCAGAAAAAGCCTGAGCCGCCAAAGCGTCCTCTTTTTTTTCCTGCAGAACTTGTCCAAGGCTCAAATAGGCATCCGGAGACTCCGGCTGATACTTGATTGTCTCTCGAAATTCCTGGATTGCTTCGTCTGCATTCCCCTTTTTCCGCAAGATGGTCCCCAGCATGGAATGGGCTTGCGCGTAATCGGGCTTGTGCGCGATAGCCTCGCGAAACGATTGGCAGGCCTCCTCGGATCGATCCAATTGCCAGAGAATTACCCCCAAAGTGTAGTGTGCTTCAGGTAAGGTGGGGTCGATCCTGATAGCAGTTCGCAGCTCGTCTTCGGCTGCCTGAAATTCATCCTTTTGTTTCAATGCCGTTCCCAAATTGTAGTGGGCCTCAGCACTGTTTGGAGTCAGACGAGTCAGCTCACGATAGACCGTAACAGCACCGACCAAATCACCTTTCTGCATAAGAGCCAATCCCAGATTGTGCCGGGCAATGTAGTCTTCGGGATGGCTCGCGACTAAAGACTGAAACGTTTCGACAGCCTCATCGGCCTTCCCTTCCTTCATCAGGGCCAAACCCAAATTGTTTTTGGCCTCAGTCAAAGGGGGGCTCAATTTCACTGCTGTCCGCAGCGCTTCCACTGCTCCGTCCGCGTCTCCAAACTCCTGCAAGGCCATGCCCAGCTGCATATGGCCAAGAGCTAAACTCGGATCGAGCTTCACGACTCTCTCCAGATGTTCAACAGCAGCCCCGATGTCGCCCTTTTGCTTCAGAACCAGCGCGAGATAGTAGCGAGCCTCGGCGTGATCTGGGCGCAACGCCACAGCCTTTTGCAGGTCAGGAAGGGCTCGCTCAAAGTCTTGGGTCCACCATCGAGTTGCCCCAAGATGATACCAGGGATCAAAGTAATCGGGTTTTAGTTCGGTTGCCTTCTCAAACTCGCGGATGGCTTCCTGAATTCTTTCTAACTTGCCCAGAACGAAGCCGAGCCTGTCATGTGCCTGAGCCATTTCCGAAGACTTGAGCGCGATCCGGTACTCGGCGACAGCCTCCTGCAATTTGCCCTCACGTTCATGAATCGTACCAAGCAGATAGTGCGCCTGGCCTGAGTTCGGACTGAGTTGCAGAGCCTTCTCAATCCTCTCTCGAGCGGCAGCCAGGTTGTTGGATTGTAGAAGGGAGATACTCTGAGTCAACAGTACTTGCAGATTTTTTTGAGTCGGTGTGAGTTCTTTTTGAGCCGCAGAGCTCAAGGAAAACAGGGTGAGCAGGAGCAACCCTGCCAATTTCCCTGAAGCTCGCTGGCACATCAGAAACACGTGATTACGGGATGCTCTTCTGGCATCAAGGCAAGCTGGAAACGCCTTGAAAAGGCGGGTTTGAGAGATCTAGAGGCCGAGGCAGTCGGAAACCACAGAAACAGGGTTAACGGCTCCGCTTCATCCATCGATTCCATGAAACACAATCGTCTTGGCGTCCGTCATCTCTTCAATCGCATAGCGAGGGCCTTCTTTGCCAATGCCACTTTGCTTCAACCCACCGTACGGCATAAAATCGGCTCGCCACAGAGGCGTCCAGTTGATCATCACATTTCCGCTTTGAACTCTGCGGGCAAAGGTCAAGGCTGTGTTAATGTCTCGAGTGAAGATGCCGGCACCTAACCCATATTTGCTGTCGTTGGCCAGATTGATGGCCTCTTCGATATCCTGAACCGGTGTAACCGCTACAGCCGGTCCGAACAGCTCGTCACAGGAGATTCGCATTGACGGCTTGACATCGGCGACAACAGTGGGCGCGAAGACGGCGTCCTGACGGCTGCCTCCTGTCACAATCCGGGCGCCACTTTGAACGGCCTCGTTGATCCACGAGCCCACGCGATCGGCGTCCCGTTCAGAGATCATGGCGCTGAGCCGAGTATCCTCTGCCAGGGGGTCGCC
>Ga0114129_10016147_pt1 | contig 10623 bp, 11 predicted proteins | sample RhiMetdeltSRZDD1_FD_80071 | JGI IMG/M metagenome (GOLD analysis project Ga0114129, IMG submission 80071) | Populus rhizosphere microbial communities from Tennessee, USA - Rhizosphere MetaG P. deltoides SRZDD1 (version 2) (version 2) | ecosystem: Host-associated > Plants > Roots > Rhizosphere >... | reverse complement strand
TGGAAGACCTGCAGCCGCGGGCACAAATACCGCGGTGAGCACAGCCATTGCCCGATCTGATGGAAGAAGAAAGCGGCTAGTTCCAGCCGCGTCCGGTAAACTTCGTCACGGACCCATCCACTCTGGGGAGTGGCCAAGCGGTAAGGCAGCTGATTCTGGATCAGCCAATCAGAGGTTCGAATCCTCTCTCCCCAACAGATCCGAAGGAATTCGACCGATTCGCCGAGCCGCGAGAGCGTTAAGCGACCTGATCGGTAATCAGATGATCGGAGCTCCGTGCTCACAACGACTACCTGATTCTGCTGAAGGCCACCTGACTCCCAACGCGGATGACTAAGAACGAATCAGAAGCCGCTGGATATCTAACTGGCACGCGGCACGCCTGCACGGAGGGGTCTGAACCCGAATCAGCGTCTCGCGATCGCTACCGCCTCGTCGAATTCGAACGAGCAGTCGCGATGCTGGAACGTGAAGCGCCGGGCATAGAGGTAGTGACGCTCGTTCAGGACCTGGATGGTCTGGAGGTCGGGATTCACTCGGTAGTGGCCGCCCGCGACGCCTCGTGGCTGATCCGGCGGATGAGCGAGGAGAATGCACTTGCGGCTGTCGATCGCGAACGTGATCTCGTCAGCGGTCGCAAATCCGACCGGCATGAGCCGACCGTCTGGGAGCGGCGGGCTCCACATCGCGACGGGCACGTCGCCGGCGATGAACACGGGGCGTTCGCACTCGATCAAGCTCCAGGAGCGTCGCGCGACGATCGACGCGACCATCGGTAAGGCATCGAGCATCGCCTCAATGGTCATGGTGCGCGGCACGCTCGTCGTGATTCGTTTCTCTTCGAGTGACACGAGCAGTTCTGCCTGTTGTGCCTTGACCTCCTCATCGGTGGGCATTTGGCCGTGGACGTGATGCAACGCGGCGCGCATCGCGTCAGGGACTTCGGCGAGTATGTGAGCACTCATCTCGGTCGTTTGTTGCGCCATGTCTTCGAACATTTGCTGTAGATAGGGCCCACGTAGCAGCTGCAGCGCAACAAAGATGCTCAGCACCGTGAGATCGTCGTCGCGCGGCGGGAACACCCCTGCATCGATTCCACGCAACGCATCTGCCGCAGCCCCTTCGACGCTTGAAAGCCACTTCTCGACCCCATCGCTCTGGCCGTCGATGGTTTCGATGGTGTAGTAGTCCCGCTGCGTCATGAGCACTCGAGGCGGGATGAGCTTGCGCGTATTGAGCTGCTTGTCGGTCACAAGCACCTGGCCATCATTCCCCGCGAAACGCAAGAGGAAGAACTCCCGGAATGAGGTGATGGACACGTGCTCGCCGTTCGTCGTTCCTCGCGGAACCCTCGTCCTTTCTCGTACGCCTAGCCTAGTGGCGAGAGCGGTGGCGCGTACGCCGACGGCTTGGTCGGCCATGTGTACTCAGTGGTCGCCCTCGATGTGGCAAAGTTTGCTCCTCAGCACAGCTGACCCGAGCCACACCTTCGCCCCGGACAACAGCGAGCTTCGACACATTCGCGGTCCGTGCCGCGCTCCGTCCGCGGTCTGCAACGCCACTGACCATGATGTGCGTGAGGTAGTGGTACAGGTAGGGTAGGAAGGAACGGGACGACCCTAGCGATCTGTCCAGGTGAGCGCCTGACTTGACGGCGAGGCGCTATCGGCGATCGGCAGGGCCTCGTCACGCAGTCCGTTTGCGAGGTCGAAGAAGGCTCTCTGCCCAGCGACAAAGCGGAAGCCGTGTGCCTCTGCCATATGGGCGAGGAGTTCGCTTGTCGCATTCTCGGAAGGCTTGGCATCCACTGCCAGAATTCCGACGGGCGGGTGCTCCGTACGCTGGTCGATCTTTTCCTCTCGCGTCATCGACTTAGCCTGTCGCGGCCCCTGCGTAACGTCTATGAGCGTGGCAAATGCTTCGAACGCGTGCTCCTTTCGACGCACATCCTCCTGCAGGTCTGTCGTGGCAGCCTCAACCATGTTGACGTTGCTTTCGGTCAAATAGCGGAAGTCAATGCGCCAATCGACTCCGCTGGCACCCCGGACGAGCACCTGACTCTCTACGCGCCTGCCGAGGACACCTGCCGTCCTGAACGCCTCCCTTAGGGCGGTCCGCGCTGCCGACACACCCGCGGAGCGCACTAGGTCGGGTGGTTGCTCGAACTTGCGATCAACGATCCGTGCGTGGAGCGCGTTCACGATGTCATCGATACCGCGCACGCTCGCTTCGATCTCGAGCGGCTTCGTGAAGTAGACATTCGGAAGGCGGTTCTGTTGGAGCCACTCGATTGGGGAGGAATCAGCCTTTCCGGAGTAGTCGCGCGCGTCAAAGCTCGTAAGGAAGTCGCGCAGCGATGGCAAGTCGACGTAGGGGTCAGCCAGCCGAATACGCGGATCAACGTCCGTAGCCATCTTGGTGATTACGCGATCGTCGATCTCGACTACCAAGCCGATATTGACTGGCTCGAAGCGGACCACATCGGGGACGAACTTGGCAACGACATATCGAGCTTTCACGGCGCCTCCTCCGGTAGATTAGGGAAGAACGGGTGGCTGTGAATGAATAACTCGTTCAAGTGGTCCCGACGATTTGCTAAGAAAGTCACCATCAGGGTCTTCGCGTGGTCGTCCAGCCACTCGTCGGGAACCTGTCCGACGATCGTCGCTAACCGCGCATCGTCCACGGCGCGAACGCGATCGATTGAGGCAGTGAGTTCAGCCCAATCGCAGATTGCGTTTCTAAGGACCGCAGAGCGGACAAGGGCATCTTGGACAGGAACGTTTGTGAACTCGGCCAACTGTTCGGGCGTCCTTCCCTGAGGGAGCAGCGCGAGGTCGTGATCGTTGACCATGAAGATCCCTTTGTCTTTACCCAGGACCCTCCCGAGGTAGTTCTGATCGTGTCGGTCTGTATTCAGCGTCCAAATGTCTAGGCACACGACCGGATACGCGACGGCTGGCGCATTCACGAACCTTGGCCAGTTTTGTGGAGAGAGGCCAGTCATTTTGCGGTCGTTTGGGAGGACTCGCGACCCGAAGAAGACGCTTTCTTTCCACCGGATGAAGTCGAAGGCTCGGATTGGAATCGCCATTTCTTGAGCGAGGCAGCCAACAATCCATTCGTTCGAACCGAGATACGGATGGTCCGGCATGAGCGATGGACCCTTGCAGTAGTACTCCTCGAAGTCAGACGCGAGCAGAAGAATGGCGGGACGGCTCCCGCCTTCCTTCAGCATGTCGTCGCTCGAAAGCTCCGCGTATCCGTCGAGTGGGACGCGCGGCGCTGCGAGCGGAAGCTGGGGACCTTCGAGGGCCATGGCGGGACAGAGTAAACATGAGCTTCACTATCCCTCGCCTCGCGTTTGCGTACCACTCCCTAGCCGATTTGGACGCCGCCGAGGGCCCGAGGCGAGGCACAGATTTCTTGACTACGTCTGATCGGCCGAAGCTCCGGCCCTTCACCCAGACGATCGAGCGCGATCCGGTCGGCGAACCCGAGGTCGCGTGACGCGAGATCGCGTCTCGCAGGCTGGCCGGCGCGTGCCTTCTACGGCATCCTGACGAGCACGTGACCGCTGCGTCTCGGCCCTACACGATCGAGTTCTACGCCGACCCCGAGACGGGTCGGGAGCCTGTCCTCGACTGGATCAACGACGACCTCACGCCGTTCCAACGGCGGTCGATCGGAATCGCCATGTCCGAGATCCTCGAGGTCAACGGCATCAACATCTGCGACACCGAGTACGGCAAGAACCTCGGCGGTGGCCTCTTCGAGTTCCGCCTCCGCCATGGATCAGACGACATCGCCGCGATGTTCACGACCAGGAAGCCGGATGCGAAGGGCAAAGAGCCGATCTTGCTCCGCGTGTACTGCCACGCCTACGGCGACAAGATCGTGCTGCTGTTGGCCGGCTATGACAAAGGATCCGATCCCAGCAAGAAGCGCGAGAACAAGGAAATCCAGCTCGCCAGGAAGCGCCTGACCGAGTTCAAACTGCGCCGGCAGCGCCTCCGGCGGCGGGGCCGGAAAACGGCGTCTTGACAATATGTGTTAGGTCACATAGCCTCTAGCCATGAAGAAGACCACTTTTGCCGAGTTCATCCGCGACATCGAGGCCGAGGCTCGCGCCGAAGGCCCCGAGGCGGTCGCCCAGATCGAGGTCATGCGGCAGCGCTACGCCCGGGGTGGCCAGCTCGCCATGCTCCGCAAGCGCCACAAGCTCACCCAGCCGGCGCTGGCGAAGCGGTCGGGCGTGGAGCAGGCCGACATCAGCCGGATGGAGCGCGGCCTAGGCAACCCGACAGAGGAGACCTTGGCGAAGATCGCAAAGGCGCTGGGCGTACGCCTCGCCTTCGTCGACAAGAAGAACAAGGTCGTCGTCGCCTAAGTTCGGTAAAGCGCTGTTGTCGACCTCTGTCCTCGCGTGGATGGGAATTTCATGTTCGGATTTCGGCAAGAAGCTCATCTGATTCTCGCGGCGTGAGTTGGCCCCGCTCCCCGCGTTTCTTCAAATTTCGGCCACAACTCGTAAGTGACCTCAGAAAATCGCTAACCTAATTCTGGATCAGCCAATCAGAGGTTCGAATCCTCTCTCCCCAACAGATCCGAACGAATTCGACGATTTCGCGAACTCCGTAAGGGCGTGAAGCGACCTGATCGGTAATCAGGTCACTGGTGCTCCAGGCTCGGAATGACACCCTGATTTCCCGGAAGATGACCTAATCCCCAATTACCAGCCGCGGACTTGCGCCACCTCGTCATCACTTACAGCTCCGCGTTCGACGTCCGTCAGGGCCTCGTCCAGGATCGCCACTGCGCGATCGATCTGCGCTTTCGTGATCACGAGGGGCGGGACCATGCGAAGCACGTTTCCGCGCAGGAAGGTGATGAGGAGGCCCAGCTGCCATGCGCGCCAACAGACTTTGGCTGTCTCGCGATACGCCGGCATCGGCGCGTCGCGGTCGGTGACGAGCTCGGCGCCCACCATCAGGCCGTATCCGCGGATGCGACCGATGAGCTCGTGCAGACGCGCCAGACGATGCAGGCTGTCGATGAGGTAATTGCCCAGCTCTCGTGACTGCGTGACTAGGTCCTCGTCACGAATGACGTCGAGCGTTGCGATAGCGGCAGCGCAGGTAACGGGATTCGCGCCCGAGCTAAACGTGTGAGCTGGTGCGTGCCAGCGGGCGAGAATTTCAGCGCGAGCGACGATCGCGCTGAGAGGCATGCCCGACGCGAGGCCTTTCCCACAGATGACTATGTCCGGCTCGAGATCGAAGTGCTCGCTCGCGAACCACCGACCCGTGCGGCCGATGCCGGTTTGCACCTCGTCGACTGCGAGGAGCATCCCGGTCTCACGGCAGCGCGCCGCAAGGCCGTGCATGAACTCTTGACTGGGGACCTGAACACCACTATCGCCTTGGATCGGTTCGAGGATCACTACGGCAACTTCTTCCGCCGGAACTCGCGCGCTGAGGAGCGCGTCGAGCGAACCGAGGTCGTCGAACGTCGAGTGATAGACCTCAGGGAGGAACGGCCCTAGTCCGGCGCGCATGTCGTGGCTCACGCTGGATGCCGAGAGAGCGCCGTACGTCGTGCCGTGATACGCGCCCTCGAACGCGATGACTTTCGGCCGACCCGTGAAATGTCGTGCTGCCTTGATCGCGCCATCGACCGCATCGCCCCCGGAGAGTCCGAACGACACGCGCTTGGGTCCGCTGCCCGGCGTGATCGACACTAGTCGCTCGGCCAGCTCGACCATGGGCTCGTGATAGACGTACGCGGCGTTGTAGTGAAGGAGACGTCCCGCCTGCTCTCGGACCGCTTCGACAACCCGTGGATGCTGCAGGCCGACGTTCAAGGAGGCCGCGCTAGCGAGGAAGTCGATGCGTTCGCATCCATCCGCTCCGCGCACCATCGCGCCTTCGCCGCCGGTGACTACCAGCGGGAAGAATGCAAGTCGTGTCGCTGTCGAGATGACCTCGGCATGCCGCGCGATGACCGAGTCGCCGTTGAGGGTCTTCACGTCGCCGGTGACGCGGCCGCAAACGCGTCCCACTCCCGCCGCACCCGGTCATTGGGCCAACGCGTCTCGGCGCTGAGATACGCCGTCTCGTCGGCGGTCAGACGCCTCGCCAGCCGCTGTGCGATCTGCCTCACGTACGACCGACGGAGATCGTCTAAGTCGAGGTCACGCGGACGCAGGCGTGACGGATGGTCGGGAATGACGATCGACGTGCCGGGCAGCTCGGTAGAGGGATCCCCGCGTGAGATCTGGATGCCCTGCTCGCGCGCGAACGCCAACTGCGCGTTCGGATGCTTCCCCGCCCCGGTGTATTCGGTCTCCTGGACGATAAGGATCTGGTCCTCCGACATCTCCTGCGCGAGCGCAAACGCGGCAGCCAGCGAAGTATTTCCCGCCGGGCCGCGCTCAAGACCCTCGAGACGCGCGAGGAGTTCGGTCATATAGAACGCCTCGCCCTGCGTCACAAGGAGATAGCGGTCCATGTAGCGCAGCGGCCTAGCGGCGTTGCGGGGTACATCGACACGATCCGGGTTCGTTGCGAAGGGCACACCGAAGCCGGTGTGGCCGGTGGTGAACGACTTGCGATTGAAGTCGTGATCGCTCGCCATGTGGAGACCGCGCAGGTCCACGCTCGCCGCGACGACTCGGGTCCCGCTGCATCCAGCAGCGCGGAGCCCAACCGCCGTTCCGGTGAGGTTCCCACCACCCGCGTGCGTAACCACGACGGCGTCCGGCTCGCGGCCGAAGCGTGCCTTTGCCTCCAGGCCGATCTCGTACCCAAGCGTCGCGATGCCCGCGATGGCGTATGGGGTGTACAGCGACGCACTGAAGTACGACGTCTCCTCGAGCACGGCAAGCAGCAGGTAGAACAACTCTGGTCCGACCGAGACCTGCAGCACCTCCGCGCCGTACGCCTCGCACTTGCGGCCCTTCTCGACGATCTCGGGTTGTCCCACGCCGCGGCTGTCGAAGACCTCTTGCACGACGATGCACCGGATCCCACGTGCGGCGGCCTGTGACGCGACCGCGGCGCCATAGTTCCCACTCGTCGCGGCGACGACGCCCTTGTATCCGCGCTCACCCGCCTCATACACGGCCAGGGCGGCGCGTCGGTCCTTGAAGCTCCCTGATGGATTCGCGGCCTCGTCCTTCACGAAGATGCGCGCCCCTCGGCCCTTCGGCGCAACGGCCCGAGCCAGGGCAGTTAGGCGGCGCAGTTCAAGTAGCGGCGTCCGTCCGACCCCGGTCTCGCGCTGGATCGATGTTGCGGCGGGGATGTCGTACCCGACGCTCGTCATCATCCGCTCGTAGTCGAAGGCAAGGCCGCCCTGTTCAAATGCGTCGTAATCGATCCCGGTCGCACCGCGGAGGATCTCACTCCGACGACCCAAGACTGCCGCGTACGAGGACGCGTTCATGGCAGCATCTCCCGCAGCTGCTGGCCGGCTGCGAGGAGCTCCGGCTGCGGTGACCCGAAGTCGTGATCTGTGCGCGGGCCGATTGTCACTAGCTCACCCTCGAGTACACGGCCAATCTCGGTCCGCACATGCACGTGGTCGCCAATCGTCGCCGCTTCCTCTTCCAGGTAGCCGTTCACGCACGCGATAAAGGGCGTCGCGCGGGTATCGGCGGGCACGGTCTCCGGGCGCTCGTCACTCGCCAGGACGATCCATCGGATGCGTACGTGCTCACCTCGCGTTGCCTTCATTTCATCACCAATTTCCGCATTATAATGAAGTCGGCTCGCCGGATCGGCGATTCGGAAATGGGGTTAACTACGGCAGTCAAGAAGATCGACTCCTCGCAGAGCGCCGTGCCCGAAATCGTGGCGAGTCAGCACGTCGTCTCTCTGGGAGAGCTGCTGCGGCGCGCGCGGCGGGGCCGCTTCACGCTGGAGCAGCTGTCGAAGCGCGCCGGCGTAAGCGCCGGCCTCATCAGCCAGATCGAACGAGGTCAAGGGAACCCGTCACTCGTCACGGTCATCAAGCTTGCCCACGCGCTCGGCATGCCGGTGGAGCAGTTCTTCCAGGCGCCTCCCGGGACGCGCCAGATGCTCGTGACCAAGAGTCAACGCGCGAGGCTCGAGCTGCCGTTCGAGGGCCGCGAAGGGCTCGTGTACGAGCTGCTCACCCCCGACCTCGACCGCAAGATCGGAATGACACGCGCCCAGATCCCGAGCGGCTGGGACAACGAACAGGAGCCGTACACGCGCCCCGGCGAGCACTGCATCCATCTCCTCGACGGTGAGCTGGAGATGAACGTCGGCGCCGAGCATTTCGAAATGCGCGCCGGCGACACCATCACGTTCGATTCCGCGCTCCCCCACTGGTACCGCAACAGCTCGTCGAGGCCGGCGCAGATCGTCACGGCCATGACGCCTCCGCACGGTCTAGCGACGTCTAGCGTCGGCCGCGCCCGGGTTCGTCCCACCGAGGTCGCCACTCGGCCGCGTGCCCGCCCGAAAACGGGCAAGCGCCGCCGATAGACGTCGCAGAGTCGCGCGCAGCAGCGCAACCAGCCCGCCCCGATACAATCGCATCACGACGATGACCAGCGCCGCATAGCCCACCATCGACCACGCTCCGTATGACTGGAAGTAGGTCAGCACGATCTGCACGAGCGGCGCCCCGATGAGCGGACCGGCGAACGTCCCCAGGCCGCCGACAATGACCATAGCGAGGACCTTCCCCATCTCGTTGAAATCCGCGATCGCGGGACTGAGCACCAGGATGTAGTGCGCGTAAAACGCACCGGCGAGACCCGAGAACAGGCTCGTGACGGCGAACACGGTAATCTTCCAGCGCGTGGTGTCGACCCCGAGAGTGGCCGCGCGCAGCTCGTCATCCTTGATCGACCGCATGAATTGGCCGATCGGGGAGTGCACGATGAAGTACATCGCGAGCACGCACACGGCTGCGAGCGTGAGGAACACGTAGTAGTACGAGATCGGATTCAGATTCCCGAGGAGACTGGGTACCGCGAGCCCTAGCTGGCCGCGTGTGATCTCGTAGGCGGCGGTGATGACGATCTGCAGCGTTGCGGCAAACGACCACGTAGCGACCGCGAGGTATCCCGCCTGCATGCGCAGCACGAGCACACCAAGGGCGAGGCCGGCAAGCGTTGACACGACCACTGCCGCGCCGATGCCGAACCAGATCGGTACGCCCCAGTAATGGATGAGGAGGCCCGTCGTATAGGCGCCGATCGTCGCGAACGACTGCTGTGCGAGCGAGAAACGACCGGTGTAGCCCGCGAGGAGGTTCCAGCTCGCCGCAAGGATCAGGTAGTAGCAGCTAATCGCGAAGACGTGCAGGGCGAACTCACTGACGAGATACGGCATGCCGAAGAGCGCGACCGTGATGGCCACACAGACGATGGTCGCGCGCGGCCAATCCCGAGCCCAAAGCGTGCGCACGATCTTCATCCGGTGAGACACTCCTGTATGAGCTCGCGCACCCGCTGCTGGCCGAATTCGCCGCGCGGGCCTTTGTTCTTCACCTTTCCCAGGTTGATGAGGTAGACGTAGTCCGCGATCGCTACCGCCGCTTCGATGTTCTGATCGACGAGGAGGATTGAGCATCCGAGGGCCCGCTGGGTGTGCAACAGGAATTCGTATGCCTGGTCGCTCAGCGCCGGCGACAGCCCAGCTGTGGGCTCGTCGACAAGGATCACCGATGGATCGGTCATGACCTCCTTGGCGATCGACAGCATCTTCGCCTGGCCGCCCGAGAGCTCACTCGCCTTTCGTGTGCGGTTGTCGCGCAGCATCGGGAACAGTCCGTACACCGCGTCCATCTGAGTCTTGAGGTGTTTCTTGTCGCCGCGGATCGTCCATGCGCCCATGCGCAGGTTCTCTTCGACCGTCAGGCCGGGAAATATGTTGATGCCCTGCGCGATATAGCTCACGCCCTTCGTCTTCACGAGATCGGGCGAGAGTGCGGTGATATCGCGATCGTCCAGCGTGATACGCCCCTGATTTGGTGCGAGGAACCCGAAGATCGTGCGGAGGAGCGTCGACTTTCCCGCTCCGTTCGGTCCGATCACCGTCGTCACGCCGAGTCCGTTCGTGCTGAGATCAATACCGGTGAGCACGTCAATGCCAGGTTGGTAACCGGCATGAACATCGGTGACCGTGAGGCTCGCGGGCGTCGCTCTCACGCTCCTCCAGCCCTCCCCAGATACGCGGTGATGACCGCCGGGTTCGCGGCGATCTCATCCATCGTCCCTTCGGTTAGCAGCTTCCCCTCCGCGAGAACGGACACGCGCGCGCAGAGCTGGCGCACCGTTGCCATCTCATGGCTGATAACAAGGAAAGTGATGCCGCGATCGCGGTTCTCGTGCTGGATCAGCTCGATAACGCGTTCCTTGAGGACGGGGTTGATGCCCGCGAATGGTTCGTCCAGGAGGTAGCAGCACAGGTCCTCGACCATGAAGCCGGTCGCGACCTGGAGGAGCGCCTGCTCGCCTCCGGAGAGGCTGCGTGCCGTGAGACCGCGCAAGCGGTCGAGTCGCGTGAGTGCAAGGAGCTCGTTCGCGCGCGCCTTGGCGCGCTGTTGATCCGACCGACCGAACAGCGGACTGCGCGCGAGGGATGG
>Ga0114129_10016146_pt1 | contig 10623 bp, 10 predicted proteins | sample RhiMetdeltSRZDD1_FD_80071 | JGI IMG/M metagenome (GOLD analysis project Ga0114129, IMG submission 80071) | Populus rhizosphere microbial communities from Tennessee, USA - Rhizosphere MetaG P. deltoides SRZDD1 (version 2) (version 2) | ecosystem: Host-associated > Plants > Roots > Rhizosphere >... | reverse complement strand
GCTGGGAGTCCAGACGGCCACTCGGCTGATGCCGGACGGCGGCCGCATCATCGCCATTAGCTACTCGCCCAGCGGGCGCACCGGCAGTTGGCAACCCTGGGCTGCTATGGGGGCGGCTAAGGCAGCGCTGGATGCACTGGTGCGCTACTTCGCCGTGGCTCTAGGCCGCCGCGGCATCACCGTGAATGTCATCAGTCCAGGGGCCACCGATGACAGTGTGGTAAGCCGCCTGCCGACGGAGGTGTTCCAGGCCATTAAAGCCTGGCACGAGAGTGGCTGGACGCCGATGGGGCGGATAGGGACCCCGGCCGATATTGGCAACGCGGTGCGGCTGCTGTGTATGGACGAAGCCAGCTTTATCACCGGGCAAACCCTGCACGTCGATGGGGGGGCATCTATTATGGACTCGGTGTTTCCACTCGACATTCAGCGGGGATAAAGGTATGCGGGTGCTAGGCGTCGCGCCTCGTCGGCCAAGTCGCTCGCATCACCGAAATATGCTACACATATGAGGAGAATTGTTGATGGGGACGACGGTCGCTGCGCCGTTGGAGTGGGTTGAAGCCGTAAGCGGTCTATGTTTACCGCCTAAAGTGAATGACCGGTTGCAACACCTCATGGATCGCAACACTGAGGGTCTCTTGACAGATGTCGAACGCGCAGAATTGGAGACTTTGGTAGATCTCAGCGAGCAACTTGCACTGGTGCGTGCGACAGCCTTGCATTTGCTTGGGCGAAAACCTGCATGATGTCCCGCAGGGAACGTGAGCGATACGTCGAGGCCAGGGCTGCAGGGCGTTGTGAATACTGTCGTATGCATCAGTCGCTCCAAGGCGCCACGTTCCACGTCGAGCATGTGGTCCCACACTAAACAACCTCCAGCTGAAAGCTGGAGGGTTAGTCTTAAGGACTGAAAGTCCGGATACGGGTCAAAGACCCGTCGTTATGACTCCGTGCGAAAGTTGTCGGGCCGATCTGGCTCGAAGTGATGCGCCAAATACTCTTGCACCGTCTCTTCGGTCATCTGACCAACGGTGGCACAGAAATAGCCTCGTGCCCAGAAGTGGCGCCCCCAGTAGCGCTTTTTCAGCATGGGGAATTCCTCGAACAGCTTACTCGAGGTGCGCCCCTGAATCCGGCGCATGATTTCGCTCGGGGCCATGTGAGGCGGGGCGGAGACGAGGATGTGCACATGATCCTTGCTCACCACCCCTTGCAGGATCTTGATCTCCAAGAGCTCGCAGGTCTGCCGCACCATCTCTCGTACACGCAGGGCGACATCTCCGGTGAGCACCTTGTAGCGATACTTGGTGACCCATACGAAGTGATACTCGATATTGTCAACCGTATGACTGCCATATCGATAGTCCATAGCTCCTCCACTGTTGCAGGATGTGGAGGGCTATTGTAGCGGGTCGGCATAGCGGTGATGAAATCTGCCCGCCTGAAGGCGGGGGTTTGAACCTTACGCATGGACAATCGAAATACTCGCAGCCGCAGAACGGGCACACGTGGTATGGGGCTGCGGTGTAGATCGCTTGGTAATGCCTGTCACGAACTCCCAGCCCGGTCAGCAGCTCGAAGGCAAAGCCGAATAGCTCTGCTATCGGGGCATGAATAGCCTTGGGCAGATCAGACAGGCTTTCGCAGTCAGTGGAGCATATGACGAGATCAGCGATGCGGTTTTGCTGGACAAGACAGGCGAGAACCTGCTGCCGTTCTGATACACTCAGCTTGCCGGCAGCCGCAGCATATTGGGCCAATCGATCGTACAATCCCGTGCGGCGGCGTAGTTTGTCGCGGTGTACCGCCGGGATAATGTCTGGCCAAGCGAGCGCACCTTGCCTTCCATCATGATTGGCGTGGATCGTCTGCACCATCTCCAAAGGAGAACTGAAGTCGTGCCTCATTCACTTCACAACGTCTCGCTGTCTTCAATCATCAATCCAATTTTCTATTGATAATCCGAATACCGAGAAATGCCTGACATTCCGCGAGACCACCGTTGCGCTGAGCTGTATGGCAAAGGCAGCGATGAGTAAATCTCGATCCCCCGGCATTGTATTCTGCCTGATTGCCATGACCCACAAGCGAATGGCTTCATCCCAAATCGGCCTTGTTGCTTCATAGTATGACAGCGTGGCCCAGTATGTCTTGATAAAATTAATGTTTCCTTGATCCCGACGTTTTTCAAGGCCACGCAGTAATTCATAATAGACCACAGGAATGATACAGATTTCGTTGATCGGGTCACGCTGGGCAAGCTTCTCTCGAAGACGTGTTCTCACCTTGGGATTTTTTCGTAGAAATTCTATCCATATGTTGGTATCGACTACGTACCGCATTATAGTTCGAGATCCTCAGCACTGAAATGCAGAGGATGAGCCTCGATCTCTTGCAAGAGATCGTCCCAGTATCCAGGCGGCTTGTCATCTGGAGTAGCGTACCACTGCTCAAGCAAAGCTATTGCTTCAGCGTTCTTCCCGTCTTTCTCCGTGCTTTGTTTCTCCGGGGTCAAGTTTAATGGCCGCCAATCATCAGCAAAGAGCCATGCAGATTCTTGATGACTCTTCCACAAAAGGACAGATGCCGTATCTTCACCATACTGCTGTATAACATGTTGGATGGTCCTCATCTCCTGCTCCGTAAACATCGTCATATCTGGCATTTGAAGGGCAGTCACTTCCCGTATAAAGCGCTCGTTAGATATCTGGACGCGCTTTTGGCTGATGAGTCGATGCTTCTGGAGTTCTTTGAGAGCAAAATCGCCCTGCATTGGGACCGGACCATACGGATACTTGAGATACTCAGCCCCCGTTATGGGCTCCCCAGTAGTACGCAAATGGGTGACATCTGTAAAGTAAAGCAGCTTGAACAGCTTTGTTTTTCCAAGCGGCTTTACGGCTTCATGGTGCGCAAAAAACACGATCAGCTGCATGAGCTTTCTGAGGTTCACTTTCATAAGACCACTCCACTCCTGAGGTCTTCAATGTCTCTAGTATACTGCTCTTATGTGCAGTGTCAAGGGCGGCTTGTTTATGTAAGCCTGGAAGCCGTGAACTACGATATCTAACGATGGTAGCATTTATGCTACGCGGTGCTGCAAGCTTGCGTCACAATGCAAGCAAGAAAGTCGAACTGAGACACTATCCCAGCGCTCACACGGTGCTGCCTGCCGCTGCCTAGGGAACAGCCATCGTAACGACGTTTTTCATCAACGCAAGAACCCGCTGATCACCAGATGCACAGTATCGGTGCAGCATCTGGAAAACCGGTGCTCGGAGGAATTCACACGCCGTGAGGCCCATAAGTATCAGGTCTTCAGCGTAAGTGCGTATCGCGTCCAACACTTCAGCATCTCCCGGGTCGGCGATACCCCTCCGCTTTTTGAACCACGCCGCGAAATTGCCCAGCCATTGCCGGAATGAAGGATCAAGCACGTCACGCTTGATCCGCTCCCGAATGTGAAAGACGTCGTCCCATGTCGTACACTCCTCTGAATCTGGATCGAAGTCAATCTGCCAGGCGGGTGTTTGACCGTCTGCGCCGCCAAACGGCACAGAGTTATCCAGTGTGACTTTAATATGCCGCTTTGCATATGGATCAAACGACCGCCGTCTGACGCCAGCGATATCTCTCAGGATATCCTGACCCAGCTTATAGCGCTCATTGCACTTCTTCCCCATCGGCGCTAGGTTCCGAAGATTTGCCGCCGCAAACGGATAGCGACTTTTCGAAAGGTAGTGATCCAGATCTTCACGCGGTGCCCCAGGTGCATCGAAGGATTCGCAGCCACAGAATGGACACACACGGTTCGAGGCTGCAGTGTAGATCATGTAGTAATGCCTGTCACGCACTCCCAGCCCGGTCAGCAGCTCGAAGGCAAATCCGAATAGGTCTGCTATCGGGACCTGAATAACCCCGGGCAGATCAGACAGGCTTTCGCAGTCAGTCGCACATGTGACGAGATCGGCGATACGATTCTGCTGAGCCAGACACGTCAGGACCTGCTGTCGCTCCAGTACACTCAGCTTTCTGACAGCCACAGAGTACTGCTGCAGTAGCTTGCGCAATCCCGTTCGAGTACGAAGTTTGTCACGATGCGGCGCTGGGATGATACCTGGCCATGCTGGCACTGCTTGCCCTGCATCGTGACTGTCATGAATTGTTTGCACCATCGTACATAAACATTCATGCAGCCAGTTCTCGGCCGTGGCTGTAATCGGGTAACTGAACAGCACGCTACGCTTCCTCCTTCCTCGTCGTCAACTGGCGTAGCCGGTCAGCCAGAAACACTTTCTCCACCGAGTGCCCCAGGCGCTCCATACCTGCCCTGATCTCCTCTGGATCGTCGCTTTTCCTCAAATTTTGAATGTCCTGCCACGGCTCTTCTGAAATGGGTGGTCGCACACCAAAGCACTCCTCGATAATAGCGTCAAACGTCGTTCCGTAGGTTTCGATGTCAGGATTGCGGACGGTGACAACCCCTGTCTCAGTATCCTTGCCGAAAATAAACACCCGGTCACGGGGCATATCGGATGGCACGAACGGCGCGTGCGTGGTGAGCAGGCAGTCTTGTTGCGAGGCGATCGAGACGTCACGTCGTGTCCCGTCTGGAGTGGGCATATCCAGCACGCGCGTCATGAACTTCACGCGCCACTGCGGATTGAAGTGCGACTCTGGCTCGTCCAGAAGAAAGAGTGCATTGGGGAGTGACACCATGCCGAACATGCCAAGAATCTGGGCCAGTTGGTGCTCGCCATCCGACAGCGATACATAGTCAACAATCTCCCCGTCGCCCTGCGCAAAGAAATTCACCCGCTCAAAGCGAAACACCTTCTCCTCGTCTTGTGGCTCTGGGAGGCGCAACGCGAAACGCCGTGCTGCCACCTCTTTCCTGAAACGCTCACGTATGGTCTTTGGGATCGCGAGGTCGTTGAGCCTGGAGAGCTTGTGGAAAGCGGAGTATAGCTCAAGAGTGCTGGCCCAGAAGGCACCGAATGCCACCCTGGTCTGGTCATCGACAAGAAAGTCGAATGTATAGGTCTCCGTTTTCTCCTCGTAAGCATAGCAGGTAGCGCAGCGTTGCAGCCGATCGAGGTGCTCTTCGAGTTCCTGCGTCAATTGAATGCCCTTGCGTGTGGAAGCGGACCTGCGGAGTGCTGGTGCCTTTGGCACAGCGGAGTGCGCGAGTTGAATGATGCACCGAAACGAGTGCACGTCGCGTAGTCGTGCATCCTGAAGTAGCTCTATACGCTGCTCGTTAGCACCCAGCAAGAGATTCGCCACGAGCACTTCAAGATGCGTGCCGTAGTCGATCCACAGCAATCGGGTATCGGGGACGCCAGCCTGGTCAACCTCTTGTGCCAGCGCGCGGCGGCCGACTACATCAGCGTAACCACTGCGGCTCAGCAGAAAGGGCAGGCTCAATGTCTCGTTGTCGCCTGAGGTATATCCAACCACCTTGAGAGGGAGCAAAGCGAGTGTAGTGCGATCGGTGAGATCACAGCTCACCCATTCGCTGTCCACCTTGGTCTGGATCACGAGAGCAGGCCTTCGTCTGCCCTCGGCCAATCGGGCAATGCGCACATGCACGTCCGAGCCGGTACTGTGTGGTCGGATCAGGTACTCGACTTCAAACTGGAGTGAGGGATTGCCTTCGATGCGCTCTTCCTCGGGCACTGCGGCATGAAAGACAGCCTGGAATATCTCAGCCAGCACTTGCAGGAACTGCGATTTTCCGGCCCCGTTCGGGCCGATCAAGCACAGGGGTTCAAAAGTCTCGTAGTGGCCGAATGGGCTCCTCAGCCAGAGGTCGAGTCCATCGAGAAGACCACCGCAGGTGTCAGCGGCGATCACATGTACGCGTAGCAGTCTCATCACTTGGCCCGCACCAGCCTCATGGTCTTGGCCTCCGTGTCAAATACCTGCTTGATGCTCGCTGGTGCCTCAGACAGAAGCGCGAAGACCACATCTTTGAGCGTTTCATAGTCGGCGGACACCTGCCCGCGCAAATCATCGAACGTAAACTGGTCGGTGGGCAGCCCGCGAATGATCTCTTTCAGGGTATCAGTCGTTAGTGTTGTTGCCATGGGCTTCCTCTCAGTCCTCACCTTTCTGGGCAGCTTTTCGCCTGCCGCCGCGCGCGAGGCACGGATACGTTCGAGCAGCACGGAGGCGGGTTCGTCGTTCGGGTCTTGTGGCACCAGTTCGCCACGGAAGGCTTTGACGAGCAGCGCGGGCATCAGGCGGTCGATCCGCGCACGGGCGGCAGTATAGCGGACTTCGAGGCGGTCGGCATAGGCAAACAGGGCTTCAACGCGGCGGGCAATTTCGGACTGTTCACTGAGCGGCGGTACCAGTGCAGGCGCGCCCAATACCGTCTGCTGGTTGATCTTTGGCATATTACCTGCTGTTCCAGTCGCGTTCTCCCGGAAGTAGCGTCGCACTGGTTCACTCAGTAACACGCAGTGAAGGAACGCAGGAAGGATGCACGCATTCGCACGGCATTTCATCATCAGATCTGGATAGATGAAGCCGTTCGGCGGACCATCGTAAATCGCGCTGATTCCTACATACTCGATGGTGTTGGCACGCTGGATGAGAATGTCGCCAGGCTGTAGCCAGAGATGGGAAGAGGACGGAATGTCTTCGTCTATGTACTTGAAGTGCTCGGGGCGGAAGCGACCTGTCGTCGTTGCCGTGAGCATCAGCGACTTCACGGGAGTCTCATGCTCTACCGCACGCGGCGAGTAGCCGTTCCGTGGCTTTCCGTCGAGCAGCGATTCCAGAGTTACGGACTTCCAGTCCTCCAGGTCGTCTCCTGATACGGTTGTACGCCACTCCTCCGTCAGCTTGCCGGAGGTGGCGGCGGTGAGGACGGCTTGGCGGAAGCGCTTGAGGATGGCGGGCACGCGGTCGAGACGTTCGCGACAGGCGTCCACCTGCGTGAGGACCGCGTCGAGCTTGGCGGCGATGCGCTTCTGCTCGTTGAGGGGTGCGAGAACTAATGGTGCCTCGTTACCCGCCTCTGTTCCAAGGCGCGGCATGTTTAGGCCGTGGCTTACCGAGGTGACGTACTCCAGAAATGCGGGGTGCTTGAGCCAGTAGAAAAGATAACCGCCATCAATTGCCTCTGATGGTTTCAGCGGTACGATCTCGGTCGTGCAGTAACCGTCCTGATCGGCACGAACCACCTTGTTCAAGTATGGGCGAAGCTTCCCGTAGAGCACGTCCCCGACCGCGAACCGATTTTTCGTACTCTTCGACTGGCGCTGGGCGAATGTAACGCGCCTGAGCACCTTCGACGTGTCTTTCTCGATGTCTTCCAGCTCAAGCACCCAGGCATCGGCCGGTATCTCGTCTGGCTCGGCCTTCTGCGTGGCGCCGTAGTCAACCACGTCGCCGAGTCGGCATTCCTCCCACGGAGACGGCAGACGAGTATCGGGCATCACGCCTCTACCTCCTCGCCCAGCTCCTCCAGAATCCCACGCAACTCCTCCAACGCCCCTTCGAGCTCGTCCATCGCCTCCTGCGCAAGCGCTGCCGGCTCGGGTAGTTCGTAAGTGGCACCTTCGCTCTCGTCCTTGAGCCAGGCAATGTCGAGGTTATCGCCACGCTCGGCGATCCAGTCACGAGTGAAGCGGCGGAAGCGGCCCGACTCGCCGGTGTCCTTACGTTGGGCGAGGCTCCTGGCGCTGCCGAGCGGGTCGTCGCCGAAGGCGGCCTCGAACTCAGCGAAATGCGCACGCGTGAGCACGGTACGCTTGCCAAACTGTGGCATATTGGCGCGCAGATCGTAGACCCAAACTTCCCTGGTATTGCCCTTGTCCGTCTCTCCCCGGGTGAAGAACAGCACATTGGTCTTCACGCCCTGCGCATAGAAGATGCCGGTGGGCAGGCGCAGGATGGTGTGCAGGTTGCACTTGTCCATCAAATCGGCACGAATCTGTTTGCCCACATTGCCCTCGAACAGTACGTTGTCGGGCTGCACCACGGCAGCGCGGCCACCGGACTTGAGGCTGCGGTAGACGTGTTGCAGGAAACAGAACTGCTTATTGCTGGTGGGAAAGGTGAAGTCGGTGCGCGTTGGTAGCCCTCCCCCCTTCTTGGTGCCGAAGGGCGGGTTGGTAAGGATGAGCGTAGCACCTTGCTTGCACAGTGCTTCGCCTTCTTGCCCAAGCGTGTCGCCGTAGTGGATCCCAGCGGCCTCGGGGTCTGAGTCAAGTCCGTGCAGCATCAGGTTCATGAGTGCCAGCCGGTGCGCGTCCTGTACGTGCTCCATGCCATAGAAAGTGTTGCGCCGATACTTGCGTTGCTGCGCCTCGGTCCAGGCATCAGGATCGCTGTGCTCGCGCAGGTAGCGGTTGGCAGCGATGAGGAAGCCGCCGGTGCCAGCCGCCGGGTCCTGGATGATATCTTCCAGCGTCGGCCGCATCACCGCCACCATGCTGTCGATCAGGGGGCGTGGCGTGAAGTACTGGCCAGCGCCGGACTTCTTCTCGTTGGCGTTCTTCTCCAACAGGCCTTCGTAGAGATCGCCGAGCCCCTCCTGCCGTGCGCTGTACCAGTCGAGCTTGTCGATCTCGGCCACAAGCGTAGAGAGCGTGGCCGGTTTCTTGATGAAGGAGCTGGCGTTGGCGAAGATTTCCTGCACGAGGCGCGAGCCGTGACTGCCGAGGTGGATGAGCGTGACCCTGTAGGCTTCCAGCCGGTTGGGCGCGGGCCTGGCTTCCAGGTCATCCCAGCGGTGGCCGGCGGGGATAGCGTCCTCGGTGCCGGTTTCCTTGGCCATCTTGAGGAACAGCAGGTACGTCAGCTCGGTGACGTACTGATGATAGGTGACTCCATCGTCCTTGAGGATGTTGCAAAGGTTCCAGAGCCTGGTAACGATGTCGGTGGTGATAGTGCTCATAGGTGGCCGGGTTCTCCCTCATGGCAAGATATCGCCGGGTGTTAGCAGCAGTAGAGGCGTCAGAAACTATGGCACCTGGTACTCTCCCTGCAGCCCCTCTGGGTCGGAAGTGCGATTGCCCCTGGGCAAGGTCGAGTGTATGCACTGCTTCATGTCCGAAGGCTCGGAGCTGATATGCCAAACGGCGGGGGAGATGCGCGTCAACGAGAAACTTCATACTGTGAGCGGCTGCATACGCTTCACCTGGCTCAGGCGGGTGGCAAAAACCAAGGCTGCGAAGATATCCTCCTGTTCCAGGTCTTCATAATCCGCCAGGATCTCTTCAACGGTCATGCCGGCACTGAGTAACTCCAGCAGTATTTCAACGGGGTAGCGCAAACCACGGATACAGGGCTTCCCATGGCAGATATGTGGATCGATGGTGATACGTTGCATCAGGTCATCAGCATTGTACATCTGTTGTGCGCTCCTACAGTGTTCCCCCTTTTGATCAGACTACACTACTTTTTGATGTTTTTGTAGTGTACAGAGTGAAGCCAGCACCAACCATCTACGCCGTGGCCCAGAGTGATTCGTTGAAAACGTCCAGCACCTGCTGGAGTCCGCCGCCGAAGATGCGGTCGAGCCGGGCGAAGCCGCCACCCTCGCGTCTGAAAACGAGGTCGGGGTCGTCCAGGGCCTCGCGGTCGACGAGCATGTTGGCCTTGGTCTGAGCAGCGATTCTCTGCAGCCACTGGCGCTGCGGTGTGCTCCACTGGCGTGAGGCGAGCAGCTTCTGCAGGGCGCTGTCCACGCGCTGGTCGTAGGGCACGAGCGGATCGCCGATGGCGGCCTGACGAATGTAGCCGACGATACGCGCAGCGATGTCCTGGTTGGTCATCTCGCGCCAGGCTGTTGCGAGACTTGCCTCGCTGAAGCCCGCCTTGTCCAGCTCCAGCACCAGTTCACGCAGTTGCTTGCGGGTTAGCTCGCGCGGGCGCGTGAGTACCGTGATGAGGGCGGGAATCGTGTTGCTGCGGGACCGGATGAAGTCGGAGAACTCCTGCAGGTAGTCCTCGGGCCGCTTCGCCTGTCCGTAGCCGCGCTCGGTGCCGAGCAGCCTGTCGTCGTGATGGGACACGAACACCGGCTCAGGGTGACCTTCGCCCTGGCGGTCGAGAATCTCGCCGAGGTCGGGGTTATGGGTGAACCAGGCGGCGATGTCGGCGAGTGGCATGGTCTTCAGTCGCTCGATGAAGGCATCAGGTGGCATGCCAGCGCAGGTCTCGAAGTCGCGCGCGGCGGCTTCGCTCAGGTAGCGTTTCCGACGCTGGAGTTTGGCGATGAACTGGTCGCGCACAAGCGCGCGCTCCTCGTCGCTCGTCACCTGCACGAGCTCGCGCGCGAGCTGGGTGAAGGTGATGGCCGGGTTGACCACGACGGGCTGCATGGCAGTCAGGCCCTGCAGGGCTTCGTAGATCTTCACCGCGTCGAAGATACGAAAAGTCTCCTTGCCGATCTCGTCGCACCGGCGGGTGGCGCGGCCGAGCATCTGGTCAAACAAGATACGGCTGTTGACGCGGCGCAGGAACACAAGGTTGCAGATCTCGGGCACGTCCACGCCGGTGGTCAGCAGGTCCACGGTGACGGCGACGTTCGGGTTGCGCTCGTTCTTGTAGCGGCGGATCAGGTGCAACGGCTTGTCGGCGGCGCCGGTGATCTTGATGACG
>Ga0114129_10016145_pt1 | contig 10624 bp, 5 predicted proteins | sample RhiMetdeltSRZDD1_FD_80071 | JGI IMG/M metagenome (GOLD analysis project Ga0114129, IMG submission 80071) | Populus rhizosphere microbial communities from Tennessee, USA - Rhizosphere MetaG P. deltoides SRZDD1 (version 2) (version 2) | ecosystem: Host-associated > Plants > Roots > Rhizosphere >... | reverse complement strand
TGCAAGAGGCGCAGGCGGCAGCACGGCATATCGCCTTGCCGGCCCTTGTGCGCTTACGAACGGGTTACGTGGATCACCGAAAGCGCGAAGCGCGCTGGTGTCGCCCCGCGACGCGTCGAGTGCGTTCCCGAGCCAACTGAGACGTCTCGCCTCGTCCACCGTCGCTCCCTTCACGGCATCTCGCTGGAACTCTGCCCATGACCGTCCATTCGCCGCTGCATACGCGACGGCGAGAGCGAAAAACACGGCGATGGGCGCCACAACACGCTCGGCGCGGATGAGTCGCCACTCGAAGAGCACCATCGACCGCAGCGACGGCGGATCGCGACGAGGGCTTTCTTCGCGGACGCGGGTTGTCGCAGCCTCGGTCGCAATGGCGCTCACGGCCGCACTCCTTCTGCGAGCGTCGAAGCACTCACGTGGCGGGCAACGGTTGCGACGAGCGCGAGACTCCCCACCAGCCACAGGATCAACACCGCGAATGCCCAGAGGTAGCGTCCCATCACGATGCCTAACGCCGGCGCATCGTAGTCGAACGTTGGCACCTTCGCCCAGAGGGTCGAATCCGAGCTGACCGCGATCACCTCTCCGCCACGCTGATAGTCGCGGACAGCGTCATTCATGGTCTTCACGAGACCTCGCCGATACATCTCGGCGGCCTCGGCGAAGTGGTGGTGTTGCTCGTAGTCGGTACCGGCAAGTCCCATGGACAGCGCGCGCGTCGCGAGCAACGGGGCGAACGCGCCGAGCCTCTGGGAGAGCCGGTCCTGCGCAGCGAACGTTGCCGCCAGCTCACCATATCGTTTGTCGAACACTCGGTAGCCCTGTTCCTCACCGCGCTGCAGCGATAGTCCGGCGAAATTGAACGGCAGGCTGTCGAGCGTGCTGACGCCGTGCGCGCGTAGCACGCTATCTTCAAGCGCTTTCCCCGAGACACCCTCGCCCGTCGTGGTCAGCTCCCGCTCCATGTTCAGGTTGAACGCCAGCGCCGACGGCGCGGGATGGGCTCGGCGCGCGAGGTCGACAGCGGCACGCGGCGCGACAAAGGCGTTCGTCGCCCAAAACGCGAGCAGCAGGATCAGCGACAGCCGAGCAGACCGCGCCAGCGCCGACACCGTTAGGCCGACCGCGAGAAAGCCGGTGAAGTAGGCGAGGTAAACGAGCGTCAGGATTGACCCGCGCAGCCAGGTGTCCCCCAACGTCGTGTTCGACGACGCCATGACGAGCGCCATGACGCCTACTGCAGCCGCCGGCGCAATGAGGATGCCGAGCGCCAACGAGACCCCGGCGGCCTTGCCGAGGAACAGAATGCGCGGCCGGACCCCGGTCGCGAGCAGTTGTCGAAGCGTTCCCTGTTCGCGTTCTCCGGCGAACGCCGGGAACGTTGCCATGATGATAACGAGCGGCACGAGGACCTGGAGAACGTTTGCCGCGGTCCACGCGGCGAATCGCTCGATCACTGTCGCGTCCTGCGCGGGACGGTACTTGAAGTCGTTCTGCTTGTGCGCCTCGAGCCACGCGAATACGCCGACGTACCGGTCCACGCCCTCGTCCACGAGCGACAGCGACATCGCCGGCTTGAACGCATAGACGCCGTAGTGCGCAGCCGAGTGCGCGTTCTTCGGTGCTTGCGTCAACCAATGCGTTCGAGCGGAGCGTTTCGCTGCGTCGCGCTCCGCGGCGGTTCGGCGATAATGCGTCACCCCAGTTGTCAGGGCACCGATGAGCAGGATGGCGATCATCGTCGCGGTCCAGCGAAAGCGGCCATCGCGCAACATCTCGGTCATCTCTTTTCTGGCAATTCGGGCGATCACGGTCTTTAGCTCCGCATGTGCTCCAGGTAGAGCCGCTCGAGGTCGGCATGGCCGATGTCGGCCGTTTCAAGCGTGCGCACGAGACGTCCATGCTTCATTATGCCGACTCGCGTTCCTGATTCCTTGGCGCGAAAGAGGTCGTGCGTGGCCATCAGAATGGCAGCGCCGCGTGTACGCATAAGTCCGAGGAGCTCGGAGAATTCGTTCGACGCTTTCGGATCGAGACCCGAGGTTGGCTCGTCGAGCAGAAGCGCCTTCGCGTTTTTGGCGAGGGCCATCGCGATCCCGACCTTCTGCCGCATGCCCTTCGAGTAGGTGCTCACTCGGCGACTGGCAGCATCGACCGCTAGCCCCGCGTCGCCTAGATGCGCGAGCAGCTGATCGCGCGTGAACCGCTGGCCGGTGGCGAGTGACGCGAAGTACTCGAGGTTCTCCAGTCCCGTGAGGTTGCGATACAGTGTGACCTGCTCTGGGATGAACGCTACGGTGTGCTTTGTCGCAAGTGAATGGGTCACGACATCCAGTCCATCGATGCATGCCGTGCCTGACGTGGGCGTGATGAAGTTGAGAAACAGGTTGATCGTCGTGGTCTTCCCGGCGCCGTTGGCGCCGAGCAAGCAGAAGACCTCACCGGGGTAGATCGCGAGATCGAGCTCGTCGAGCGCGGTGGCGAAGCCATAGCGCTTCGTGAGCGCGCGTGCGACGACCATTGGCTGCGGTGGCTGTAGCCCGCGTGGTACGCTCGACGTTGTCATCGGTATGTCCTGGCTCCGTGTCTGCCGTGGGATCCGTCCGACCAACGTGATCAGCGTGCGCGAGACGCTCACCTCTTTTTCAACGATCGAGCGTATCTCGACAGCCGGTGGTCGGTTAGAGCCGTCGATCGGACGGTCGTTTGCGACCAACTCGACGAGCCGGCGTTTCGTCAGGCTTAGTGTCGTCTGGTCGCCACGGTGCTCGTTAGGCCTGCAGTCATCAGCCACGCCGTCGTCATGCCTGCGAACCGGCGGCCCACGGATGCGTCGATCGTCACGGACGACGACAGGGCGTGAACGCATGGTCGCCGCCAGCGCCAATGACCCGGTGGATTCCACGGAGCTTCTCCAGCGTGGTTGCCACGGCCGCTGTCGGCTCGTCGCGCGAACGAGACCGTGGACGTCACAGTGCGGGACGCCGCCGATGCTCTGCGTGACCATTGTGCGGGCGACGAATAGGCCAAACCGAGAGCGCATCCTCATCGCGAACGACAACAACTATCCATTCAGCGATGGCCGTTGGGCGGCGCGCAATAAACCGGATGATATCGAGATGATCGTGGTCAGCGTGCCGGCGCTGCGCTGACCCACGACCTGAATCCCATGCGATACCCAAAAGCCTAACGCAGAAGCCGCTTAATACTCTGAATGACGCTGAAAACAACTGTGCCTCTGAAAGTCGGTCACACCAGTAAAGACCTCGGCGCGATCTACTTTCAAGGTCTCAGTTGGTTTCTGTGTCCTTCTGCGTATTCAGCGGCTTCTGCGTTTGCTTTTTGGATTGAGCAGCCAACAATGAGTGTTTATCAATACTACTCGATAGCCCGCTTCAGCTCTTCGATCAGCACATCGAGATCAGTCTCCGTCGTGCGATAATTCGTGATGCACGCGCGAAGGGCCGGCGCGATACCGGTGAGGCGAACCTCCGAGATCCACGCCTGCCCACCGGAGCACACGCGCTCGACGACGCCGGCCGCCGTCCAATGGCCGGCCTGAATCGTCGGGTGAGTGAAGCACACCAGCGGAAGCACCGAATCGTTGACGACCTCCCACCCCGCGTCGGCGAGCTTCGAGCGTAGCGCGTCGCCCATCGCAGCCTGATGCTCGATGGTGCGACGCATGCCATCGGCGCCCAGAGCCGCGAGCGTGAAGAATACCTTGAGGCCGATGTGACGTCGCGACCATTGAATGCTCGTTCGATACAGCTCCTCCTCCCGGTTCGTCGCTGCGGGTACGTAGCCCGTTTCGATGTCGAACATCGCACGCAACGGCTCTTCGGACTTGCAGAAGAACATGCCCGCCGCCATCGGAACAGATAACCATTTGTGCGCATCCCACGTGACGGAGTCGGCATGCTCGATGCCAGCGAACCGGGCGCCTAACGTGGGCGAAACGAGCGCGCTGCCGCCCCAGGCGGCGTCCACGTGAAACCAGAGCCCTTCCCGCTGCGCGAGCGCGGCAAGCTCGGGAAGCAGATCGATCGCGCCGCCCGCGGTCGTGCCGGCCGTGCCCACGATCATGATGGGATGCCATCCTTCCGCCCGATCCGTGGCAATGCGTTGCGCTACCGCCGCCACGTCCATCCGCCACACGGCGTCGACGTCGACGACGCGCACAGCGTCATCACCCATCCCGGCCATTCGAGCAATCTTGTGGAATGAGTGGTGACTCTCCTGGGAGACGTAGATCGCCGGCCGGAGCCCGTTCTTCGTGAAGCCATCACGCAGCGCCTCGGGATGTCGTGACGCGAGCGCGGCCAGGACCGCTGTCTGATTCGCTTCGCTTCCGCCAGTCGTGAAGTGTGCGGTCGTCGCGTCGGGATTCCACCCGAGCGTGCGCGCGAAGAACCGAAGCGTATGCCGCTCGATCTCGGACGCCGCGGGCGCGTGCCACCAGCCGCCCACCTGCGGATTGTAGAGCGCGGCGAGCGCGTCACCCCACACGCCGGCCTCGTGGACGTCGGGGTTGAACAAGCCGAAGTACCGGGGATGCGTGGAATGCAGCGTCCAGCGGCGCATCATGGAGGCGACGTCGGCCGCGATCGTTTCGAGCGGCACCGGCGCATCGAGCGGAAACCGCTCCGCGAGGTGCGAGCGGATCTCCGCCGGGGTGACGTTAGGCGCGACAGGGAGTGAGCGGATGTCGTCGGGGAATCGCTCGACTTCGCGCGCGACGAACGCGGCGACGGCACTGACGGTATCGGTCGGTAGAGACGTCATACTGCAGAATACCCATTGGCGACCCAATTGGCTTTCGAATCCTTGCCGCTCGGCCCGAGGACCGGCCCCTCAGACGAAGGGTCGAACGGAGGTGCGAAGGAGTCACCCGCCCGCATTCAGCGCTCTCCGTCGAATCCGAATCCCTGCGTTCTGGATTCTAGTCCAACGAACTAAAGCAGACCCGCGCCTGGCGGGTTCCACTGTAACCGACGCCGCTCGTTCTGGATGCCGGCCATGCACCGAGCGCATATTCGTCCCACCGGCTGTGGCCGGGTGGACGTGGCGCACGGACCCCTTAGGAGGCGGACATGGCGTGGAATGGGCCGGGCGGGTGGAGGGTGCTCATCGGCGCGGCAATTGTTGTCATCGCCGCCGGGTGTCGATCGGAGCCCGCGAACCCCGAAGAGCTCTTCGCCGCCCGCTCGCAGGGCGTCGTGTACCTCGACCGCGGCCGGCTCGCCGAGGCGGAGGAGCAGTTCAAGAAGATCGTAGCCCTCGCGCCGAACGACCCGTTCGGATACGCGAACCTCGGCCTCACGTACCTGCAAGGCGGCCGGTTCCCCGAAGCCGAGGCCCAGCTGAAGCGGGCTCGCGACCTGGACCCGGCGAACGTCGACGTCGCACTCACGGCCGCGAAGCTCTACGCGCTCACCGGACGTCAGGCCGAGGCGCGAAGCGCGCTCGAAAAGCTCAAGACCGCCGAGCCGCGCGATGCGAGAGTCCTCTACGCGCTGGCCGAGCTTCAGGCTCCACAGCCTAACAACGCTGCTGCACCAGCGTACAGCGACGAGTTGAGGCAGGTCCTTGCAGTCGCACCGGCGAATCTCGCGGTGCGGCTCAAGCTCGCCGATGCGCTCGCACGTCGCGGTGTGGCCGACAGCGTCGTGCAACAATTGGAGGAGATCCGCCGACTTCCGCCCGAGCCACCCGAGGAAGCGAGGCAACTCCTCGCGTCGTCCATTGAGCTCCTGCGCGCAGGCAAGGTCACCGAAGCACGGCCAACGCTTGATCGCTTCCTCCATCAGATGGAGCTCACGGCTCCGTATCAGGCCGCTCTCAAGGAAGTGAAGTGGGTCGACGGGCCACTCGTCGGGCGGACCGTGCTGACGTTCGAGCCACAGTCCGTCATCCAGCTTCGCGGCATGGGAGCGCTGCCGCTCGGAGACTCGACGCGGTTCGTCGATGCGACGAGCGACGCTGGTCTTCCCGACCCCGAAGCCGTTCCCGCAGCGCGCCGAGCGAATCAGCCAGCGCCGCCAGGTACGCAGACGGCTCTCGCGACAGCCGACTTCAATGGCGATGGCGCCGACGAGCTATTCGCTACGTTCTGGGTGCCGGAACAGCAGAAGTACGTGACGCGACTCTATCTCGTCGAGCGCTTTCGGTCCCTCGATGCGACACAACGATCGAACATCGCGCTGCCGTCGCCGGCCATTGACGCCGCGGTCGGCGATTTCGACAACGATGGCTGGCTGGATCTCTTCGTCATCGGCGCGGACAGCCGTGGGGTTCTGCTCCGCAATGACGGAACCGGCAAGTTCGTGGACGTGACGGCGAAATCCGGGACGTCCGACGTTCATGGCGCGCGCAAGGCAGTGTTCGTGGATCTCGACCACGATGGAGATCTGGATCTCCTACTCGTCGGTGGCGATCGGAACGTCGTCTATCGGAACAATCTCGACGGCACGTTCACCGAAGTGGCCGCGAGCATGGGATTGGCGACGCCGGGCGGTGGCCACAGCGCGGCGTTCGCGGACTTCAACGGTGACGGGCGGATCGACGTGGTGATCGCGAGCGAGCGAGGTGTCGCGCTCTATCGCAACACCGGCGCACGACGGTTCGAGGATGCGACAGCGTCGAGCGGTCTCACCGCGAGTGGGGCGGCGAGCGCCGTTGCAGTTGGCGACTACAACAATGACGGCGCGCTCGATTTGGTTCTCGCTCGGCGCAGTGGTGCGCCCGAGCTGTGGCTCAACGACGCGACGGGTGTGTTTCGGCGCGACGATCGGTCGACCGGCACGTTGAGAGCGCTGGGCGCTGTCTCCGACCTCACTGCCAGGTTCATCGACGTCGACAACGATGGCTGGCTCGACATCGTTGCCGTCGGCAAGCCTCAGACTGGCCAGCGCGCCGCGTACCTCCTGCATAACGATGGCACCGGCAAGTTCAGCGACCGATCGAAGATCCTGCCGGCGACGTTAGGCGGCGGGATTGCGGTGGCCCCGATCGATGTCGATCGCGACGGAGACGTGGATGTGCTCGTGGCCACTGGCGAGAGCGTCCGACTGCTCGCGAACGAAGGTGGCAACGCCAGGCTCTCGACGAAGATCTCGCTCGTCGGGCTGCGCACGGGCAGCGGCAAGAACAACGTCTTCGGGATCGGTGCGAAGCTCGAGCTGCGTGCTGGCGAGTTGTATCAAACGCGCGTCGTTACCGGGCGCGAGACGCATTTTGGGTTGGGACCTCACCTCAAGGCCGACGTCCTGCGCATCGAATGGCCGAATGGGGTTCCACAGACCATCTACTTCCCGGGTACCGATCAGGACGTCCTCGAGCTCGAGAGTCTCAAGGGATCCTGCGCGTTCCTCTACACGTGGGACGGCAAGCAATTTCGTTTCGTGACCGACGTGATGTGGCGAAGCGCGCTCGGAATGCCGGTCGGCATCATGGCGGGCGACGAGGATGGCGGAACCATGTTCGCGCCAGCCGGTGCGTCGCAGGAGTATCTCCGCATACCCGGCAGTGTTCTCCAGCCACGCGATGGCCGCTACGTCCTTCAGTTCACGGAAGAACTGTGGGAGACCGCGTTCGCCGATCAGATCAAGCTGCTCGCGGTCGATCATCCGGATTCGATCGATGTATTCGTCGACGAGCGCTTCGTGCCGCCTGGCCCGGTGAAGTTGCGGCCGTATCAGCTCGCTCGGCAACGGCCTCCGATTTCCGCGATCGATGATCGTGGCAATGATGTCTTGCCGGCTTTGCGAGAGAAGGACGATGTCTACGTGTCGAACCTGACGCCGCTGCAGTATCAGGGCATCGTCGAGCCGCATGATCTCATCCTGGACCTTGGCGACGATGCTGGTCGACCTGGTTCGGTTCTCGTGCTGCGCGGCTGGATCTATCCGACGGATGCGAGCATCAACGTCGCCGTTTCGCAGCAATCGAAGCTGAAGCCGATGGCGCCGACGCTCGAAGTGCACGACCCCAAGGGCAACTGGACCATGGCGATCGCCGACATGGGTTTCCCGTCGGGTAAAGACAAATCGATCGTGATCGACCTCGCCGGGAAGTTCCCGACGAAGGATCATCGCGTTCGCATCCGGACGAACATGCAGATCTACTGGGACCAGGCTCTGGTCGCCGTGGATGTGCCAAGCAGTCAGGCGACGGTTACGCCGCTTGCACCGGTGTCGGCGGACCTCCATTACCGCGGCTTCTCGCGCACGTATCGCAAAGGCGGCCGCAATGGGCCGCACTGGTTCGAGTATGCCGATGTCTCGAAGGACTCGCCGTGGCGGCCGATCACCGGATCGTTCACTCGCTTCGGCGATGTGCTGCCGTTGCTCAAGGAGCCCGACGACATGTACGTCATCATGGCGCCGGGCGACGAAGCGACCGTGCAGTTCGATGCGACCTCGGCGGCGTCGGTGCCGAAGGGGTGGAAGCGCGACTTCCTTCTCTATACGGATGGGTGGATCAAGGACGCCGACCTGAACACAGCATTCGGCAACACGGTAGCCCCGCTTCCGTTCCACGCCATCAAGACATATCCGTACTCGCCCGGAGAGTCGTACCCGGCGGATAGCGTGCACCAGCGGTATCTTCGGGAGTACAACAGCCGCTTGGTCAAGTAGTTCATCGAGTCGCAAGAACGGCATGACGCAGAAGTCGCAGAATACTCGGAATGACGCAGAAAACTGCTGTAACCGCAACAGCATTAACCGCGAAGGACGCGAAGGGAATCCCATCGGTCGGCAAGAGTGCGCAACGAGCCGGAATTGTGAATGAACGAGTCCGGGACGCAGGAGCATCCCGACGTTGTTCCCAAAGAGTTCCGACCGCTCGCGGAAACAACTCGATCGTTAGGGTTCCCTTCGCGTCCTTCGCGTCCTTTGCGGTTAAGCTGGGTTTCTCGGTGCTGTCCCAAGCCAACTATGCCTAACCGCCCATCCCCGAAAGCTCGGCGCGCAATCATCGCGGTACCGTTCTTCGCCGCGATCGGCCTGGCCGTCAGGCTCGACCGCGGGCCGATTCGTGCGCCGGCCGACGCCGCGCACCCGGGATTCGCGCTCACCGACGCCACTGCGGCGGCCGGGATTCGCTTCGTGCATCACCGGCCCAGCTTCGACCCGAAGATCTCGAACATCGAGCCGCACGTCGCAGCGCTCGGGGCGGGTGTGTCGGTTGCGGACTTCGACGACGATGGATGGCCTGATCTGTACTTCACCAACAGTCGATTCGGCGAGCCCAACGCGCTGTACCGAAATCGGCACGACGGAACGTTCGAGGAGGTTGCCGCCAGTGCCGGACTCGCCGACGTCAATCGTGCAGGCGAAGGCGTCTCCATGGGCAGCGTGTGGGGAGACTTCGATAACGATGGGCGCGAGGATGTCCTGGTCTACCGCTACGGCTATCTCGCGCTGTTCAGGAACGTCGACGGCCGTCATTTCCAGGATGTGACGCAGTCGGCCGGCTTGCGCCGTTGGGTCAACAGCAACGGAGCGATGTGGTTCGACTACGATCGCGATGGGCTGCTCGATCTGTACGTCGGGGCGTATTTCCGGAGCGAGATAGACCTCTGGAACCTGACGACGACGCAGATCATGCACGACAGCTTCGAGTTCGCCGACAACGGCGGGAAGAACATCCTCTTCCACAACCTCGGCAACGGCAAGTTCGAGGACGTCACGGATCAACTCGGAGTCGGAAGCACGCGCTGGACCCTGGCCGTCGCCTCCGCCGACTTCAACGAGGACGGCTGGCCGGACATCTACCTCGCCAACGACTACGGTCCGGAGGAGCTGTATCTCAACGATCATGGGAAGCGATTCACGCTCGCGAACGCCGGGCTCTCGAAAGAGTCGAAGAGCGGCATGTCCGTCGCGTTAGGTGACGTCATGAACCGTGGTCGGCTCGACGTGTACGTCACGAACATCTCGGAGCGCGGGTACCTGTTCCAGAACAACAACCTGCGATTGAACCGGATGACCGACGGAGGCCGGTTCGTGAACGTGGCCGAAGGTGAGGTGGCGGACGCCGGCTGGGCGTGGGGTGCGCAGTTTGGAGACCTCAACAACGACGGCTCGAACGAGCTCTTCGTCGCGAACGGCTTCATCTCCGCCGACCGCAACACGAGCTACTGGTACGCCATGTCGAAGGTCGCCGGAGCGAACAGGCGGCTGTTCGAGGACGCGAAGACATGGCCCGCATTCGGAAACGCGAGCCTGTCCGGTTACGAGCGCTCGCGCGTGTACCTGAATCGCGGAGTCGCTGGCTGGGTCGACGTCGCAAAGGCGGTAGGCGCGAATGACGAGTACGATGGACGCGCAGTCGCACTTGCCGACCTTTCGAATCGCGGCGCGGTGGACGTGATCGTCGCGAACCAGAATCAACCTGCAGTGCTGTACCGCACTCAACCCGACAGCATGAACCACTGGATCGCATTCCACCTCGAGGGAACACGGAGCAATCGCAGCGCGATCGGAGCGGAGGTGGTAATGCACTCCAGAGACTTCAGGAAGCGGCCAGTGATCGACGGAGGAGTGGGCTTCGCGAGTCAGAACGTTCGCCCCCTGTACTTCGGGCTCGGTCGCCGGGAATGGGTGGACCGCGTCGT
>Ga0114129_10016143_pt1 | contig 10625 bp, 7 predicted proteins | sample RhiMetdeltSRZDD1_FD_80071 | JGI IMG/M metagenome (GOLD analysis project Ga0114129, IMG submission 80071) | Populus rhizosphere microbial communities from Tennessee, USA - Rhizosphere MetaG P. deltoides SRZDD1 (version 2) (version 2) | ecosystem: Host-associated > Plants > Roots > Rhizosphere >... | reverse complement strand
TCTTCGTCAACGTGAGGTCAGGAATCGACCCAATAGGCGTAAGATCGCTGGCCGTGTTGTTCGTCGTGTTCGTTTCACCACCGCCGCTGACCGTCGCGGTGTTGGTGACGCTCGCCGGCGCCGTGTTCGCGACGTTCACCGTCAAGGTGATCGGCGCGTAGTTCGCGCCGGCGGCAAGGGCATCCGTGCGAGTGCACGTCAGGCTCGCCACCGTACAGCTCCAGCCCGTGCCGCTCAACGCCGTCGCCGTCAGGCCGCTCGGCAGGTTGTCCGTGACCGTTACCGTGCCGCTCGTCGTCGCTGCGCCGCTGTTGCGCGCCGTCAGCGTGTACGTCGCACCAGTCTGTCCCTGCGTGAATGTCCCGGTGTGCGTCTTCGTAAGTGTGAGGTCTGGCGCCGGCGGAGCGGTGCCGCCGACTGGCGTGTTCATATCCGCTTGAATCTGCGCCGCCGTGAGCGCGTTGTTATAAATGCGAATTTCATCGATCGTGCCCTGGAAGAACTGCCCAAAGATGCTGTCGCCGCCGATTTCGAGGGCATTGGTCGAGGTTGCGAGGCTTTCCGTACGCGCCTGACTGGTTGCTTGCGCGCCGTTCACAAACAGCCGCAACGTCGCCCCATCGTACGTCGCCGCGAGGTGGGCCCAAGTATTCACAGCAAGCGCCGTTGTTCCGTACAATTCGACGCTCGCCGTGCCGAAAGTTCCCCCAGCTGCAGGCCGGGAACCTTTTTGCGAGGTTGCCTCGAGGAAGTAGTTGTCGTTCCCTTTGTAGATCACGTCGCGCCAGTTGTTGGTTACTCTTGTCGGGTTTACCCAGGCTTCCAGTCTCATGCCGCTCGTCAGATGCAAGAGCGACGAATCGCTGATGGTGACGCGCGCGTTGGTGCCGTTGAACACGAGGCCGCTGCCGTACTTCCCGGCCGTCGTCCACGCCGCGTTCACAATTGTCCCGGTATGCCCGTTGCCGGACGCGTCGGCGATTATCGTTCCGGCTCCTTCGTTGAACGAATACGCGGCCACGAGTCCACTCGGCGCCTGCGCGACTACGGGACCGTGCACCGCCAGCCAGATACCCGTTACCGTGACCAAAGCTGCACGGGTCGAGGCGAATCGAACGAACGGGCGCCGTCTTGTCATCGAACGAAATCTCCGGATCAACGAGGGCACGACCGAGATCTCGTGCCTGTTACGAAACGCTGGAATTCAAAGTGTTGGTGACTACAAGGGGTAGGCAAGTGTACTCAATGCACGAGGGGATGCCACTGTGAATGTGTGTGTTTGATGCCGAGAAACCACGAGGACTGTCACTCCCACGCGCAGCGCGGCGCAGCGATTGCCCAGGGGAATGACAAGTGTTTGCGGGATCGGTGCAAATGTTACGTGCCGACGGCTTGCGGTCCGGTGACCGGTGCGGCAACGGATGCGTCCAGCCATCGCCAGCCGCGGGAGGACACTGCCAGACAGGCGATCGCCGTCAGAATGCTGAGCGCCTTGAGCTGCCACGCATCTTTCCCGCTGCCGAACAGCACGTTGTAGATTGGCTGAAATGTCCAAGGGTCTCCCGGAGGAGACGACTGGTGCGAATAGAGCACGTAGACAAAGTGAACGTTCAGGAAGAAGCACGCTGAGAGTATTGCCAGCACCCATCCGAAAGGTCGCCGCCCCGCGAGCGCCGCGGCGGCTGCAACCGCCAAGAACAGGTACCGTTCGTGCGTGCGCGTCAGGACAGCGAAACTCGCGCACGTGGCCGCAACCGCGCCGAAAATCGCGACCGCGCTTGCATCAACTCCTCGTGTGAGCGCCTTCCACGCCTGAACGGCCAAAGCGATCGTGATCGCACTAAAGGCAATCAGGCCAGCATAGAACGCCGGAATGTTAGAGATTGTCACGGCTCGGGGACCAATGTCCGGGCGATAAAATCCGACAACGCCCCAGAAGTTGAATGCCCATAAGCTCGTAAACCTGTATACCGAGCCGGCGTCGCGATAGAACGTCGGGATCTCGGTGAGGCTCACGCCAAACGGCGCGAACATCGTACCTAACACCGCGATCCCAATCAGCACCAGCAGCGCGGAACGCGCCAGGATACGGGACGAGCCCTGTAAGGCAACACGAGCCAGTTGACGTCGCGCTAACACAACAGCGATAACGGGTACAACGAGTGTTGCTTGCGGCTTGGTTGCTGCGGCAACTGCGAGCAAGGCGACACCACCGCCGCCGCGGATCACGCTGGGCGGGCCAGTGGCGATCAGGTATATCGATCCGAACACGAGTAAGGCGAGGAACGAGTCCACTTGTCCCCAGACGGCCGAGATGTAAATCAGTCCTGGATTGAGCAGAATGGCGCCGGCGGCTATCGCTCGGCTTCGGCAGCGACTGTTCGGATCGCTCGATGCCATTCGTTCCGCGAGCAGCAGCGCGAGGATGGCGACGCAGAGATCCGCCGCGATTCCAGGGAGTTTCAGGATTGGGATCGAAGGCGCTTCGCCCTGCACTAGCCGAGATAGCTTGCCGAGGATGAAGAGTACATAAAGATACCCGGGCGGATAATCGACGAAATAACCGGGCTCGTAGAATTGACGCGGACCGCGTTCCACGAGTCGATCGGACCATTGACGAAATAAGGATACGTCGAACGTGAGTCCGTCACTATAACGGGCAGCAACCAATCGTACGACGAGACCGAATGTGAATAAGCACAGCAGACCGTACCGGGTCCCGAACCACGAGACTACGCGCCTGTCGATCATCGATGTGGCGGTATGTTGAGTGCCGCCCGAGATCGGTCAGCGAGGATCCGGAGACGGCCGTACTGGCGCCATAAGCGATAGAGCTCGAGCAGGCCTCGCACGACCACGCGAGGACGGAGGCCCGTCGGCGCTCCCGTCGCACGCGGCCGATGTTGAACCGCGACCTCCGCAATCTTCAATCCTGCTCGCCGCGCAGCGACACAGAGCTCCAACGAGATTCCTGCGCCGTTCGACCTGAGATCGAAGGTCTTGATTGCGAGCCGATCGAGCAGTTTGAACCCGCAATCGATGTCACAGACGATGAACCCGAACGCCAGGCGGCACAACTGATTCCAGGCCCATCCCGCCCAGATGCGCCGGCGTTCGTCTGCGCGCTCCACACGCACACCGATTATGATCTGCGCGTCGGCGGTGAGTGCGACGAGTTTGTCGAGCTCCTCCGGATCGAACTGATTGTCACAGTCCATCTGAAAGATCCAGGGCTGCGTCGCGGCGGTAAAGCCACTCCTGAGCGCAGCACCATAGCCGCGGTTCTGACCGTGGGAGACCACGCGTGCACCAGCCTGGCGCGCCTCCTCGCCGGTCTGATCGGTCGAGCCATCGTCGACGACAATGACTTCGACGGTCTCTGCGAGCCGCTTGGCGGCCGCGTGCGCGCTCTGAACGGCGCGTCGAACGTTTCCTTGCTCGTTCAAGGCAGGCAACACAATTGAAATGCCTTCAAGTTGCTGCGTCATCACACCCAACACCATCCCTTCGGCGGCTGCATTGGTTTCGTGACCGGCTTCTTGTGGGTGTCCGACACGCCGCAATTGCCAAAAAACATGCGCCGTTCCCACTCTGGATAGTTCAGCGGCTTGCCTACGATGACGGGGTAAAAGAACGCGAATAGACCAAACGATGCGGCGGACAAGCCTGCAATCGCGACGACTCGGGCGAGACGAGCCGAGATATCGGCAACTGCACCCCCGAGCGCGAGATACAGAAACGGCACGGCGGGCAAGAAATAGTAGAGGAACGCCTCCCTCCTTGTAATAACGAACCAAGGAAGGTAGCCCGCCGCGAAGCCGGCAACGATAACGACTTCCGGCGCCCAGACAGAGCGCCGGCGCAACATCCGGCATGTCGCCCACAGGAGCGCAATAAGCGCCGGCCACCAGACGAGCGGATTTCCCAGGGCGAGAATCTCCTGATATGTGTTTCCTCCTGGTTCACGGAAGTAGAAGAGTACGGGACGTTTGATGAGCGGCCACGACCACGCCGGCGACGTATACGGGTGGGTGTACAACGACCCGGTGTGGTGCTCGAACATCACACGATGTCGAACAAAAAGGGCATGCAGCCACGAGCCGTCCTCCCATGGCGACCCCATGACGGTGCCGTGCACTCTTCCTGTGTACGACACGACGTATGTAGCTGCTGGAATAAGTACAAGTGCAATGAACAGGACGGCCACCTCTTTTACCGCGGTACGCCATTGTCGATCACCACTGTCGCGCCACCGCGACGCCGCGTATACGAGCGCGAGCACCGCGACCGCTGCCAACATGTATGCCCCCGACCACTTTGACGCCACGCCTGCGCCGCCTGCGATTCCGGCCCCGAGCAGCCATGGCCGACGGAGCGCGTTGCGTGGGGAGCCCGGATCGCGTTCGATTCGATCCCTGTCGTAGAGCAGGCAAAGAAACGACGTCAAGCCGAAGAACACCACGAACACGTCGAGCATCGCCGCTCGCGACATCACGAAATGGAGGAAATCGAAAGCGAGCAGTCCTGCGGCTACTGCAGCAGCGACAGTCGAGCCGAACAGACGACGCGCCAACAGATACAGTAGGGCGACACTGAGCGTCCCGGCAATCAATGGCGCGAGCCGCCACGCCGCCGGGCTGAAACCGAGAACGCGGATGCCGACTCCAATCAACCATTTCGCGAGCGGAGGATGGACGATGCTGATTTCTGTGGTGGTCAAACAGCGGCTATCTGGGCCGAAGACATAGAGGCAGGCGTCGGACGCGTAGAATTCGTCGAACACAAATCCCCGAGGTTGTGTAATGCCCACGAACCGGAGGACGCCCGCCAGCACGGTCAAGGCCGTGACCACGATCGAATCGATGATTGTCCATTGCGCGTCGGCAGGTGGCGTTCGCAAAGTCGGCCGCATCTCTGGCAGCCTCACGGTTGTCAGGAAGGCTTCTTCTGAGAGTTCATTCCGGCGGCTGGCTAGCTGCATGAAACGGGTTATCCGAGACGATGAATTGTCCAGTCCGCAATCCAAATGTCAGCTTTGCCGTCGATCTGAGACGCCTTCGATCGGCAGTACTCGTTCACGTCAGCTGGATCGCGAGAATCACAACGTCCGTGACGTACAGCGCCAGCAAGACTGCGAACGCCCAACCGACTCCACATCGGATCCATCGCTCTCGCAGATACGATGCCTGAGCGCGCTCCGCCTCGTCGGCGAACAGCACGGCGGAAGCAAGTAGCCCCGGAAACAGGAACTCCGCTTTCATCGTCGAAAAGTCGCGGTACAACAGAGAATACACGATGAGGAACGTAACGAATCCTGTCGCAGTCAGGGCGGTCAGTTCCCAGTTCAGATTCTGTCCCCGTACAGACCGTCGGCGGCTCGGGAGGATCAACGTGCCGACGATTCTCAACATACCGGCCATAAGCAACGCCGTTGGCAGCAGCGCAATCACGAGAACGAGCCTCGCGATGGCAAACACGAGAGGGCTGGTGTTTCTCCACGAGGGCGGATGCTGAGCGAAATGAACAGCGTGCGCCCGTCCGTACAGCTGCGACCACAGTGACGTCCGGTGCAAAGGGTACACTCGGGGGTCGCTGGTAATTGCTGGGTGGGCGAGCATATCGACGAAACGGAATGTAAAATACGTATCCGCTATGGACGTTGTACCAGGCCGGTACACGTAAGTCCGGCTGAAGACATTCGGAAACGGCTCTGGATTACCGTTGATCGAAAACGGATTACCCGTGTCCTGCCAGTTGCGCCGATAGGAACCCAACGCGACCGTCGAGGCGAGGAACATCACGACAAAGCCGACAGTCACTCCAACGAGCTGTCGTTGCGAGCAACGAGGCACAGCATCGTGTCGAACAATCGCGTGCGCAAGCGTTGCGCTGATTGCGATGAAGATGACGAGGCCATTGCCTTTGGACAATGCGGCGAGTACGACCGAGACGGACGTCAGAATGAACGCGCGAATCGTACCAACGCGAAAGAATTCGTACGCGTGGGCCAAAGCGACGGTCGCAAATAGGATCACGAATGAATCGTTGGTTGCCTGGGCGTTCAACCCAATCAAGGTCGGGTTGAGGGCCACGAGCGCGAAGGTCAAAGTGCGCGTCGGCGCTGATAACGCCCATCGCGCCAGGGCTCGTCGCACGACGAAGAGCGTAGCGATGCCCGCCGCGCAAGCGACCAGCTGGGCAATCCGAACCTGCACGACAGATGACTGCCATGGACTCAAATTCCAAAGAATCGCCACGGTAACGTGATAAAACTTCGGCTGAAAACCTTCCCATGCGTCGCGTAATCCGGGGAGCCGATGTTGGTGAGCGATGATCCTGATGACCGTCTGGTGATCGTCGTTCGCCTCGGCGTTCACCGTCGCGAGATATAGACGCAACAGCACACCAAGCGCGAGAACTGACCGCTCGACACCGCTGACCAGCCGAGTAGCTTGCGCCGTCGAATGAGAGTCAGGATTTGCACTCACGGAGATGGCGGCTCTCGAAAGGTGAGAACGGCGACCGCGGACTGCTGTCACGCCGTGTTGCGGCCGCGCTCATCCCCGTTGTTCTGCCCTCCGGCCGAACCAGAATCTGGAATCTGCCACTCCCGACCACCAATCACCTCGGTATCACCGAGCGCAGGGCGTGCTCCGATGAGCGTGATCTCCGAGCGCCGCTGGTCCACCTCGCCTTTCTCGACTTCGTATGGGAAAAGTCGCTTGAGCTTCATGAACTGCTTTTCGTACATGTGCCAGCTGATCATGGCCAAACCGACGGAGACCGCTGTAGCAGACATCATGAAGACGAGCTTTCTCAGTAACAATGATCCGAATATGGTTGGCACCCAATCAAGGGGCAACACGCCTGGCTTGAAGATGAGGAGTGGGGGGTGAATGACATAAAGGGCATAGCTGTAGCGGCCAAAAAAACGGAGTGAGGATGACGAGAACACACGGCCAAGAAACGTCTGGCGAGTTGAGGTCACGGCCAGAACGAGAACTGCGCCGAAGAGGCATGCAAGGAGCGTATGCCCAATGGTCTTCATTACAGGGTCCCACGGTGCGAGTCCCCCTCTCGTCACAGCTACAGCGGCTAGCAGAATCGTCACAATTGTCGCTGCTCGCGGTGCAAGTCGAGCAATGTGGCTGAAACCCGCTGGGCCTCTACTCGCGAGGGCAAGAGCCGCGCCGACCGCCAGGGCATCGATCCTGGCTGGTGTGAGTACGTAAGCAGCCGTGTCGTACCCAAATACCATCAAGGTCACGCGTGCCACAAAAGCTCCGGCGATACATAACAGGCAAATCCTAATCAGATTCAACCGCTGAAACAGGAGGACGACAGCTGGCCACACGAGATAGAACTGTTCTTCGATTGCCAGAGTCCAGAAGTGAGCGAGAACGATGATCGATGGAAACCCGTGATAGGCAATTTTGAGATTCAACAGGTAAGTCCAGTACCAGAACGCGTCGCGGTGCAGCGATCGGAGTGCCCCGTCGCCTGGAAAGAGACGCGGCAATACGATGAGGAACACCACGAGACACCCGTAATACACAGGGAAGATTCGCAGCACGCGTCGGGCGTAGAAGTTTCGAAAATAGTGAGCGCCTGCCTTCGAATCATACAGAATGCCAGTGATGAGAAACCCGGAAAGGACGAAGAAGAGGTCGACTCCCACCCAGCCGATCCCGGCGATTTTGCTGAACAGGAGATCTACGGAGACAGTTGCGACGGGCAATGGGGCGAAGTGGCTGAAGTGACCAATCATCACCAGAAGAACCGCAAAGCCGCGCAGCGCATCAAGCGCCGGGATGTGCCCTCCCAGCGTTACCTCAGACAGCTCTCGTTTGACCGACAGCGCCTTAATCATTATTGAGAGCGTTCGATCTCAGCCTTGCACGGGTGTGAGATTTCCCCATCGACAGGTCGTTACACGTGTGACGGTGCCGTCGACAGCAGCGATGCGTCACGCATGCGTATTATTGCGGCTCGCCCGGCCGTTCGCCAGCGACAGTGAGCAGCCGCCCGTCAACGACGCGCAGCATGATCTGGCCGCGTGGGACAGACTGCGGCCCGTCCACTCCCAGCGGCTCACGTCGCGCGTAAAATCGCAGCCACGGGAGGAGGTCGGTCGGTCCGCGCCCCCCGAATGCATGGTAGAGGTACCGCTGGGCGTCGGGCCAGCGCAGTGCGCGCGCTTGGGAACCGATTTCAGCGGCATAGCGATGGTGTTGTTGTTCGGAAGAGGGTCGCTGCAAAAGAAGCCCGATCAAAGCGATCAGCGCAGTCCCCAGGAGCGAGCGTGCCGCGCGAGGTGAGGGATACCGCGATAACCACTGTGACAAGTTATCGAAGGCGGCTGCGGCACCGAGCGCCAGCGGCAACAGGATGCAATAGGCCCAGTAGCTGTGGTCGCGGGCACCGTTCTTGAAGAGCAGCGCGTATCCGAGCACTGTCCCGAGAGAAACGGCCACGAGCGGGCGCGTCCGACGGTCCGCGAGACCGACTGCGCTGAGCGGCACGACCATGAAGATCCCAAACGGGAAGAGATCATCGAAGTACCGCATCTGCGCGCCAATCATTTGACGAAAACTCACTCGACCCGTATTCCCGACACCTACCCGGTGAATTGCGCGCTCAGCGAACTCTCGAAGATCGCCCCCGTACGCCCACAAGACCCAGAGCGCGACCAGGACAACCGACACCGCCGTCGCAACGAGCACCGCAGCCGCTGCGGTGCGGCGCCGTTCGACGATCAGAAGCACGACCCCGATGGCGGCGGCGAACGCGGCTGCCTGCCACGAGGTCAGCGTCGCAATAGCGGCCGCGCACGCAAGAGGCACTGCTGCCGTTGCGGAGCGTCGCCGCAGCCGCTGCCAGAGCATCGTCAGCGCGGTCATCGGCGCGAGGCCCAAGACGTGCGGCTCCGTGACCGCTCCGAAGATCAAGAACATCGGCGTGCTGAAGGCCACAAACAGCCCGAGTCCCGCGGCACCGGAATCGAGCCCAGAGGCAGTAAGTAGGTGAACGAACAGCCATAACACGATGAGCGACGATGCGACCGCGGGCAGACGCGAAGCGGTTTCCGCGGAGACCGGGAAGGCCATCGCCACTGCATCCGCGAGATACACGAGTGGCGGATGGTGAGCGTACACGACGCGGTCCCCGGATAACGTCGTTGACGACGCGCCCAGTCGCGACGCCACGAGTCCCTCCTCGAGGATGGCACGACCGCCTGTCGCGTACAGCGCCGCGTTGAATCCGTCGTGCGATGGTCCGAACGGTGCCCAGAATCGAGCCGTATCGCGGCCTAGGAACAAGAGGGCTAACGCCAGTGCCGCCAGGCAGAGTGCCGGATGCGGTTGTTCCGGGCTTCGACGGGTCTTCTCGTCCACATCGAGGGTGGCGGGCAGCCGGTACTCAGACTCCGCTTTCTCGAGGGTCGCTTGCGAACTGAGACGGAGGACCTTCATTGCGCGATGCTCGTCGTCGGCTTGCAAGGTCGGCACAGGCTGCCGTATTCTCTGGCAAGACTACAGGTGGCGATCATGATCAATCGTGAGTGGCTGCAGTCCTGGATTCAGAGTCAACATCTCGAGAACGAGGCCGTCGAGCGATATCGAGACTGCTTCGTTGCTCATCCCACACGACTCGTGTGGATCAAGGACTTTCTTCAAGCAGGTGTTGCCGAGCGCCTGAGCCGTTTCTTGCAAACGGAAGCAGAATTCCTCACCGAGCACGGCATCTATTCCACCGAGGGTGCGGTAACGGAGGAGCGTTGGCTTGCTGCCAGCGAGGACGATCGCTTCTTCCGGCTGAGAAAGCTGAAGGGTACTGCACACGGCTTTCAAATGAGTCGCAATGCACTGACGTACGTGCAGTTTCGCCAGGCCTTCCAGCGGCCGGAGTTCAGGGCCTTCTTCGAAGCGATCTCCGGCCTCACGCTTGGGTGGAGCGACGACTTCGGCTCGCATTCGATGATCCAGGGAGACTTTCTGCGTCCACATTCGGACGACAATCGGAACCGGCAACTCGCGCTGGTGATTTATTTGTCGCCCGGATGGAAGACGAGTTTCGGCGGCGCGCTTCACGTGATCGACAAGGACGGGACCGAAACGACAATCAGCCCGGATTACAACAGCATGGTTGCGTTCGATGTGCTGACCGAGTCCAAGCATCTTGTCAGCACAATAACTGCCGACGCGGGTAGCAACGCAAGGCTTACGATCGGCGGGTGGTACCACCGGACCGCTTCGTAGCGAGAGTAGCCATCGCGCGTTCAGTGAATGGTCTCTGACCCCGCCGTTACCGTGATTGTTTGCACCTACAATCGGGCGCATTATCTTCCGACCTGCTTGGAATCGTTGTCACGGCAACAGTGCGATTGCTCATTTGAGGTTCTCGTCGTCGACAACAACTCAACCGACAATACGCCGGAGGTGCTTGAACAATGGTGCCTCAAAGACGCGAGATTTCGCACAACGCGAGAATCCAGAGTAGGCCTCAGTGCAGCGAAGAACACCGGCGTCAGATTGGCTCGCGGACGGCTTCTGTTGTTTACAGACGACGACGTGGTTCTGGACCGAGACTGGATGCGCGCGTATGTGGATTTCTTCGCACGCCGA
>Ga0114129_10016141_pt1 | contig 10625 bp, 8 predicted proteins | sample RhiMetdeltSRZDD1_FD_80071 | JGI IMG/M metagenome (GOLD analysis project Ga0114129, IMG submission 80071) | Populus rhizosphere microbial communities from Tennessee, USA - Rhizosphere MetaG P. deltoides SRZDD1 (version 2) (version 2) | ecosystem: Host-associated > Plants > Roots > Rhizosphere >... | reverse complement strand
TTCGGCACAGACCATGTGGACGATGAAATCGAGAAGCGAGCTTATGAGTACGTGATTGACCCTGCCGCCCTCAAACAATTAATCACGGGCCATATCCGCTGGTTTTGGAGGAACCACTTGCAAGCCGAATGGACGCGTGTCCGCCCAATGCTGGAGGAAACGGCCAGGGCATTCAACCAATTGGACGTCAGCGATATGACGCGGATGGAGTTGATCCAATTCGTTACCGGTAAGGAATTTACCGAAACCAAGTGGGGCGACGTCCTGCAAAACGCCAAAGAGTTGATTTTCATCCCGAATGCACACTTCGGACCTTATATTCGCGGCGACAAAGTTCGAGACAATTTCTATATTTACTTTGGCGCGCATATGCCGGAAGGCTCGGAAGTACGCATTCCCGAGCTGGACCGCGCCGAGATCGTAGCACGGCTCTCCGCGTTGGCAGACGACACTCGTTTGAACATTCTGCAGATGATCGCAGAAAATGGACAAATGCGCGCGCAGGAGATCATGGAAGCCATTAACCTCAGCCAGCCCAGTGTCTCGCGTTACCTGACACAACTTACCGCCACAGGTTATTTACAGGAAAGGAGAGAAAGCGGAGCCAAGGTTTACATTTTGAACAAGGATCGCATCGAAAAAACGCTCAAAGCCATCCAGGCTTTTTTACTCGGTATTCCTTAGGAGTAAGTAGTTACCAAAGGAGAATCAAATGAACTACTTTCAAGATGAACAGACGGCCGACTACAACCGCCAACGAATTGCGGAAGCTTTCCACCAGATTCGGCTCGAACAAATCGCTCTCCAATCACGCGTGTATCAACCCGGCCGGTTCGGGCGCTTGATGTTTAACTTCGCAAACTGGATGATTTCCACGGGCAAACAACTACGCAAGCGGTATGAAATTCCGACCGCGAACGGTCAGACCCAATCAAAACGCTTTGCTCATTAATCAACAACATGAATACTTTACTCACTAACACAAGGAAGACATTCAATGAATACCCACGGGCATTCTGGATCTTCGCGCTTACAGTATTCATTGACCGGCTCGGCGGCGCTTTATTGTATCCCTTCTACGCGCTCTACCTGACCCAGAAATTCGATATCGGCATGACGGAAGTTGGCAAATTATTTGCGCTGTTTTCCATTTCCGGTTTTGTAGGCAGTGCCCTGGGCGGCGCGATGACCGATAGAATGGGACGCCGGTCCGTCATCATCTTCAGCCTGATCTCCTCCTCGGTGAGCGCCATCTTGTTGGGATTGGCTAATTCAGTTGCTGTTTTCGCGCTCTTGTCGGTGACCGTTGGCATTTTCGCCTCGGTCGGCCATCCGGCACATAATGCCATTGTGGCTGATATCCTCCCCTCTGAAAAACGCGCGCAGGGATACGGGATCATCCGCGTGATCTTCAACCTTTCCGTGGTCATCGGACCCGTGATCGGTGGCTTTCTCGCTTCACAAAACTATTTGCTGATCTTCATCGTGGACGCGATCATCAGCCTGATCTCCGCCGCGATCATCTTTCTCGCCATGCCAGAGACGAAACCCGAAGCGCATCCAAACGCCAAACCTGAGACCGTCGCACAGACCTTCGGCGGCTACGGAAAAGTCTTCCGCGATGTTGCCTTCATGGCATTCATGTTTGTCACTACGCTTCAGGTAATCGTTTACGTCAACATGAATACTTCGCTGGGTGTATTTCTGAGGGATGAACATAACATGGCCACCTCTGCATACGGATGGATTCTGAGCCTCAACGCCGCCATGGTCGTACTCTTCCAGTTCTGGCTCACTCGCCGCATGGAAGGTCAAAAACCGATGCTGATGATGGCCCTCGGAACGGCCTTCTATGCGATTGGCTTTGCGATGTATGGCTTCACATCCACCTATATTATGTTCCTGTTCGCGATGGTCGTCATTACTATCGGAGAAATGATCGTGAGCCCTGTGGCACAATCTGTGGTCGCTGACTTCGCGCCGGAAGCTATGCGCGGGCGTTACAACGCCGTTTTCGGAATCACATGGGGCCTGGCGTTCGCCGCCGGACCCTACCTGGCCGGTCTCATTCTCGATAACTACAACCCGAATTGGCTGTGGTATGCCTGTGGCATGGTTGCGCTCATTTCAGCACTGGGTTATTTCCTGCTGAACAAAACCCACCGAACACAAGAATCCTTCCACGCCCAGCCGGCTGCAACAGATTAACCAAAATAGATTTTTTCTCCTCCTCACTCTGGGACAGGTCTAACGCATGGACCTGTCCCAAATTTTTTTTATACCCGCTTCGCGTTCAGCCGTTCCCTGTTCCTATCTCGACAAGCGTGTCCGCAACCTTTACAATTCCCGGCAAATACACCAAATGGAGAATCCGCATGGACGTACGCGCATACAACCGCGATGCCTGGAACAGGGAAGTGGAAAGTGGCGAGAATCGCTGGACGCAACCTGTCAGTCATGAAGTCATCGAAAAAGCCAGGCAGGGAGAATTCAACATCTTACTTACTGAAAACATTCCTGTCCCCCACCGCTGGTTTCCTCCATTGCAAGGAGCGGATGTGTTATGTCTTGCATCGGGAGGTGGACAACAGGGACCCGTGCTCGCGGCAGTCGGTGCGAATGTGACGGTCTTCGACAATTCTCCGAGCCAATTGAAACAGGATCAGTTCGTCGCGGCGAGAGAAACGCTGACTCTCAAAACGGTGGAAGGCGACGCGGCAGATTTATCCGCATTTGCAGATGAATGCTTCGACCTGATTTTCAATCCCGTTTCGACTGTATTTATGCCCGATGTGCGCGCCGTTTGGCGAGAATGTACACGCGTGCTTCGGCGGGGCGGTATTTTGATGACCGGCTCGATGAACCCAGTTCATTATATTTTCGATCTTTTCAAGGCCGATGAAGGGCACCTGGAGGTCGCTCATTCCATTCCCTATTCAGATCTGACTGGCCTGTCTGAAGAAGATCGGGACGAATATCTGCAGAAGGGATTGCCGCTGGAGTTCGGACACTCGCTGACTGATCTGCTCGGTGGTCAGTGCACGGCTGGACTTGCAATCACGGATCTATATGAAGATTACATGCTCGACTCGCCGGTGCATCATTATCATGCAAGTTATATTGCTACTCGGGCGATAAAGCTCTAAGTAAAAATTGCTGCTAAAACAGCGCCAACGTTTCCAGCAATCTTGGTTTCCAATTTTCCCCAAACGAACACCAATAGGCATTCTTCCCGCCTCGTACCCCTGGACCCAGGTCGGACAGCCGTTTCCCATCCTTATCGTCTATGGAGGTCGGAAAGCGCAACACGACCTGCCCACTCTCCCAGTTGATACCTACCAGGCCGGCGTTCTCTGCCCGCAACTTGACGCGCATCTGATAAAACAGATTTTCAACCATCTCAGGTAATTCACCAAAACGATCCTTGAACTCAGATACCAGAGCGTCGATCTCGGTCTCATCGCGTAAGTCTGCAATGCGACGATACAGGCGCAGCCGCAAGTCCTGGTCTGGGATGTAATCGGTTGGGATACCAACAGCCAGAGGCAGATCCACGTTCACCGGCATCGAAATGGGCTGGGTCAGGCTGGCGAGCGAAATCTCAATTTTTCGGGCCTCCTCTTTTCGATCTCCATCCTTTCGTTCCCCATCCTGACGAGATAATTCAATCCTCCGAATCTGCCTTACTGCATCTGCTAAGAGCCGCGTGTATAAGTGGAAGCCTACGGCCTGAATGTGTCCGCTCTGGCGCGTCCCCAGTAATTCTCCAGCGCCGCGAATCTCAAGATCGCGCATCGCAATCGAATAACCAGCGCCGAGTTGCGTGTTCTCTGCAATGACTTCAAGGCGTTGTTGACCCTCCTGAGTCGGCGAAAGCTTCCGGTGGCGGAAAAAGTAGGAGTACGCCCGAACCGCTCCACGTCCGACACGGCCGCGCAGTTGATAGAGTTGAGCCAGGCCAAACGTATCGGCGCGGTCCACGATGAGCGTGTTGGCGTTTGGGATGTCCAATCCGGACTCGACAATGGTGGTTGAAAGCAGGATGTCGGTTTCACCTGCATTGAAGCGATGCATGACAGAAGAAAGTTCCTGTTCTGGCATCTGCCCATGACCGACATCCACGCGCGCTTCGGGCACAAGCTGGCTGAGATGTATCTTCATCGCGTCGATCGTCTGGACGCGATTGTGTACAAAGAAGACCTGTCCGCCGCGTTCAAGTTCACGTAGGATTGCCTGACGCACCAGCTTTGGGGCGTAGGGTCCCACGTGCGTAACGATGGGTAAGCGTTCCTCGGGTGGCGTATTGAGGTTTGAGATATCGCGCACGCCCGTGAGCGCCATATACAGCGTGCGCGGAATCGGGGTTGCCGTGAGCGTGAGCACATCCACTTCGGTGCGGAGTTTCTTGAGATGCTCCTTGTGCGTCACACCGAAGCGTTGTTCCTCATCGATTACAACCAGGCCCAGATCCTTGAACTGCACATCCGCCGAAATCAAGCGGTGCGTACCAACCACGATATCAATCTCACCAATCGCAAGTCCGTTCAAAATGGAAGTCTGTTCACGCGGTGTGCGAAAGCGTGAAAGCATTTCCACCTTCACAGGGAATGCCGCCAGCCTTTGCAAAAAGGTTTCATGATGTTGTTGTGCCAGCACGGTCGTCGGGACAAGGATTGCCACCTGTTTGCCATCCATCACCGCTTTGAACGCGGCCCGCAGGGCCACTTCCGTTTTGCCGTATCCCACATCACCACACAGCAACCGGTCCATCGGGCGCGCCGATTCCATATCATGTTTGATATCTGCCAAGGCCCGCACTTGATCGTCGGTTTCCACATACGGAAAAGAGTCTTCCAGTTCCTGCTGCCAATTTGTATCGGGCTTGAACGTGTAACCTTTCACTACATTACGCCGCGCGTACAGATCGAGCATCTCCTGCGCGACCTCTAACACAGCCTGCTTGACGCGGCTTTTCTTCTCGTGCCAATCCTGCCCGCCCAATCGATCAAGCGCCGGCGTCGCACCTTCCGCGCCCACATAACGCGTTAGACGGTCGGCTTGATGGACAGGCACATAGAGCTGGCCGCCGCCCTCATATTCCAGCGCAAGGAACTCCCGCACATGACCATCCAACTCGCGCTGCACCAGGCCGCCAAAACGACCGACACCATGATCGATATGAACAACATAATCGCCCACCTGCAAATCAGAATACACCGACTCAGGTGTCTCCGCCACAGGTCGTTGACGCATGCGTGGCTGCGGCCGCTCCCAGCCAAAGACCTCCGAGTCTGTGACCAGGTGCAACCCCTCGACGGTGAAACCCTCGCTGAGGGAAGCCTCGACAAACTCCGGATTCGCCAATTCGGACTCGTGATGATCAACTTCCAGCCAAAGCTCATGCAGACGCGGTGACTGGCGCGAGATCACAATGACCGGCTCACCTCTTTCTGCAATTGAAGTTAAGTACTCGACAAATTGCTTTAGTCTTCCTCCAAACCTTTCATCATGCCCAAACTGCGAAGCCAGAGATGTGTCACTGATTTCTTCGGTGGAATGACCCAACTCCAGGGAGGCATGTTCATGCAGGCTATCATGCAATTCAGACCAGGGAATATAGGGCAGCGGAAAATCCGGAGATAACGTCTCTTCCGCGATGCTCTCCTGCCGGAACTTGACGGCCTGCTCCTCGATTTCCTCGGCCATACCTTCCACAATGGACAGGTCGTCGATCAGCACGACAGCTTTTTGCGGCAAGTAATCCAACAGACTGGCAGGCTGTGGATGCAGCAGCGGGATATGAAACTCAGATAGCTCCGCCTCTTGTTCAGCAACTGCGATGTATTCACGCGCTGGTGTAACGAGGATCGAGTCTAGCTTTTCTATGGTTCTCTGCGAGGCCGGGTCAAACCTGCGAAGGGTTTCGATCTCATCCCCAAAGAAATCCAGACGAACCGGCATCGTCTCGGCCGTGGCCCAAATATCCAGAATGCCACCGCGGCTGGAGAACTGACCGGACTCCAAAACCGTATTGACGCGTTGATAACCGATCTCCGCCCAGCTTCTGAGCAATGTATCTGGCTGGATAGTCTGATTCACCGTAAGCTTCTTACAAGCCTTGAGAAAATCGCGCCTTGGCATGGTTCGCGTCATCAATGAGCGTACGGACGTGACAAACACGGGTGGAAATTCAGGTTTTGAGGCAAACGGCAGATGATAGGATGATAGCGCCGTCAGTGCCTGCAGGCGGTCGCGGCGCGTCGTCACGCCCCAGGCGGCCTGTTCATAGAAGAGTGGGTTTGGCTCTGCAAAATGATAGCGCGGCGACTTGACCCAGAATCCTGACTCGTCATACAGAGACAGCGCATGGTCAGAACGATCTGTGATGAGCAGGATGGGCTGTGCTTTCAGGTCACCCAACAACGCAGCCAGAAGCGGCAACCGCGCGGCGCGCGGCAGTCCCAGGCCAGGGAGTTGTTTCCCGTTTGCCTTGAGTTGGCTAAGCAAGTGCTGATATTGAGGGAGCGACCGTATCTTGTTTAAGATCAATTCCATATTAGTGCTTCAAAACCAGGGAATAAGGCATGCAGCTCTCTAATCTCGACTATCGCCATTGAATTTATTCATGGCAGAATTCAATCCATTCTGCACGAATTCAAGAGTGGCATCTGCGGCGCGATCCAGGATTTCAGAGATGGCTTGCAAGTCATCGCGTGAGAAGCTTTGCAGGACATAGTTGGAGGGGTCCATGCGACCGGGGGGGCGCCCGATTCCAAGGCGCAAGCGCGGGACGTCCTTAGTGCCTAGTCGCTCAAGAATGGAAGACAAGCCGCGCTGCCCACCCGGCCCGCCTGAAGCGCGGATGCGGATCGTACCAAAGGGCAGGTCCAAATCATCGGAAAGGATCATGACATTTGTGAGCGGAAGCTTATAGAAGTGAACCAGTCCCTGGACGGATTGACCAGAGAGGTTCATATAGGTCTGTGGCTTGGCAAGCATGAGTTTGCACTCTTCGTAAGTGGCGTTCATGACAATGGACTTGGATTGTACTTTCATGCCGCGCGCGTTGAGTCGCACCGCGATACGGTCGATGAGCATGAAACCGAAGTTATGGCGGGTGTTGGCATATTCACGACCGGGGTTGCCGAGGCCGATCAGGAGATAGGTGAGTTCAGGGGTCATGAGTCAAGTTCCACTTGCATGTTTCAGGTGTCAGGCTTTATGAACGGCGCAGACGAAGGGCGATACCGGAGAAAACAAATAATCCAATGATCACCAGTGCGCCGCGACCAAGGCTGGCATAAATCTCATTCTGGCTCAATGCCACCGGATTTGCTGGAAGCCGAGTTGGCGTGGGACGCGGAACGTCTGTGGGAGTCGCAGAGGCGGCGAGCAGGAATGGCGTCGGAATCTGCACGCTGACGAACTCCTCCAGGGTAGCGGTGGGAACGGGTGTCGTAGTTGGAATCGGCGTGTCGTTTTGGATCCTGACCGGAACCGTCACCTCCCGAGTAGTACTATCGGCAAGAAAAACTTGTAATCGCAGGACGTATTCACCATCGGTGACGGTGGTGGTGTCCCAGGTGAAAAGAGCCGAATCCTGCACGGGCTGAGATAATGTCTGGAGGGCAAACCAGCTGCCTGTTTGATTGGAGGCGTAGGCAAAGTCCAGTTTTGCAGAGACAAAGCCTGGTACATCCGTCGTGCCAGTGATTGTCACCTGCCCGCGGAGAATGTCTCCCGTATTTGGGGAGGTAAGCGCAATCGGTGGTGTATCCTGTGCAGCGATCATCAACAGAATCAGCGGAATTAAAGAGCGAAGTTTCATCGGCCGAACATACAAGTTTAACATGAAGGGAAACGGCGGTCAACAAAAGCGTGTTATTGCGAGCCTGACACTGGAGCCGAACGCAAGTGCAGGTGAAGGCGAAACAACACCTGCAGTTGCACCAGGTGCAAGTGTCCCAAACTTGTTGAGGGACGCTTTGCAGCCTCGTCGCACACTTGGCCGGGCCGCAATAGTTGGGGAAAACTCTCCTCGTAACACTTGCGCCTGACGCAGGTGTGACGGAAGGTTTGAATTATGGTAAACTGTGACAGACTTCCCCCGCGGGACGCGGGACAGACGGCATTCAGGAGAACAGGCATGACAAGAAATCGTTCTGACTTGATGGTGGAACGCCTACGCAATATGCAAGCCGCCGCCCCCGATATCGAGGCTTCGGCGGTCGTTTCGGTCGATGGCTTGATCATGGCTTCGGCCCTGCAGCAGGGGGTGGAGGAAGACCGCGTTTCGGCCATGTCCGCCGCGATGCTTTCGCTGGGTGAGCGTATTTCGACCGAGCTGGGCCGTAAAGGATTGGAGCAGGTCTATATCAAGGGCGATCGCGGGGCGATCATCCTGACATCCATCGGTGAGGAAGCCGTTTTGACCGCGCTGGCGCGTCAGGACGCAAAACTTGGCATGATCTTTTTGGAAATGCGGCGTGCCGCAGAAGACCTGACGAAGCTGGTCGGATGATCACGATATATCGAAGCAATTCACAAGCACGCAATCCCCGATGGGGAGGGCTTCAACGCCCTCCCCATCGCTTTTAACGCTTAGCGGTGCTCCTCCCCTGCCTTTCTCCCAGGATGGGAGAAGGGGTATCGAAAGGAAACTTATGACTACAAAATATTTATTCTATACTGGCGGTGTGGTTTCATCGGTGGGCAAAGGTGTGACCGCCGCGGCGACGGGGCTCCTGCTGAAGGAGCGCGGCTTCAAAGTAGCAGTGCAGAAACTGGACCCATACATCAACGTAGACCCGGGGACGATGAGCCCGTACCAACATGGCGAAGTCTACGTGCTGGATGACGGCGCAGAGACGGACCTGGACCTGGGTCACTACGAACGCTTCATCGACATACGCTTGAGCCGTTCCAGCAACTTCACCAGCGGGCAGGTCTATGCCGAAATTATCGGCAAGGAACGCCGAGGCGATTTCCTGGGCGGGACGATCCAGGTCATTCCACACATCACAAACGAGATCAAGCGCCGTGTGGCGGGCATCGCCAAAGAGACCAAAGCGGACGTGGTGATCGTGGAGGTGGGCGGAACCGTCGGTGATATCGAGTCACAACCGTTTCTGGAGGCGTTGAGGCAACTCCGCAACGAGGTCGGACGCGAGAACGTGTTCTTCATCCATGTCACGTGGCTGCCTTACATCGGCGCGACGGGTGAGATCAAGACGAAGCCGACCCAGCATTCGGTGGCCGCGTTGCGCTCCATTGGTATTTCTCCCAACATGATCATTGCCCGTTCGGATTATCCGGTGGGTAAGGACCTGTGCGACAAGATCGCACTCTTTTGCGACGTAGAAAAGCCGGCCGTGGTCCCGATGGTAACGAGCGACGTGTTGTACGAAATTCCATTATTACTGGAAAAGGCCGGCGTGGGTGATTATCTGGTGCAAAAGTTGAATATGAAAGCCACCCGTGTACCTGATATGAAGCCCTGGGAGAAACTGGTCGAACGTGTTCGCAAACCAAAACCCACCGTGAAGGTCGCGCTGGTAGGGAAATATGTCGAATTACAGGACGCGTACATGTCGGTGCGCGAAGCATTGAAACACGCCGCCCTCCACAATGATGTAGAGGTGGAGATCGGCTGGGTGCATTCCGCAGACCTTGAGAAAGATAAAGGCTGGGAAATCATCCAAAATTCAGACGCGATTCTGGTGCCGGGTGGTTTTGGGTCGCGTGGCATTGAGGGCAAGATCATGGCGGCCCGTTACGCGCGCGAAAAACATGTGCCCTATCTTGGATTGTGCTTGGGAATGCAAACGATGTGTATCGACTTTGCCCGCGGTGCCCTGAACCACGAGGATGCGAACTCATCGGAATTTGACCGGAGCACGGAATACCCGATCATTGACCTGATGATCGATCAGCGCTCTATTACGGATATGGGTGGAACGATGAGGCTGGGGTTATATCCATGCGAATTGAAAGAAGGGAGTAAAGCCGCTGACGCCTATGGCACCGAACATGTCGATGAACGTCACCGCCATCGCTTTGAGTTCAACAATGCTTACCGTGATGAGTTCGAAAAAGGCGGCATGACATTTTCAGGTATTTCACCGGACGGCAAATTGATCGAAATCGCCGAGATAAGAGATCATCCTTTCATGGTTGGGAGCCAATTCCACCCTGAATTTCTGTCACGCCCGATGAGGCCGCATCCTTTGTTTGTGGGATTTATCAAGGCGGCGAAAGGGACGAATGGGAAGAAATAGGAAATTACCCTCCTTATTCCTGGAATTTGTGTTCTACTCGCAGGATTGAAAGGAATTCAAGAATCCATTGCCTGGATAAATAAACTCAAATCATAGGTCAGAATGCTATAATCCAACTATTATGCCTGTCTCTCTTAATGTGCTCTCCCAATCCTCCCTGCAAGATTACGTGGACTGCGCCCGGCGCTTTCAATTGCGATATATTGAGCGGCTGTCCTATCCGGCTGTTGAAGCGGAACCGGCGCTGGAGAATGAAAAGCACATCCAGGAGGGCGAATATTTTCACAGACTGGCACAACAGTATCTCATTGGCATCCCCGCGGAGCAAATTGCGAAACTGGCGAACAC
>Ga0114129_10016140_pt1 | contig 10625 bp, 13 predicted proteins | sample RhiMetdeltSRZDD1_FD_80071 | JGI IMG/M metagenome (GOLD analysis project Ga0114129, IMG submission 80071) | Populus rhizosphere microbial communities from Tennessee, USA - Rhizosphere MetaG P. deltoides SRZDD1 (version 2) (version 2) | ecosystem: Host-associated > Plants > Roots > Rhizosphere >... | reverse complement strand
TGCCGCGAGGCTCCCCCGCCACGACGCAGTGGTCAGAACCCCTCGCCCGAGACGCGACGGATCGGCAGCCGGTACGTGATCCGATGCTGTCTGCTGAAGTTGTCCCGCATCGCCCGCTCCACCCTCTGCTCGTCCTTGTAATAACGAGCCGCAAGCCGTCGGATGTCCTGGTGCGTGATGGCCTGATCGTGCTCGATCCGCGCACGACCGTCCACACGCAGCCACCGGTAGCCATCTTCAATGACCAGGCTCATTCGTGGGTCGGCCGCCAGGTTCCGATCCTTGACGCGCCCCTGGGCGCTGTTGACGACGATCTCGTCTCCTTCGATGAGGTACCACATCACCGCGAGGTGCGGCGAGCCATCGAGATTCTTCGTTCCCACCACCGCGAACCGCTTCTCCTCGAGGAACCGACGTTGCGCGGGGGTCAGCGCCTCGCGCGGCACTAGCGGAACATATCGCGCGCCGCTGGACGCACGTATTCGCGGGCCGTCTCGTCGGAATTCTCGAGCGTCAGTCCGCGAACGATCGCGACGGGGCAGCGATCGAGCTTCCCCATCACCAGCTCCGCGGCCGCCGCGATCTCGTCGGCCACGGCGATCTCGGTTACGCGAAGCTCGTAGCCTTCGGGATCGCGCTGACCGATGTACCGCTTGAGTGCCGGCAGGCCGGCGATCCCGATCGCGATGTTGGTGTGCCCTTCGCGCCAGGCTCGACCGAACGTGTCGGTGATCACGACAGCAACCGCCGCCCGCGCGCGCTTGGCGATGTCGTCGCGGATCCGCGCAGCTGACGCGTCGGGATCGACTGGGAGCAGCACGACCGTGTCGGGGGCTCCGGCGTTCGATCGATCCACGCCGGCGTTCGCGCAGACGAACCCATGGCGCGTCTCGCTGATCAGGACCCCGCGCTCCCAGCGGATGATCTCTTTCGTCTCGCCGAGCACGACTTCGAGCTGCCGCGGGTCCTTTCCGGATTCCTCGGCCATGGCGAGCGCGCGCGCGCTCGGGACGACATCGGCCAGACGCACGAGGCGCCCCTCGCTCTTGGACACGGCCTTCTGCGCGACGACGAGCACATCGCCGTCGACGAGCTTCTGTCGCTCGGCGTCCAGCGCCTGCAGCAGCAGGCCAACGAGATCGTCGCGGGGACGCACCTCGGGCATCCCGTGAACGGGGATGATCGCGAGCGTCATGCCGAACGAGGCCGCACGCCTCGCCGCGTCTTAGTCTTCATTACCTAAGTGTTAGCGCTCGGCTGGAAAGCGTCCGCGGAGCAGTTCGATCCCAAGCAGCTCCTCGACTACGCGGTGCTCGCGGAAGAGCTTGGGTACGACAGCATCGCCATCAGCGACCACTTCCATCCGTGGCGCGACACCGGCGGGCACGCCCCGTTCGCGTTCGCGTGGCTCGGCGCCGCCGCGGCAAAGACCAAACACGTTCGTCTTGGAACAAGCGTCGTGAGTCCTTCATTCCGCTATCACCCGGCGATCGTGGCGCAGGCCATGGCGACGATCGCGATCCTCGCGCCCCGTCGCGTGTTTCTCGGGGTAGGCAGCGGAGAGTCCATGAACGAGACGCCACTGGTGACGACGGATTGGCCGGACCCGGGCGAACGTCTCCGCCGGCTGCGCGAGGCCGTGAAGCTCATCAAACAGCTCTGGTCGGACGACTATGTGACCTTCGAAGGGAAGTACTTCCGTACGAAGGCGGCGAAGCTCTTCGACAAACCGCGAGCCCCGATTCCCCTCCTCATCGCGGCGGGTGGCCCACAGGCCGCGACGTTCGCCGGACGGGAGGGCGACGGCATCATCGTCACAAGCGGAAAGGGCGCCGAGCTCTACAAGGACACGCTCATCCCCGCCTTCGAGAAGGGCGCGCGCGAGGCCGCGAAGGATCCCGCGAAACTCGAGCGAATGATCGAGATGAAGGTGAGCTTCGACACGGATCGTGCCCGCGCCTCGGAGGACACCAAGGAATGGGCGGCTCTCGCGCTTCCGGCTGAGGACAAGGCGGGCGTCGAGGACCCGCGCGAGATGGAGCGGCGCGCGAAGGCGGCGGCCGACAAGGCGCACACGCGGTTCATCGTCTCGACGGACGCCGACGAGCACGTGGCCAAGATCAGGCCGTACCTCGACTGGGGATTCAACCACCTGGTGTTCCACTTCCCCGGACAGGACCAGGAGCGCGCGCTGCGCCTCTACGCGAAAGAGGTGCTCCCACGGCTGCGGGGATGAGCCAAAAGCTGACCACCCGGTCGCTGGAGCTCATCACGCTCGAACGTGTCGCGCATCTGGCGACCGCCGATCAGTACGCGAGGCCGCACGTCGTGCCGATCGTGTTTGTGTACGAGGACCCCTTCGTCTTCACGCCGATCGACGCCAAGCCGAAATCCGTCGAGGACTGGCACGACCTCCGCCGCATCCGGAACATCGAGACAAACGGCCGCGCGAGCGTGCTCGTCGACGTCTACAACGAGAACTGGGCAAAGTTAGCGTGGGTGCGAATGGACGGTGTCGCCGAGATCCTGACGAAAGGCGAGGACCATAGCCACGCGCTCGGTCTGCTCGCCGCCAAATACAAGCAGTACGAAGGCATACCGCTCGGCGAAGCGCCAGTGATACGCATCCGCATCGAGCACATCGCTGAGTGGCACGGCGGACCTGGCTAGCATCGGCGCCTAATGGACTTCGGTTTCACGCTCAAACCGGACCACTCGCTCGAGCGCATCGCGTCGCTCACGCGTCTGGCCGAGTCCGCGGGGTTCAGCTACGGATGGCTCTTCGACAGCCACGTGCTCTGGAAGGAGCCGTACGTCCTCCTCACGCTCATGGCGCAGAACACCAAGCGCATGCGGCTCGGGACGTGCGTGACCAACCCGGCCACGCGCGAGCCGACCGTGACCGCAAGCGTTCTCGCTGTGCTGCAGGAGCTTTCCGGCGGGCGGATGGACCTCGGCATCGGGCGCGGCGACTCCGCACGGCGGGTCCTCGGGAAGAAGCCGACGGATCTTGCGATGCTCGAGGAGGCGACGCTGGTCATCCGGGATCTCTGCGAGGGCCGCGAGGTCAGCTACGAGGGGACGAAGCTGCGCTTCGACTGGACCGGCAAGCAGCATCTCCCGGTCTGGATCGCGGGGTACGGACCGAAGGCGCTCGAGCTCACCGGCCGGATCGCCGACGGCGCGATCATCCAGCTCGCCGATCCGAGCCTCGTCGAATGGTGCATCGGACTGCTCCGCGAAGGCGCGCGCAAGGCGGGCCGCGAGGCGCGCGACGTGTCGGTGATGGTCGCCGCGCCGGCGCATCTCGGACCGCGCGACAAAGTCCGCGACCGCGTGCGCTGGTTCCCGGCACTGGTGTCGAATCACGTCGTCGATCTTGTGAAGCGCTACGGGGAGAAGGGCCTTCCCGCCGACCTCACCGCGTACGTGCGCAACCGGCCCGGGTACGACTACCAGCATCACGCCGAGTCGGGTTCATCGAACGCGGCCTTCGTCGACGACGAATCGGTCGACCGATTCTGCGTGACGGGTGAGGTCGAGGAGCACATCGAGAAGCTGCGGCAGCTCGCCGCGATCGGCGTGCGTCAGTTCAACATCTATCTCATGAGCGGCGAGGAGGAGCGGATCCTCGAGCTCTACGGCGAGCGCATCATCCCAGCGCTCGCGAAGGTGCCCGCCTCGGCCTAGGCCAGGACGCCTCGCTTTTTCGCCTGAAACCGCCGCGCCTTCGCCCGATTCCCACAGTCGCTCATGTCGCACCACCTCCGTGACCGATTGCGGCTTTGGTCGAGGAAGACCCACTCGCACGTTTCCGACGCGCATTCCTTGACGCGATCTCGCTGTCCCGAAGTGAGCAGTTCCGCGGCGGAGCGCGCGATCTCCCAGAGGGGCCGCTCCAGCTCGTCTTCGTCGGACGGAAGTGACCAGCCGATGCCTTCACGGTCGTAGAGGAGACGGGACCGCGCCGCCCCGGAGGCCGCGGCGTCGCCGATGAGGTCCAGGTCGGTATCGCGAGGGGCTTCGCCCGACGCGAGCGCCGAAAAGACGGCCCAGATGGCCTCGCGCAGGGAGACGCCCAGCTCGTACACGGCCTCCGCTCGCTTCGGCTCCCGCGCGGCGCGCTGGAGGAGCCGCTTCGCCAGCCTCGGCTCGAGACCGCCAGCGAGCGTGCCGAAGTTGACGATGTCCCGGTAGCTTCGCAGGTGATCGTGGGTTGGCCGGACGTGGGTTCCGCCTACGGTGTTCGCGAAGTCCAGGGCCAGCGCCCCGCCGGCGAGCTCAATCTCGTGGTCTGGAACCGGTGCAATGTCGCGCATCTAACTCCTGCAACCACCCATTTGGTGTTTACTGGTTACGAAGATAGCCGTAGCGTCGTTCGTGGTCAACGGCAGTAACCGGCGTGACGCTTGACAGAAGTTAGCGGAGGCGCGAGATGGAAGTCGTGGTCGTGCTGGCGGCGTTGGTGGCTCTGGGCGTCGCTGCGGACCTCTTCGGCGTGGACACGAGACCGGTGGAGAAGCCTTCGCAGGACCGCTAGCGCGTGGTCAGATCTTCCCTGTCGCGGCGAGTCGATCAGCGACCTCGAGCGCCTCGTCGATCGCGCGGACCCCGATGGCGAGCTCCTCGTCCGTCACCGGGAGTGGCGGCGCGACGAAGAGCATGTTCCACCGGCAGAAGACGTAGACATCGCGCTGGAGCAACGCCGCCTTGAGGGCATTCGCCAGGGCGCTCGACGGCCCGTTCCAGCGCTCGAGCATCTCCTTTGACCGGCGGTCCTTCACGAGCTCGATCGCCGCGAAGAGCCCGCGACCGCGGACATCGCCGATCGAAGGGTGGCGTTCACCGAGCTCGCGAAGCGCGGAGAGAAGCTTCTCCCCCATCCGCGCCGAGCGCTCGATGAGCCCGTCCTCGCGGTAGGCCTCAATCGAGGCCACGCCGGCGGCGCACGCCAGCGGATGCCCGCTGTACGTCGAACCGACCCACAGCACGTTGTCGTCGAAGTGACGGGCGATCCTGTCGCGCACGATCGCCCCGCCGAGCGGCACGTAGCCCGAGGTCACGCCCTTCGCGAAGGTCATGACGTCGGGCACCACGCCTTCGTGATCGGCCCCGAACCACTTCCCAGTCCGGCCGAAACCCGTCATGACCTCGTCGAACATCAGGAGGATCCCGTACTTGTCGCACAGCGCGCGGAGCCCGCGAAGGTAGCCCTCCGGCGGGACCAGCACGCCCGACGTTCCCGGGATGGGCTCGACGAGGATCGCCGCGATGTACTCGGGACCCTCGTACCAGATCACCTCTTCGACGTGGGCGAGGGCCTTCTGCACGTCGCCCCCGAACACGGACCGGTACGGGTCGGGGTTGAGGAAGTGCACCACACCCGTGATGCCCGGCTCGGCCGGCCAGCGCCTGTTGTCGCCGCCGAGCGTCATCGCCCCCTGCGATTGACCGTGGAACGAACGCCACTGCGTGAGGATCTTGTGCCGCTTGGTGAAGAGACGCGCGATCTTGATCGCGTGCTCGTTCGCCTCGCTGCCGCCGGTCGTGAAGATGGTCTTCGAGAGATCGCCCGGGGTGACCTCGGCAAGAAGGCGCGCGAGCGTCGCGCGGCTTTCCTCGCCGAAGGAGGGCGTCACGTAGCAGACGCGCTCGGCCTGCTCCTGGATGGCGCGAACAACCTTGGGATGACCGTGCCCGAGATTGACGTTGATGAGCCCGGACGAGAAGTCGAGGATCCGGCGCTCGCCCGCGTAGAGCCACGAGCCCTCGGCACGCGTGATGACGACCGGCTTGAGGCCACCCTGCGCGGACCACGACACAAGGACGTGGTCCTGTGTGTCCTTGGCCACGGTGGACGCGTCCGCGGATCGCTTCGTGGCGACGGCCATCGCCGCCGAGTCTAGTTTCCCCCCGGTGTCACCTGCACGCTGGCCTTCTTGAAGCCTGCACCGTTGATATCCGCTCCTTGCGATTTGAGCGCGTCCGACGCCTTCTTCGCGAGGTCGGTACGGAACGCGGCATCGGCGGGCTTGCTCTTCAGCACCTGGTACGTCGTCGAGATATTGACGGTCTGGTCCCATGCCGCCTTGTCCAACTGGCCGATGCCGTTCGGCGACGGCCAGATGAGCGCGTTGATCTCATTCAGCTGCCACGTCATGTGGCCCTTGCCGAGCGTCGTGCCTGCCTTCAGGACAATGTCGACGCACTGCGACTGGTTGTCGCGGCAGAAGATCCAGCCCTTGAACGACGCCTGGAGGAACTTCGCGGCGATGTCTTCGTTACCGGACTTCTTCAGCCAGGAATCGCGAACGAAGATGTGGTCCTGGAGCATGCCGGTGCCGACCTGGTTGAAGTCGATGACATTGAGCTCGGCCGGTGTGTAGAGCTGACCGGTTTTTGGATTCTTCTGCTCGAGCACCTGCGCGTACTCGTTGTAGATCATGGCCTGCGCCGCATCGACCTGCCCGTTGAGAAGGAGTGACATGTCGAACGGCTGGGCCACGATCGTCACGTCGCTCGCCTTGGTCGGATCGATGCCGACCTTGCGCATCGCGGCGTAGAGCTCGGGTTCGTTCCCGAAGCCCCAGGTCCCGACCTTCTTGCCCTTCCAGTCCTCGGGCTTCGTGATGTTCTTCTCCTTGAAGGAGACCTCGAGCGTCCCCGAGCGCTGGAAGACCTGCGCGATGTTCACGAGGTCCGCACCGGCTTCACGCGATGCGAGCATCTTCGGCACCCACGCGATGCCGAACTCCGCGGCATCCGATGCGACCACCTGCTGCGGAACGATGTCCGGGCCGCCCAGCTTGATCTCGACGTCCAGACCGAGGTCCTTGAAGTAGCCCTTGTCCAGCGCGGCGTAGTAGCCCGCGAACTGCGACTGCGCGACCCACTGGAGCTGGAGGCGAACCTTGGTGAGCTGCCCGCTGCCGCCACCGCCGCCCCCCGGGCCGCCACCGCAGGAGACCGCGAGTACGGCCGCGACCATCGCGAACGAAACCAACCGCCCTGTGCCTCGCATGACAACCTCCCTCACGCGTGAACGCGCGCGTTACGACGAGTCGGCGATGCGGGCCGAGGCGTGCCACGGGATCGCGACACGCTCGATCGCGACGATGATAAGGAAGAACGCAATGCTCACGGCCGAGGCAACCACGATCGCCGCCCAGGCGTTCGCGAATCGAAAGAACGCCGCCTCGGTGATGATGAACTGACCCAGGACCGACCGGGCCCCGCCGAAGTATTCGGCCACGATCGCACCGATCAGCGAAAGCGTCGCGCTCACCCTGAACGCGGTGAAGATGTAGGGCAGCGCGTTCGGGACGCGCACCTTCACGAAGATCGAGAGCTCGCTCGCCGCATAGGAGCGCATCAGCTCGAGCGAGGACTGATCGACGAGCGTCAGGCCACGCAGCGTGTTGATCATGATCGGGAAGAAGACGAGGACCGCGACGACCATCATCTTCGAGAGCGGGTTCAGGATCCCGAACCAGTTGTTCATGATCGGCGCGAAAGCGATGATCGGCACGGAGTTCGCGGCGATCGCGAACGGAAGGAGCGCGCGGCTCGCCGTCACCCAGCGTGCCGTCGCGAAAGCCACGAGGAGCGCGGCGACGCCTCCGATCACCAGACCGCCGATCGCCTCGACGAGAGTGTTCCGGCCGACCGTCACGAGCTCGTCGAAGTGTTCGACGAACGCGGCCGCGATCGAGCTCGGCGGTGGCAAGAGAAACTGCTGGATCCCGAACGCGCGCACCGCGAGCTCCCAGAGTCCGAGCACACCGGCGAACACGAGGATCGCCGGGAGGTAATAGCCGATGCGCTTCGTCAACTCGCAGCCACCTCCGGAGCGGCGGGTCGTCCGACCTCGCGGCCGCGGAGCCGCTCGCGGACCCGGGTGATGAAGCCGAAGTAACGCTCGTCCTCGCGCGTCAGGTCGTTCCGCGGCTGTGGGAGGTCCACCGGGACGACCTCCAGGATGCGGCCTGGCCGCGCGGACATCACGGCGACGTGCGTCGAGAGGAAGACCGCCTCCGGAATGCTGTGCGTTACGAAGACGATCGTCGTGCCTGTCTGCTTCCAAATGCGGAGCAGCTCGATGTTCAGGCGTTCGCGCGTCATCTCATCGAGCGCGCCGAACGGCTCGTCCATGAGCAGGATCGCGGGCTCGAACGACAACGCGCGGGCGATCGCGACGCGCTGCTGCATTCCGCCGGAGAGCTGCCAGGGGTAACGCCGCTCGAAACCGGTCAGCTCGACGAGCGCCAGCATCGCCCGCGCTCGATCGGCGCGGGCGGTCCGGTCGGTGGCGCTCATCTCGAGGGGCAGCTCGACGTTCCCCTGGACCGTGCGCCAGTCGAACAGGACGGGCGCCTGAAAGACCATGCCGTAGTCCCGATCGAGACGCGCGCGATGGGCCGTCTTGCCGTTCACCTCGATCGTTCCTGCGCTGGGCTGCGTGAGGTCCCCGATGAGCCGCAGGAGCGTCGACTTGCCGCACCCCGACGGCCCGATGAGCGAGACAAAGGCACCTTTCGGGATCTCGAGGTCGATCCGCTGCAAGGCCGGGGTCTTGTCGGAACCTGCCCCGAAGACCTTGTCGACACCACGGATCCGTACGACGAACTCCGTCATGCCTCGGCCGGCGCCGCGCGCCCTCGCAGCAACGCCACCTCGGCGAGCCGGACCAGTGCGAAGAAGCCAATGCCGACGACGGCTGCGACGATGATCGCGGCCCAGAGCTTCGGCGGGCCCGAAACGTAGAACTGATTGAAGTTGAGGATCGCTCCTCCCAGTCCATCGCGGATCCCGGAGGGAAGCTCGCCGATGATCGCGCCGACCACGCTCGCGGTCGCTGCGACCTTGAGCGCGGCGAAGAGGTAGGGCGCCGCCGCCGGCAGCCGCACTTTGAGCAGGATGTCGCGCCGCGAGGACGCGTACGAGCGCATGAGCTCGAGCGCGCGGGGATCCGGCGAGCGAAGGCCTCGCAGGCCGGCGATCGTCACGGGGAAGAAGGTCAGGTACGCCGAGATGACCGCGACCGCGAGCCATCCTCCTCGCAGCCAGATCACCACGACCGGTGCGATCGCGATGATCGGCACGGTCTGCGAGGCCACGACGTATGGAACGAGCGCGCGTTCGAGGAGCGGCGAGTGCACGAAGACGATCGCGAGCGCGAGCCCGAGGACGGCACCGAAGACAAATCCGCCGAACGCCTCGCGGAATGTGAAGATCCCGGCGTTCACGAGCACGAGACCAAGAGGTGGACCGTTCCGCTGCGCCGGCTCGACGAACGACGACGCGATGTCCCAGATGTGCGGCATGTTGAGATCGCTCGCGACCGTCCAGTGGAAGGGCGGGGTCCAGCGCTCGCTCGGATCGCCGCCCAGAAGCTTGACGACCTCCCACAGGATCGCGAGTGCCCCGATGACGATCAGAAACGAGAGCGCGCCACGCGCAGCGCGGAACACGGCGAAAGTGTAGATACTGGGAACTGCATCTCATGGAGCTCGGACTCAATCTCTGGCCGCAGAACACGACCTGGTCGAGCATGCGCGAACGCGCGATCCTCGCGGATCGCCTCGGATTCGATTCGCTGTGGGTGTGGGACCACTTCTACTCGATCGTCGGCGACACGCATCGGCCGAACTTCGAGGGCTGGCAGATCCAGCCGGCCTACGCCGCGATCACGCAGCACCTGAAGATCGGCTGCCTCGTGTCTTCGATCACGCACCGCCATCCGGCCGTGCTGGCGAACATGGCGACCACGTTCGATCACATCTCGAACGGTCGCGCGATCCTCGGGATCGGCGCGGGCTGGAACGCGGTCGAGCACAACGCCTATGGCATCGATCTCGGAACGCCCCGCGAGCGGTCGGATCGCTTCGCCGAGGGAGCGAAGATCGTTCGGCAGCTCGTCGACGGGAAGCGCGTGACGTTCTCCGGTCGCTATTACGAGCTCGTCAACGCCGAGGTCCTGGTCAGGCCGATCCAGAAGAGGCTGCCCATCTTGATCGGCGGGTCCGGCGAGCAACGCACCCTCCGCACAGCGGCTCGGTACGCGGACCTGTGGCACGCGTTCGAGAGCCCGGAGGTCATGGCCCGCAAAATCGCGATCCTGAGGAAGCACTGTGAGGACGTCGGCCGTGACCCGGCCGAGATCGACGCGATCGGCGGCGGCTGGGTGGTCGTCCGCGACGACCCGGCCAAGGCGAAGGCGCAGCTCGCGCGGGTCGCGGAGCATCACGGCATGTCCGCGCCGCCCACCGCGATCATCGGGGGACCCGACGAGGTCGCGGAGAAGATCGCCGAACACGGGAAGGCCGGGGTGAAGGGGTTCATCGTGCGTTTCGCCGATCCCTTCGACGACGAGACCATCGAGCGACTGGCCAATGAGGTGCGGCCACGCCTGAAGGAAGCGCTCGGCGTAGCGGTCTGATCGCCGTCACCGGCGCTCGGGGGGTCCTCGGAACGACGCTTCTCGGACTGCTTCCCGGCGCAACCCGAGCCATCGATCGCCGCGACGGGCTCGAACTCACCGACCGTGCCGCGATGCGGCGGGCGCTCCTCGGGTGCGAAATAGTTGTCCACCTGGCGGCGCTCCATCCGCTCGTCGCTCCGCCCGA